>WNGH01007289.1_pt1 | contig 10534 bp, 10 predicted proteins | sample 5400631 | NCBI WGS metagenome assembly WNGH01 (sample SAMN13153373, study PRJNA577476) | soil metagenome | isolation source: 115 cm soil or saprolite under Garry oak tree replicate 1 | place: USA:California | collected 2016-06-15 | reverse complement strand
GCGCCGAGATCGGCAAACGTATCCTGAAGCGGATGCAATCGCCCATCTTCGGCCAGGCCTTCAATCGTCGTTACCTCACGGCCTTCCGCATCGAGACCGAGCATCAGGCAGGAAAGAATCGAACGCCCATCGACCAGTACCGTACAAGTGCCGCATTCGCCAAGTTCACAACCATGCTTCGTTCCGGTGAGATTCAAATCTTCACGCAGGACTTCAAGCAAAGTCTTGTGTGGTGCGAACGCAACTTCCGCAGGTTCACCATTCAGAACGAACCTAATGTGAGACTTCTGTCTGGTCATTTGTGGTTTCTTTTACGAGCTTTGCGCCTTTGCGAGCGACAAATTCACGCAAAGGCACAAAGACGCGAACGATTGCGCCGGGTCACGCTTTCGCGCCCGCGGCGTCCTGCTTCTTCGTCTTACCCAACACCACATTATCGATCAGGCGAGTCTTGCCGATGAAGACAGCCAGCGAAAGCAGCGCCGGGCGATCCTCGATCTTATCCAGTGTCTCGAGGCTTTCGGCGTCGTTCAGGCTTACGTAGTCGATACGGGCGAGCGGTTCTTTCTCGATTATCGAACGCACTAGTTCGACCAAACGCGCGGCGCCATACTCGCCGTCTTCATATGCCGTGCGCGCCTTTGACAAAGCCCGGCTCAAAACTGTCGCAGCCTGACGCTGTTCATCATTCAAATACTCATTGCGCGAAGACATCGCCAGTCCTGATTCCTCGCGCACGACGGGTAACACGACTATTTCGGTATTGAAGGCGAGATCGCGCACCATCTGTTTGACGATGACCGACTGCTGCGCGTCCTTCTGTCCGAAAAATGCGAAATGCGGCCGCACAATATTGAACAGGATCGCCACTATGGTCGTCACTCCGCGAAAGTGTCCCGGACGCGACGCGCCCTCCAATTGTTCAGACAAGCCTTCGACTGTCACAAACGTGGAAGAGCCTTGCGGGTAGATTTCTTCCATCGTGGGCGCGAAAACATAATCGACGTTGTACTCAGCCAGCAGCGCCGAGTCGGCGGTCAGGTCGCGCGGGTAGGCCCCAAAGTCCTCGCCGGGGCCGAACTGCGTGGGATTTACGAAGATCGAAACCACGACGACGTCGCACATCGCCCGGGCTTCGTGAATGAGATTCAGGTGCCCTTCGTGCAGCGCGCCCATCGTGGGCACCAACCCTATCGTTCGGTTTTCTTCGCGGCGCAATTTACGCGCGATTGACATCATGCGTTTGCGCCGGTTGACTATTTCCATAGCGAAGCGCTGACACAACCAGAACGGACCAATTAGGCGAGAGAGAAATTAGGAACGTTTCCCTCACAAAGCCTCAGCCGTCTAAATGTAGCAACCCCTTGGACGACTCTACATTATACGCGGCCGCCGGCAAAGTCATTGTCCGCCGCCCGAAGCCTTCGCACTTGCTTGTTTCGCGCGCTCTTCCATCTCTTCCATCGAGACGTCCTCTTTGTGGGTCGAGACATGCCATACATGGCCAAACGGGTCCGTTAGCGTGCCGGCTCGGTCGCCATAAAATTTGTCTTGCACGGCCTCTTTGACGGACGCGCCCGCCTCGACGGCTCGATTGAAAACGGTGTCAACGTCTTCGAGATAAATCATCAGGCTTACGGGCGAGCCGCCAAGGGCCCGCGGTCCTTTGTAACCCATCTCGGCGAATTCATCCGCGAGCATGATCGGCGAATCGCCAATCTTGATCTCCGCGTGCCCAATCTTTCCATCCGGCGCGGGAAAGCGAAACAACTCCGTGGCGCCGAAGGCCTTCTTGTAAAACTCGATCGCGTCAGCCGCGCCTTTGATGATCAAATAAGGCGTGACTGAGTGGTAACCTTCGGGAATTGATTTGACTGCCATGATTCTCTTCTCCTTCTTCGTTTGTTAGTAATGATTGCTGAGATTTTACTGCGTGCGTGTCAAATGATTCCGGGATCCGGTCGCTACCGCTTGCGGTTCTGACACGAGCTTATTTCATTTGCGAGTTGAGATACCACGTATTTCCAAACGGATCCTTAATCGTTCCCGTACGTCCGCCGTAAGGCGCGTTCGCGGGTTCGCCAATCGAGACTGCTCCCTCAGCTTTCATCGCGCGTGCATACCAGGCGTCGCAATCATCGACATAAACCATGAATTGCATCGGCCTCGATTGCCATGGCCCGTGCGCTTCGCCCATCTCAACAATCGAGTCGCCAATTCTGATTTTCGCGTGATGCACTATTCCGTCGGGGGACTGATGCCGCGCAATTTCTTCCGCGTCGAATGCCTGTTTCAGGAAGTCGATCATCTTTGGCGCGCCAACGGGATTGAAGTAAGGCATCAGGTTGGGGAGGCCTTCCGGAATGTAGGTCGGCCCCGTGGCGGTTGCGAGGTACCAATGATTGCCGCCGACATCTTCGATCGCGGCGCCGCGTTCGCCATAGTCCAGATCCGTCGGCGGCATCAACGAATTCGCGCCGGCTTGCACCGCGCGTTGATAGACGCCGTCCACGTCCTGGACGTAAACATGGAGCGATACCGGCACCGGCGTACCCATCCATTTCGAACCTTTGCCGCCACCACCAATCATCAACATCGAATCGCCGATTCTGTATTCAGAATGAAAGCCGCCCGCGGAGCCAAGCCCATAAACCTTGCCCTGCGCGCCAAAGGTGCTCGTGATAAAAGCTATCTCCTCATGCACATCCGGCACCACAAGGTAAGGCGTGACGGTGCGAAAGCCTTCGCGAATTGCCGGCTGCGCCGGCTTGTTCCTTTGGGTTGATTGTGCTTTGGTGCTCATTAACGTTTCCCTTTCAAGTTCATCCTTTAACCGAGCCTTGAAATCCGCGCGCGGCAAATGGCGGAGTTCCACGGCGACGCGGAGCAATTCCGAAATCGTCGGCTCTAGAACATCGGGCGACTCGCCCTGCGGATTCCGCAGCATCGCTTCGATCGCCTGATCGAGTCGTTCTGTTAATTCAACTTCACTCATCATTCAACACCCGCGTTTCAAGTCCGCGAAGCGGACCAGCGAAAATAGCCCAGCACTTCAGTGCTGGGGACGCGACCAGACATAAACCAAAGCCCGTGAAACGGGCGACAGAAGTATTGAGCTGCCCCGCGATGTGCTTCAGAGGTCCGCTTCGCGGACTTGTGAATACTTCTCCTCGCAGTCCCAGCGATAAATCGCTGGGCTATTCTCGATCGTCCGCTTCGCGGACTAAGTTCTCGTGGTTCACTCATCACGCGTCCTCGTGAGTTTTTTCCGCAAACTCTCCAATGCGCGAAACTGTAATTGCTTCACCGCGCCTTCGCTGCGCTCCAACTCGCCCGCGATCTGTCGGATCGACTTCTCTTCCGCGAACCGCATCACCACGACGCGGTGCTGATCGCCGACGAGTTCATCGATCAGCTTGAACACCCGCGCCCGGCGCTCGGCGTCCTCCAAGTCGGTTTGCTGAGTTTGAGGCGAGCGCGATCCGCGACGGGAATATGGCGTGACCGTTAGAGAGGGCTCAGACTCATTCAACGGCACATTCCCTTCTCGCGCCACCCGCTTCGCTCGATCGGCAATCATGTTCGAAGCGATCCTAAATAACCACACCGCGAACGGCGCGCCCGTCCATTTGAATCGCGGCAGATTTTGAAGCGCCTTGTGAAACACTTCAGACGTCAAGTCTTCCGTCGCCGCGCGATCGCGCACGCGCCGAGCAACATATGCATACACGACTTCAAAATTATTCTCATACAGCGCAGCAAACCGCGACGCATCGCGCTGCGCGGCTTCGACGAGAAGCCGCTCATCCGCCTCGTTCGCTCGTTTGAGGCGAAAATTCTTTGCCGGTTCGCTGCGGGCCATCGCTCTTCAATGTATATAAACTGTTCAGGAGTAGAAAGGTTACGGTTAGAGCGGCCAAGAGCCAAGTGCTAACTGCTAAGGGCGAAGAGCTAAGAGCTAAGTGTTGAAGAGTCTCCGCCCTTTACTCTTCGCTCTTTGCCTTCGCCCTTTGCCCTTCGCCCTTTGCCAGCTAAAGAGGAACCAGTTCCGTCGTCGTATCGCGCCGCTTCTTTTCTGTGAAGCCCTCGACGAAGACGCGCGAGCCGGGCGTCGGAAATTTTTGTGCGTAAGCGCGATCGATCGATTTCTTCAAACGCTCGCTACGGGTGAATACCGCTCGCACCGGAATCTCCTTACCATCGACTTCTACGATTCCGCGCGGCTCTTCGAGAAGTGTGCGATACCAGCTTCGCGGCTTGAGACTGTACGACCGCACGAACACACGCCCTTCAACGACGACAGCCCAAATACCGATTATCCGGTGCGGTTTGGTACCGGCGCGTATGCCCAGAATCTTGCCATTGCGAATAGCTGCGACGATGTGTTTCGGAAATCTTGGCTTGATGTTCATGGCTGGATTATCCGCAGATTACGCAGATTTCGCAGATAGAAATTCTAAACATGAAGCCCAAAGACCTCCGTCTTGCACACTCTCTCTTGTCTGCGTAATCTGCGTAATCTGCGGATACTATTTCTTTTTCCGTTTCACCGAAGCATCGATCAGCTTCTTCAGCGTCGGCACGTCCACATCAGACAGACGTTTGATGTACAAGCAACCTTTGCCCACGCTGTGTTTCCCTAGTTTGTCCCGCAGGTCAGCGTGGCTGTCTTCTCCGGACATAACATATAGCGTCAGATTCTGTTTGCGTGGTGAAAAGGCGATCAACGGCCAATCGACTTCCTGGCCGCTGGCATACTTAATCTTCCGAGTACCGAAACCGACGATGCTGGCGCCCCACATCACGGGCTTGCTGCCGGTAGCCGTCTCCATTAGCTTCGCGATTGTCGAACAGTCCGCGCGCATCTCAGGATCAGGGAGATTTGCGATAAAGCCCTTGACACTCTGTTTTGTTGGTTTGGTTTTCGCTTCAGCCATCTTGCGCCTCTCTTGAAAGGGAATTGTTTACCGCTTACTTGCTCGTCACGATTGGCAATTCAACGAAGCTCGCCCGACTCGGTGCGTGATAAATCCGCTGTGTTGCTTTCTGAAAGTCCTCCGGCTTGGCCCAGAAAATATTCTGGACGAATGTCTGCGGGTTGCGATCATAAAGTGGGAACCAGCTCGATTGCACCTGAATCATGATTCGATGACCCGTCAAGAAAACATGATTGGTCGTCGGTAAACTCCACCGATAGAGCAGAGGCTCGTTCGCTTTGATCGGTTTCGGCGTCTCCAGACTTTCCCGATAACGCCCGCGAAAGACATCCATGGACACGCTCAATTGATAGCCGCCCATCTTGGCATCGCCGCCAACTTCGTCAGGGTAGACATCTATTACCTTCACGACCCAGTCAGAGTCAGTTCCGCTGGTCGAGGCAATCAGATTTACGGTCGGCTGGCCGCTAATCTTTACCGGTTCAGTCAAGACATCGGACATAAACGCCAGCACGTCAGGCCGTCCCGATGCTTCTCGCTGATCGTCAACGAGCCAGCACGGCCATTGCGCGCACGTGTCGTAACCGGTCGGCTGAATCGGCCGCGCGCGAAACGGCACGGGCTTCGCCGGATCCGAAACGTATTCTTCAAACTCGCCCGGTACGCGGGCGTCCCGCCCGCTGCCTTCATTGCCTCGGCTCGAAATTGGTTTATCAAAACTCAATCTTAAGCCCTCTCTGAAATAAATTGGCGCTGCCTTCACAGTGCATCCCCTCGCGCAACCACTCGGCCATGAATTGAGTTGCAACCACTTGTTCGTGCCAGTCTCAAAGGCCGTTACCGGCGCCACGTCTGACTTTGGTGCGTCGTCTTTCAGATAATGATCGAGAAACGGCCGCAGAATGTGTTGACGAAAATGCCGCGCCGTGTCGCTGTGAAACTTCAAAGCACCGAGTGTGCTGCCGTCAGCGATCTCCTGACCGTGATGCCATGGACCCATCACCAGAAACACTTTGTCATTGTTCGTGTCCTTCGGTTTGATCGCTTTGTAAACCGCGATCGCTCCATAGATGTCTTCCTGATCCCACAGACTATGGACCAGCATCACGGGCACCTTCAGAGGCTCTTTCGCCAGAAGCTTGTCGACTGCCTGCTCGCGCCAAAAGGAATCGTAGCTCGGATGTTCCAGCAACTTTCTCCAGAAGCCAGTCTGTTCCAGTCCTCGACGCTTTCCCAACTCTCCCGCAGAACCCGCTTGCATAAACATATCGTAATCATCAAAGTTGCTGGTCCACCAGTGATATTCATTAGCACGCGAGCCGTCCTGCTCATAAATGTACGACATGTTCTGTTGACGAAACGCCCCATTGTGAAACCAGTCGTCACCCATCCATCCGTCCACCATTGGATTCATCGGCACGGAGACTTTCAACGCCGGATGCGGATTCACCAGGGCCATCAAAGGCAGAAAACCGTCATATGAAATGCCGAGAATACCGACCTTGCCATTGCTCTCCGGAATATTCTTCACGAGCCAGTCGATCGTGTCATACGTGTCAGTCGCATGATCGACATTGGTCGGATTCAGCGGCCCGCGCAGAGGTCGATTCATTACGTAATCGCCCTCCGAACCGTACTTGCCGCGCACGTCCTGCACGACGCGGATGTAGCCGCCTTCGACGATCACTTCAAGCGCATTGTCATAGCCGTTTAGAATCGGCCCGAGATGTGAACTGGCCGCGTGACTGGTTAACTCCGTCGCGTTGTAGGGCGTCCGAGTCAAAAGAATCGGCGCCCGCTTCGCGTCTTTAGGCACATTGATCACGGTATGGAGTTTAATGCCGTCGCGCATCGGGATCATCACTTCGCGCCGCATGTATTCAAAGCTGTCGTTTGTCGGTTCGAACTTCTGCGGCACTTCGCTGGGCAGCGTTTGCCCAAGCGCCGCAGATGCAAAAACAAACCAGAAGACCGCGACAAATATCATTGCGATCAAGCCAAGCATGCGAACATTCTTTATAGTCATCTATTAGTTGTCCTCAAGATCTGTCTTGCGAAGCAAACGTTGTTTATAGCTTAAGACGGATTAGATTTGAAGCCCTAAGTTTTAGAGCAAGGGGCGCGTAAGCGGTGGGTAGTCCCCTAATTTGATGTTACGTTTCTCTAGCCCAGGCGTTTAGAGTCCGTGTCAGAACCGAGAGCGGTAGCGACCGGATCGTCAAGTTTCGCGGGAATTGCAGGATCCCATCGCTACCGCTCCGGGTTCTGACACGGACTCTAAACGCCTGGGCTAGAGAAAGAAGCTCATTCAAATTAGGGACTACCATGCGCCAAGCTGCATCGTAGAATCAGAGAATAAGTGTTACGATGAAAGCCTAAGTTTCAGGAGGTGAGCGGATGAGCTGGGACGGAGACGCTTTGGCAGGGCAAATGGAAGAGGCTTTTGAACGACAACAGGCGGTGGCCGACGCTCGTGCTCAGCGGCACACTTCGACTCCTGAGGAGCGTGCGCGCAGCGCGCAATTTCAATCCTTAAGGGTTTCTCGCTCACGCATCATGGAGCAACTCAAGTTGGCGACCCATCCTTCGCATCGCGCTGTGCTTGAGCGCGCCCTCCAGTCCATCAACGATCAGATGGCCGAAGATGAAACTGCTTCTTAGCCTGCGGACCAGAAACAAATCGATCCTCGTCGGGTGACTCCCTCTCCATTTGGGAGAGGGCCGGGGTGAGGGCTTAGCGACGGAACCAAAAAAACCTTCTTTCTCCTTTTTAGTCGGCGGGGACAGGAAAAGACGGAGGAGAGTCTTCTTTTCTTGTTACTCAGCTACGCCCTCACCCAACCCTCTTCCAGAGGGAGAGGGCGTTTACCCACAAAATCTTCGCTCACCAGCGAACGCTAATCAAAACGAGTCCTTACCAAACAGACTGATTGGTTCATCATCAGGCACAACGGCCGTATAGGCATCCAAATTATTCTGCAGCCGCGCGGTGAAAAAATCGACGACCTTTTGCGCCGCGTCTTTCTCTCTCAACGGCACAGGTATTCGATAGTCTTCCTTGTAGTACTTCACCTCATCACCACCCCTGCGGTGCCTGACAATCTTCCAGCGAACGCGCAGTCTAAGCGGACTTCCTTCCGTGCCTCGATAACCGGCGAAGGTAACGACTTTGGGTCCACTCGCCAACTCGATCAAATGACTCTGCGAATCGGTCTTAAGATAGATACCCGTCTCACAAATACGTATTTGTGCAGAACTACCGTCACTGCGCGCCCAGGAGAATTCATCTTCAACTGCCCGCCGCCATTCTTCCGGTGTGTACGTCCAAGCGGCCAACGGATTCGGATCGTTGAGAACTGCTGCAATCTCCTTCGCCCGCACCCTGCGCCGGTAGTAGAAGAAGCCCAAGCCGCCGACAACCGCAAGCAACACGACGATTGCAATGAACATAGGCTTTTTTTTGACCTCTGCGTAATCGGCGTAATCTGCGGATTACGATCTCGTCAACTGTCGATACTTGATCCGGTGCGGGACTTCCGCCTCCGGGCCCAAACGCGCCTTGCGATCTTGTTCATAATCTGAGTAGTTCCCTTCGAACCAAATAACCTTGCTGTCGCCTTCGAATGCCAGCATGTGCGTGGCGATCCGATCCAGGAACCAACGATCGTGCGAGATGACGACCGCACATCCGGCAAAGTTCTCCAAAGCCTCTTCCAAAGCCCGCAGCGTGTTCACATCGAGATCATTGGTCGGCTCGTCGAGCAACAAAACGTTCGCGCCTTCTTTGAGCATCTTGGCGAGATGGACTCGGTTCCGTTCGCCGCCGGACAACATCGAAATCTTCTTCTGCTGATCCGAACCCGAGAAGTTAAAGCGCCCAACGTAAGCACGCGAATTCACTTCGCGGGCGCCGAGCTTCAAGACGTCTTCACCGCCGGAGATTTCTTCCCAAATAGATTTGTTTGCGTCGAGCGTGCGGCTCTGATCGACATAAGCGAGTTGCACCGTTTCACCGATCTTGATCGTTCCGCCGTCGGGCTGTTCCTGCTTTGTGATCATGCGAAACAACGTCGTCTTCCCTGCTCCGTTCGGACCGATCACGCCCACAATCCCGCCCGGCGGCAGCGCAAACGTCATGTCTTCAACCAGCAACTTGTCGCCGTAGCCCTTGCTCACTTTGTCGGCTTCGATTACCACGTCGCCCAGGCGCGGACCCGGTGGAATGTGAATCTGTAAATCCTCGCGGCGCTTCTCTGATTCCTTTTGGAGCAACTCTTCATAAGCATTGACGCGCGCCTGCCCTTTGGCATGGCGCGCTTTGGGCGACATGCGAATCCACTCCAACTCGCGCTGTAAAGTCTTCTGCCGCTCGCTTTCAGACTTCTCTTCCCGCCTGAGACGCTCCTGCTTCTGTTCCAACCAGCTCGAGTAATTCCCTTTCCACGGAATGCCCTGGCCGCGATCCAGCTCCAAAATCCAACCCGCGACATTGTCGAGAAAGTACCTGTCGTGCGTCACCGCGATGATCGTTCCCGCATAACTCTGCAAATGATGCTCGAGCCACGCGACCGATTCAGCATCGAGATGATTTGTAGGCTCGTCGAGGAGAAGAATATCCGGTTTCTGTAGCAGCAAACGGCACAGCGCAACGCGTCGACGTTCACCGCCGGAGAGAATTTTCACTGGAGTATCCGCCGGTGGACAGCGCAAAGCATCCATCGCCATCTCCAGACGCGAATCCAAATCCCAGGCGTCAAGATGATCGAGCTTCTCCTGCACCTCGCCCTGCCGAGCTAACAACTTGTCCATGTCCTCTTCGGACATCTCTTCACCGAACTTCGCGTTAATTTCATCGAACTCTTTCAGCAAACTAACAGTTTGCTTTACGGCTTCTTCAACGACTTCGCGCGCCGTTCGGCTATCATCAATCAAAGGTTCCTGTTCGAGAAAGCCAACCGTAAACCCTGGCGAGATCACCGTCTCCCCCAAATGATCCTTGTCGACGCCGGCGAGTATCCGCAGCAGCGAAGACTTCCCCGAGCCGTTGAGCCCAATGACGCCAATCTTCGCGCCATAGAAATAAGAGAGATAGATGTCCTTCAGCACGGCCTTCTTGTCATAGAACTTACTGACGCCGACCATGGAATAGATGACTTTGTTTGGTTCAGTGGACATGATCTAAATCCAACAGATTACACAGATTTCGGGAAGAAGGAAAAAGCGGAGGGAGCAGAGAATCTTTCAGCAAGTAATTTAAAGCAGTGCTCGGTTATAATCCGAAAACCCAGTTCTTCTGCAGCGTCCGTTAGTTAGGGATTACAAATGAAACTCGTCTTTCCGCGCTACTGCCTCAAACGCATGATCGAACGCCAGATCAGCGTTCGTGAGGTGCGCGACATAGTGGAGACGGGCGAACTCATCGAGCGCTACCCAGCAGATGAGCTGTCCCGTTATCTTGTGTTAGGATGGAGCGGTAAGCGGCCACTCCATGTCGTTGCAGAGGACGATCCGGTTTCTGGCGAGACGATAGTAGTAACCGCTTATGAGCCCGATCGAAAAGTTTGGAACGCTGGCTTCAAAGAACGAAGAGGCATGCG
>WNGH01034720.1_pt1 | contig 10535 bp, 8 predicted proteins | sample 5400631 | NCBI WGS metagenome assembly WNGH01 (sample SAMN13153373, study PRJNA577476) | soil metagenome | isolation source: 115 cm soil or saprolite under Garry oak tree replicate 1 | place: USA:California | collected 2016-06-15 | reverse complement strand
GTCGCTCTTCGTCGGGAAATGCCTTCTGTTCGTAGCTCGGTTCCAGTCCCTCGCTTTCGGGAAGGATCCAGATCTGGAGAAGGTGGACGGGCTCGGTTTGGGAGGGGTTGTATTCGCTGTGCGTGACCCCCGTCCCCGCGCTCATCCGCTGCACGTCACCTGGTCTTATGATCGAGCCATTCCCCATGCTGTCCTTGTGCTGCAGCTTCCCTTCCAGTACGTACGTAATGATTTCCATGTCCCGGTGCCCATGGGTGGGAAAGCCGGCTCGGGGCTGGACCCGGTCCTGGTTGATCACCCGCAACTGTTGGAATCCCATGTATCTCGGGTCGTAATAGTCGGCAAAAGAAAAGGTGTGGTAGGTATCGAGCCACCCATGATTGAAGTGCCCCCTTTCTTCGGCTCTGCGAATCGTTATCATTGCTCCTCCCTTTGACAAAAAATTTTTATCCGGCCGCCTCGCGGGCCCGATTCAGGAGCTCGTTCAACAGCCTGAGACGCCTGGCGCCCAGAGGGCCCAGCTGCCTGCGGTGCAACGCCGCTATCGGCTCGTCCAGTTCGCTCAGCAGGCGCAATCCTGCCGGCGTGATTCGAGCGGTGATCACCCTGCGGTCGCCGCGCTCCCTGGACCGCGTCACAAGCCCCCGCGCTTCCAGCCGGTCGAGCAGCCGCGTCATGTCGGGGTCCCGTGTCAGCATGCGCTCGCACACAGCCCGGCACGCCAGACCTTCCGGCCGGGCGCCGCGCAGGATCCTCAAGACGTTGTACTGCGTGGGGGAAAGCCCGGCGGGCTTGAGGATCTGCTCGACCCCTCGCAGAAGCGCGTCGACGGTTCGCGCGAAATTGACAAACACGTCCTCCTCCAGACTGCCGAATGCCCTCCCCTGTTTTATCTCCCCTTTGACCATCGGGTGAATATAATTGTTATAACGACTATTGTCAAAAGGATATTTGGTACAAGCTGTAATACGTCAGTTTTGCCCGGGAAAGATAGGGCGGCTAGCGCTGCCCCGGGTCGCCGAAGTTCCGCCCGCCTGTGTATTTCGTGAAATTCGTGGCCGCTTTTTCTCGGCCGGTCACTCCATATCAGAACAGCAACTTGGCGCCGAGCTGGATGACACGCGTAGTAACGCCCTGCACGCCGCCGCCTACCGCGCCGAACGTCTTCGAGCGGATATTGCGGTCCACCGTTCCCGGGTCCGGGTTGAAATGGTTCGTCAGGTTGAAGAATTCCGTGCGGAACTCGATACGCCGCTGCTCCGAGAGCGCGAACGTCTTGTTCACCGAAAAGTCGCCGTTGGCAATGCCGGGGAGCCGGAACGCGTTGGTGCGAGGCGACGTGCCGAAGCGGCCGTAGGGTACCTCCAAAGCAAACGCCGCCGTATTGAACCACCTCTGCCACGTGCGCTCGCTGCCCGGCAGGTTGCCGTTCTGCCCGAGTACCAGGTCCGGGCGCGAGCTGATCCCCGTGCCGGTCGTGTCCACGTTGTTCGTCACCGGCGCGGGAAACCCGCTCTGGAACGTCATGATCGTCGACAGCTGCCAGCCATCGAGCAACAGCCGCGCAGCGCCGCCCGTCTTCCTGAAGAACGGGACGTCGTAGAGCACCGTCTGGACAAAGCGCTGTGTTACGTCGAAACCCGACACCGACCGGTCCGCACGAAGATTGTATATATCCTGCGGGGCGCCGATGAAGTTGCCGCCGCCCACCTGTCCGCCGATGTCGTTCGGTCCGGAGATCGACTTCGACCACGTGTAGGCCGTCAGGAATGTCAGACCGCTCGACATGCGCCGCTCCGCCTTGAGCTGCAGCGCGTGGTAGATCGCATTGCCGACGGACTTGTCGGCGCGAACGCTGCGCCGGTAGGCCTGGTTCGGACGGCGCGCGTCGAGCGATGGCAGACCCGCTGTCCGCGGGTCGACCACGTCAATCGGCCGGTTGAGATCGTCGAAGGTGACGATGAGCCGCGTGCTCTTCGTGCCGACATAACCCAGATCGACGAGCACGTTGCCCGGAATCTTCTTCTGCACGTTCAAATTCCACTGCTGGATGTACGTATCGCGCAGGTTCTGGTCGTTGCTCACCGCGAAGTTCAGCGCGCCCGACGTCAGGGCCGACGCGAACGGGTCGTTGAAGAAGAGGTCGGGAGCTCCCCCGGGATTTCCGATGACGCTCGCGCCGGCAGTGGCTTGCGCGCCCTCGGCCATGGCGAAGATCGCATTCGAAATCTGCGGCGTGTAGTACCAGCCGTAGGCGCCGCGAATCACCGTGTCGTTTGCGAACGCCGGGCGCCAGGCGAACCCCACGCGAGGGGCCCAGTTGTTGCGGTCCGGCGCGATCAGCCCGCGCCCGTAGCGCGAAGTCTGGGGGGTCGTGATGCCGGCGACGATAAAGCCGTTTTGCTCGATGTTCACGAACTTGTCGTCTACCTGCTTGTAGGGCTGGAAGTAGTCGTAGCGCAAGCCGAGGTTGACCGTGAGCCTCGGCGCGAGCTTCCAGTCGTCGTTGAAGTAGTAGGATTGCCACCAGTTCCAGAGGTTGGTCGATGTGTGAGCCGGGTTGATGCTCGCGTTGCGCACATAGCCGAGCATGAAATCTGCGAGCGCGCTCCCCGTGTAAATCCCGTCGAAAGTGAAGCTGCCGCGGGGCGCACGCGCCTGCTCGAAGGTCACCTGGCGTTTGGCGATATCGGCGCCGAATTTCAGCAAGTGCCTGCCACGCTGCCAGGAGAGGGAATCGACGAACTGGAAGATCTGGTTCGAGCGGTCGCGCGGTCCGATCTGGCGCTGCAGATCGTACATGCTGAAGACGCCGTCGGGCCCGTTGATGTTGATCGTCGGCGGCCCGTACTCCTTCGGCAGACGGGAAACCAGGGGAAGTCCCATCTTGCCGGCGATGTCGTACGCGGGATCGTTGGTGGTACCGAAGATCTCGGTTTCGAAGAACCTGTGCCACCCGCCCCGCAGCTCGTTGATGAGGGTCGGGCCGAACGTGTGGGTCCATGCGCTCATAACGTTCTGCGAGCGGCCCAGGTTGTTGCGCTCGTCGTGGCCCCAGAACGGAATACCGGCCTCGTAAGTGTCGTTGAAGATATACCGCCCGGACAGCGAGTCGTGGCTGGAGAAGACATGGTCGACACGCGCGTTGTAATTGTCCTGCGTGGAAACGGCGCTGGCCGGAGTGCTCGCGAAGTTCTGCGTCCCCACTTGCGTGTTGGGCAGAGGCATGAACTCGAGAAACACGAGCGCCTGCTTGCTCAGCCGCGAGGCCGGAATCACGTTGTCCACGATGCCGGCGTTCAGCGGGTCGCGCAGCGCGATCGGCGCGCCGGTGCGCGCGTTGGCGAGACCGCGGAAATCACCGGTCCGGATGGCCGCGGGTGGGATCAACCGCAGGGAGCTGACCGCTCCCTGCGCCAGCCGGCCCGATTCCCAGTTGAAGAAGAAGAACGTCCTGTCGGTTCCGCGGTAGAGCTTCGGGATATTGAACGGCCCGCCGATGTTCGCGCCGAACTGGTTCCGGTTCAGCCGCGGCGCCGCGACGCTCTTGTTGGCTATCGCATCGTATGCCTGGGTGAGCGTGTCGTTCCGGTTGAACTCCCAGAGGGTGCCCGTCAGCCGGTTGCCTCCCCGCTTGGTGAGCATGTTGACCTGCCCGCCTGGGGCGCCGCCGGACTCAGCCGACGAGTTGCCGGTCTCGACCTTGAATTCGGCGAGCGAGTCCACGGAAGGCGAAAACGAGTACGTCATCGCGTCGTAGTCCATGAACTCGATACCGTCGATGAGATAGCGGTTCGCCGTGTCACGCGAGCCGTTGGCGGACATCGCGGTGGAGCCGAACGGCGAGTCCTGCTGGCCGATGGAGCCGCGCCCGCGCCGGACCGTAATCGAGCCGGGCGTGCCCGCCTGCACGCCCGGAATCAGTTGCGCGAGCTGCACAAAGTTGCGCCCGTTGAGCGGCAGGTCCACGATCTTGGCGCCGTCGATCACGGCGCCCACGGTGGCGTTGTCGGTTTGCAGGGCCACGGCGTCGGCCTCGACTCTGACCGTCTCGGTGACGTCGCCGATCCGGAGTTGCATGTCGACGCGCGCCGTTTGTTGCACCTGCAGCGTGATGCGGTCAATCTTCTGGGTCTGGAATCCAGCGGCAACGGCGGTGACCGAGTAGTCTCCGGCGGGCAGGAAAGGGAGCGTGTAGCTGCCCGTCTCGGCGGTCCTGGTTTCGCGAACTGCGTTCGTCGCCAGGTTGGTGGCTGTGATCGTCACATTGGCGACAACGGCTCCGGCCGGGTCTGTGATGGTCCCCGTCAGGGTCGCGGTGGTCTGCTGCGCGAGCGCGGCGGCCGCCGCCGCCCGTATTTTTCTGGCAGCGCGTAATATGCCGCAATCGGCGTAGCCACGGGCGATCCTGGTGCGCACGGAGCCAAAGTTCCCGTCCATGTTCGCAGCATCTCCCGTGGTGCCTCACGGAGCCCCCGCCGGAAAAATCTTTCGCGATTTCTTCGCTCGTTCGCGGCAGGAACTTTTCACAGCCAGCTGCGGGTGAGGTAATCGCTCAGGGTCAGGGCGATCATGATGAACAGCCAGCCGACTCCCGCCGCCACGACTACCTGCGTGAGCCTGGAGCTGTACCGGAGATGCATGAAATAGAGGATCACCAGAGTCGCCTTGAAGACGGCAATCGTCAGCGCAACGACCGCATTCAAACGGCCCAGATCGAAGAACGAGATAGTCACCGTGACTGCCGTCCGGGCTATCAGGGCGGCAAAAATGGCAAAGTACACCTTCTTCGGGACAATGTGCTCCGGAGGGACGATGTGCTCGGGCATTTGCGCCGGCTGTACGAAGTGCTCGGTCATCGGCTTTTTCAACCTCTCATTCGTGCCGCCCTATCAGGTAGAGCAGCGGAAACAGAAAAATCCACACGATGTCCACAAAGTGCCAGTAGAGTCCCGTGATCTCGACGGGCATGTGATATTCGGCGGTAAATCGCCCCCGCACTGCCAGAACGATGAGCACCGCAATCAGTCCGGCGCCGATGATCATGTGTAACGCGTGCAGGCCGGTCATGGCGAAATAGATCCAGTAGAACATCTGCACGTGCCTGCCATCCACCTTCCCGGCGCCGGGATTTCCGTCGAGCGCATGCCCCTGAGCGGGCTCCTCCCACTGGAAGTCCGCTCCCGGGAAGTGGTGATGCTCGAATTTTTCGGTGTACTCGATCCCCTTCACGCCGAGGAAAACCAACCCCAGCAACATGGTCAGGGTGAGGTAGGTCACGAGCAGCCTGCGGCTGCCTACCTGCGAGTAGTAGACCGCGAGCGCCATGGTCAGGCTGCTGCCGATCAGGACCGCGGTGTTGAAAGCTCCCAGCCTGATGTCCAGCGCGTGACTCCCCGCAACGAATTCATGCGGAAACTTGGACCGGTACAGGATATAAGTCAGGAACAGGCCTCCGAAGAACATGATCTCGGTTATGAGAAAGACCCACATTCCCAGCGTGCCTGCCTCACGCTGTTGATCGAGGCTGTCAAAATGGTGGGCCAGCCCGTATGGCGTCGCGGCGTGGTTCTCAGCCAATTCGTCACTCCAAACTCACCCTGCTGCGCTAACTTCTTTCTCCTGGCCGGCGAATTCGTAGGCCTCCCAGGTGACCACGGGAATCTCCTCGAAGTTCTCGGTCGGAGGTGGAGACGAGGTCTGCCATTCCAGACCCGTCGCCGGCCAGGGATTCGACGAGGCGATAGGCCCGTAGCGCATAGACCAGATCAGGTAGACCATGGGGAGTATGTACCCCACCGCCAGTATCGAAGCCCCTGCTGAGGACATCACGTTCAGCACTTGAAACTCCTCGGGATAGGCATGATAGCGCCGCGGCATTCCCATATAACCGAGCAGGAACTGCGGGAAGAACGTCAGGTTGAATCCTACGAACACAATCAGCGCCCCGAGCTTGGCCCATCCTTCCGGGTACATGCGGCCGCTTATCTTGGGCCACCAGTAGTGCAGTCCTCCCAGGTAGGCCATGATCGTTCCCCCTACCATGATGTAATGGAAGTGTGCGACGACAAAATAAGTGTCGGTGAGGTGAATATCCAGTCCCATCGCCGCAAGGAACAGCCCGGTCAAGCCGCCAATGGTGAACAGGCCGATGAACCCGAACGCATACAACATGGGCGTCTGGTAAGAAACAGAGCCTTTGTAAAGCGTCGCGGTCCAGTTGAAGACCTTCACGGCGGAGGGTATCGCTACGGCATAGCTGAGGAAGGAGAAGATCATCCCGGCATACACGGACTGGCCGCTGACGAACAGGTGGTGCCCCCAGACCAGAAAACCGAAAACCGCAATCGCTATGCTCGCAAAGGCGACAAGATCGTAGCCAAAGATGCTCTTCCGGGTAAACGCCGCCACCAGCTCGCTCACGACTCCCATGGCGGGCAAAACCATGATGTAAACGGCCGGATGGGAATAGAACCAGAACAGGTGCTGGAAGAGCACCGGATCGCCGCCCAATGCCGGATCGAAAATCCCGATCCGGACCACGCGTTCGAATGCCAGCAAGAGGACCGTGATCGCAATCACGGGGGTGCCGAGCACCTGAATCAGGCTGGTCGCGTAGTGTGCCCACACAAACAGCGGCAGGCGGAACCAGTTCATACCAGGCGCGCGCATCATGTGGATCGTGACGATGAAGTTCAGGCCGGTCAGGATCGAGGAGAACCCCGTGATGAAAATCCCGACTCCCGTCGCGAGCACATGGGTGTTCGAGTAAGTGGTGCTGTACGGAGTGTAAAAAGTCCAACCCGTGTCCACACCGCCGCTGACGACCGCGTAGATTGTGAACAGGGCGCCGAGGTTGAATATGTACCAGCTCAACAGGTTGAGACGCGGAAAGGCGACGTCCTTCGCTCCGATCATCAAGGGGATGAGAAAATTTCCCAGCACCGCCGGCACGGCAGGAATCAAAAAGAAGAAGATCATCATCACTGAAACCGTAGCTGATGTTGAGATAGTGCGTCCGAGGTTGTTTGGGTATCATTGCTTCACATTCTCTTTCCGCGTCACCCCTGCTCCGCCGGAAGGGGCCTGCGCTTCCGGGGAGGGGGGCGCCGCTGGTGTTTCTTCAGGACCGATGGATTTTATGTAGGTGAGCAGCTGGAGCAGTTGTTCTTCCGTAATCTGGCCCTGAAAAGTCGGCATGATCGGCGGAAAACCGGCCACGAGCTTGGCCCTCGGATTCAGAATCGATTCGCGGATGTAGCCTTCGTCCGCGATCACCGTCTGGCCCCCCTCGAGCCGCACGGGACGATTGAACAGCCCCTTGAGCGCGGGTCCTCGCCCCTGGATGTCGCTGCGATGACAGGAGACACAGGCAAGATCCTGGAACAGCTTCTCGCCCGTGGAGGCCAGAGAGCCCTCGGCCCTGCCGCCGCTCAGCCACCCCTCATAGTCGGCCGGCTCCATCACGGTGACCCAACCGCCCATGCCGGAGTGGCTCGTTCCGCAGTACTCGGCGCAGAAGAGATGGTAGCGGCCCGGTTTTGTCGCCTCAAACCAGACTGAGGTATACCGCCCGGGCAGCACGTCCGCTTTGATCCGGAACGCAGGAACAAAGAAGCTGTGGATCACGTCTTCGCTCGTCATGGTCAACTTTATCTTCCGCCCTACGGGCACGTGGAGCTCGTTGATCTCGCGCTTCCCGTCCAGATGCTGGAGCTTCCACATCCATTGCTTGCCGACGACGTAGATGTCGAGGGCATCCTTGGGAGGCCGGTAAATGGTGAAGTAAAGACTGGAACCCCAGGCAAACATGACCATGGAGATGAGAAAGGGTATCACGACCCACAACATCTCGAGCTTCATCGAGCCGTGAACGGGAGCGGGCATTTCGCCGGGTGAACGGCGGCGGTAGCGAATGGCAAAGTAAAGCTCGAGCCCCGCGATGAGGAGAGCGAAGAACACGCTCACGCCCACGAGAAAAAAGTAAAGTGCATCCACGCGGCCGGCCACCGTGGACGCCCTTTCGGGGATGAAGGGGATCCACTTCTCCATGGGCTACACCGTCCCTCCCATTTTCACTCCCGCGCGTCCGGCATCTCTGCGACGTAACAGCCACATGAGCGACAGCAGGCCGGCCACGGTCACGACGCCGCCAAGCCTGACGAAACGCATCACGATGGCCCCGTATTTCCCAGTGGCGGGATCATACTGGTAGCAATAGAGGAGCAGCTGGTCCACAGGGGAGCCGATTCTGTTGGCCGAAGCTTCAACCAGGGCGAGACGCACGTCCCGGGGAGCGTATTCGATGCCGTAGAAGTAACGGGCGAGCTTTCCCTGAGGGGTCAGCACCATGACGCCGCTCGCGTGAGCGTACTGATTCTTTTCCGCATCATAGGCATAGCGGAAGCCGACGGCCTGAGCCAGCCTCGTAATCGACGCGGGGTCGCCGGTAAGGAAGTGCCACCCTTCGGCCGCACCCGGCCTCTTGTAGCGGCGCATGTAGGTCTTCTTCTTGGCGGCTGCGAGAGCCGTGGTTTCACGAGGATCGAAGCTCACCGTGATCACGTTGAATTCCTTGCCCGCATTGAAAGGCAAGACCTCCAGGCTGCTCGCCAGCCCGTTCAGCACCTGCGAGCAAAGCATCGGGCAGTCATAGTAAACGAGCGAGAGAATCACGGGCCTGCCGTCAAAGTACTCGCGCAAGGCGGCGGATCGCCCGTTCTCATCGCGAAAAACAAGTTCCAGAGGCACCTGCTCGTTCAGCTTCTGATCGAATCCGACGGTGCGCAACATCGGCGGCCTTGTGTCGGCGCGCTCTGCTGCAAGAAGGCAGAAGGCAGAAAGCAGAAGGCAGAAGGTGGAAAGCAGTGGGCGGTGACCGGTGGCCAGTGGCCAGTGGCCAGTGGACAAAAGGGTCCTTCTGCCTTCCGCTTTCTGCCGGCTGCCGACTGGCCACCGACCACTGACCACTGGCCACTGTTTCATTGTTTCCTGTCGTCGGGCTGCTGCGGCGTTCTGACGGGCAAGCGCTCCTCCAGAAGCTTCTGCATGGCCTGTTCCACGGGGATGCGCACGATCCCGGCATTTCGATCTACCCAACCGTAGCTGTGGAGGACAGCCTCCTGTGCGGCGCGCATCTCTTTCATTTCACGCTCCGGCGGCGACTCATGACCGGGGGATCTTTGCAATCGCGGTTCGGGGGGTAATTGGTCCGCGGCCGCCATGGGGGAACGGGGCAGCTCGCGCCTTTCTTCTCGTGTGGCAAAGTAATGGAAGAGACCCCAAATGAGCAGAAAGACGGCTACCATCGAGGTCAACAATCCGAGCCCAAACTTGACAACCGTTTCGGTGCTGACGTCGCTGACCTCGTGCGCCGGCCGCCCGGGTTTTTCCTGCTCGCTCATGTCGACACTCGAAGAATGACGAATGAGGAATCCAGAATCCAGAATTCAGAATCCAGAATGAGAAGGGACGCGTCGTATCGCATTTTCTCTGTCTTTTCTTCTGGATTCTGAATTCTGGATTCCCTCTCCCGAGAATTCCCTGCGTCACTCGTCACTCGTCACTCTAATGCTCTCCCCGACTCAATGCCTGTTCCAAATTCGGGTCTCCGATCGGAAGCAAAGGCCTTTGTTTGAGCTGACCGGCAAAAAAGGCCAGCCAGATACCGCCGAGACCGACCGGCGCTGCGAGATCCATCCAGTGAACTCCAATGGACTCCGGGCGGAACCCGGGCGCGATCAGCCAGAAGAGATCGACAAGACGCATCACGATGACCGCTGCAGCGAGGCGCCCCAGCAAGCTGGCTCTCCGTTTGAAGTCGCGCGACAGAAGCAGAAGAAAGGGCAGAGCAAAATGAAAGACAACCAGCGCCAGCCCCACCCACTGCCATCCGGCGCCCAGGCGGCGCGCGTACCACGAAATCTCTTCCGGGAGGTTTCCGGACCAGATGATCAGGTACTGGGAGAACGCGAAATAGGCCCAGATCATGACAAACGCCAGCAGGAGCTTTCCCAGATCATGCAGATGCCCCGGGGAGATCACTTGAGACAGCGGTTTCTGTTTTGCGAGAATGACCACGGCCGCGATCACGAACGCCATTGCGGAAAGTCCCTGGCCGGCGATGAACAGAAGGCCGAAGATGGTGGAAAACCATTCGGGTTCCAGCGACATCACCCAATCGACGGAGGCAAAGGTCGCGGTCAGGCCAAAAAGCACCAAACCCGGAGCGCTCAGCGCTTGCAGGCGGCGGGCGATCCGGGGTTGGGCGGCTCTGTCCTGCTCGAGAGACCACTTGTTCAGAAACCGCGCGAGCGTATACCAGACCAGGAAGTAGAAAGCGGCTCGCAGCCAGAAAAATGGAACACTCAGATAGAAGCTCTTGTATTGCAGGATGGCTTCGCGGCTCACTTCCTCGGGTCGCGCCCACACGTACAGGACGCGCATGCCCAAGGCCAGGGGTAGAAACAGCAGGGCCATAAGCGGGATCGTCCTGGTGGCCGATTCGAGCAGTCGCCGGATGACCAGTCCCCACG
>WNGH01007278.1_pt1 | contig 10539 bp, 11 predicted proteins | sample 5400631 | NCBI WGS metagenome assembly WNGH01 (sample SAMN13153373, study PRJNA577476) | soil metagenome | isolation source: 115 cm soil or saprolite under Garry oak tree replicate 1 | place: USA:California | collected 2016-06-15 | reverse complement strand
CGGCGACGAAATCCCCGTATCTTTTTACGAGGTGTTGAACCGTGATTGCCTGTTCAGACTCTTGCTGACTCACCATCACATCCTCCGATGGATGAACTCCAAGATTACCAGATTGCATCAACGGGATCGTCTCTCAGCAGGGTTCAGCTGGGCTTTCGCTGGCAAGAGAGTCATGGTTGAAAAATGTTAAACAGATTGTAACCTGACCAGTAACACCAGCAATGAAACCAACTCGGTCCTCTCTTCTGGTTCCGGTAATAGATCCGTTTGGCTAGTCAGGCTTGGTTTTTGAAAGTCTGTAGCCCGCAACCAAGAAGAAGCTCATGATTCCGAGCGCTATAATTGGAATCTTGATATCGATCTGATAAGCTGGAAAACCAAAACTGTTCAAGATTGATTTCGTAAGAGAGCTCTCGTATTCTGTGATCAAGGTGTCATTGTAGACTACGATAGATGAGATCTCGGAGTGTACGAAGCCTGCCCCGAATGCTCTTGCATAGCGACCTTGGATGTTCTTTTGGGCGCCTAGTTTTTCATGGGTGAAACCGTCAAAGATTCCTACGGAGAGGTTAGTAGCTTCGAGGTTGGACGCGATCGCTTGTAAGGCCCCGTTGATACCTCCGTCTCCATCGCTGAGAACCACCAGCGGTTCTGTGGGATGGTTAGCCGCGTCAAAACCGTGAATCTGTATTACTACCGAACCAAATTTGGTGAAGGCTTCATGGGCGGTTTCGAAGATGCTTTGTGTTATGTGAGCCATGTCGGTCTGACCGTTTGGACCGAACGTTCTCTCTACTCCTGATACTAGGAGCGCGCTAACGTCTGGATAGGCGCTGGTGAAGATTGTGTAAGCTATCTGTTGGCTGTTGAAATCAGTAACTGGATGTGGGGCTTCTATCACGACTCGGGTTGTCGAGGGACTCCTTTGTGCTGCGAATAGGTATGATCCCCATCCTCGGTTTACGGTTGTGTTTTCCATTAAGACGTAGTACTTGTTGCCAGTTGCCGAATCGTTCACCGGGATCAGCTGGTACTTCAGCTGTGTTGCTAGGTTGGATGCGCTAAGGATCGAGCCCGCGTCGTTTTGGGATACCCCCGTGCCAATCAGTCCGAAAATTGTGCTCATCGTCGAGTAGTTGGAAGAGGAGGGTTCAGTGTAGTTTCCAGGTATGAGCCCGATGAACCTGCTCTGTATCAGATTGTAGACCTGCTGCAGTGGCCTTGTAACCCATGTGATGCCTGTCGGCGGTAGCTGGGGGGTATTGACCGGGGAATGATGAACCGGCAAGGAAAAAGTCGAAACTATTAGGAGCAGAATTATTACGGGAATTATGGGTATAATTCTTCTGGGTCTCTTTTTCGCTCGAGCGGACAAGGAGCATTATCACTTTCCGGTGATGGCATAGAGTATTACGTATGTGATGACGGAGACGATTGTCAGAGCATAGATCGTTTTGGTGATTCCCTGTCTCTCCATGCTGTTCGCGACTAGCCCGGGTATGATGAATCCGATGACCTGGAAGATTCCGGTTGGTCCCACGCTTGCTACTTGGCCGTAGGTGAGTACGAGTGCTACGAGGGACTGGATTCCCCACGCGATTACGAAACTCATCAGCATCATGAAAGAGAATTTTCTTCTTCCAAAGAGAACAATGTATCCTGCAACTTTTCTGAGCGCGAACAGAGTGATGATTGCGACCGCAAATGTCGAGAGTAGCAGGTATGGTCTGTCGAGGGTTAGAGCTACGTAGCCCGGGACGATGACTCCTCCCGGGACAAGGTTCTGTTTTTCATAGAACAGCATGCTAACACCGATTCCTAGCGCAATAGCGACCTCGGCAGTGTCGAGGGTAACTCCGTAGACTACCATCTAACTCCGAGACTCCATGAGGTGTGAGTCTTGCGTCTCAGACAGTTTCTCGAACGCGTCGATGAAATCCTCAATTCCTATCATATTCCCACAGCCGAACAGAGTTAGGCCTTGATCTGATTCCAGAGACATCTTCGCGAGGAAATCCATGATTGCTGGAGGGTCGACAGTCCCTAAGTTCACAATCTTCTCCTTCGCGTAGCCTTCTCGGGTTGCCTGATTTACGAACAGGTTCGTCATTTCTCCCACAACGAGAATTTTCTCAAACGGCATTCGCGCCATAAGTTGAGCAAATTCTAAAGTTCTCGTAACCCTGTCCTCTCTCGCGTGGAACATTCCGACAAGCATTCTCTGTTCTCCTATGTCTCCTCGGCGGCTGAGTTCTTGGAATACGAGTCTCGTCGAGTCGACGTCGTTGACGCCGAAGGCTGCGATGAGCCTCACGTTGTGATTGGCGATCGCACCGTTGAGGATCCGTGTTAGACCCGGGTCTGGTTTAGCCTCGAGCATTCCCTTCAGTGCTTCATCTGGCGGGATTTTGAGTAGTTCGCAGACTTTGAGTGCTATAGCGATGTTTTCCTTGAAGATCATGTAGGAGAATTTGGAGAGATTCTCGTCCGGGACTGTGTCAGGGTCGACCTCTATGACTTTCGCATTCTTCTCTTCTGCTCTCTTTCTGATGATCGGTATGTACTTCTTCTCCGCAGTCACAATGACACCGTTGCTTGGGACAATTCCAGAAAGGTTCCATGCAACATCTTCCAGTGACGGTCCCATGACGTCGAGGTGATCGGCACGGACGTTTGTGATCACTGAGATTGTTGATCTAACGAACTTGCTTTCTGCAATTATGTTCTTTGGCCGGACCGACATGCATTCGAATACTATCGCGTCTGCGCCGCCGGTGTCGGCTACACTCTCGATTATTCTAGGCTGTTCTCTGAGGTTAGGCTGTTCATGGTGACCACGGATTCCACGCTCTGTTCCGTCAGGATCGATCAGTCTCGCAGCCTTTCCCGTAGTCTTGGTTACTACCCGCCAGCCATGGTATCTAAGGGCGGCTCCGATTAGTCTGGTAGTAGTTGTCTTTCCTCTTATTCCGTTCACGTGTATTCTCGTCGGGATCTTGGCGATAGCCTTGGAGTCTGCCACAGACTCCCTTACGAAAGCGGCAACGAAGCAAGCTAGGATGGAGCCAATGAGTATGCCGGGGGCCTTGACTAGTGGAATGTAGTAGTCTACTCCATACCAGTGGTAGATGGGCCAGAGAAATGCGATTATTGATTGGATTGGGATCGCTCGGGGTAGCCAGATTAGAAGGAACGTGATGAGAAACGCGGTCTCGCCCAGTCTCCGAAGGGAGAGCTTCCGCAATTCACCTTTCCACCAGTCCACGATACTTGGCTCGATGTTTTCTCTCGTATGCGACGGCGACTGCGATGATTACGGTGAGAGGGATGACGATGTAGACCCAGGAGAGGTTCTGGAACAGGGAGGGAGATGATATGATTTGGCAGGCGGCAAAGTTGACCGGGGTCTCGGGGGAGAGAACATTCGTGTTATGAATTACTAGGTACGAGTCGACCATACCGCTTACTGTATTGACTGTCGTTATCGCGTTGCCGGGGTTAGTTATGTTGAGGAAGAACCTGAAAGTCCCATCAGGATACTGTGTTGTCAGCGTGTAGTTGAGTAGTTTTGATGAGGAAATGAGGAGATTGTACCAGGCGTTGCTGGAGCATGATCTTAGATCGTTTGCGATCGAGAGCATGTGATAGGCGCCCGTCGGGTACAATCCCTCTCCATTGTTCGGAAGGGAAAAGTTCCCGTTAGACTGGAGATACAAGCTAGTGAGGTAAGACTCGGCCCGGTACGCCGAGTATGCGTAGGTCAGATTGTTGTGAAGGTAGACGCTCGAGTCTAGATCCCTAGCGAAATCCTCCACAAGGTAGGATTCGAAGGGGTCTACTGTGACAATGTTACCGTCTAACTGTTGTCTCTTGACAAGCTGGTTCGCAAGACCTGTCTCCAGTGTCTGATAGGATTGGCTGAGAGAATTGCCTTGGAGCCTGAAGTAGCTGTCAGTGTAAGTGATTGGCTTGAGAAAGCGGAGAAGCCTAGCAAAGTCGACGAGCGGATCTGCGGCTGCTGATGTGGCCCCTGTCTGATTGTAGTTGGTGCTCAGGTCTTGGACTGCTGTCGTGTAGTCTGAGGCCGGGGGTAGCGTAGACCCGCTATAGTATGCGAACCAGACAGCATTCGAGAGCGTCCAGGCCACCGTGTCAAAATAGTCACTTCTGGAAGGCAGGTTGAGATGCATGTTCTGAGTGACGTTGATCATATCTGACCTTGCGGTCGGGTCCAGCGATAGCCCATAGGTTCTTGACAGGAATTTCTGTGCATCGAGATGTACCTGGAACTGTATATTGAGATTTGCAGGAGACCATATCCCGTACCTGATAAAGGACGGATTCTGAAGCAGAATGTGCTCTGCCTTGGTCATGTTCTGGATAATTGTCCTGGTCGTTGAGTTGCCGATTTCTAGTTGAAGGTAGGTCATAGTTCTTCCTACTAGGGATGTTGCCAAGAGATTGTTCGAGGTCCCTTGAAGCGTCGCGGTGCCATTAGGAAGAACTCTAGACTCGGCCCATGCAAGCACTTGTCTCATTGAAGCGTTGATCACGGCAGTGTTCAAGTTGGGAGGATTTATCGGCGCTGCGGCCGAGGATTGGAACCAAGGAAAGGCGTTAGAGGCAAGTGGGGTGCTCGATAAGATGATCCCGATTAGGAGGAAGACTGGCATTCGAGTCAAGGAAGCTCTAGACCACATTCTACACTTCTCCTCTCGAGCGCGTTTGATCGCTGGATAAGTTATGATTGTTACGGTTTAGTCATCGGCGTATCCGCCAAGAAGACCTTGTTGGGCGGGACATGGCCCTCGCCCATTCCTCTTGGTGTTTCTCAGCCGATGCAGACTCGCCGTGTAATCGCTGACAAATTTCTCATCGGCGCTGGTTTATTTCAGCCCTTTGGGAAATGACATTCTGGAGGGCTCAAGTCTACTTTTGGCGGGCAAAGAACTCGGCGTTGATTATGATCACCGTCTTCCAGCTCTCCCAGAGAGTGGAGGACCAAGTACAGAAAAGTACAGATTGTAACCTGTCTTTACCTGCCCAGCTAGAGAATATATTCACGGGTCTCTGGCTTAAGACCGGTCAAAAGATGCAAACGAACGTGACCGGATTGAAGGGGAACAATGTAGAGTTCAAAGTCGGAAATGGAGTGGGACGCGGTTACCTATCAGTACCCAAGACATCTCGAGGTGGAGTGGTAGTTCTTCACGCGTGGTGGGGGCTGAACGATTTCTTCAAGAGCCTGTGCGACCGGCTCGCAGCTGAAGGATACTCAGCCTTCGCCCCAGATCTTCGCGAAGGTCAAGTGGCGCGAACGGTCGACGAGGCGAAGGAGCTGATGAAGAAAGAGAACCAAGAACTTGCCGAAAAAACCGTCCTTGGCGGGCACGAGTACTTGCACGCTCATCCTTCGATCAAGGGACACAAGATAGGGGTCGTTGGGTTCTCCATGGGAGCTGCATGGGCATTGTGGTTGAGCACCAAGAAAACCGATGTTGCAGCCGTAACGGCTTTCTACGGGACATACGATCTCGACTTTTCGGCAAGCGAAGCATCCTACCTAGGCCACTTCGCCCCGAACGATGAGTGGGAACCAGAGGACAGTATTCGTGGTCTAGAGGAAAAAATCCGCCAGTCCAGTCGGCCCGTAACATTCCACACGTATCCCGGAACGAAACACTGGTTCTTCGAGAACGATCGACCTGAATACGCTCCCTTGGCAGCAGGCCTGGCTTGGACACGAACGCTAGAATTCATTCATTCGACCCTCGGCCGGTCAAGCTCAACATAGAACTGACATTCCCGCTTTTCTAGGAGTTTCTACTTAGTCGTGTTCCAGCCGTTGAGCCACTGAAGCACCCCCCTGCCTGGGAGGCACGAAAATCTCCAACATAATTGCGTCCCCATCGGACCTGTTCGTGAAGCCATGATTATCATCAGGATTGACGAAATAGGCGTCACCTCCCCTTAGCGGAACTTTGCGAACCCCGATGTCGAAAACTCCGGAACCTTTGATGAGGGTCCCGAGATGGTCCACGCCACCCTTGTAAAGCGGGGATTCTTGATGCGTTCCCTAGTCAGGCCGACGCAGGCGGGGTTGGCATCGGCGGCTTCGCGTGCCTCGGTTGGTACCAATAAAGGAGGACCACCAAGATCACGACGTAAAGGATCACGCCGCCGATCACCGCCACTACGACCGAGCCGACTTGGCCGAGCGGACCGCCTGGTGAGATATATCCGAGCAACGCCGACAGCACAACTGTGGCGACCAAACCCAAAATGACTTGGACCCGGCTCGGTTTTCGTTTGTAGAATGCGAGTGAAATGATGCCCGGGGCAAACATGGGCATCGCGAGAACTTCGCTCGGTATAAAGAATGGTTTGCCAAACTGCCCGAATGAAATTATTCGGGAGCCTCGAGAGTCCGAGTGAGATTCGATATTGCGAAAGATCAAATCTTCAATAAGCCGAAACTCAGAGTAGCGGGAGGAGTGAGTCAATGACCAACAGCCACTCCAAAGAACTGGATCAGACGGTTGAGGAGACTAAGGAATACTATCGTCAGAGAGCATCACAATATTCTGATTGGGCTCATCGGACCGGTCAGTACGAAGAAGGCGCCAAGCCTGAAGCGTCCTGGTTCGATGAGGCTATGATCTTGATCGAAGCTCTTGCTTCAAGCGGGCTTTCAGGTGACGTGTTAGAAATCGCGTCTGGTACAGGCATCTGGACTGAGGAGTTGCTTAGAAACGCGGCTTCAGTGACGGCTCTCGACTCTTCTCCGGAGATGCATGAAAGGAGCAGGTCGAGACTCATGGGGAATCCGAAGGTGAGGTACGTCGTAGCGGACATCTACAACTGGGTTCCCGATACGAGCTACGATGCGGTGACATTTTCCTTCTGGCTTTCGCACGTGCCAGGTTCCAAACTGGACGACTTCGTCTCGAAGGTGTCCCGTTGTCTGAAACTCGGGGGCAGAGTATTCTTCGCCGACCAGAGAACAGAGGGCCTGACACGTGAGGTCATGGACCATCCAAGCGGAGAGATTGCTCGACGATCCCTAATCAATGGTAGAGAGTTCAAGATAATCAAACACTTCTACTCATCCGAGGAAATCACTAGGTGCTTCCTCCAACAGGGGATCAACATTAGCATCTCGAATACGGCAACTCTGTTCTACTATGCAAGCGGAGTGAAGTATCGTGCTCAAACGAGCCAGGTCCCGTAATCTTCCCCTGACAGCCCCCTTCTCTTCTGGGGAACCTTGGAAGAAAGTCGTTTCTCTAGGTCCGAGAACAGAAATCAGACAACTCGGTCCTTTGTCGAATAGCGATACGACTCTATTGTTCGATCGAACATTCACGTCTTTTCATTGCGATAATCGACCTTGAATTTCGAATGTCTGCCCCCGAAGCGTGGCTTGTCTCGTAAGACGTGTGTGGAAGATCTTTCTGTTCAGAAGCCGGTCTAGCCGGTTTCGTAGTCGAAAAGAAAAATGGGATGTCGGTAAGGGCATGGGTTTACGTTCTATTGGCTGATTGGAATAGTGCGAACGTGTTGTTGTCCGGGTCTTGGACGATGGCGAAGAATCCCATTTGCGGAATCTCCTCTTTTGCATGAATTACTTTGGCTCCGAGACTCGTGGCTTTGGTCAGAGATTTGTCTATGTTGGCGACGCTGAAGTAGTTGATGAACCCCGTTTCGCCCATCGTCCGTTTGTATAATCCGCCCATGGTTTCGTTCTTGGCCGCGTCCTTGTGGGATATCATCCAGTAGTCCATCGCGCCTGCCGGCATTTTGTTGAATTTCCAGCTAAGTAGTTGTTCATAGAAACGGGTCAGTTTCGCTGGGTCGGACGAGGGTATCTCGAAGTGCACTAGATTATGTTCGCGGAATTGTGGTCGGGTTGTTGCTGTCGATTCTACCATTAGAACCAGCATGTATCACGTTTCGGGCCTTAGTTAAACATCGGCATCGAACCCACTCCCCTTTTTTTCTGAATTTAGCGTAACTAGCGCGGCCCAAGAATAGTGGGACTGGAGCTTGTCGGTGTGAGCACTCGGTCCTGGATTTCTCCGACAAGGTCGCCGTGTCGAGCGTTGGTGGTTTTCTTGATCTCTTTCCGCTCTTCGTTGGCCCGGAACTGTTCCCAGGCGTGTCGCATTGTCTTTTCATCCGGCCAGGCGAGTAGGTAGACGAACTCTGTCCTGTCTCCCAGCCTTGTCTCCCACGTGCCGAGGATGTTGAACCCGTAGGATCGCATGATCCGCCAGGCTTGGTCGCGGAACCTGTTGTGAAACGCTTCCTTGTTCTTGTCGAAAATCTCGTAGATTCTGAGCTGATGAATCATGTCTCTCTCATCGCGACCGATTAGTCATAATGGGCGATCTTTTTTCTGTTACGGTGCGGAAGGCTCCTACCTATCGGCGAGGCATGACAACTGAAGTTTAGTATTGAGCTGCCGGTCCAGTTCCGGGACATCGACGTAATGGGCCACGTCAACCACGCGACTTATCTCCAATACATGGAGACTGCGCGTGTCGAGCTTGCAAGGAGCCTCGGGCAGGTAACGAAAGGGTTCCGTTCCAATTTCATTCTCGCCTCGGCTCGTTGCGAATTCAAGAAGCCGATCATAGACGAACGCCACATAAACGTCACAGTATGGGTGAGCCGGATAGGAGATCGCTCGTGGGACCTAGACTACTCCATCCACGGACCCAGACGAATAGAGTACGCAGTCGGTAGGACCACACAAGTAGCCTACAGCTACAAAACCAGATCAGCCGTTCGGATCTCTGGAAAACTCAAGAAAGAATTAGCGAAGCATCTTGGAACCCCTCTCAGGTTTAGGGAAACAGGTTGAGGTCCGCCCACCGGTTGTTAGGCAAGAGTTGACTAAGGTAACTCAGTGCTAAACTTCACCTGTGATCAGCGGCAAAGGGAATCCGTCCACATAGCAACAGAAAATCGATAGTCTATTTCAACATCAACCACGTATCCTTCAAGAAGACCCTGCTGAGCCGCGCATGATCTTCGCGCATGCCAAGAAAACTATCGCAGCTATGAGGTATCGAGCCACTAGCTCCAGAGCTATACGCGGATCACTCTTCCGACCACATTTCCAAAGGACCTTCAAAGGAAGCGATCAGAGAATCGAAGTCGGATTCATGATGGAATCGTCTCGCTGGAATATAGCTAGAATCATCTCCAGCTTCGGCAGGCTGGTGCTCCGCGTTCCCGGGGATTTTCGGCTCGGGCCATTCATTTCTTCCTTCAAGAGTTGTTGTAGGGCTTCGAAGGTTCGAGACGCTTCGCCTTCTGAGACGATCAGGATATCCTCTGGAGGGCAGACCAGTATGCCGACCGGATCAATCCCATTCAATGTCAGTTGCGCGGTAATCGCTGTAGCGATGCCTCCTAGATTCTCCGGTCCGTGAGGAAGGAGAAGGGTGACTTCGGCGAGCTCGGTAGAATATCTGATAATTTCCTTAGGACGGAAGGCCTCCTTGAAATTGTCAAGAGCATCCCGTCCCGCGATGATGCGAACGGAGTCCGAGCTGACGACAACTCTGAAGGTCTCTCCCCTAGTCGATCTGATCGTCCCCGCAAACTCGGCTACTCGTCTCATAATGTCTGGAGAGTTCTCGACTATCAGGTAGGCCATTCCGCCCCTCATCGATATGTGGCAATCTTTCAAGGCCAGTCGATGATCCGGCTTTCTTCCACCTTCAAGGGGATACCGTCGGAGAATGCCTACAACCGCATCCATCGTCGAGTCCTAATCGTGGGGTCGGACTCGATAATCCGCTCTATCCGACGGCGAACCTCGGCCACGAACGAAACTCTCCCAACTAAGGGGATCAGTCTCAAGGCAATTTATAGCCTTATCCGGGCCGAGGCTTGGCCTATCCGAATTCAAATCATGCCCACCCCTTAAACCACTGCGGGCAATCGACCAACTAGCCACGTTCACGGGCGGAAGACATTTCTGGAAAGAGTAGAGCTAGATCTAATGAGTTCTGGGAAGCTCCCTGAGACTTTCTTCCGCTGCTGCAAGAACCCTTTCAACGTCTAGCGCTTCGTGTGCTGCAGAGATCATGATTCTCTCCATACCATCGGGATGGAAATAGACTCCCCTCTGCAACATTAGGTTGCGAAATGTCCTGAATCTCTCCGTGTTAACATTGAGGGTCTGTCGATACCCCGTTATCTTGCTCTCCTTGGTGAAGAACACCTGAAACATGGGACCAAGACCTTGAACGATCCCCTCGTGATCGTATCGTTCCAATAGTTCTCCCAGTCCCTCCATGATTCTAGCACCTATGATGTGCATGCGCCTGAACGCCTCGTCATCGTTCCTAGTAAGCTCACGCAATGTTGCGTTTGCCGCGGCGAGACACATCGAGTTCCCGTTGTACGTTCCACCGTAGCCGATTCGTCCGGGCCCAATCATACCCATGACATCTCCTCTGCCCGTGACCGCGGCGATCGGTGTCCCTCCTCCTAGCGCCTTGGCAAAGCAAGAGAGATCGGGCT
>WNGH01019809.1_pt1 | contig 10540 bp, 11 predicted proteins | sample 5400631 | NCBI WGS metagenome assembly WNGH01 (sample SAMN13153373, study PRJNA577476) | soil metagenome | isolation source: 115 cm soil or saprolite under Garry oak tree replicate 1 | place: USA:California | collected 2016-06-15 | reverse complement strand
CGGATCTCCTCCATGTGACTCCGTACAGCACGGGAAGCGGTCTGTCACGCCATGACACGGACGGCTGCTTCAGGCGGGGCCCAGCAGGCCGGAAACAAGCGCGCCGCGCTCCGAGAGGATGTACCGCCCGTATGCAACCCGTGGTAAACGATAGCCTGGCATGGCAGCCTTGGGCAGCATCAAGCGAATCTTTGTCCTGATGCTCGAAAACCGCTCTTTCGATCACATGCTTGGGTATCTCAGCCTGAAGGGCGTGCTTCCAGTGAATGGGCTGCGACATCCACTCGATCCGCACACCAACACGTACAACGGTCAACCGTATCCGCTCTTTCCACTAACGAGTCTTCGGGTTCCCGACCCCCTCCATGATCGGCAGCACATACGGATCCAGATTGACGGCGGCTCCATGCACGGCTTCGTTGCGAGCTACGCGATCAACCATGGCGTCTCGCGTGACCTCCCTCCTCCCGTGATGGGGTACTATACCGAGGCCGAGGTGCCGATCACAGACTTCTTCGCTCGGCAGTTTGCCGTCTGTGACTCGTGGTTCGCCCCGTTTCCCACCGGGACGCAGCCCAATCGCCTCATGGCGATGGCTGGCTATTCGCTCATAGAGGACAACGAGGAACCCCTCCCCCATCACGATCTCGTCTATGACTGGCTGACGCGCAGCGGCGTGCCGTGGTGCGTGTACCACGAGGAATTCCCGTTGTTCATGATGATGCCCGAGTGGATACCCCACATCGTCATGGACGGCACGCACTTCCGTCGGCTCTCGGACCTTCCCAAGGATATTCTGAACGACGACCTGCCGCAGGTAGTGTTCATCGAGCCGACGTACACCGATGCGCCGCACTACAAGGAACCGTCCGACGCACACCCACCGTCGTCCATCTCCCACAGTGAGAACTTCCTTCGCAACGTATATCTCGCCTTGGTCATAGCCGATCTCTGGAAGGACTGTGTGCTCATCGTCACCTATGATGAGCACGGCGGGTTCTTCGACCACGAGCCCCCAAGGCCGCTCCCGACTCCGATTCCCCGGGACGCTGAGTACGGCGACCAGTTCATGACAACTGGCCTCCGCGTTCCCGCGCTCATCGTCAGTCCATTCGTCTCGGCGGGTCGCGTGTACTCCGACCTCCTCGACCACACCTCGATCCTGAAGTTCCTAGCCGAACGGTTCCGGAATACAGCGAACGGCGGCCAGTACTCTCCCGTGGTGGAGGCGCGACCTGTCGGCAATCTCGTCGCCGTCTTCAACTGCCTTGATGCGCCGCGCCTCGATCCGCCCGCACCACCGCCTCCTCCGGAGTATCCTCTCGAAGCCACGACCATCCAGCGTGCATTCCAGGCGGGGGTTGAGCGGATGGTCAAGATGTATCCGTCGCAGGCCGAGGTGAAGTTCCCCGAACTCCGTCTCATCGGGCCATAGGAGAGGCACCTGAAGGAGACTGGTGAGTGGACTCCCCGAATCTCCGTTGTGGAGCGGCTGTCTGGTCGATCTCAAGGTACCAAGACCAGAAGGTCGTCCCCTTTGGCGCTCACTGGGCTAGACGTTCTGAAGTAACTGTGCCCCGTCTGGGACACCGAGTCCCGTGCATGCATCCCACCCGGCTACCGCCGTATACTTGCCATTCAAGTTCCCCTCGATGTCGTTGTTCCCTGATGTGACGTCCCGGAACGCGCTGGCGGCCGCGCCATATAGCTGCGGATTCAGGAAGCCCGCGGTCGTCCCGGGGTTGTTCGCGAGATCCTCGTTGATGAGCGCGATCAGACCCGCAACGAGCGGAGCCACAGCACTCGTCCCGCCGATCGTGTTCACTTTCCCGCCGACAACGACGCGGTAGCCGGTCATCGGGTCTGCGTTTCCAGCCAGATCCGGGACACCGCGTCCCGCCGTGTTCTTTGGTGACCTCGGCACGCACGCGTTCTGCTGATACGGGGGAAGGGGGAAGGCCGTGCTGACGCCGCCTCCACCCGCCCCATGCAAGCGGCCTTCGTTCCAGACGACCTCACTCAGCACGGTCCCCTGTGAGGCGACGAGCTTCGTGCCGCCACAGGCGAGGGCGAATGGGCTCGAGGAGGGGAAATCGGCATGTGGGATTCCATCCCATGCGGGATTGCCGTCCGCTCCGTCCCCCATGTCGGCGGATCCGTCGTCACCCGCAGCGCAGCAGACCGTCACCCCGAGTTGCGCTGCATCCCGCATGGCCTGGTGCATTCCTTGGATGAATTGGTCATCCACTTGACCCATCGGGTCTTCCGGTCCGCCCCAACTGATGGACACCACGGACGGCTGGTGCTCGGTGTCATGAATGGCGGCGTTGAGGGCGTCGATAAAGCCATTCGTCGTGTTCGGCGCGAAGTAGACCGCGATCCTTGCCCCCGGATCGCCGCCGGGATCGGGTCCGGGGACGTTGGCGCCCCCGTCCACGCTGACCGGAACGACGGTCGGCTCTGCGATACCGAGCTGCTCGAAGTACGCCCGGATATCCGACGCTCGATAGCCCACACCGCTCGGGTTCCCGGCCTTGTTCGTATCGTTGAGCTCGATCAACGCAACGCACTGCCCTTTCCCCGTGAGTCCCGAGGGAAAGTTGTAGAGCCGGGCGATCTCTGGCGCGGTGAAGGTTCGAGCCGGGGCGGTCCGCCGCTTCCGGGCGGTTGCGCCCTTGCCACTCCACCTTTGCCCCTTCGCCGGACGGAGCCGCCGACTGTGGGGCTTCGCCACGGGCCGGTTATCGAGGCCGTGCACCCCCACGATCACGTTATGCAGCTCCTTCGGCACGTAAATCGGCCCGGTGCGCCCTCGATATTTCAGCGCGCGGCCCTTCGCGTAATGTTGGAGTTTCACACCGAACACGGCATTGAAGCTCCCCACACTCCCTTTCAGACGCACCGTTCCTTGACCGATGTTCGAATCGGTGACGACGAGCCCATGTGCATGGGCAAACGCCTCAATCCTCGCGACGTCTGCCGGATTCGCGCCGAACCGTTTGGTGAACTCCTCCCGACTCAATGCGGGCGCACGCTCGCGGGGCTTCTGCGCTCCCATCTGCATCAAGTCCTCGTCCGATATCCTGGCCCGACGCCGGAGGCGAATGGTAATCTCGATATGCTCCTTGGGATCAACGACACCCGTGACTTTTGCACCAGGCACCGGCTTTCGATCACTGCCACGTAGGCGGATGCCGCGCTGCTTTGCCATGGATTCTCCTCTCCTCAATGGACGAGTACATTACTATGTAATGGACAAGCAATGCCTTCCAGGCCCTCGCATCGTAACCCACCACAGCCTCGATGAGCTTCGCTAGCCTGTTTCTCGCCAGGGTGGCGGTTCGCCTTCAATCAGGTACCAGTACCCGCTCTGGAGCGTGACGGTGTCCAGAAGTCTGCGGTAGCCTTCGGTTTGGCTCATTTCGATGGCCTTTGACAGGTCAACAACAGCAGTCCAACTCGCAACTACTTTCCGCCGTCCAGACGGGCATCTACGATCTCCTGCGCCGCGATCGGTACAGCGGCTGCAAAGATGGCGCTGTCTGCCATGAGCACGCCCTTGACGATTCGCGCCTGCGCTCGCACGACCTCGTCGCTCGGCACGGCCTCGTCCCGGACGTGGAAGGCGTCGCGAACCAGCTCCTCCAGATCATTCAAGTTAAGATCGGGTGGGTCTGACATGATGTCCCCGCTGTCGTGCGCCTTGGCCGCGCCTTGCGTTCGCCGTGCTACTGCGAGCCCAGGCGACACGGGTGATCGGGCGCCATGACCTGATCGACGTTCCATCGAGCGTCAGGCTGGCCATTCTCCAACGCCATCTTATCCGCCCCTGAAAGCCTGGGGAAGAAGTCGAGCCCTGTCTCGTCCTCGATGTGCTTCACGGTCGTGACAAACGTACTCACCGCTTCGCGGCGGCGCCGCTCGTCCTGGGTCATCTGGATGGCAATCGCCGCCGGATGCCCATCGTCGTTCATGACGACGATCTTGTAGAAGGCGTTTGGGACCTGAACACCGCAGTTCATGGTGTCGGGGTTCGAATCGAAGACCGGCCCCGTGATAGTCCACGTCCGTTGGAATCGCTGTCCGTAGTCTTCCGACTCGATCTTCTCGAAGCCCTGCCAGGCTCCCTCGTTGAGACAGGCCGCTTGCGGGCAGACGTTCGACATCTTGAACGTGTCCAATTGGGCCGTTTGCCCGTAGCGTCCGTCGATCGCTGAATTCGGAGCATTGTGCCCCTTATCGAACGGATTCGTCTTGCCCTTCGCCAGACGGTAGCACTGCTGACCGACTTGCGCCGTCGTATCCTCGTCCACGATAAAATTCCCTGGCCGAGGGTCGTGGTTCTCGGGATTCATTGGGAAGAGGTGATAGGCGACCCACAACGGATCACGGCGGGTTTCCGAATATCCAATCGCAAACTCGTGCTTCTCTAAGACCTCGAACTGGCAGTCCGGTCGCCGGCACGTGGGGTAGCCAGCGAAGGCGTTCCAGCCCTCTCCCGTTTGGCTCGCTCCGGCCGAGCCGTCCCCTCCTCCGCCGCCACTGCGACCCGAATCAGGCACCACCTCGGTGGACCGCTTGCTGACGAAGCCATCGGTGCCGTCGGAGAGCGAGACTTCCCACCACTGTCTCTCTGCGCCGCGGACCGTGGCGTGGTCCCCGGGGTTCAGGGTGCCGACCGGCCTACTGTGCGAGTCGGGGTCTGCTCGAACAGTGACGGCGCGGTCGCCCTTCGGCGATATTTCCTTCGCGAGGATGGGAACCGCAAAGACCGTCAAGATGGGCAAGGCCACGGATCGAACCAGCGTGAAGCCCAAACCCATGGCGGGGCCGTGCCGTGGCCCGCCGCCGGCTTCTACCCGCGGCATCTGGTGCGTCACGTCGCGCTGACCGCCCCCGAGGGTCTGGCAATCATGCCGCAGAGCCTGCCCTCCCGCGCAACGTACCGCCGCGCGGCTCCGTGAGCGTGCCCGTCCCGCTGAAGGCACCCCTCATCCTGCGTGACGGCAGGGCGAAGCGCGACTTCACGCTCGAGCTGGTGCAGGAGCAGGACGGCTCGCTCTCGCGCTGCGGCGTGGCGCCGCTGCGCGTCCCCGGTGCGGGTCGGTGCGGGTGGCTGAGGCATCGCGCCGGACACTACGCCTGCATCGCCTGGGCGATCAGCTCCGCCATCCCGAACTCGCCGTCCCGGGTGAATTCCGCGATGGGCTGCCAGAGCGGAGCCTGATTGAGGAACGAATGCCGGTCGCCCAGTAGCAAGCCGACGAACACTTCCCCGACGATGCGCCCCGCCACCGGGCCGAGCCGGATGGGTGTCTGATTGTTGACGAACGCCTGCTGGGCCTCGGCCAGGATGTAGTACCAGAGCGGAGCTTTGTTCCGGAACTTCGGGGAGATGTCGACCAAGTGGATGTTGGCTGCGGCATCTTCCTCGGTCGCCTTGCCGACGCGCAGCCGGTCATCGGGAATGACCGGCACGCCAATCCTCCTCGCCACGTCCTGGCCCGACGGCAGCCCCATGCGGAGCCCGCGCAGCAGGTTGCGCTCGGCGAGCGACGAGACCTGCGAGGCGACCTGGGGCGGCAGGCTCCCGAGCGGGTCCACCAGCGACGAGTCGATCTTGTAGGCGGGCTGCCGGCGCCGCTTCCCGTGGCGGGGCGCCGGCCCGAGGGCGAAGAACAGGTTCCATTCGATCGCCCACTGGGCCGGAAACTCCCGGAAGCCCGTCAAATTGGGGACGTTGGGATCGAGCGAGAAGATCACCTGCCGGTCCGCGAGGGTGGTGTTGAGCCGGTAGATGGGACGTACCATCGAGTGTCCGAACCGATAGGCTGCGACCGAGAACTCGACCGGCATGAACGGCTCGCGTCGCGGGTGGTAGAAGCGCAGGTCGGGCCTGTCCTGGAGGATCGCCGTCCCCCGTGCCAGGTGCGGCAGGATGCTCTCCAGCATCGGCCGGCCGATGATCGTGGGCAAAAAGTCGTGGAGCACGACCCACTGGTAGTGCCAGCGTACGAGGCGCTGGACGGTGTGGAAGTCCGCGTCGGCTCCGTGCAGGAGGTCCGCGATGCGGTTGTGGAAGCGGAGGAACGTGGCGTGCAGCTGGGACACGATCACGTTCTCGTCGTTGCGGGGATCGCCGATGAGGGCCCGCTTGGGGCTGCCCGGCGCAGGTGAATTGCGGGGCACGTCGCGGGTGTTCGGATCGTGCGGGTTGCCGGTCAGTGGGCGGCCGAGCAGCATCCGCACCCCGTCGTCCTCGTAGAGGTAGGGCTGGTCGTCGGGGCCGCGTCCGTAGAGGCAATCGAGGTCGAAGCGCGGCGTGCGGAAGTCCACCAGCGCGTCGGGATCGTCCTGCTTTTGCAAGCTGCTCGCCGGGTCGAACGTGAGGTCGTGGTCGATGAACTGGCCGAGGTAGGTGAAGCCGGCGCTGATGCCCGGGTCGTCCGGCGTTCCGGTGTTTTCTTCGTCGTCGTTCTCCTCTTCGGAGGTGGGTTTCGCTTCCGCCTCCGCGATCATGACCGACGCGAGGGATTTGAGGTCCTCCTCGTCGAAGCGGGCGGGCGGCAGCGTACGGAACAGGCGGCCGAACCGGCCTTCGAACTGCGAGGATGCCGGCACGCCGTCTAGACCGCGAAGAGTGCCGTGAATGCTCCGGGGCGTCTCCTTCATGACCTTCATCTCCTTCCTCTGAGCGTACCGTGTCATGTCGTTCCGTGGACTAGGCATCGAGGATTCTGAGAGGATCGAAGCGCAGTCGGGCCTCGTGGAGCTCCTTGGCGAGCTTGGCCTTCCATGCTCCTGCCGCATCGAGCGGCTGGTACTCGACGCCGTGGAAGTCCGACGGGAGCTCCACCCCCTCCTCGTAGAGCACGCACACCCGTTCCCGGCCCAGCGTGGCGATCGAGAAGCCGAGCTCGAAGATGACGTTCTGGCGGGCGCGCGGCCGGAGCTCCCGCGGCCCGGGGGCTAGCCCTCCCACGTCGTCGCCCGTCAGCAAGGCCACGACAAAGGCGACGGGCCACTGCGTCTCGAACTTCTCGATGAGGGTGCGCCCCCGGCCCGCCTGCTCGTCCAGGAGAATGGGCTCGAGCTGGAGCTTCATCAGAAAGCGCGCGACCTTCTCCTTGGCTTCCACGTTTCTCCCGTAGACGAGCAGGATCTTGTCGTCCGCCGGCAGCATGCCGTTCCTCACCGCGGGGACGGAAGCCTCCGGCTCCGTCTCCGAGAGCCCCAGGCGGTTCGCAACGGAAACCAGGTCCCGGATCTCGGCCTGCACAACCTCGACCAAGTCCGTGGAGGGTGGCGGGCGGCGCCCGTGGCTGCTGCTGCAGACCGTTCGGAGGTAACTCTCCCACACCTCGTGGGACGCGATGAGGAGCCGCAATAGCCGTGCGTTGCACTCGCGCCACGCCTGGTAGTCGTGGGCGACCGTCTCGTCTCCTCGCGCCTCGAGGCGCCCCGTGAGCGTCAGGCCGCGCTGAATCTGGAGCGCGAGGAGCCTGGCGTGCAGGCGTGGCGTGGGCCTCGTGGCAGGGAGCGACTGGGCGGGAATCTCAGGCAATTTACCTCCCTAGGCAGCGATCGCGGACCCCGCTGGCCAACGCTGCTTACGGCGTGCCAACCCGCCCCGGCAGTGCAGGCGAGGGATGATGGCCGGCTCCCGCGCAACGCGGCCGTCACGACAATGACGGCCCGGTACAAACTTGAACCGGGCCCAAGGACGCGCGTGCGCGTCTGGGACGAAGATGCAACTCTGCTGCGCAGGCACGGTATGCGATCCAGCGCACCGCATCTGTCCGACACCACCGGAGGGGGAGCCCTCGGAGACGCCTGCGACAGCGCACGCGCCCAGCCGGGTCACACCGCGGAGAAGGCCGAGGCGCGAACGCTACCGATGCGGCTCGGCCTGGAACATGACGCCCGGCACCGCCGGCGGCTTCAGCAGGTGGTTGAAGCGCTTCATGCGGCCGACGTAGCGCATGAGGAACGGGACTCCATAGCGCAGGGCGAGGTGGTGGGCGTCGTCCTGGCTGATGGTTCCGGGCGCGCAGTCGGACGTGCCGAAAATCGCGCCGGCGCAGATGTCCGAGAAGGCGAAGTGGCCCGCGTTCAGGATCTCGACCAGGAAGCGCGGCCCGTCGAGCAGCGCATAGGCGGCGAGCGTGTCGGTCTGGGACGGCGCCAAGGTGTCGCGTTCTGCGCCCTCGATCATGGTCGGGATCTTGATGCGGCCACCGGTGAGGTCGGGGCGGGCGGGGGCGAGCGCCAGCGCGGCGCGGACGCGCGGTTCCAAGGCCGCGACGCGGAGCGTGTCGAGGCCGCCGAAGGAATGACCGCTCATGCCGATGCGCCTGCGGTCGAGCTTCCGGCGAAAGGGAGACCCCACGCGGTCGTCCTCCACGAGGATCTGATCGAGCACGAAGCGCATGTCGTCGAGGCGGTTCAGTGGCCGGTCGTGGTGGACGTCCGGGTCCACGTGATGGTCGTCGTGCCAACCGCGAACGGGCCGGGGCCCGTGACGTCGGGGTGGGCGAGCGCGAGCGTCGGCGCGAAAAGCGCGAGGACGATCAGCCAGCAAGGGGCACGCATACCGAGGCATAAGGCCCCAGGGCGACAGAAAGGACAAGATGGCGACCGCGACGTCCTTCCGTACACCGCCGAAGGCGTAGCGCATGGCTTGGTAGTGGTCGCGGCGCGCTCGTGGCGGCTCCCGGGCCGCAGGAGCCGGTGAGGCTCACGCACCTGCGCCACGAGTACGAGCGGCTGCGGACGGCGACCGAATGCGCTGTCTCGCTACGACGTTGGCAGCACCAGCGGCGGACGCGGCCGCTCCTGTGGTTCGGATTGCGGTCGGCAAGCCGATCGATCCGTGCGGCGAGGATCGCCTGCACGGTGGCGGGGACGGCGACCAACGCCGCTCCCGCCCGCAGAGCGCCACGACGCAAATCCCGAGAATGACAGTGGTCGCACGTGGACTCGAACCACGGACCTCCTGCATGTGAGGCAGGCGCTCTAACCAGCTGAGCTATGCGACCGCGGCGGAACGGCTCGTCCGGTCGGACCGGGCCCTCCTACTCGACTGAACCCGGAGCGTCAACGGCGAGCTCGTCACTGGCGCGGCGGAACCGTAGCGTCGAAACATGCCGCGCGCTCGCAGCAGCGATGCCGGCGGTCGGAGCGGCGCCAGCGCGTGCACTACTTCGGCCGGCGCCATCGTCACCTCGTCCCCGGCACGGCGACCATCAACGGCATGGGGTACATCCGCGACCTCGACGGCAAGCTGCTTCACCGACCGCGACGTCTTCGTCGCACACCTCCGCACGGCGCACCACACAGCGCCCGCGCGCATTCCCGAGCTGCTCCTCATGGACGACGGCCGGATCCACTTCCTCGGCGAGCAGACCGCAGCAACCGGACAACTGACTGATATTGCTCCGGTTTTCCCCCTGCCGGCAGACCTCGAGGCGCTGTCCCGCGAGAGCGCGCTTGACGGATGACGCGGTGCGTAGTAGCACGCTCCATAACAATTCGCTAGGAATACCAACTCGCTAGGAGGATCGGCTCATGGCTGAGTCCAAGGCTCGCTTGTCCCTGAAGGACGTGCGGGCATCGGTGAAACGAATGCAGACCGAGGGCGAGAGGCTGGTGACACGCCTGCGGCGCGACGCACGCGCGTTCGCCACGCGCAGCCGTCGCGAAACCGTGTCCAACCTGCTGAGCGATGCGCGCAAGCTCCAGGTCGACCTTCGCAAGCGCGCGGAGAAGGCGATCGAGGAGCTCGAGGCCACGCGGACACGCATCCTCGCCACGCTCGAGGATCGCGTGAGCACCGTGGTCGAGACTTTCGTGAAGACCCTGAACGTCGCCACCCACAGGGAGCTGGCGGACCTGCGCAAGCGCGTGGCCGAGATCGAGCGGCGGCTCGACGCTCTCTCCAAAGAGCGCGCGGCCTGAGGCTCACGGACGCCGGGCGCGGCCGAAGCCGCCGCCCCCGGGCGTCTCGATGCGGAGGCGGTCACCCGGTTTGGCGACGAACGTCGCCTTCCCGGCGATCCGGCGCGCCCGCCCGTCTCGCACGACCCAGTCGCGTCCCGTGGCGCCCGCTCCACCCCCGGCGAGCCCGTACGGCGGCACGCGTCTCCGCTCGGCGAGGAGCGTCACCTCCGTCGGCGCCAGGAGCTCGATCTCGCGCACCACGCCGTCGCCGCCGCGATGGCGGCCGCCGCCGCCGGACCCGCGCCGGACGGCGTAGCGGCGTACCCGGAGCGGATAGTACGCCTCGAGGGCCTCGATCGGCGTGTTCATGGTGTTCGTCATGTGGGTGTGCACGGCGGAGAGGCCCGGCCCGTGCGGGCCAGCGCCGGCGCCGCCCGCGAGCGTCTCGTAGTACGCGAAGCCTGCGCCCCCGAGGGCCAGGTTGTTCATCGAGCCGGCGCTGGCGGCCGGGACACGATCCGGCGCGGCGCGCGCCAGGGCCCGCAGCAGCACGTCGACGATGCGCTGCGAGGTCTCGACGTTGCCGCCCGCCACCGCGGCT
>WNGH01014186.1_pt1 | contig 10540 bp, 8 predicted proteins | sample 5400631 | NCBI WGS metagenome assembly WNGH01 (sample SAMN13153373, study PRJNA577476) | soil metagenome | isolation source: 115 cm soil or saprolite under Garry oak tree replicate 1 | place: USA:California | collected 2016-06-15 | reverse complement strand
GAGATCGATCCGAAGCCCGAGTCCGCCAACGGATCGCTCGCGGCCAATTCCGTCGTCAGTGAAGCAATAGACATTGGCGGTGACATCGACGACTTCACATTGCCCGTAACCGCGGGCAGCGAGTTCAATCTCTTCGTTCAGTCCAGTGCCGTTCGTCCGGTGACCGCGTCGGTTGTAACCTCGATCCAGGGCGGCGGCGTCGCGAGCGCCGGGTCGACGGCTGCCGACACGGGGATGTTTGAGCATGCCACGGGGAGATTCGAGGTTCTCGCGGATACGACGTTGTGGATTCGCGTGCGCGGTCAGCTCGTGTCGGATGCAGTGGGCGCGTACCGCCTCTACCTCTATCGCATCAATCGCGCGCCGGAATCGCTGCCGGGAGTGGTCACACCGGGAGACACGATCTCTGGTGAATCGATCGATCTGCCGGGCGATATCGACGAATTCACGTTCTCCGGGACCGTAGGACAGCAGTTCAATATTTTCGTGCAGACCGCGGTGCAGGGCCCGCAGGGTATTTCGATGACCCTGCGTGATCCCGACAATCAGGTCCTCAAAACGGCACAGAGTTTTGGGCCGGCTTCCGATCTCCTGCTGCAGTCCACCGGCCGTGTCGCGCTCCCCAAGACGGGCACCTATCGTCTGACATTCGACGGCGTAGCTGGCCCATACCGGTTTTTCATTTATCCCATCAACCCGCAGCCCGAAACGCATGCGGCCGCGATCGCCTTCCGGGATAGCGTCGAGAACGAATCGATCGATGTTCCGGGCGACATTGATGAGTTCACGTTTACCGTGACCCAAAGCAGTGGCGCCGCGCTGTTCTACGAGGCAAACGCGGCGATCGAAGTCTCTATCACCAATAGCGGGACGGGAACACAGATTCCGATCGATAGCTACTACCGAACGTTTACGGTAAGTCCTGGATCATATATCCTGCGATTCCAGAGCCCCGCTGATCCGGGGGTCGGCGTTGGGTCGTACCGAGTGTGGATGTATCCGTCCCAGCCTACGCCCGAGACGCGCAGTGAGAACGTTGCGATCGGCGATACGATCGATGGTGAGCAGATCGACCCACCTGCCGACGTGGACGTCTTCTACTTCAACGGCACCAAAGGCCAGCACGTCAACTTCGCATTGCAGGGTACGTCCGCGCCCACCGCAAACGCCGGCTACACAGCGCTGTTGTACCAACCGAACAATCTCATGGGGTGGGTATCGACGCCAACCTCCAGCCCGAGTCTTGGGTCCCAGCAAACGACGCGTCTCGATCTTCCCGCCACGGGTCGATACATGATTCGAATCCAGGGCGGCAGCTCGCCGACGCAGCGGGTCGAGCACGGACCGTATCGGTTTGCGCTGACGGCAGTTGACACGCTACCCGAGCACACGGGAACCGCAGTCGTTCCGGGCGACTCGGTTACGAACGAACTCATCGACACTCCGGGGGATTTGGACCAGTTCACGCTCAACGGCACGGCCGGCGAAGAGCTGGGTCTCGTGTTCCAGTCATCGGGCACAAACGCGTTCCCGTTGATCGTGGCATCCAATCCGTTGACCGGCGACAGCCTTGCGAGGACGGTGGGTCAGTTCGTTCGGTTCGCCGGTCCATTCCGGGTGCCGACTGGCGGCCAGGCGCGGATCGAGGTCTTCGAACCGGCTTCTCACTTTTATGAGTGCTACGATGCGACGTGTGGGAATGTTTACCGATTCATCGGCAGCTATCGGTTCAGCGTGATCCACGTCAATCGCGCACCGGAGAGCGCCTCCGCCACGTACATGATCGGAGACACCGCTCGGGACAGCATCGGCGTCGGCGACATCGACGAGTTCAACGCCACCGCACCTGCCGGGACGGTTCTCACTGCATATCTTCGCCTCACCGCGCCGCCGGTTAACTCAGGAAACGGCGCCGGCTTGACGCTTGAGATCATCAATCCTGTCACAGGCGATACGCTAGCAGGGAAAGGCTGGCAGATCTTCGGACAGACACAACTCTATCCTGTCGGGTCGTTCTCGGTACCAGCGGGCGGTCACTTCCTGATTCGCGTTCGTGGAAGTGGTACTTTCGGCGATGATATTATCACGGCACCATACGAGATGCAGGTGAAACCCTAGTCGCCTCCGACGGGCTCGCTCTGCTCCTTCTTCAGCGGCTCGCGCACGCCGAGCGAGCGCTCGATCTCGCGCGTGATGTGCATCGAGCAGAACTTCGGCCCACACATCGCGCAGAACTCCGCGCTCTTGAAGTACTCGGCCGGCAACGCCTCGTCGTGCAGCTCGCGCGCCCGTGCGGGATCGAGCGCGAGCCGGAACTGCTCGTTCCAGTCGAACGCATAGCGCGCGCGTGACAGCGCGTCGTCCCGCTCGGTCGCGCCGGGACGCCGCCGCGCGATGTTCGCCGCGTGGGCCGCGATCTTGTACGCGATCACGCCCTCGCGCACCTCCTCCGCGTTCGGCAGGCCGAGGTGCTCCTTGCGCGTGACGTAGCAGAGCATGTCGGCCCCGAACCAGCCGATCATCGCCGCGCCGATCGCCGACGTGATATGGTCGTATCCCGGCGCGACGTCCGTGACGAGCGGACCCAGCGTGTAGAACGGCGCCTCGTGGCACAGCTCCTTCTCGAGCCGCACGTTCACTTCGATCTGATGCATCGGGATGTGGCCCGGTCCCTCGATCATCACCTGCACGTCTTGCTTCCACGCGCGCTCCGTCAATTCGCCTAGCACCGTCAGCTCCGCGAGCTGCGCTTTGTCGGTCGCGTCGGCGATCGAACCCGGCCGCAGCCCATCGCCCAGCGACAGCGTGACGTCGTACTCGCGCGCGATGTCGAGCAGCCGGTCGTAGTGCTCGTAGAGCGGATTCTGCTTGCCGTGCTGCGTCATCCAGTACGCCATCAACGATCCGCCGCGGCTCACGATCCCCGTGACGCGGCCCAGGGCGAGACCGACGTGCTCGCGCAAAATGCCGGCGTGCACCGTGACGTAGTCCACACCCTGTTTCGCTTGATGCTCGATGTTATCGAGGAGATCGTCGGCGGTGAGCTTGATGACGTCGCCGGCGGTCTCGATCGCCTGGTAGACGGGAACCGTGCCGATCGGCACGGGCGACGCCGCGATGATCGCTTCGCGAATCGCATCGATGTTTCCGCCGGTCGAGAGATCCATCACCGTGTCAGCGCCATAATGGACCGCGTGATGCAGCTTCTCGAGCTCGCCGTCGATATCCGACTCGACGGCCGAGTTGCCGATATTGGCGTTGATCTTGACGCTGGCCACCTTGCCGATGGCCATGGGGTCGAGGCGTTGCTTCAGGTGATTGACGTTCGCCGGAATGATGAGCCGGCCTATCGCGACCTCGTCGCGGATGGTCTCCGGCGGCAGCCCTTCCCGCTCGGCGACGCGTTGCATCTCGGGAGTGATCGTGCCCTGACGGGCGAAGAACATCTGGGTGCGGCAAGTCATGCGGAACTCCCTTCGCCGGTACGAACCGGATCAGGTGATGAGGGTGTGATCTCAGCCCACGGCGTCGTGCCGGGGCACCCCTGTCAATGAAATGATAGTCTGTAGAATGTAACCTGGGCTAAACCTCGCGCGGGCGTGGCGGTCCGTAACGCTCCGCAGGCTTGTGAAGCTTTTCCCACTCCGCTTTGTACGCGAAGGGATCGAGACCGGCCGGCTGGTCGAGGGCGAGAATGCCGTCGAGATGGTCGAGCTCGTGCTGCAGCAGCTCCGCCATCGGTCCCTCGAGGTCCATCGTCACGGTCTTGCCTTTTATGTCGGTGTAGCGGAGCGTCGCCCGATACGCTCGGTTGACCCGGACCAGCAGGCTGGGAAATGAAAAACAGTCGTCCCAGACGTGAAAGTCCTCCGACCCAACGTCCGTAATCTCCGGATTGACCATGCAGGCCCGGAATTTCCCGACTTGCACGAGGATCACACGTACCGGGGCGCCGATCTGCGGTGCGGCCAGGGCGCGACCGAAGTCGTACTTCGTGCGCGCGGCGCGGAGCGTATCGCGCAGGTCGTCGGCGAGCAGCCTGACGGCCGGCGACTTCGGGTCGTGGACCGGGTCGCAGCGAACCCTGAGGATCGGGTCGCCTAGCTGGCGAATGCGTCGGACTGCCATGGGAGCGCGCCAAAATTGCCCCTTTCGGGCCTTCATGCAACTGCCTCTAGCCATGGAGCCACTTAGCGCCTTAGTCTCATAACCCCTATGTCTTTAGCGGGCGTCGTCCTGGCGGCCGGCCGGTCGGCCCGGATGGGCTCTCCCAAGGCCCTCCTGGACTTCCTCGGGCGCCCCTTCGCCGTCCGAATCCTCGAGGCGATGGAGGCGCTCGAGATCAAAACGCGCCTCATTGTGCTGGGGCCCGATGCGCCCCGGATCCAGCCCGCGATTGCCGGCCACGACTGCATGATCGTAGAGAATCCTGAGCCCGAGACCGGTCCCATCGCCTCGCTGCGCGCCGCCTTGCGCGCGCTGCAGCCGCTCCAACCCGGCGCCGTCCTCGTTTGGCCCGTCGATCTCCCGCACGTCCGGGTTACAACAGTCGAGCGAATCCTCGAGGCGCACCGCCGGACCGGGGCTCGGACGGTCGTGCCGACGTTCGGGGAGCGTCGCGGCCATCCCGTGGTTTGGGGATCGGCGCTGTTTGGCGAGCTGCTGGAGGATCCGGACGCGACCCAGGATGGCGCGCGGGCGGTCCAGCACAAGCACCAGGGAGAAGTTGTGAGCGTTCCGGTGGACGATCCGGCCGTCATAGATCAAGTCAATACGCCGGAGGACTATGAGCGCCTCGTCCGCGACTGGAATCGAGATATCTACTAGCAAGAGGCGTCTAGAAGAGACGTCGAGCAAAGACGTCGAGCAAAGACGCCTTAATGCGCTTCCGCTCGACGCCATTGCTTGACGATTTTGCTCGACGCCTCATGCAGTTGCGGAATCCCGACAAAGTTATTAGGATACCGGAACTGTAAGCCAGAGAACGACTTCGAGGCAAAATGACCAGCATTGAAGCCCATGTCCAGCAACCGTACAAGTACGGCTTCGTCACCGACATCGAATCCGAGGTCGTGCCGGCCGGCCTGAACGAGGATGTGATCCGGCTGATTTCGGCCAAAAAGGGCGAGCCGGAGTGGATGCTGGCGTGGCGCCTGAAGGCCTACCGCAACTGGCTCAAGATGAGCGAGCCGCACTGGCCCAACGTGAAGTACGGGCCGATCGACTACCAGGCGATCAGCTACTACGCCGCACCCAAAAAGCTCCCCAAGCTCGACTCGCTCGACCAGGTCGATCCGAAGCTGGTCGCGACCTTTGAGAAGCTCGGCATCCCGATCGAAGAGCAGAAGCGCCTGAGCGGTGTCGCGGTCGACGCCGTGTTCGACAGTGTCTCGGTGGCGACGACGTTCCAGGCGGAGCTCGCGAAGTACGGCGTGATCTTCTGTCCGATCTCGCAGGCGATCCGCGAGCATGCCGATCTCGTCCAGAAGTACCTTGGCACTGTCGTCCCGCATAACGACAACTTCTTCGCAGCGCTCAACTCGGCCGTGTTTACCGACGGCTCGTTCGTGTATGTGCCGAAGGGTGTGCGCTGTCCGCTCGAGCTCTCGACGTACTTCCGCATCAACGCGTCGTCCACCGGCCAATTCGAGCGGACGCTCATCATCGCGGACGAAGGGAGCTACGTCAGCTACCTCGAGGGGTGTTCAGCGCCGATGCGCGACGAGAACCAGCTGCACGCGGCGGTCGTCGAGCTCGTCGCGCTCGAGCGCGCGACGATCAAGTACTCGACGATTCAGAACTGGTATCCGGGCGACGAAGAGGGGAAGGGCGGGATCTACAATTTCGTCACCAAGCGCGGGAAGTGCGCCGGTGCGAATTCCAAGATCTCGTGGACGCAGGTCGAGACCGGCTCGGCGATCACGTGGAAGTATCCCGGCTGCATTCTGCAGGGCGACAACTCGATTGGTGAGTTCTACTCGGTGGCCGTGACGAGTCACAGACAACAGGCCGACACCGGCACGAAGATGATTCACCTCGGTAAGAACACGCGCTCGACGATCGTGTCGAAAGGCATTTCCGCGGGCCGCGGCCAGAACACCTACCGCGGGCTCGTGAAGATCATGAAGGGTGCGGAGGGCGCGCGGAACTATTCGCAATGCGACTCGATGCTGATCGGCGACAAGTGCGGCGCGCACACCTTCCCCTACATCGACGTGCGCAACAGCACCGCGATCATGGAACACGAAGCGTCGACGTCCAAGATCGGCGAAGACCAGATCTTTTATTTGCGCCAGCGCGGCCTCTCGTCTGAGGACGCGGTGTCGATGATCGTCAACGGCTTTTGCAAGGAAGTGTTCAAAGAGCTGCCGATGGAGTTCGCCGTCGAAGCGACTCGGTTGCTCGGGATCAGCCTGGAAGGGAGCGTGGGGTGAAGCAGGGAAAGGCATTGCTCGAGGTCAAGGGACTTCGCGTCGCCGTTGCAGGCAACGAGATCCTCAAGGGCGTCGATCTCACGATTCGCGACGGCGAAGTGCACGCGATCATGGGGCCGAACGGATCGGGCAAGAGCACGCTGGCGCAGGTGCTTGCCGGGCATCCCGCCTACACGGTGCTGGCAGGTGGTGCGACATACGACGGCAAGGATCTCCTCGGCATGAAACCCGAGGAGCGTGCGCGTGCCGGTGTCTTCCTCGCGTTCCAGTATCCGGTCGAGATTCGCGGCATCACGAATTCCTATTTCCTGCGCTCGGCGCTGAACGCGCTGCGCCGGGAGCGGGGAGAAGCGGAGCTCGATCCGATCGATTTCCTGCAGTTCCTCGAGCAGAAGGTCAAAGCGATCGGCTGGGACGACGCGATGATGAACCGCCCGGTGAACGAAGGGTTCTCGGGCGGCGAGAAGAAGCGCAACGAAATCCTGCAGCTCGCCGTGCTCGAGCCGCGGCTCGCGATCCTCGATGAGACGGATTCGGGACTCGACATCGACGCGTTGAAGACGGTTGCGGAGGCGGTCAACCAGCTGCGCGGCCCGGCGCGGTCATTTCTCATCGTGACGCACTATCAGCGGCTACTGAACTACATCACGCCGGACGTCGTCCACGTCCTCGCGGACGGCCGGATCGTCAAAACCGGCGGCCCCGAATTGGCCCTGGAACTCGAGGCCCGTGGCTACGACTGGCTGCGTGATGCGGTGGTGGTGTCGTAATGGTGGCGGTTGAGAGAATCGTGGGCAGCTACAACGCTTGGGCAGGAAACGGTGCTGCGCGAGCGCCCGAGTGGCTGAAGGAGATGAGAAGCGGCGCGATTGCGCGCTTCGAGAGCCTCGGTTTTCCGAACATGAAGCAGGAGGCGTGGCGCTTCACCAGCGTCGCGCCGCTGGCCGAAGGCTCCTTCGAGCTCGGTTTTTTTCAACGCTCGCTCTCGACGCCTTTCCTCGACGACGTTCAAAGCCTTGCCCATGTCGTAACGCATCGCCAGGATCTGGTGCGAGAGCATCTCGGCAAGTACGCCGCGACCGACGACCGGCCGTTCTCCGCACTCAATACCGCGTTCGTGAGCGATGGGGCATTTGTGCACGTGCCGGCCAAGGCGACGATCGCGGAGCCGATCCAGCTGCTGTTCCTGGCTACCGGCAAACAGGTTGTCACCCATCCGCGCAACCTCATCGTGATCGAGCGGGAAGCCCGCGCGGCGATTGTCGAGACCTACGCCTCGCTGCAGCAGGACGTGTATTGGACGAACGCGGTCACGGAAATCAGCGCGGGCGAGGGGGCGCGCGTCGATTTCCATCGCGTCCAGCGCGAAAGTCCCCGAGCCTATCACGTCGCCGCCACGCAGACGCAACAGGGGCGTGACAGCACCGTCAATTTTCACGCGGTGGCATTCGGAGGCGCCCTGGCGCGCCACGACATCGGCGCGGTGCTGGCGGGTCCCGGCGGGACGCTGATCCTGAACGGCCTGTACCTGCTCGCGGGCGCGCAGCATGCCGACCATCACACGACGATCGACCACGCCGCCGATCACTGCTCGAGTCACGAGTACTTCAACGGCGTACTCGACGACACCTCACGCGGCGTGTTCACCGGACGCATCATCGTCCGTCCTGGCGCGCAGAAGACCGATTCGAAGCAGACGAACAACAACCTCCTGCTCTCGGGCCAGGCGCACGCCGACAGCCAGCCGCAGCTCGAGATCTACGCTGATGACGTGAAGTGCACGCACGGCTCGACGGTGGGACCGCTCGACCCCCGCGCCCTGTTCTATCTGCAGAGCCGCGGCGTCGGCGAGCACGAAGCACGCCGGCTCCTGACGTATGGTTTCGCCGCCGAGATCCTCGGTCGGATGGAGGTGGCGCCGCTGCGTGCGCAACTCGACGCCATCGTGCGGGGTCGCCTGGCGGAGTCATGAGCGACCTCGGCGATCTCTATCAGCAGGTCATTCTCGACCACAATCGCAATCCGCGGAACTTCAAGCGTCTGGACGGAGCGAACCGCAAGGCCGAGGGCAACAACCCGCTGTGCGGCGACCGTATACAGCTGTACGTCCAGCTCGATGGGGATACGATCCACGACATCGGCTTTCATATGCCGCAGGGCTCCGGGTGCGCGATCTCCAAGGCGTCCGCGTCCCTCATGACCGAAGCGGTCAAGGGCAAAGCCAAGGCGGAAGCGGAGGCGATGTTCCACGCCTTTCGCGACATGCTGTCGGGCGGCGCGAATGCGCCGGGCAAGCTCGCGGCATTTTCGGGCGTCCGGGCATTTCCGAGCCGCGTCAAATGCGCGAATCTCGCCTGGCACGCCTTGCACGCCGCGCTGCAGAACAGCGCTGCGCCGGTGACCACCGAATCGGCGAAAGACTTCTGATGCTCGACACGCGGCGCATCCGGCCCGACTTTCCGATTCTCGCCCAGCAGGAGAACGGGCAACGTCTGGTCTATCTCGACAACGCGGCGACCAGCCAGAAGCCGCAGCGCGTAATCGACGCGATCGTCCACTACTACAACTTCCACAACGCCAACGTGCATCGCGGCGCGTACACGCTCGCCGTCGCCGCAACCGAAGCCTACGAGGCGGCGCGGACCGCGCTCGCCCGGTTCGTGAACGCCTGGGCGACCGAGGCCGTGGTATTCACGCGCGGTACGACCGAGTCCATCAACCTCGTCGCCGGGTCGTGGGGGCGGGCCAACGTCAAAGGCGGTGACACCGTGGTCGTCACCGCCATGGATCACCACTCGAACATCGTCCCGTGGCAAATCCTGTGTCAGGAAAAGGGCGCCACGCTCCGGATGGTGGAGATCACCAGCGATGGGCGGATCGACCTGGCAGACTTCGGGCGGGCGCTCGAGGCAGGCCCCAAGATCGTGGCCTTTCCGTATGTCTCGAACTCACTGGGAACCGTGAATCCCGCCGCGCAGCTCAGCAAGCTGGCCCATGCGGCTGGGGCGGTGACGGTGGTGGACGGGGCACAATCCAGCCCGCATCTCCGGGTCGACGTCCAGGTCCTCGACTGCGACTTCTACGCCCTCTCAGGTCACAAGATGCTCGGCCCCATGGGCAGCGGCGCCTTGATTGCCAAGCCGGCGCTGCTCGAGGCGATGCCACCCTACCACGGCGGCGGCGAAATGATCGAACGGGTGTGGGACGATCGATCGACCTGGAACAAGATCCCCCACAAGTTCGAGGGCGGAACGCCGAACGTGGAGGCCGCAGTCGGGTTGGCGGCCGCGATCGCCTATCTCGAACAGCTGGGGATGGAGAAGGTATCCGCACACGAGCAGGAGCTGGCCCGCGTCGCCATCGAACGGCTGTCACAGATCGAAGGCGTCACAATCTACGGACCACAGGGTCACCGCGCGGGCGTCGTGCCATTCACGTACGGCGACATTCACCCGCACGATCTCGCAACGATCCTGGATAAGGACGGCGTCTGTATTCGCGCGGGCCATCACTGCACCCAGCCGCTGATGCGTCGCCTGGGAGTCGCGGCGACCGCCCGCGCGTCCTTCTACATCTATAACGACGTCGACGACATCGATGCGTTGGTCACCGCTGTTCGGAAAGCCGGCGAGCTGTTCGGAGTCTTAGCGTCGTAGTTCCGTAGCGTCGTCTCACCCTAGCGTCGCTTCACGCTCGCCATAGTTTCCCCGCATGCCTGATCCTGTCGTCGTTGATCGCGTCACCAAGCGTTTCGCGGGACACACCGCGGTTGACGCGCTGTCGCTGACCGTCCCCCCCGGCACCATCTACGGTTTGCTCGGCCCGAACGGCGCCGGGAAAACCACCACGCTGCGCATGATCATGGACATCTACGAGCCGGATTCCGGCACGGTACGGTTGTTCGATCAGGTCCGTGGTGGGCGCACGAATTCGGCCCGGATCGGATATCTGCCCGAGGAGCGCGGGCTGTATCCGCGCATGCGCGTCCTCGATGTGCTCGTGTTTCTGGCCGAGGCGAAGGGCATGTCGCGCCGGGCCGCGCGCGCCAAAGCGCTCGAGTGGCTCGAGCGGCTCGGACTCTCCGACTGGCGACTGCGCAAGGTTTC
>WNGH01007273.1_pt1 | contig 10542 bp, 10 predicted proteins | sample 5400631 | NCBI WGS metagenome assembly WNGH01 (sample SAMN13153373, study PRJNA577476) | soil metagenome | isolation source: 115 cm soil or saprolite under Garry oak tree replicate 1 | place: USA:California | collected 2016-06-15 | reverse complement strand
CGACCAGAGCAGGCTCACGCCGATCGGCCCGAGGTCGGGACGCACGGTGGCGACGACGACGAGCGGCCCGATCGCAAACTTCGGATGCGGCTCCGAGGCGAAGAACACCTGGGCGCGTGCCACGGCCGGTGTGCCGACGACGAGCAGTATTGCGAGGAGCGCGCGAGCGTACCGGCCCATCGGGGCCTCGCCGCCCGGGACGCTAGTAGGCGATCGCGTGCGAGCCGCGGCGAGGGTCGGCGCCCGCCCAGCGCGTGCCGTCGGCGGCGACCTGCACCGCGCAGACCGCGCCGGCCCGCCACTCCCACTCGGGCCAGTCGGTGACGTCGTGGCCGAGGCCGCGCAGCGCCTCGCGCGTCTCGCGCGCGAGCCTCCGCTCCGCCTCGACCTTGCCGGGCGCCCCGGCGTGCGGCCAGAAGGAGTCGGGGAAGGAGCGCGTCGCGACCCGCGGCGCTTCCACGGCCTCCTGCAGCGGCAAGCCGAAGACCGTCGCGTTGAGGAAGACCTGGAGCATGGCCTGCTGCTGGACGTCGCCCCCCGGCGTGCCGAAGGGCATGAAGAGCTTGCCGTCCCGCAGCGCCATCGCGGGCGCCGGGGTGAGCCGCGGCCGCTTGCCGGGCGCGACGCACGAGGCGTGCGCCGGGTCGAGCCAGCCCTGAGAGCCGCGCGGCGAGACGACACAGCCGACGCCGGCGACGACGGGCGAGTCCACGTTGGGATCGCTCGGCGTGCACGAAAAGCCGTTGCCGGCGCTGTCGACGACCCCGACGTACGACGTGTCGAGCGACTCCGTCGAGCCGCCGGCGACCGGCATCGCCGCGCGGCTCGGCTCGCGCGCGCCCATCGCACCGGGGGGAGGCATCTCCGGCCACGCCCGCTCGCGGATCAGCGCGCGGCGCTCACGCGCATAGTCCTTGGAGAGGAGGCGCGCGGCCGGGATCGTCACGAAGCCCGGGTCGCCGTAGTACGCCTCCCGGTCGGCAAAGGCGAGCTTCATCGTCTCGATCAGCCGGTGCAGGTACGCGGGCGAGTTGTGCCCCAGCGATTTCAGATCGACGCCGTCGAGCAGATTGAACATCTGGAGCAGCACCGGCCCCTGGCACCAGAAGCCGCACGCCGCGACCTCGTAGCGCCCGAACGTCGTCGTGACGGCCGGCGCCACCTCCACCGCGAAGTCCGCGAGGTCGGCCGCGGTCAGCGGGCCGTCGTTGGCCCGGTGGAACTCGTCGATACGCTTCGCGGTCTCGCCGCGGTAGAACTCGTCTCGCGCCGCGCGCACGCCCGCGGCGCGCGACCCACCGGCGCGCCGCTCGGCCGCGGCCATCCGTTCCAGCGTGTCCGCGAGCTCGGCCTGCACCAGCACCTCGCCCGTGCGGAATCCGCGCTGATCTTTGAGATAGATCGCCGAGCTCGGCCACCGCTTGTACTTGTCGACGCTCCGCGCGAGGTTGTAGGCGGAGAACTGCGAGACCGGGAAGCCGTGTCGCGCGTGATGGATCGCCGCCTTCGCGACGTCCGCGAAGGACATCGTGCCCCAGCGTTCGAGCGTCGTGCACCACACGTCGGGCGCCGCCGGGACGACGGTGCGCGCCAGACCCGCCGGAATCTGGCCGCCGTGGCGCGTGCGGAAGTACTCGACCGTCGAGGCGCGCGGATACGGGCCGACCCCGGAGACCTGCCACGTCTCGCCGGTCGCCGCCACGTGGACGAGCACCGGCGCGACGCCGGCGACGCTCACCATGTCGGGATGGACGACGCCGAGCGTGAGACCCGCCGCGACACCGGCGTCGATCGCGTTGCCGCCGGCCGCGAGGATCTGCGCGGCGGCCTGCGACACGAGCGCGTGGCCGCCGGCGACCGCCCAGCGCCCGCCGATCACCTGCGACGTCGAGGTGGGCCGATGCTCGCCGGCGCCCTGCTGGGCGGAGATCGAATCCAAGGTCATGGTTCGAAGATCATACCGCGAAAGCCGTGCTAGGCTCGGATTCGTGAAAGCGCCCCTGATCGGCGTCGGCCTCTCCCTCACCGTCGGCGAGTATCCCGAGCGCGCGTACGTGAACACCGCCTACCTGCGCGCCGTCGAGCAGGCGGGCGGGATTCCAGTACCGCTGGCGCCGGGGCTCGAGCCGTCCACCATCGAGGCGCTCTGGGAGCGGATCGACGGCCTCGTGCTGACGGGCGGCTGGGATCTCGACCCGGCCCGCTACGGCCAGACCCGGCATCCGAAGACCGAGCACGTCTCCGAGACGCGCGACGCGCTCGAGGTCGGCCTCGTCGGCCGGGCGCTCGATGAGCGCCTGCCCCTCTTCGGCATCTGCCGCGGGCTCCAGGTGGTGAACGTCGCGCTCGGCGGGAGCCTCGTGCAGGACATCGCCGACGACATGGACACGAACCTCGTCCACACCCAGAAGGAATCGCGGGACACGGCGACCCACGAGGTGCGCGTCGCCGCGAACTCGCGCCTGCACGCGATCGTCGGCACTCACGAGCTCTCCGTCAACTCGATGCACCACCAGGCGGTCGGCCGGGTCGGCCGCGGCCTGCGCGAGGTCGCGTGGGCGCCGGACGGTGTCATCGAGGGCGTCGAGCTCGACGGCGACGAGCGCTTCGTCGTCGCCGTGCAGTGGCACCCCGAGGAGCTCGTCGGCCACGACCCGGCCGCGCGCGCCCTCTTCGCGGCGCTCGTGGACGCGGCGCTGCAGCGCCGCCGCTGACCGCCGCTAGCGGACGAGCTCCCAGCGGGAGGGCGCGCTCGTCTCGCGGTGCTCGCGCACTCGGTTCTCGCGCGCGAGCTTCTTGAGGTGCGACTCCACAGACTGCGCGGCGGCGTTGTGGAGGTTCTTCGGCACCTCAGCGTAGATGCGCGCGACCAGCGCCGGAATCGTCTCGACGCCCGCGCCGAGACAGTCGAGGATCTGGCGCTCGCGCATCAGCCGGTGGTCGATGAACTCCTGGATGCGTCCCGGCCCGTTCTCGATGACCGGGCCGTGCGCCGGGTAGATGTGGCGGACGTCGAGGTCGAGGAGCCGCCGGAGCGAGGCGAGGTAGTCGAGCAGATCGCCGTCGCCCGCCGGGATCACGGTCGTGGAGCCACCGAGCACGACGTCGCCGGTGAAGAGCGCTTTCTCCTCGACGAGGTAGTAGCAGAGGTGGTCGGAGGCGTGGCCGGGCGTATAGACGGGCAGGAGCGTGACGCCGTCGCCCTCGACCCGCTCGCCGTCGCGGAGCATCTCGATGGGCTCCGGCAGCGCCGCGTCCTTGTGGACCATCTTCGACACGCGCAGGCCCCGGAAGCGGCTCCGCAGCTGCTCGACGCCGCCCATGTGGTCCGGGTGACGGTGCGTGAGGATGACGCGCGCCGGCTGGGTGAAGCCGCGCTCGGCGAGGTAGGACTCGAAGAGCGGCAGGTAGTCCGCGATGCCGGCGCCCGTGTCGATGAGGACCGGATCCCGCCGGCCGACGAGATACGTGTTCGTCCCCGGGCCCGTCATCATGCCGGGGTTGAGCCCGAGCACCCGGCCGACGAGAGGCGTGAGGGTCGCGGTCCGTGGAAACGCGCTGTCGATCCAGCTCATGGGCTCCGATCGTACACCGGACACCCTCCTACGGCGCTCAGACCCCGAGGTAGCGGTGCTGGACGTCCTCGCGCGCGGCGAGATCCGCGGAGGCGCCGCTCCAGACGACGCGCCCCTTCTCGAGCACGTAGTGGGTATCGGCGATCCGGGTGAGCGCACGGACGTCCTTGTCGATGATGAGGATGCTGAGTCCCCCGGCCTTGAGCCGCTCGAGCGAGCGATAGATCTCGGCGCGGACGAGCGGCGCCAGTCCCTCGGTCGCCTCGTCGAGGATCAGGAGGCGCGGGTTCGTCATGAGCGCGCGGCCGATGGCGAGCATCTGCTGCTCGCCGCCCGAGAGCTGGTCGCCGTAGTGTCGCCGCCGCTCGGCCAGCTGCGGGAACAGCGCGAAGACCTTCTCCACGGTCCAGGGCTCGGGTGCGCGGGCGCGGTCGGCCGCGGTCGCGACGAGGTTCTCGCGCACGGTGAGGTTGGGGAAGGTTTGTCGCCCCTCCGGAACGAGCCCGAGACCGATCTGGGCGACGCGGTACGACGGCAGGCCGTGGATCGCCCGGCCGTCGAAGTGGACGGCGCCCGCGCGCGGGGGCACGATGCCCATGATCGAGCGCACGGTCGTCGTCTTGCCCATGCCGTTGCGCCCGAGGAGCGTGACGACCTCGCCCGCGCCCACCCGGAACGACACGCCGAAGAGCACCTGGCTCACGCCGTACGCGGTCTCGAGGCCCTCGACCGTCAGCACGGCGCGTCCTCGCCGAGGTAGGCGCGCCGCACCTCGGCGTTGGCGCGGATCGCCTCGGGCGGACCGGTGGCGATGATGCGCCCGTAGACGAGCACCGAGAGGCGGTCGGCGAGCGTGAAGACCGCGTCCATGTCGTGCTCGACGAGCACGATCGTCTGCCGTGCTTTCAGGTCCGCGAGCAGCCGGATCATGCGCTGTGACTCGTCGGCGCCCATGCCGGCGACCGGCTCGTCGAGCAGGAGCAGGCGTGGGCGCGTGGCGAGCGCCATCGCGATCTCGAGCTGGCGCTGCTCGCCGTGGGCGAGGTTGGCGGCGAGCACGTCGGCGCGGTCCCCGAGGCCGACCCGGGCGAGGATCGCCCGCGCGGGCTCGCGCAGCGCCACGTCCCGGCGCGCCGGCCGCCAGAAGCGGAACGAGTGGCCGGCATGCGCCTGGACCGCGAGCGCCGCGTTGTCGAGCGCGCTGAACTCGCGGAAGATCGACGTGATCTGGAACGAGCGTGCGAGGCCGACCCGCGAGCGTGCCGGCGCGCCGAGCCTGGTCACGTCCTGGCCCGCGAAGCGGATCGTGCCCGCGTCGGGGCGGAGGTCGCCGGCGAGCTGCCCGATCAGCGTCGTCTTGCCCGCGCCGTTCGGGCCGATGATCGCGTGCGTCTCCCCGTCCCGCACGTCCAGGTCGATCCGGTCCGTCGCGGTGAGCGCTCCGAAGCGCTTCGTGAGCCCGCGGATCTCGAGCAGCGACTCAGCCATCGTGCCCGCCGCCGGGCAGGAGCCCGAAGAGGCCGCGCTTGGCGAAGAGCACGGCCAGGAGGAGGAAGGGCCCGAGGATGATCTGCCAGTGCGTGGTCCACGCCGACAGCACGTCCTCGAGGAGGAGGAGCGCGGCCGCGCCGACCACCGGACCCGCCAGCGTGCGTATGCCGCCCAGGATCACCATGAACATGATCTCGCCCGAGCGCGTCCAGTGCATGAACTCGGGCGTCAGGTACTGGGTGTGGTTCACGAGGAGCGCCCCCGCCAGACCGCACATCGCGCCCGAGACGACGAACGCGCCGAGGCGATACGGGTAGGGCGAGAAGCCGATCGCCCGCGCGCGCGGCTCGTTGGAGCGGGCCGCGCGGATCACCATGCCGAACCGCGCGTTGACGATCCGGTGGCCCAGCACAAGGCACGCGACGAGGATCGCGAGCACGACGTAGTAGAAGACGGTCGGGTTCCGGAGGTCGAGCAGCCCCGGGAACTGGCTCCTCGACGCGAGCCGCATGCCGTCGTCGCCGCCGTACTCGGCGAGGCTCACGCCGAGGTAGTAGAGCATCTGCGTGAACGCGAGCGTGATCATGATGAAGTACACGCCGCTCGCGCGGATCGACACCGCGCCGATCCCGAGGGCGAGCAGCATGGACGCGCCGACGGCCACGGCCCACTGCAGGTAGCCGTTGTGGATCCCGTGGTGGCCCAGGACGCCGACCGCGTAGGCGCCGACGCCGAGGTACGCCGCGTGCCCGAACGAGACCATGCCGCCGTAGCCGAGGATCAGGTCGAGCGAGAGCGCGGCGATGGCGAAGATCATGATGCGACGGAAGAGGTCCAGGTAGAAGGGCTGGTTCAGGGCCGCGGCGAGCGGCGGGACGGCCGCGAGTGCCAGCAGCCCCACCACGATCGCGACCGCGCGCGCGCGGAGCGTCATGGACTCGGTGGCGTGGGACGCCATGGGCTCAGTGCCCGCGCGCGGGGAAGAGCCCCTGCGGGCGGACCGCGAGGACCGCGGCCATCAGCACGTAGATCAGCATGGACGCGAGCGCGGGCCCGACCGTGTCCGCGGTCGCGGGCATGACGACCGTCGCGAGCATCGGCTTCAGGAACGCGCGGCCCAGCGTGTCCACCATACCCACGATCACGGCGCCCACGAGCGCGCCGCGGATCGAGCCGATGCCCCCGATGACGATCACGACGAAAACCTGGATGAGGATCTGCTCGCCCATGCCGATCTGGACCGCGTAGATCGGCCCGGCCATGAGCCCCGCGAGCCCGGCGAGCGCCGCGCCGAATCCGAAGACGATCGTGTAGAGCCGGCGGATGTCGACGCCGAGCGCCGCGACCATCGTCCGGTTCGAGGCGCCGGCGCGGATCAGCATGCCCAGCCGCGTGCGCGTGACGACGACCCAGAGGAGCCCGGCGACGGCGAGGCCGACCAGGATCACGAGCCCGCGGTAGACCGGATATCGGACCCCGGGCAGCACCTGCACGAAGCCGGAGAGCCACGCGGGCAGGCTCGAGTAGAGCGCGGCACGTCCCCAGACGATCGCGATCGCCTCGTTGAAGAAGAGGATGAGCCCGAAGGTCGCCAGGACCTGGTCGAGGTGATCGCGCTCGTAGAGCGTGCGGAGCGCCAGGACCTCCACGACGACGCCCACGACGAGCGTCCCGGCGAGCGCGAGCAGCACCGCGAGCGGAAAGTTCCCGGTCCATCCGTAGAACGTCGTGGCGAGATACGCGCCGACCATGTAGAGGGAACCGTGGGCGAGGTTGACCAGGTTCATGATGCCGAAGACCAGCGTGAGGCCCGCCGCCATCAGGAACAGCGTGACGCCGAGTTGGAGGCCGTTGAGCGTCTGCTCGAGAACGAGGAAGAAAACGTTCAGGACGCTACCACTTCATCCCGCATTCCTTGTAGTAGGCGTCCTTGTGATTCTCGAAGACGGTCTTCTGGACCTGCATCTCGACGTCGCCGGCGACGGCGACGGAGCGCAGGAGGTAGAAGTTCTGGATCGGGAAGTGGTTCACGTTGTACGTGTACTTGCCGCGTGTGGACTTGTAGTCGGCCTTCCGCATCGCCGCGATCATGCCCTTCTTGTCCGCGAGGTTGCCCTTCACCGCCCGCACGGCCGAGTCGATCAGCATGATGCCGTCGTAGGACTGGGCGCCGTAGAAGACGGGCGTCTTGCCGAACTTCTTCTTGAAGTCCGCGACGTAGCGCGCGTTGGCCTCGTTCTTGAGATCGGGGGACCAGTAGCGCGTCTCGTAGTTGCCGACCGCGTCTTCCTTCACCGCCGGCAGCGAGATCTCGTCCACCGTGTAGACGGAGTAGAGCGGGATCTGACCGCGCAACCCCGCCTGCGCGTACTGCTTGAGGAACTGGATGCCCATGTCGCCCGGGTAGAAGACGAAGACGGCCTTCGGGCTCTTGGCGCGGAGCTGGCTGATCTCGGCCTGGTAATCTTGCTGACCGAGCTTCGTGTACACCTCGTCCGCGATCCTGCCCTTGAAGTACCGCTTGAACCCCGAGATCATGTCCTTGCCGGCGGCGTAGTTCGGCGCCATCGCGTAGACGTCGTTGATCCCCTGGTCCTGCATGTACTTGCCCATCGCCTCGGGCGTCTGGTCGTTCTGCCACGACGTCGTGAAGAAGAGCTCGCTGCACATCTTGCCGGCCAGCTCGTGCGGTCCCGCGTTCGTGCCGATCATGAACGTCCCGGCCTCCGTGACGGTCGGCGCCACGGCCAGCATCACGTTCGACCAGATGATGCCGCTGACGAAGTGGACCTTGTGCTTCTTCAGCATCTCGTCGGCGAGCTGCTTGCCGACGTCGGGCTTGCGCTGGTCGTCACCGTAAATGACCTCGACGGGTAGCCCGCCGACCTTGCGCCCGAGGTGATCGAGCGCCAGCTCGACGGAGTTCTTCATGTGCTCGCCGATGATCCCGGCGGGCCCGGAGAGCGAGGTGATGAAGCCGATCTTCACGGTCTCCTGCTGCGCCGCCGCCGGGATCACGGCGACGAGCGCGAGGACGAGCCCGAACACGAGGGCACGCCTTGATGTATGCACGTTCAACCTCCTCGTGAGACTCCGAGTGAGGATCGAAACCGCCCCGAACAGTCCGGCGATTCTAGCAGAGGCGCGTCGGGGCAGTCCACCCGCTCGCCGTCACGACGCGGCCATCGAGATCACGTAGTTACCGCTGCCCGACGAGGGCCCGTACGCGTGCACGTTCGCCGCGAAGCGCTCGCCGGCCGCGAGGAGCGCGCCGAGCATCATCGCGAGGTGCCTCCCGCCCATCTCGGGCTCGGCCGCCTCCGCGTACTCGGGCAGCCACTTCCAGAGCGCGTCGTACCGCCCCTCGGCGAGGAGGGTCGCGAACCGGCGATCGCGCTCCTGATTCGCCGGCGTCGGCCACTGCTCGGGGCCGCGCACCAGCCTGTGCGACACGCTGCCGCTCGCGACGAACGCCGCGCGGCGCCCGAGCGCGCGCGCCGTCTCGACGATGAGCCGGCCCCACGCGAAGCACTCGTCGAGGCCCGCGACCAGGCACACCGAAACCGGCACGACCGGGATCCGCTGAGCCCTGTCCAGATAACACACCAGCGGCATGACGGTTCCGTAGTCGAGCGGGTAGTGCACGTCGTTCGCGAGCGCGCACTGGAGCCCCTGCGACGTGCCGCGCCCGATCAACGCCGCCGCCAGCTCGAAGTCGCCGGGAAAATCGTACGCCACCCCATGGATCAGCTCGGGCGCCTCCTGCGCGGTGAGCACGCCGCGGTGTCGCGGCGTGCCGTCGACGACCGTCGGAAACGTCGTGATCAGGTGGCAGGAGTTGATGACGATCACGTCCGGCGCGAGCGCGGCGAGGTGGCTCCCCTGCTCGACGAGACCGTCGCGGACGGGCTGGAAGTCCGGATGGGCGAGCCGATTGCCGAACGCCGCTTCGTAGGTGCAGTAGCGCGGCGTGTGGACCGAGAGGTAGACGCCCGCGAGCCGGCCCGCCCCGCTCACGGCTTGCGCTCGTAGATCCGCCGGCCGCCCCTCAGCGAGTACCGCACCCGGGCCAGCGCGCGGATGTCGCGCTCGGGCTCGCCCTCGACGACCGTGACGTCCGCGTCCATCCCCGGCGCCAGGCGTCCCGTCTTCGCCGCGACACCGAAGCGCTCGGCAGGAGCCGTCGTCAGCGTCGCGAGGATCTGCGCGTACGAGAGCCCGGCGGCCTGCATGTAGACGTACTCGTCGGTCGGGTCGTAGTCGGTCATGTAGCCCACGTCCGTGCCGAAGAGCACCTGCCCGCCCGCCGTCGCGAACGCGCGTAGCTGATCTTGTCCGTTGGCGAGCACCCGCGCGACGATCGCCGGCGGCAGCCCCGCCCGGCCGAGCTCGTAGGGCCAGAGCTTCAGCGTCGGAATCATGGCCATCCGCGCGGCGCGCATGCGCGGCGGGAGCGAGCGGTCCCACGGGCGGCGGTCGAGCTCGGTGGGAAACGTGTGCGCGAGGACGTCGACGCCACCCTCCAGCGCGGCGCGGGCGCCGGCGCTGTTCGACGGGTGCGTGATGACGAGCCTGCCGCGACGATGCGCCGCCTCCACCGCCGCGCGCACGATCGCGACGTCCATGACGACGATCGTATCGGGCCGCGCGAAGGAGCCGGTGAAGAGCTTGATCGCGTCAGCGCCGGCCTCGAGCTGCGCCGAGGCCATGGCCGTCGCCTGGTCGGGGCTCGAGGGCTCGGGCAGGCGGAACGGCTGGATGTAGAAAGGGCTGCCGCCGACTGGCGCAAACCCGGTCCCCGCCGTCAGGATGGACGGTCCGGGAATCTCGCCGCTCTCGATGCGTCGCCGGAGCGCCAGCGTGTTCGGCAGGAACGAGCCCGTGTCGACGACCCTGACGACGCCGTACGACGTCAGCATCGCGCGCAGCGCCCCGGCGAGCTGCGCCGCCGGCGCGGTCTCCGCGGACTGCCATGTCTGCCCCATGAAGTGGACGTGGCTGTTCCAGAAGCCGGCGCTGACCGTGGCCCCGGCGCAGTCGAGGACGACCGCCCCGGCGGGGATCCGCACATCACTCGCCGAACCGACGGCGGTGATGACGCCGGCCTCGATCAGGACGACGCCGTTCGCGATCGCGGGCGACTCGGGCGCCGGCTGGACACGGCCGCCGACGAGCGCGACGGCAGGGCGCGCGGGATCCGGCGGCGCGGACCCGCCCACCTGGCACGCCGCGGCGGCGCACGCGAGCGCCAGCGCCACCGCGCGCCCCACGCGACTCACGCCGGTCCTCCCGTGAGCCGCGCGACGACCTCCGGCGGGATCGATGCCGTCGCCAGATCGGCCCCCGGCGCCGGACGCGGGATCCACGCGCGCACCTCGAACCCCTCGGCGCAGAGCCGGTTGCCGCGCGTGATCCGATGCTCCACCCGGAAGGTCTTGTCCTTCACCCACGCGAGCGTCGAGTGCACGGTCAGCGT
>WNGH01007270.1_pt1 | contig 10543 bp, 12 predicted proteins | sample 5400631 | NCBI WGS metagenome assembly WNGH01 (sample SAMN13153373, study PRJNA577476) | soil metagenome | isolation source: 115 cm soil or saprolite under Garry oak tree replicate 1 | place: USA:California | collected 2016-06-15 | reverse complement strand
CTGCCTTCTGAGACTCCAAGAGCTCCGAGTATATCTCACCGTCAATTTCCCTTGAATCTTTCAACGATTCTAGAGCACCAACTCTCTTTCTCAACAGTGTTAGTTCGGAGATGATGTCCTCGGATTCCAGCTTCCACTCCGGCGAAATTGTGATAGTCTTCGGGGTTAACGCCATTTGTCGAGCTTTCGCCGTGAGAATAATTCCGCCTGTTGCTTCTACTTGGACGCCTTCCATTTCGCCAAAGGGGTTTCGCTCGATACCGATCACTCTTCCTAATTGCCTGCCGTAGATGTCGCTCACCGTTCTGCCGAGGAGAGCTTTCGTCTCCAGCTCGGGAGATAGCATCTAGATTCTACCTCACTCGATGGGCATTCACGATCTGCGGAATCTCAGGGAACTTCTCTCGCATCTTCGCCTCAGCCATAAGATCCGCTTCCTTCAGGATATGGGCAGATTCATCGTTGACCGGGATCGACATTCCGTCCGAATCAACGGCCTCCCCGATCTCCATGGTGAGGTTCTCTAGCGAGTCTTCAACATCGCCTATGCCGGTGGATATCTCGGGAAGTTTGCCCTCCAACTCGCTCCTCACTGTCCCGAGGAGTCCTCTGACAGAACCCATACTATGGACCATATCGCCGAACTGTTCTACTGTCTCAAGACGGAGTAGTGCCTGTTCTAGGCAAATTTGGCTTCGGAGGGATGTTTTGATTAGTTTCCGAATCTGTACGCACTCGTTTGCGAAAACGGTCGCAGTTTGTGTGTCCCGTGCTTCCAAGGCCTTTGTACACTTGTCCCTAAGGGTCTGGTCTCGCGATTCCATCTGGGTGATGTTACGCTCCAACTTCGTTGTTTGGGTGCGGAGCTTGTGGGTGGCGAACTGGATCCGTTGCTTCATAGGTGTCGGTTTGATGGCTTCTCGAATTCTGTCGGTTAGCGAGGGATTGTCGCGGAACATGATTAGTCTCCTATCATCCTATTTTCCGGCGTGAGATATGTCGGTGGTCTGAGGTGCAGCTGGTGTTTGGCTTGAGAGGCTTGGCGAGGCAAGGCTGTGGTCATGAAGATCGTCGTTCCCTGGTTTCTGTTCAGTCCTCTCAACAGAGGGATTAGCAGGTTAGTGGCTGAGCCATCCAAGTCGCCTGTTGGCTCGTCGATTACTAGTAGCTCGGGCTTGACGGCTAGCGCTCTCGCGAGGTCGATTCGTCTTCGTTGTCCGGCGCTCAGTCCGTCAGGGTATGATCGTTCGATCTTGTCTAATCCAAAGAAAGCGAGGGCCTCTTTGATCCTTTCATCTCGTTCTTTTCTCGGGACACCGGCTAATGAAAGGGCTAGGTGCAGGTTTTGCGAAACTGTCATCTGCGGAAGTGCGGTGGGTCGCTGAAACACGGCGGCGGTCTTAACCAAGCAGCATCGTTTTACGAAGGACTCCCGCGTAACGTCGTGGTCGCGGAAGCTTACCGACCCATGAATGGGCTTCTCCAATCCCAAGACCACATTCACGAGTGTCGATTTTCCCCAACCAGACCCACCGAGGACTGCAAGAAAGTCTCCTTGATCAACCTTCAAAGAAACGCCCTGATCGTAGAGCCGCAAAACCCCTCTGACTGAAGGGTACTCGACTACCACTGACCTGGTTTCGATCACTGATGTCATTGTCGCTAGCTCTTGTAATTCTCCACGAACGAAGAAGATCGTATTCTGCGAAGGCTCGGGAGCGAGTAGAACAGGCCCCCTGCGAGCAATAGGATGACCACAGTTAGGATTAGTTCGGGGATCGAAGTCGCTGTAAGGAATCCTCGGAATATTATTGGAGAGAATGCTACCAGAGCTATGATCGCTCCTCTAATGAAATAGCGAAGAAGAATCTGCCAGCTAGAGCCTCCGTAGGCAAAGAGGGCCAATTCCTCCCTTGTTCTTCTTGTCGTGGTGGAGATTGACGCTAGAGCGCACGTCGGAGGAACGACTAGGAGGGAGAGCCAGGGCGGCGAGTTGAATGGAGAGGGGCCTATTGTTGCTATTGAGGCTTCGAGAGCCACTATTCCCATTACTAGGATTGCGAGAAGGTCCGTGGCTTCGCGTGGGATAGCGCCGGATAGGACGATCGGGGACCAGGAGGGCTTTTCCAATTAGGGTCGACCTTCTATTCAGGGCCTGCCATGGACCGGAGGAACATTCCTAATCGTCCCTCGTCATAGGTCCTGATGACTGAGGAGGCGAAGTCGATGTCGAGGTTCATTGAGCGGAGCTTGGATAGAACAGCGTTCACGTCTTCCTTGTTGCGCGCGACTATGAAGACGAGTCCCTCCGGAGTTCCGAGGGAACTGATGACGTTGAGCGTCTCTGGAATCTCGCATATTTGTTTCAGGATGTCTTCCCTGGATGGGGTGCTGGGGAAGTTGGCAGCAACGATGACCTGTTCTGAGAGACCGAGTTTTGAAAAGTCGATCAGAGTTGTGTACTCACGGATGATGTGTGCGTCTTCTAATCGGTTGACCCTGTAGGCTATTACGTTGGGGTGGAGTGCGAGTTTTCGGCCTATCTCAACGTAGGACTGTTTGGAGTTCTCCACGAGCTCCGCGAGGATGCGTAGGTCAGTTCCGTCAAGGTTCATGTCTTTTCATCCTCTATGATGCCTTGAACGATTCGTCCCAGTCGAAGTAGCGTTTGATGATGTTCTGTGAAACGCTTGGTCGTCGGCCTACGATGATGGTCTCGAAGTCTTCCATAGTAATCGGATCCGGAATCGCATTGAGATCGTTAGCGGCGCCGCGCTGGAAGAAGTCGCGGACCACCTTGATCTGGGTGGACTGGAATAGATCGCGAATATCTCCCCCAGAATACCCCTCTGTCCTACGGGCTAGCTCTGCGAAGTCGACGTTGTTCTGGAACTTCAGGTTTTGAGAGTAGATCTGGAACATGTCCATGCGGGCTTTGACGTCTGGGAGTGGGACGTAGATTCTCTTCTGGAACCGTCGGATGAACGGCTCATCTAGGACCCACGGCTTGTTTGTGGCACCGATGAGGTAGACATGTAATTTCTTATTCTTGTCAAGAATGCCATCCATCTCTTTGAGGAATTGGTTTCTGACGCGAACCTCTCCACCAACCTCTTCTCCCCTGACACCCATTAGCGAGTCGATTTCGTCGATGAAAACGATTGCGGGTTGTCCGTTTTCGGAGACTTCTCTTGCCTTAGTGAATAGTTGGGAGACGTTTCGCTCGGATTCTCCGAGCCATTTTGACATTAGGGAGGCAGCGTCGGCGCAGAAGAACATCCCCTTGATCTCGCTCGCAATGGCTGCGGCCAGGAGCGTTTTTCCGCAACCAGGGGGCCCGAAGAAGAGTATTCCTCGCGGCCAGCCGAGTGGAAAGAGATCTGGTCTTCGTACCGGGAAGATTATTGATTCTTCGATCGCCCTTTTCGGCCTTTCTAGGTCTGCGATATCGCTCCAGCTGATGTCAGGTTTCTCAGTTAGAACCCACTGGTCGAGCTTGATAGTCTTGGAATCTCGAGTCTCAGTGGAATCCATAGAATGAGCTATTGGCTCATCGGATTGGAGTTCTTGGATTCGTTTCTTGTACGCCTCTACATGTTCTGTGTAGACTTTGTTTTGAGGCGCGGCTGGGTAGAGGGAGCATAGCTTGAGGAGGACCTCGATGGCTCGTTGGTATTTTGTGGCGGCAAGACGTTTGGAGCCCTTTCTCTCGAGCTCGATGGCTTCTTTGGCGTATTTTACTGCGAGCGATTCCAGTTCTTCTGATGCTGAGATTTCTTGTCCCTCCTTGTGATACTGAAGGGCTTGGACGGGAGCACTTGTCTCCCGTCTTAGTCCATGACTATCTTTCCGTCATCCTTGAGCCGTTGTAGAGAGCGTCTGATGTCGTCGCTTGGGACCAGCAGCTCTGCAGAGCAATTGTTGAGACTGAGCTCGCCATTGTGCGATTTGATGTAATCAAGTAGCTTGTCTTCCAGTGGAGCCTCTTCCGATCCTGAAGTGGTGATCGCGATGGGGATTCTTTGTTCGGGTGCGCGGGTTGCGGCTTCTGGAACCGGTTGGCGAGTCTCGGGTAGTGGCAGCTCTGGGAACCGTTCTTTCATTTGTTGAGATGCAATGGCGCTGGATTCTTCGAGGACCTTGCGTGCCTCACCGCTTGAGGCGCTCATGTCGAATCCTTGGTCTTCGCCGACTTGGCCGGTTTCCATGCTCATGTCGCTGAGCATGTTGTTGACTTCGCCGAGCTCGTTGGCTACTTCGGGGATGACGCCAGCGATTCTACCACGGGTCTCGCGAACGACTCCTATGACAGGAGCAATTTGGGCCATGATGTCGCCAAACTCTTCGATTGTTTGCATTCGGAGGATGACGCGTTCGAGGGCTAGTTCACTGCTGAGTGTGAGATGGGCCATTTTCCGTATCTCGGCGCACTCGTTGGCGTAGAGGGCTGCGTGAGCCGTATCCTTGGAAAGCTGTGCACCGATGCAGCGTTGGAACATGTCTTTGTCGCGCTGCTGGAGCCTGGCTGACATATGCTCCAGTTTTTCTTTCTGGGATCCGAGTCTGAACAGAGCTTGCGCTATGCGCTCTTTCAATGGAATAGGATGGACTCTCTCTTCGAACTTGCGGAACAGCCCTTGAATCCTCCTAAGTCTCCCTCACGTGAAGTACTAGAACGGGGTCTTTCGAGGGGGAAGGTGCGGTTGTGGTTGGCTGAGGGACTTGAGATATTGGTTGGGGTTGCTGTGCAGCGGGTGGTCCTTGGGTCGCGTCGAGCTTCTGCAGGTAGCTGTAGATGCTCTCGACGTCCTTCTTCTCGGCCATTGCTCGGACAAGGCCGCTATCGATCGCGTCGCTGGCTGCCTTGTAGTTTATGTCGTCGAACTCGCCGGACGCGTGCAACATCTTGTTGCCTGCGAGGTGAGTTTGTAACTGTCGGAGTTGTGTGTTGAGGGTGCTGGTTCGTTGGCTGAGGGTGTCGATTATCTGCTTTCTCTTGCCCTTGAGCTCGTTGATCGCGTCCTCGTGTTGTTTCCTTAGATCCTCGTAGACATCCTTCTGGATGTCGCCGACGCTGAAGAGCTCGTCAAGTGCTCGCAGGCGTCTGGTTACGATGTCGAATTCTTTGCGGAATTCCTCTGCTTCGACCTTCCAAGCCGGTGCCAGGACGAGGGTGTCGCCGGTTATGGCGACCCTGTCGCCGGGGCATTGGAGGAATTCTCCGTTGCCCTCTTCTATTCCTACTCCGGTTACCTCGTCTCTAAGGTTGGCGGAGATGCCTACGACTTTGCCGAAAGCTCTCCCGTAGGGGTCTTGGAGGGTTCTGCCGAGGAATCTTCGGACTTGTTCAAGTGTTATCGCCATGATTTTGCACCAAAAAATGTTGGCGGAGTTACTCCTACCTTGGAATCACTGTCTCGTGTTCTGCGGTGGCGGTTGGAGAGGGTAACTCCGGGAACTTCTCACGCATCCGTGTCTCTGCTATGGTGTTGGCTTCAGAGATAATCTTCGAGGCTTCTGGACCTGATGCTTCCAGGTCGTAACCTTGGCCTGTTGCTTCGCCGACTTCCATGACTACGCTGTTCAGTGTGTCAGAGATCTCGCCTAGTTCGTATCCGACTTGTGGGATGACTCCTGCGATCTGGTTCTTGATTTGGTGTACAACTCCAGCTACTGGGCCCATCATGGCTGCAACGTCGCCGAATTCCTGGATTGTTTCGAGTCGTAGTACGACTTGTTCGAGTGCTAGCTCGCTTCTGAGTGTGACTTTGGCGATTTTCCGAATCTCAGCGATCTCGTTGGCGTACATTGCGCTTCTCATTGTGTCTTTGGCCATTTGGGCTTGGACGCACTTGTCGAACAGTGACTTGTCGTGTTGCTGTGTCTTGAGGTTGGCGCCTTCGAGCCTGTTCTGTTGGACTTTGAGTTTGTAGACGCACTGGGAGATCTTTTCTTTGAGTGGTTCTTGGTGGTGGATGCGATCTGTGACCTTCGAGAGTAAGGGTTCCCTTTGCTCTCGGTCCCAATTCTTCATGGACTTGTATGACATTTCTATCTTGAAAGCTGGTTTACTTGGGACCGGTTCCAAGTGGGTTCTTGACACGTAAAGGTGTGATTTCATACACTGCGTGGTAGAGAAATTCTAGCTCAGGCAATAGGTTGCCTGTTGTCAACAGATATTTGCCGGGTATGTTGTGTGGGCCACAGGACGGTTTTGGTTTATATGCAGTGTCAGAAAATTGGTAGGAAGTTGCGTTTTCCCCAATCCCAGTTTAGCATTGCTAGTTAAAAACCGGGTAATTTGGCATGCATCTTTGACAGTGTTGTTTCTACCAAATTGCTGATTCTGGGTTTACAAGCCCGGTTTTACAGGGTTTTTGCGGTCGAACGCTTTTACCATTTTACCTCATAGAAGTCGTTTCCCTAGGATGAAAAAAATGGTACTAAACGATCTAACTCTAGAGAAGTTAGTCAGCGAGATCAACGGCTACAAAGAAAAAATGCGCAACATCTACGAGGAATATGGACGAGCTTCACAAGACCTCCAGGACAGAATCAACGTGCTAGGATACACGTTGAACGAGCACCTCAAAGAGACCAAGGACCAGATCGGTAATACACCACAACGATTGCTGAACCTTGAGACAAAATACGTGACCGGTGAAGTCAGCGAGCAAGAATACCGCGGACAGCGAGAAGAATTCAAAGGTCTCCTACAGCGAAACCTCCACAGCATCGAAGAAATCAAAGACATGATCGAAGTTCTAACCCACATCGAGACCAGGCCACTAGCATCGGCAGACTTCAAACAGGCAAACCCACCAGCTCCACGAACTCTGATCGAGGAATGGGCGAAGAACGCCGTTCCACAGCAAGCACCCGCTGCTTCGCAGCAGGCACCCGTGAATACAACGACTTCGCCAAGCGTCAAGTTTGCTGCAAGTTCCATTGTCTCCGAGAGACCATGGGCTCCACCAGCAACACCTACAGCACCCCAAACGTCCTATGCACCAGTCAGCGCCCCCATCTCGGCACCGACCCCAGTGACTGCCCCCGCCCAAGAACAAGCTCTACCGGTATCACCGATTACTGCTGATCCCATCGTCGCCGCCCCTGTCATCCCACTGACACAGGCAAGCACTGCTGCCGTTGACGATTCATTCACGAGTGCTCCCGCGCAAGAATACGTCGAGGACATTGCAGACGCACTCGTGGTCAAGGTCGTCGATGACATGCCCATTGTAGACGCTTCCTCAGCAATCGCCTCAACCGAGAGCGAGATTCAACCAAGCATTCCGGGCACAGAAAACGTTCCAGGCATACCCTCAGGATCAGACATGTCTCAATCCAGCCTCCAGTTGCCAAGCCAGTTCTACAAGGTCGTCTGTCCAAAGTGCGGCGCCGACGTTCCCAAGGCTGCAAAGGTCTGGGAGCTCAAAGGTGGCAAGTCCAAGAAGAACGTGCTGATCGGCCTCTTCCAGTGCCAAGACTGCAGAGTCAAGTTCAGAGAAGCCCTTACCAGGGACATCATCTAGAACTTCGAGTGCTCAACCCCTCAATTCCCCTTCACGTTTTTTTCCCGTTTCTTTTTGTCTAGGGTTAGCAAAGCCTTAAGTCGCAAGAACCTATCCCGATTCTTACCGTAAGGATTCAAAGAGGCTAGTGTTTGCAAGTGGAGAAAACAGAACCGAAACGTGTTGCACGTACAGAAAGAACACCGGAAAGAACTCCAGAAGGGGCTCCCGAAAGAGCTCATGAGACCCGTCCTATGAGCCGGGCTCCCCCAGATGTTGTTTTCATCGGAAAGAAGCCTTTGATGGCGTATGCGACCGCTGTAATGATGCACTTCAACAGTGGATCGAGCCAATGCACGGTCAAGGCTAGGGGTCAGTCCATCAGCCACGCCGTGGATGTTGTGGAAGTAGTCAGGAACCGGTTCTTCCAAGGCAAGCTGGTAATCAAAGAAGTCAGGATTGGGACGGAGCTGCTTGGCGAGGGAGATGAACAGCGGAACGTGTCCACGATAGAGATTGTCTTGACCAAAACTGAGTAGAAGAGTTCTATTTCATCATTCTAAGAGTACTTAGACCCCAGGTCCTCTCCACACTGTAAAGCTTGACCTCTGAGATCACTAGAGGCTTTCTCAATGCGGACATGTTTTGCGGGGTCCATTCCATGAAAAGGGGTCTCTCAGGACTGTTCGTGTAGAGTGCTCGATCGACTAGGAAGAGCTTGTTCATGTCGTTGAGAGAGTTGTAGATTATCGCTTTTATCCGAAGATATTCCTCGCTCACACAATCGAGTAGGACTTGGTCTGTGTATCCTGAGTCTAGGACCGTTAGCTCTCCAGAAGGGCCTTGGTCAAGCTTCATTTGCTAAGCCAACAAACAAGCTCGTAGCTGTTCCGTTCGTCAACTAGGATTGATGGAAACGGCTTATAATTGGTATCGCTACCCACGCATCCATAGTATGGAGAATGGTAACCGACATGGTTACTAGTCTACAGAAAGAGATCCTTATGGCCGAATTTGGCGAGAGCGCGGCGTAAGATTCGAGAAGGCCCCCTGGGGCCCCGGAAGTTACCGGTTCCCGATCTCGATACCGTTCTAGTAATCGGTTTCAATGGCGATTTCAATGCCATTTTCAGGACCCGTCTCAGCAACCGGTTTCAGGACACGATTCAGTAACCGTTTCAATAACCAGGTTCATGAACCGTTTCAGGTACAGTTTTGGGGACCCGTTTCAAGGCTCGCCCTCAGGAGTGGCCTGAATCGCTGTTATCAGATCATGAATCTATACCGTGTTCCAAAAACACTGTTCAAGCGCGATTCCGGAACCACTGCCAAGAGATCATTTTGTGAAAAAAATGGTCGAAGCGGCTCGCAATCTGTTTACAAAGTTCCAACGGTCCTCAGCGGGCTCCAAAAGCGAATCGCTAAGCAGCGGGATCTTCAGAAGCTGCCGATTGCTCTATGATCCTCTTGACGGTTTCCCTATCGCGCAACAGATAGAAGGTAGCACCTCTCGTTTTCAGGCTTACTCTTGCAATCCCATCCGTGACAAGCCTGATCAGTTTCGTCGGGTGGGTCTCCACATCGTGCCACCTCCATCCTTGCGATGGTGTTTCAGAATTCTCCTCATATACAGCCGCCAGCCTGAGCGTCTTGCTGTACTCGGGGAATCTTTCCAAGAAATGCAGTACCCTAGCCTCTTCGGCTTGGGTCCGGCGTATCTGCCTACTTTCTTGACTGATGGTTTGAGCTGCCAGTTTTGACCCCTGGCGCCCTTGACGGCGTATAGAAGATAAAGGCTTTGACTGGTCTCCACCTCCTCGCTCTCTCTCACGATAGCGGAAGCCGACAGAGAAAATTAGGAGAACCCCCTTAGGTTGTCATAGAGGTGACACCCCCCTTGGGCGATGAGATTCCCCCGACCCCATTCCGACCCGGAACCACACCCTTACTGTAGTGAACAAAGTTAAATGCGATCCACCCCCCTCCTCTTTTTCTATCAAACTTGCCTGCGCCGATGGTCTCTGACTACTTCAATCGGATCCACCGTATGATATCGGCTTTGGACGAGACGAACTTCCGAATTATCCAGTGCATTAGAGAATACGGGCCTCGGAACCTCCAGAGAGTCGCCCGGAAGGCCAAGATCCCCTACCCGACCGTACACGCAAGGGTCTCAAAACTCGAGAAACAAGGAATTCTACGCACATGGGCAAGCCCAAGCTACTCGAAGATTGGATTGATCCGAGCAACAGTTCTGCTGACCCCTACCCCTGGAAAGGATCTTTTGGCCGGAGAAGCGCTAAAGATTCCCGGATACTGGCTGCGAATCATGAGATGCATGGGCGAATGCAACGGTTACTATTCGATTCACGCCGTTCCAGAAGCAAACCGTAGCGACTTTCAACAGTACTTGGATCAACTCGTCGCTTCGAACTTGGCAAGAGAGTATCGCATATACTGGCTGGAAGATCAACAAACCTCGATTCCCAATTTCGAATACTACGACACATCCATGGGAAAATGGAGATTCGCTTGGGAAGCATGGCTACGACAGCTTTCAGATCAGAAACTGGCGAAACCTGCAAAGACGGGTCTCAAAACGCCATCAAAACCGCCCTTTGACAAGAAGGACTTGATTATTCTAAAAGAACTCATGAAGAACGCCAGAGTCACGCTCGCCGACTTGGCCAGGATGTTAGGAACTACAGTACCTGGAGCGAAGTACCGTTTTGACAAGATAAGAGAAAGAGGGTTCATTCATGAGTTTGTTGTCGAGTTTCTGCCATACGCACCAGAAATATCAGACTTGTACGAAGTGAGACTTGACTTCAAGAATGAAAGCAGTCTCATTTCAAAGACGAGCGCCTTCCTTGCGCTTCCCTTTACACTCCACCAATCACAAATTAGAGGTATGAACTCGGTCGCCGCGAGGGTCTATCTCCCGCGAGGGGAGATGAGCAATCTTTACGCTCTCCTGTCCCGGTTGGTGAGGAACGGGATACTGAGCAACTTCGCCTATCTCTTGCTTG
>WNGH01007269.1_pt1 | contig 10544 bp, 10 predicted proteins | sample 5400631 | NCBI WGS metagenome assembly WNGH01 (sample SAMN13153373, study PRJNA577476) | soil metagenome | isolation source: 115 cm soil or saprolite under Garry oak tree replicate 1 | place: USA:California | collected 2016-06-15 | reverse complement strand
AGGGTGCTCCTCTCTGTAGGCGTTGATGCGAACGATCAAACCCTACTCTAAAGGGGCGCCCTTTTATATTGCGTCCTCTTCTCGGAATGTGGGATTGGCCGGATTCCCAGATACCGATAGTCCCGTTTATCATGCCCTGTCCGGTCCAGGGGGAATTATTTCTTTCTCTTCGAAAGGCGGTCAGTATTACTGTCGACGCTCAGCGGCCCACCATTTTTTGCAGCTCTTCGGGGTACCGAGCACCTTGCACCGCCATCTTTGAGGCTGCGGTCTCTAGTTCGCGGAGTTCGTCGGGCGAAAGTTCAACGGTAGCGGCTCCGATGTTTTCTTCGAGCCGATGCAGCTTGGTCGTGCCCGGGATGGGCACAATCCACGGTTTCTGCGCAAGCAGCCAAGCGAGTGCGATCTGAGCAGGTGTCACTTTCTTCTGTTGCGCAAATGTGCCAAGGAGATCGACCAACGCCTGATTCGCCTTCCGGTTCTCTGGCGTAAAGCGAGGGACTATGTTGCGGAAATCGCTTTTGTCGAACTTCGTATCTTCGCTGATCTTTCCCGTAAGGAAACCTTTACCAAGAGGACTGAATGGAACGAACCCGATCCCGAGTTCCTCAAGCGTTGGGATCACCTCCGCTTCAGGCTCTCTCCACCACAGCGAATATTCGCTCTGGAGTGCAGTCACCGGCTGAACGGCATGTGCGCGACGGATCGTTTGCACCCCTGCTTCAGAAAGTCCGAAGTGCTTCACCTTGCCTTGCTGAATCAGCTCTTTCACCGCGCCCGCCACGTCTTCAATCGGCACGTTCGGATCAACACGGTGCTGATAGAACAGATCGATGACGTCGGTCTTGAGCCGCTTGAGCGAACCCTCGGCGACCTCCTTGATGTGCTCGGGCCGACTGTCCAGTCCTGACTGTTTGCCGGTGTTCGGATCAATCTTGAACCCGAACTTGGTGGCGATCACCACTTGCTCGCGGAACGGAGCGAGCGCTTCACCCACGAGTTCTTCGTTCGTGAACGGGCCGTAGACTTCGGCAGTATCGAAAAATGTGACACCGCGTTCCACAGCTGCCCGGATGACCGGGATCATCTCCTGTTTGTCTCTCGCCGGGCCGTAGCCAAAGCTCATTCCCATACAGCCGAGGCCAAGAGCTGAGACCTCCAGATTGCTTTTCCCAAGTTTGCGCTTCCGCATAATTTCTCCTTCGAGGTACATCACTGGCTCATGCAGCTCGTGCGCGGCTGCTTTTTGGTTTCTGGGCAGAGTATAACGCCGTCAGGCCTTTCTTAAGGAGACTCAGATCCGCGCAGCGGCCAAGTCCCGTGAAGTCCGCTTATCGGAAGGTGGGAGTTCAGACACCTATACCAAAGGAAATGGTTTGATCCGCGCGAAATCGTGGCAAATCGACCTGATCTTTTCTATGTCTTGTCGGGGCTGCTGCGCGAACGTATTGATGAATCTACTGGCAGGTGGCGATTCGGCCAGGCATTTCTCTGGCCCTCATTTCGGCATTCGTCATTTCTCAAGAGGCAAACCCGTCCAAGCATCGCAGGCGTTTGCATATCTTAAGGTGTGGTAGAGTGGCCAACAAAGGTGCTCCAGTGAAGGGATTCCCCACAATCCAAGAAGTGGAGAAGGCCGACAAAGAGCAATTAGCCCGTTGGTATCGCTTCCTGCCCTCCGGTGAGACTGCGGCGGACCAGAAGATAATGAAGCGGATCGCTGAGCGATTCGAAAAATTGGGTGGCATGACCGCCGAACTCAGCAAGAAAATTGGCATGTGACAGGGCTACAATAGCGTGCTACATTTTCCATTGTCGTGCTACATTCTCGGCGTGAATTAGCCTACAGAACATGTCGATAAGATGGGGCTGCAGCCGAAATTCAGATAAGTGCTTTGTTTCCTGTGTCCGAATAAGGTCATGCAAGGCAGTACAAGGCTTCGCATTCAATGGGTCGAATCCCACCCTCTCCGCCATATTTTCTTTTCTACTTTCAACTAGTGAGCAGCCTCCCGCTTCCCGTGTACCAAGGGCGTATCGTTCGTTTCAATGAGATTAGTTTTGTTTCCCATCAAGGACGCCGGATCGGAATTTGTTGCAGGACTCGTCAGAAAACTCTTGCGACAATCTCCTGCACACCCCGGGGAGGACCAGAAGTTCAGGGAAAGAAACTCGGCCGTCTGGGCAATTTCTCGTCGGCGCTAAAGCTATACCGGTCTTCCTCTCCTGCCATAAATTTTAATTGCGCAGTTGACAGACGTTCGCCTCAAGGCGTATACCATGAGCAAATCCATATTCATTAAGGGGACTTCCGATGGCCGAAAACGAACTAGCGGACCCCAGCACCTCGGCTTCCAACAAGCTCTCGAGGCGGGATGTCATCAAGAGCGTCATCGCGGCTGGCGCGGTGTCGTCGACAAGCTATCTGTTTCGCGTCTCCAAAGTGTGGGCCCAGGCGTCGGCTCCCGGCGCGGTCGATCGGCTGATCACACTAAATGTAAACGGCCAGCAGCGGCGCGTCGACGTCATGAAGCAAGAGACGTTAGTGATGACGCTCCGGTACAAGCTCGGGCTTACGGGCACAAAGATCGGTTGTGACCAGGCGGAGTGTGGAGCCTGCACGGTGCTCATTGACGACGTCCCGTACTATTCCTGCTCGGTGTTCACGCACACCGTGCGGGACAAGAAGATCGTAACGATTGAAGGGCTCGCCAAGCCCGACGGCACGCTGCACCCCGTGCAGCAGGGCGTCATCGATGAACAGGGATTTCAGTGCGCGTTCTGCATGCCTGGTTTCTTGATGGCCACGGTAGGATTTCTTAAGATCAATCCCAATCCCACGCGCGCGGAGCTCGCGCACGGCATCTCCGGGAACCTCTGCCGGTGCCAGGACTACGACAAAATTCTCACCGCGATGATGCGCGGCGCGGAGAATCTAAGGAAGGCGAACCATGCCTAACATAGCGCCCCCCAACAAGTACAAGCTGATCGGCAAGGACTATCCAACGGGCGATCTCTACGCGAAAGTTACAGGGAAAGCGAAATACGCTGAGGACTATCGCGCGGACGGCATGCTTTTCTGCAAGCTGGCCCTGAGCCCCATGCCTCATGCCAGGGTCCGGAGCATCGACACGCGCGCGGCGCTAGCGATGCCGGGAGTCAAGGCAATTCTCACCGCGGACGAGCTACCACCTCCCGCCAACAGCATCAACGATAACGGGAACGTGATTCTGGCAAACCCCAGGGGATATCAGGCGCTGACGATGGAGCCATTGTATCAAGGTCAGCCGATTCTTGCCGTAGCCGCGGTCGACGAACTCACGGCCGCCGATGCCATTGAAAAAATTAAAATCGATCTTGAGCCTCTGCCGTTTGTCGTCGATCCGCTGGTAAGCCTGCGGCCGGGCAGCCCAAACGCGAGAATCGATGGGAACGTCTGGGTGCGTCTGCCACCGCCTCCGCCTCAACCCGGCCAGCGGCCGCCTGTGACGCCGCCCGAACTCCAAACGCTCAAGTGGACCCGCGAGGACTTCGAGGATGCCAAGGAGGGCCGCCTGCCGATGGGCAAGCCGAGCGAACAATGGTCGGTCGGCGACGTCGATGCGGGTTTGAAGAATGCCTCGCTCGTCCTGGACGAAACATTCGTTACGCCAAACACGAGCCACCAGTGCCTTGAGACTCGCACAGCGATGGCGTACTGGCAAAATGGCAAGGTCTACGTTCACACTGGCACTCAGAGCACCGCTCAAACCGTTCCCGCGATTGCGCGATGGCTGGGCATCGACCCTAGCAACGTAGTATTCATCAGCGAATACACCGGTGGCGGATTCGGCAGCAAGATAACAGGGGATATCACGCTGGTGATTCCCGCGCTCCTGTCAAAGAAGACCAACGCCCCGGTTATGATGCGTATCAGCCGCGAAGAGGAACACTATATCGGCCGCGGGCGTCCCAGCCTGCTCGGCCGGATGAAAGTTGGATTCTCCAAGGAAGGCCGCATCACGGCCCTCGACATGTACGTGATCTGCGACAACGGCCCCTATGACATGGTGGGCGATGCTTTCTCATCGGGACGCATCGTCTCGGTTCTGTACCAGCCGCAAGCGATGCGCTGGCGTTCGGTGACAGTCCTGACGAACACACCGCCTCGAAGTGCTCAGAGCTCGCCAGGTGGAATGCAGGGCATCGCGATCATGGAACCGATCCTCGCCAAGGCCGCACGCAAGCTTGGGGTTGATCAGGTAGCCCTCCGGCGTCTCAACGCCCCTGAGGGTAAGGCCCCGTTCGGACCGCTAGTGGCGGGCAAGCAGGCCTATGCCACGAGCGCATTCATCAAGGAAGCGCTCGACCGCGGTTCCGAGAAATTCAACTGGAATGAAAGGAAATTGCACACCGGCAAGCGAAACGGTTCGAAAGTGCGAGGCATCGGCGTATCGATGAGCACCTACTCCGGCGGCACGACGGGCTTTGACGGGCTATTCGTCATTAAACCCGATGGCAAGGTCTATATCCAGTCTGGAGTCGGCAATCTGGGAACGGAGTCCTGGACCGACGTGCATCGCGTGGTCGCGGAAATCCTTGGCGTTCCATGGGAGAAGTGCGAAATCGCATGGGGCAATACAGCCAAGAACCTGCCCTGGACATGCCCTTCCGGCGGCAGCCAGACGACCCATGCCATGACCCGCGCTGCGCACGCAGTGGCGATGGACGCAAGAAAGAAGCTGCAAGAGATTGCAGCCAAGGACCTTGGTGGCAAGCCCGAGGACTATGATGTCGCCAACGAGCGCGTCTTCCGGAAAGGCGGAGGCGCGGGAATGAGCCTGGCACAGGCCGCTCGGCGCGCGGTCCAGCTGGGGGGCGTCTACGATGGCCACGAACTGCCAAAGGATATAAACAAATTTACGGTCGTGTCAGCTACGGCGCTGTCTGGTCAAGGATTGCTGGCGGTTGCCCGCGATACCTACCCGCACGACGGCAACACATTCTCCTATGTTGCCTCGTTTGCCGAGGTTGAAGTCGATGTCGAAACCGGCCAATATCACATTTTGGATTTCCTCGCTTACGCCGATGTCGGCACCGTACTCCATCCAAAGGCCCTGGGCGGCCAGATTCTAGGGCGGTCGATCCTGGGCATTGGCCATACACTCGGCCAGAAGTGGGTCTACGACCAGCAGTATGGGCTGCCCGTGGCCAAGAGGTTCCACCATACCAAGCCGCCGACGATTTTGGATATTCCTGACAGGATGCAATGGGCAGCAGTCGAACTTCCAGACCCGGAAACGCCTATCGGCGCGCGCGGTATCGGCGAGCCGCCAGTTGGAGGCGGGTGTGCTGCCATCTTGAACGCGCTCTCAGACGCTCTTGGTGACGAGATCTTCCGGCGAGCGCCGGTGACTTCCGACGTCATCTTGGCTTCTCTGGAGGCTGGCAGACCGGCCCAGCACCCCTTGAGATCCAACATTTAACCCCCTGCGCGAGGGAAACAACGTGGAGGCCGTAACCCGAATGGCGCGACCGTAGAAGATGAGGAGAACGGAATATGGCTGTCATTCATGACGTAATACCAGCGTTCGAACTCTTTCAGCCGACCTCAGTTGATGATGCGCTCGCTTTGCAGGCCCGGCACGGCGCAAAGGCCTGGGTGCTAGCGGGCGGGCTAGACAGCTTCGACTGGTTTAAGGACCGGATCAAGCGGCCCGAAGTGGTTATCGACTTGAGCCAAATCAAAGAGTTGCGCGGCATTCGCACAGTTGGCGATGGGCTCGAGATTGGCGCGATGACCACTCTCACCGAAGTGGTGCGCCATCCGATGGTGCGTGAGAAGTACGGCATCCTGCCTAACGCTGCCGAGGCGGCCGCCTCCCCGCAAATCCGCAATCAAGGTACCATCGGCGGCAACGTTTCCCAGGATGCGCGGTGTTGGTACTACCGCGGAGGCTGGCCCTGCTATCGCGCCGGCGGCAATATTTGCTATGCGGATACTCCGACTGGCTTGAATCGTGAGCACGCCATCCTCGATGCCGATCGGTGCGTGGCAGTCAATCCGTCAGACACCGCCCCTGCTCTGATCGCGCTGGATGCGAAAATGGTCGTCCGCACTCCGAAAGGTGAACGCGTGGTCAATGCCGAGGACTACTTCATTGGTCCTGCGATCGACATTACCCGGATGACGATCTTGCAGCCCGGCGATCTGCTCACTACCATACGGATCCCATCCACTTGGGCCGGGTCACAATTCTATTTCGAAAAGGTTCGGGACCGCAGCGTGTGGGATTTCGCGCTGGTCAACGTGGCGGCAGCGGTGGTGACTTCGGGAAGCGCGATCGAGCGAATCCGCCTGGTGGTGAACGGCGTTGCCGCTCATCCGGTTCGGCTGACCGCCGTGGAGGCCGCCGTGCAGGGAAAGCCGAGAAACGAGGAAACGGCGGAGCTCGCTGGGCAACTTGCTGTCCGGGGCGCCCAACCTTTGCAATACAACGGGTACAAGGTGCCGCTCATGAGGAATCTGGTGAAGCGCGCGATCCGTGGAGTGGCCGCGTAGGAGGCAGCTTGAACCTCATAGAGTGGGCGCAAAATCCGTGGGGTCAGCAGATCCCGATCCACATTGGTTGGAGCCTATTGTGGGTGTCTGCAATCGGGGGTTTGCTGTTCCTGATTGTCCATGCCATTTATGTGAAGTATTTTGCGAAACCTGCCACCGCTCATTCGGGCGCGCCTGCTGCTTCCGCCGGAGTCGCCGCCCAGGTTCCCGAACGTGTCGCCAGACATTCCTTCGGCGCGCGACTCTTCCACTTGATCATGGCGATCGCGATGTTCGTGTTGCTCTTTACCGCCTTCCTTCCGAAAGTGGGGGTACGTTTTGCCTGGGTCAGGTACCACTGGATCGCGGGGATTGTCCTTACCATCACTGTCATCTATCACATCTTCCACGCGTCTTTCTGGCTGGATTTTTGGTCCATTTGGCCTGACAAGGAAGACATCGAAGATGCTTCGCGAAGAGTCACGCGCGCTGTGGGACAATCCGCTCCCGCGCCAAGGAAATTCGCCAAGTATCCCCTGGAGAACAAGCTATACCACTTGGTTATCATGTTGGCGGGGCTGGCAGCCATCGGCACCGGCTTGTTCATGATGAAGCGCGTGCAAACACCCTTCTTTACTCGTAATCCATACCTTTTCGGAGATATGACGTGGGGCTGGATGTACGTTTTGCACGGCCTGGCCGGCATAGGGTTTGTCGCGCTTGTCACGGTCCACGTATACTTCGCGATCAGGCCCGAAAAACTCTTCCTCACGAAGTCGATGATCTTTGGCTGGATCACCCGCGAACAATACCTGGAACACCACGACCCTGCACGCTGGCCCATCAACGAAAAAATTTCCGAAGCGGCCCCGTCCAAGTCATCGAAAGTCCCGGCCTAGGCGATGCCCGACGAAATAAGCGCTCGTTGCAATGCCATCGAGCAATGCTACGAGTTCATGCTCGCGTATGCCGGCCAGGGACTCAATGGTGACGAAGGAAGCCATTCGAGCGGAGAGGTGCGCGACTACCTGAATCGCGCCGTTGAGGCCCTTTCAGGGCTGGCCGAGACTTATTCGACGGCGGTGAAACAACAGAACCTGCAACCCGCCGAGCACTACAATTCATTTCTCGCTGTGCTTGAAAGGGACGCTCGCGACTCTCTCGCCGCCATCCAGCTCGTTCTTGCCCAGAGTACCCTTAGTTCTCAGTTGATAGACAACCTGAATGCTTCCATTCATCTCCGCGCCCTGCTCACAGACGTGTTTCTCGTCGACGAGATCTTGAAGCCACAACGAATGCCAGCCAAACCGGTGACCACGGGCTAGGTTGAAACAGAAGCGGCTGTGAAGAAATTTGGTCAGCCGCCAGGAGCAATGATCAGCTGCCTGTGGGTATGATCCCGGCGTTTTCGACCATTAGGATCACGGTTCGGCACCGCGCACGCGTGCGATGCATCGCTCCCTGTGGAACAACAAATCCCTGGCGCGGCGAAAGCTCGACCGTGCGGTCCTCAAGATCAATCAACAATTGACCCTCTACAACATAAAAAAACTCATCGTCTTCATCGTGCTTATGCCAGTGGTACTCTCCGTGTACGACACCGAGGCGGACCACCGAGTCATTTACTTTGCAGAGAGTCTGGTTGTACCAGGTAAACTCGCAGGCGTCCGAAAGAGCTTTTTCATCGATTACCTCTGAGGACTTGTGCAGAATGTTTAGGCGCGTCTCGTACTGGAACGAGGGAGTTGCTGCCATGGCGATTTCTCCTTTGGCTGAGAATAACGCTCATTCCGGTCCCGAGCAACGCCACGGTATGGAACAAGGTTATCAACGCCAGGATGGTTGGCCATCCGGAAGTTGTGCATAACCTGCCCCGAGAGCTGCAGCATCAATTTTGAGTCCGCCGCAGTTAGACCAGAATGGGCGCGGGTAATCTTCCTCCGTCAAAAGAGTGAGGTTGCAAAGTGCGGGCGCGACCTGCAAGCTGATTAGCATGCCGGAACTGCCGGATATCGCCGCCTACATCGCTGCACTCGAAGCGCGCATCGTCGCGCAGCCGATCGAGCGAGTGCGAATTGCCAGCCCCTTTCTGCTTCGAACCGCGAACCCCCCTGTTACGAACGTGGAGGGCCGCGTCGTGCGCGAACTCCGGCGAATCGGCAAGCGAATTGCGATTGGGGTTGAGGGCGATCTCTGGCTGGTGCTGCACTTGATGATTGCTGGCCGGTTGCACTGGCGGCCGCCAGAGGCAAAGCTGGCGGGCCGCCAGAGTCTGGCAGCCTTCGATTTTCCCAGCGGCTCTCTTGTGCTTACCGAAGCCGGCACAAGGCGCCGCGCATCGTTGTACGTACTGGCTGGCGAGGAGGACTTGCGTTCCGTCGACCCGGGAGGAATCGACATCTTCACGAGCGATCTCAGTTCGTTTCGCATCGCACTCACGGCCGAAAACCGCACGCTCAAGAGGGCCCTTACCGATCCGCGCATACTCAGCGGGATCGGCAACGCCTATTCAGATGAAATCTTGTACGCAGCACAACTGTCGCCTTTCACGCTCACTCACAAGCTGGGCCCGGAGGAGTGGGAAAGGCTGTTCACGGCGACGCGCCACACCCTCGTGCTCTGGATAGATCGGCTGCGCGCGGAAGCAGGGGCTGGATTTCCCGAAAAGGTGACCGCGTTTCGCAAGGAAATGGCGGTCCACGGACGCTATGGAGAGCCTTGCTTGCGGTGTGGAGAGAAGATTCAGCGGATTCGCTACGCGGACAACGAAACGAACTATTGTGCTCGATGCCAAACTGGTGGAAAACTTCTTGCCGATCGCGGTTTGTCCCGGCTATTGCGATCGGACTGGCCGCGCACGCTCGAAGAACTCGAGGCTCTCAAGCGCCGCTGGAGTTGAAAACCTGGCCGCAACAACTACCGGCTTTTCGCCTAACCGGAAGTTATCCTCGGAACAGATTTGCCCGGCCATAAGTTCGAAAGTCCTCTGAAAGGGAAATAATTACTAATGATGGAACTAAGCTCAAGGACATCGGCTTATTGGAATGTGGAACGACCGCCCGGCCAGCAGAGCAGCCCAAACCGTCAAGCTCAAACGGGTCTCGATGTAACTCAAAATTCCCCCACGGGGCGCGCTCCCCGCTGAAAACCATCCCCGCGCATTGCATACCGACGGGGGTGGGTGTACGTTATCGGTCGGTCAGGAAGTCAAAATGGAAATTCCGGCTCACTAAACACCGGGCCTCGGCGCAACAGTATCTCGCCCCCATTCGCCGAGCCGGGAACCACAAAAAAGGAGGCAGTCCATGCCCGCATTCTCAGGCTCTTTCTCGGGAACCATCCGCACCCAAAGCGTCATTTCAGTCCAAGACCAACCCAATCATTCTCTCAGCGTGTCTCAAGTCACTGGCACGCAGAGCACCGCCGACCCCAAATGGAACAACTCCGCGATCAACTATTGGGCGACCATGGACCTCGTTGGCACTCAGGGCATACAGCGAGGCTATTTCGTGAACGACCACGGCTCGGCCGGCCTCGACCGCGGCACTTTTGAAGGCAACGTCTCAGTCGTCGCCGGACAACCCGTAGTCGAAGGCAAGTGGCAATACACCGGCGGCGAGGGCACCTTTGCCGGCATCACCGGCGGCGGCACATTCAAGACGAAGCTTACATCACCCACGGATGTCGAGTGCACCTGGCAGGGCACCTACGAGCTAGCAGGTGCGCGGGCCAAGGCCGTTTAAGGCGGAGCAATTGCTCTCCGTCGCGCGAGGCCGGCGCTCCAAGCTCCGGCCCCGCCGCGTCACTGAATTTGTAGGGGCGGGGGTTCACACCCGCCCGCCTTTCTCTGCCAGCCTCCAGGATCAGTCGTACCTCAGCCCCTCGATAGGCGTGATCCTCCTCGCACGGCGCGCCGCGTCGGTGCCGGAGGTATGGTCGCCGATTCGGAAATGACCGCAATCGGTTCCGGATGTATTCCCTATCCGGTCCTTGATCGAGTAGACTTGGCCGACTCGCTCCTATG
>WNGH01022342.1_pt1 | contig 10545 bp, 11 predicted proteins | sample 5400631 | NCBI WGS metagenome assembly WNGH01 (sample SAMN13153373, study PRJNA577476) | soil metagenome | isolation source: 115 cm soil or saprolite under Garry oak tree replicate 1 | place: USA:California | collected 2016-06-15 | reverse complement strand
CGCCGGCTCGCGGAATTGATTCGCGAGGTCGCAAAGATCGACATCGAGACGGGGACAATCGACGTCGCGATGCATCGCGATGATGTCGGCACGCGCGCCGAGCTGCCGGTGGTGCACGCATCGAAACTGCCGCTACCGCTCGAGCATCGCACGGTCATCATTGTCGACGATGTTCTTTTCACTGGTCGGACCGCGCGCGCAGCCATGGACGCGATCAGTTCCTTCGGCCGGCCGGCGCGCGTTCAACTCGCCGCGCTCGTTGACCGCGGCCATCGCGAATTACCGATCCGTGCCGATTACGTTGGCAAAAATTTACCGACGGCAACGCGCGAACAAATTCAGGTCCGTCTCCAAAACGTCGACAACGAGCCGGACGCCGTCTGGTTGTTTAAAGAATGAGCACGAATTGGAACCGCAAAGATTTGCTCGGGCTGCGCGAACTTTCCCCGGAGGAAATTAATTTCATTCTCGAAACCGCAGATGCCTTCAAACAAGTCGGCACCCGCGAGATCAAAAAAGTTCCGGCACTTCGCGGCAAAACCATGGTCAACTTTTTCGTCGAGCCGAGCACGCGCACGCGAACTTCGTTCGAACTGGCAGCGCATCGCCTCAGCGCAGACGTGATCAATATTTCGGCAACCACCTCTAGCCTGACCAAAGGCGAGACGCTTAAAGACACCGCGCGAAATCTCGAAGCTTTGCACGCCGACATTCTGGTCTTGCGGCACAGCTCAGCGGGCGCACCGCAATTTCTCGCGCAACGATTAAAATCGAGCGTGATCAACGCCGGCGACGGCGCGCACGAACACCCAACTCAAGGACTGCTCGATATCTACACCATCCGCGAGAGGCGCGGAAAGGTCGACAAACTGCACATCGTCATCGTCGGCGACATTTTGTTCAGTCGGGTCGCGCGCTCGAACATTTTCGGCCTGACCAAACTTGGCGCGCGGGTCACGCTAGTCGGACCAAGCACGCTCGTTCCGCGCGAGTTCGAAAAACTCGGCGTCACCGTTTCGTACAAGATCGACGAGGTGCTCCCAACTGCAGACGTGGTAAATCTTTTGCGCATCCAACATGAGCGTCAGCGCAAAGAATATTTTCCCGGGATCGGCGAATACACCACGCTCTTCGGCCTGACGAAAGAACGCGCGAAACTATTGAAGCCCGATTGCCTCGTCATGCATCCGGGACCAATCAATCGCGGTGTCGAGATCGATAGCGAAGTCGCCGACGGCTTGCAGAGCGTCATTCTCGATCAAGTCACGAACGGCCTCGCCGTCCGCATGGCCGTTCTTTATCTCTGCGGGGGAATCGCTACATGAGCGCGACCCTTATTCGCAGCGGCCGCGTGATCGATCCCGCGAATAAGCGAGATGAGGTTCTCGATCTTGCGATTGTGGATGGAAAAATCGCCGAGCAATCCGCCATCAAAAATCAGAAGGCGGAAACGGTCGACGCGAAGGGATTGATCGTTGCGCCCGGATTGATCGACATGCACGTGCACCTGCGCGAGCCGGGGTTCAGTCACAAAGAAACGATTGAATCGGGTGCGCGCGCGGCGGCTGCAGGCGGATTCACGACGATCGTTTGCATGCCGAACACTTCACCGGCGGCGGATAATCCGGCCACGATCGCCTGGGTCAACGACCGCGCTGCCGTTACTGCATGCGTCAATGTTTTGCCGACCGGCGCGATCTCGAAAAATATTGCAGGCGACGAACTCGCGCCGATCGGTTCGTTAGGCCGGGCCGGCGTGGTCGCGATCACTGACGATGGTCATTGTGTGCAAAATCATGAATTGATGCGGCGCGCGGTCGAGTACGCGCGCATGGTTGGATTGCCAGTGCTTGATCATTGTCAGGATTACAATTTGGTCGGTAACGGGGTCGTGAACGAAGGTTACTGGAGCACGCTGCTCGGTTTGCCCGGATGGCCAGCCGCGGGCGAAGAGGCGATTGTGATGCGGAATATTTTGCTGGCCGAACTTTGCGACCATCGCATTCATTGCCAGCACATCAGCGCGGCTGGAAGTGTGCATTTGCTCCGCGAAGCGCGCGCACGCGGCGTGAAAATTAGCGGCGAAGTCTGCCCGCACCACATCGCACTGACAGATGAAGCGATTCAAAATTTCGACGCGAATTACAAAATGAATCCGCCGTTGCGATCGAAAGAGGATGTCGATGCAATCTTGGAAGGAATTGCCGACGGCACATTGTCGATCTTGTGCTCAGATCACGCGCCGCACGCTGAGTTCGAAAAAGAAGTCGAATTCGATCAGGCGCCATTTGGAATTGTCGGTCTGGAAACGGAGCTTGGGATTTTCATCGATCGACTCGTCCACAAGCATCGCAAGATCGACATCGTCCGTTTGATCGAGATGTACACAGTTGAGCCTGCGAAATTGCTCAAGCTCGACGCTGGAACGCTGTCAGTCGGCGCGCCGGCCGATGTCACGTTGATCGATCCGGATTTGGAATGGACTGTTAAGATCGACAAGTTTGAATCCGCATCGCGCAATTCGCCGTTCGACGGTTGGAAATTAAAAGGCCGCGCGGTGCGACCGGAATACCCACCGCTGATGTAGCTTTCCAGATGCGCGATGGTGGCGCTTTGGCAAGAGATGACGTGCTTGACCAAATCCCCGATGGAAATAATCCCGATCACTTTGCCGCCATCGACCACCGGCAGGTGACGGATATGTTTTTCGGTCATCAACCGCAAACATTCATCCACGCTTTCCTGCGGCTTGGTCGTGGTAACATCGCCGGACATGATTTCATCCACCCGTGTTTCCTTGGACGATTTGCCGCGGAGGAAAACTTTTCGGGTGTAATCGCGCTCGGAAATGATCCCGACCAGCTTCTCACCGTTCATTACCAGCAGCGCGCCGACGTTTTTGTCCGCCATCATTTCGATCGCTTTGAACACCGTCGCGTCCGGCGCGATTGAGAAGACCTTGCCGTCCTTCTGATTCAGGATTGCGCCGATATGTCCGCTTACGTCCATGGTGGTCGAAAGGGGAACCAAAATACACCGCCGCCGCGGAACGATGCAAAGGAATTCTCGGAGAATGGCAACAGGTCGGGAGCTATTGGCTATGCGCAAACTTTCGGTCGATCAGCTGATTCAAATAATCGGCGATTGTGGGCTGATCGAGGCGCTGGACGACTTCGTTTAAAAAACCGGTGACGATGAGACGTAGGGCGACGGGAACGGGAATGCCGCGGGAGCGGAGATAAAACATTTCCTCTTCGTTGATCTGGCCGGAGGTGGCACCGTGGGTGCAACGGACGTTGTCGGCCAGAATTTCCAAGCCTGGCATCGAGTTCGCTTCGGAGTCGTCGCTCAGCAAGAGATTGCGAACTTTTTGATAAGCATCGGTGAAGTGGGCGTGCGGTTCGACGCGAATGAGGCCGCCAAATGTGCAACGGGCGCGATCGTCGAGCGCGTTTTTGTAAAGGAGGTCGCTGGCGGTGTGCGGCGAGATGTGATCCTGCAACGTGCGGGCGTCGAACTCCTGCTCGTTCGTGGCAACCGCGACCGCGAGCAAATCGCTCCGTGCGCCTTCGCCAACCAATCGACTGAGACTCTCGAACCGCGAATATCTCGAGCCGAGATTGAGATTTAAGCTCATGGCGGACGCGTCGTGATCGACCGCGGTCGTGTTCATTTGCAGCGCAACGACTTTGTCGCCCCAGTTTTGCGCGCACACGTAAGTGACTTTGGCCCCCGGGCCGGCGATCAAGTCGTTTACTCCGCAAGCGAAGCCGCTCGCCCGCAGATCACACGAGCGGAAATGCTCTACGACGGTAACCTTGGCCAATTCGTCAGTGATGAGCAACAGATGCGGAAAGACGGACACCCCTTCGCCGCGCAACCAGTGAAAGATCTCGATCGGCTGTTCGATCTCGACCCCGCGCGGAACGAAAACAAATGTTCCGCTCGACACCAGTGCTTTGTGCAGCGCCGCGAACTTGGCCGAGCCAAGGACCGCCGGTTGCGACATGAAATATTTTCGGAAAAGATCGGCGTGCTCGATCATCGCACGTTCCAGTGGCTGGAAGATCACACCGCGCTTCTTCAGGTCGTCAGAAACAACATTGCGCTCGATCAGCTGATCGCCGGCAAAAATCAGACGCGCCGCGAACTCGTCCAGGCCGCGCGAATACTTTAGAACATTGGCGCGATCATCATCCGAAAGCTCGCTGCTGAATTTGAATGGAGCGAGATCGAGAAGATCGACATTGGAAAAGCGCCAGGGCTGATCTTTGCGGGTCGGTCGCGGAATCGATTCAAAGTTTTCCCACGCAACGGCCTGTTGTTCCCGAAACCAATCGGGCAAATCGCGCGACTCGACCGGACCAGAGAGAATTGCCTTCGAGTTTACGGTTTCATCATGAGCGATTGAGGACATTGTCGATCTTTTAGACAGAAACGGCGGTTTGGAAACCGCCGCTCCTTGAGTTCGTTAGGCGAGAAAAGTTATCCGACCGAGCCTTCCATCTCGAGCTCGATCAGGCGCTTCAGCTCAACCGAGTATTCCATCGGAAATTGGCGGACGAGATCGTTGACGAATCCGTTCACGCTCAAGCTCATCGCCTGCGCTTTGCTCAAGCCGCGTTGCTGCATATAAAAGATTTGTTCGGCGCTGACCTGGCTGACGCTGGCTTCGTGTTGCACGGAGTTGCCGGTGCCGCGAACGGTGATCGCCGGATAAGTGTCGGTGCGGCTGGTGGAGTTAATGAGCAGTGCGTCGCACTCGGTGTTGTTCTTGCAATGCTTCAAATGCTTCGGAACGTGGACAAGTCCGCGATACGTGGCGCGACCGGTTCCAATGGAGATCGATTTCGAAATGATGTTCGAAGTCGTCTCATCGGCGGCGTGAATCATTTTCGCGCCGGTGTCCTGGTGCTGACCGTTATTGGCGAGAGCGATCGAGAGCACTTCACCGCGTGATTTTCTACCTTTCAGCACGACGCCCGGATATTTCATTGTCAGCCGCGAGCCGATGTTGCAATCGATCCATTTGATCTCGGCGTCTTCGTGCGCCAGTCCGCGTTTCGTCACCAAATTGAAAACGTTGGACGACCAGTTTTGGACGGTGATGTATTGGAGTTTGGCGCCTTTGAGCGCGACGAGTTCGACGACCGCGCTGTGCAGCGCTACGGTCTCAAACTTCGGCGCGGTGCAACCTTCCATGTAAGTGACTTCGCTGCCTTCATCCGCGATGATGAGCGTGCGCTCGAATTGCCCGAAACTTTCAGCGTTGATGCGGAAATAAGCCTGGAGCGGATGTTTCACTTTGACGCCGGGCGGCACGTAAATGAACGAGCCGCCGCTGAACACGGCCGAGTTGAGCGCGCTAAATTTGTTGTCGCCGATCGGAATGACTTTGCCGAACCACTTTCGAAAAATCTCCGGATGATGTTTTAGACCTTCGGTCGAGCCGACGAAAACGACGCCTTGCTCGCCGACCGCTTTCTTGATGTTTGAGTAAACCGCCTCGCTGTCGAATTGGGCTTCGACGCCGGCGAGAAATTTTCGTTCCTGTTCCGGAATGCCGAGTCGCTCGAAAGTGCGCTTGATGTCCTCCGGCACTTCTTCCCAGCTGCGCTTCGCACCGGTACCTGGCGCGAGATAGTAACGGATCTTGTCGAAATCGATTGCCTCCAAATCCTTGCTCGCCCAATGCGTCGGCAATGGTTTCTCGAGAAATGTTTTCAATCCTCGCAAACGAAATTCGCGGACCCAATCGGGATCTTCCTTGACGTCGGAGATGTAGTGGATGGTTTTTTCGCTCAGACCGCGGCCCGCGTCTCGGACGTGTACTTCGGGATATGCGAAATCGCCTTTGTTGCGGTCGATATCGACGGCTTTGGTTCCAGTTTTCATTGTCGATCCTATCTCGTCAGAACTGCTTCATCCGCTCCCGCGCGCGCCCAATCGTAACCCCGTTCCTCAAGCTCAAGCGCCAGCTCCTTCCCGCCGCTGCGCGCGATCCGGCCCTGCACCATCACATGCACGTGGTCGGGAACGATGTAATTCAGGATACGCTGGTAATGGGTAATTAAAAGTATCCCGATTTTGGAGCCGCGCAATGAATTCACGCCGTGGGCGACGGTCTTGAGCGCGTCGATGTCCAGTCCGCTGTCGGTTTCGTCGAGCACCGCGTACTTCGGCTCGAGCATGGCCAGCTGCAAAATCTCGGTCCGCTTTTTTTCGCCACCGGAAAAACCTTCATTGACCGCGCGCGAAGTAAACGAGCGATCCATTCCCAGTAGTTCCATTTTTTCGTAAAGCTTCGCGTAATATTCGGTCGCTTCCATTTCTTCGCCTTCGGGCAAACGCGACTGAAGTGCGGCGCGGAGAAAATTGGCAATCGTCACACCAGGAACTTCGCTCGGATATTGGAACGCGAGGAAGAGGCCATTGCGTGCGCGATCGTCAGGCTCGAGCGCGAGCAGATCTTCGCTATCCATGGTGATCTTGCCCTTGGTCACGTGGTAATCAGGATGACCGGCCATGACTTTGGCAAGCGTGCTTTTCCCAGAGCCGTTTGGGCCCATCAGGGCGTGCACTTCGCCACAGGGAACGGCCAGACTCAGGCCGCGCACGATCTGCTGATCGTCAATGGCGACATGGAGGTTTTCGACACGAAGCTCGTCCATAAACAGGGGTTAGAAATATACGGCGGTTCGCGTGGATTGCGAACGGGATTTCAGACAACCAAGACTCGCTCCGAGCGCGCCATGTTGGCACACTGCCAGGATTACAATTTTCCATGAAAAAGCGCATCCCGAATGCTGCAAGGAGCAATGGTGAACTCTGAAGGCTCATCGCCACACCGACGTAAGTCCGTTTCGAAAGAATCGGTCTCAAAAGCGACCAGCGAATTGAACAACCTGTTGCAGATCATTTCCGGTACCAGCGCGGAGATTGGCAACTTGTGGGAAGGCTGCGAAGGCTCGGAGCAGTACCTCAACATGCTGCGCTCGAGCATTGATCGCGCGGAAGCAGTCGCCGGCAATTGGCCGAGCAGGCTGGGGGCGCCAACCAAAAAGTACTCATGCATCCTGAGCTGGCGTCGTTCCTGAAACCAAAGACGATCAGCGAAATGCCGCGCGCCAAGCCGACCATCCTCGTCGTAGACGACGAACAGATGGCCCTGGTTTTGATCAAGCGACTACTGAGCGAAGCAGGTTACCAAGTCGTGACCGCGCAATCGGGGTTTGAAGCGCTCGATCTATTCCGGCGACAGCCGCAGGCATTCCAATTGTTTCTGCTCGATCTGACAATGCCGTTCATGGACGGAGAAGAGACGTTTCATCGGCTGCGCGAGATTCGAGCCGACATGCCAGTTGTTCTGTGCACTGGATTTATTCGACAAGATCGACTCGACCGGTTGATGAAGGCTGGCATCGCAGGGTTTCTGCGAAAACCACTCGCACCTGATGAGATTGTCGACTTTGGCGCAACTGCGCTGTTGGCGGGCGAGCCGCATTCAACCACCGCGACTGCGGTGGAGCCGGCACTGATCGGCGCGCTCACGGAAGACACGTTTCAAGAGATTCTCGAACTTTCACCCAGCCGCCTACACATGAATTTTCCGCGCGCCATCACGGCGCGGGTCCGCAGCGTAAACAACCATTTCATGCGCGAAACCATGCGCGCGGAACGACTCCGCGTGGCCGGCGCTCTCGCGAACGCGATGATCCACGATTTGAAAAATCCAGTTTGCATTGCCCGTTGTTGTTCCGACTTGATCGCAACTGAATCGGCCGATGCACATCTGCGCGAGCTAAGCAAAATGCTCACTGATACGGTCAACGGCATTCTCGGAATGACATTGGATTTGCTTGATTACACGCGCGGGTCGGTTTCAGTGAGCAAGCGATTGGTTTCAATCTGGCGCCTGCTCGACGAAGTGAATCGCCAATCGCTTCATTCCCTGCCGAGCAAAAACATCGAATTCGTCAAACATATTCGCTACCAAGGCAACATCGACATCGACCTCGGACGGTTTGTCCGCGCACTTGGCAACGTGATCGAGAATGCGATGCACGCGATGGTACGGGGTGGCACCCTCACGTTTACCATCGATGCCATCGACGAGCAGGTAATGCTGCGAATTTCCGATACCGGTAGAGGGATTGCGCCCGAAGCGATACCGACCCTGTTTGAACCTTTCGAACGTTGCGGTGATGCGCGCGCAATCGAGCGCGCTACCGTCTGCACTTAAACTCAGCGATTCACCGATCGCTGACTCTTTGCCCTGTGGTGTAACGGTAACACAGCGCCCTTTGGAGGCGTTATTCTTGGTTCGAATCCAAGCGGGGCAGCCACGCAAACGGCTGGCGTCCTCGCGCTTCGCACGCCTCGCAGCCGTATTTACCTGCCCGGTGTCGGGCTCGAGATCGGAAACGCGAACGTCGCTGAAGGTGATGCAGCAGGCGGACTGGCCGGCCTTGGAGAAGATGTCGATGTCGGCGATGGCGAAACTGTTGGTGTCGGCGAAGGCGTCGGAGTCGGCGGAGGAGGAATAATACTTTCCCAGCGATGCAGCTGGACAGTCGCGCCGCCGATTTCGTCGGTCAACTTCTGACACCGGTCTTGGAGTTTTTCCAAATCGGGCGGACCGAACTGCGGATCGGCTGTTCCCGGAAAAATCAGATAGGTGACTTTGAGATCGCTCACAGGCCGATTATAAGGCGTCGCCTGTGGATTAATTTGTTTCGCGATCCGAAATGAGGCTTCGCCCACTTTATCGTTCGGTCCGATGTCGCCAACAATCGCGGGATAAATTCCATCTCCGAAAATCACGAGCGCGTAATCGCCCGTTTTTGCGGCGTCGCGTCCATGCGTGAACGAGCCCGGAATGACGATGTAGGGATCGGTCATGCCAATAAGAAAGCTGTATTTTTTCAGCGTTGCGACTTCCGCGCGCAATTGCGTAACCGCGCTACGCAGATCCCGCTTGCCGTCGGCTGCAGTGGTTCTGGCGGCAAACTCATCTTCCGCGTGCTTCAATCGCTCTTCTGTTGCGGCGAGATACGGATTGGGCGCCGGGGTTTTCTTCTGCCACTTGAAACTCGTGAACGGTTTGAAATTGGTGGGCGCGCCGGTGCCGATCGGCATCCGGTCGCCATCGGAGCCGTCCGCATCGACGTCCATGTCGGCTTGCAGCAGGAGCGCCTTGCGATGGCTCTGCGGGTGTCGCAATTGCAAAACGGTTTGGCAATCGAAAAAGTTGTGACGTGACAGGACCAGATCGAGCCGGACAAGATTTTCGCGAAGCATTTTAACTTTCGTGTTGTAGAGCTCGGTAAAAAGCGGAGAGACCGAATCAGGACCCGCCATCGCGGTAAGGCCCGGTAACAGTTCCGGCAATCGCGGCGTTACCCTAGCGAGCTCCTCGATCGTCCGATTCGGCGTTGGCACGCGCGCGTTTAATTTCAGATCGAGAACATAACTTTCCGGATCGACGCGTTCGGTGGAAGCGTCCGCGCCCGGAACCGTTTCCACGCTGGAGTGAAGTGTGATGCCGTTAAACAAACGGCCGGTGTCGAGCTTGCCGGCAATCGGCGGCGGACGCGGCGGCGTCGGCTCCGGCGTTGGCCAAGTCGGGACTTCCCGGGGCGCGAAGTACCGCAACCGTTCCTGTGAGATCCAGCGGTAGAGAATCGCGGCGAAAATCGCGGCCGCCAAAAGGACCGCCAGCCTTCGCAACGTGCCGAGACGAAGCCTTGCCACGGATTTACTTTTTCAACCAGGCGACAATCGCCACGATGAGGCCGATCACGCTCAAGATCGACATCATCCCGGCGGGCATCATTTTACCGGTGCGGATGAATTTGGGGACGAATTGCGCCGCAAGCACAAAAGAAACAACGAATGCGGTGGCGATTCCGGCGGCCCGATGTTCCGGCAGCAGGAATCCGGCGACGAGCAGCAACACGCCCGTAATCGCGCCGGCGATGATCGATGGCAAGCTGCCGGCTTTCACGTAACCGATAATCCCGCCGACAATCGTCAGCGCACCAAATACGAGGAAGTAAAGTTTTGTCGCGTCCATGTTCGTGCGGTAGCGCACTCGTAATCCAACCGCCGAAGACTGTCCAGCGGCGCGATTACTCCGTCCCGAGAGCCTCGATGCCCTTTCGATGTTTCGATTCGGCGTTTGATAGAAACCTCGCTACATTTCTCGGTGCACTCGTTTCGGTATCGCGAGGGAAAACTTTACTGCGAAGATGTCGATCTTGCGCGAGTGGCGGAGGAGTTTGGCACACCGCTCTATATTTATAGCGCCGGCACGATTTTCGATCACTACGCTCGCCTCGACGCCGCCCTCGCACCGCTCGATCGTCTCATTTGCTACGCGGTCAAAGCGAACTCGAACCGGGCAATCTTGAAATTGCTCGCCGAAGCGGGCGCAGGATTCGACATTGTCTCAGGCGGCGAACTTTTCCGCGCAGTTAAGGCTGGTGCAGATCCGCAAAAATGCACGTTCGCGGGAGTCGGCAAAGCGCGCGACGAAATCGAATA
>WNGH01015752.1_pt1 | contig 10545 bp, 10 predicted proteins | sample 5400631 | NCBI WGS metagenome assembly WNGH01 (sample SAMN13153373, study PRJNA577476) | soil metagenome | isolation source: 115 cm soil or saprolite under Garry oak tree replicate 1 | place: USA:California | collected 2016-06-15 | reverse complement strand
CGACATCGTCGCCAGAAGGCGTGCGCTTAAACGGTGGGGGTGGGCCAACATCCTCGGCTGGTTCAGCGAGTGGGCATTCTGGGGGTCTCCGCGCCGCGTGAGAAGCGGTTCCGAAGCCCAGCTCCAGGATACGGCTCACTAACGAGGTAGTATGGAACAAAAAAGACCTTTAGGATCCGAATGGGGGCAGAGGAGCCGTGGACAAAACCGACCACTTGAAATCTGACATTGCCGAACTTATCCCAGCTCTGATAGTTATGCGCCGTGATCTGCACGCGCATCCCGAACTAGCCTTTGAAGAGGTGCGCACTTCCGGCATCGTCGCACAGCGCTTGCAGTCCCTTGGTCTGGAGGTCCAGACGGGCATCGCGAAGACTGGCGTACTGGGTCTCCTACGTGGTGAAGCGAGCAAACCCGGCTTTAGGACCATTGCTATTCGAGCCGATATGGACGCTCTCCCTATCCATGAGATGAACAATATTGAGTATCGTTCATCTAGTGACGGGAAAATGCATGCCTGTGGACACGATGGCCATACCGCTATTCTGCTTGCTGTTGCCGATCTGTTGAGCCGGCGCCGTGCGGAACTGACCGGCAACGTGAAATTTGTCTTCCAACCCGCCGAAGAGTACATAGGCGGGGCCAGGCTAATGGTCAATGAAGGAGTCATGAAGGGAGTGGATGGCATTATCGGCCTGCACCTGGGCGCTGATCGTCCCTTTGGCACGATAGGCGTGCGCCCTGGCTCCGTCTACGCCAGCTCAGACTCGTTTGTTTTGACCGTCAAAGGCAACGGTGGGCATGCGGCATGGCCGCATGCCTCAGTCGATCCCATTGTCATTGCCGCCTCTCTTATCACGGCCTTGCAAACACTGACTAGCCGTGAGACCTCCCCATTCAGTCCAGCCGTAATAACTATTGGCCAGTTCATCGCGGGATCGGCCTGGAACATCATCCCTGAAACCGCGGAACTGCGGGGAACGGTACGCTCCTACAGCCATGAGCATCGCGAAAAGCTGATACGCCGCATTCGCGAGGTCGCCAACGGGATCGCCAGTGTCATGGGAGGCAGGTGTGAAGTGACTTTCTTGGATGGGTGTCCACCCTGTATCAACGACCCGGATGTCACAAAGATCATCCGTAAGGCCTCGATTGATGCCGTTGGCGAAGAACACGTCGATGACAGCGAAGCCGTGATGGCGTGCGCCAGTGATGATATGGCTATTTTCTTGCAGACGGTGCCCGGCTGTTACTGTATCGTGGGTGCCCAGAACGAGCAGAAGGGAGCCATCTTTCCGCACCACCATTCACGCTTCAATATTGATGAAGATGCTCTTCCCATCGGCGTCGAGGTCTTGACAAGAGCCGCCCTGGAATATCTGAAAGAGACCCCATCAGAGTTCTGATTAGGACGGCTCAGCCAGGGGAGGTTCGGTAATGTGTCCTCCCTCGTCGCCCAGTTCGGGAAGAGCAATGCCCTGCAAAAGGCGTTCAATCTGAACGTTTTAAAGCGTTCTAACCTCTAGCAAAGTTTTATTGAATCCTGCTGTTTGAGAGATGGCCATAACTTTTGCGGTTCTCCAGTATCGTCATCCCAAAAAGACAGATACAAGCACTGGTTCCCCTCCAGGCTCTGTATTACCTTCGCCTGATTCATCAGACCTGGCAGCGTTTCATAATAGAGATACGACTCAATGTCATGATTATCCGTGTAATGGATGTAGGGGTTATCAAGAGCTTGAGAACGGTCGGCGATTATCCTGCCACCTGTCCCATTCTGCAAATCATGGACCAGCTTTGCGGCTTCCGGATATTCGCACGTTTGGCTGGACCATCCAGTATGTAGCTTCCATATCCTGCAGTACGTAGGCAATTCCCACTCAACCGCCAGTTGAGGGAACTTTTGTACGTAGCTATAAATTTGTTGGAGCCAGCCCGTATCCACAATAGGCGTTGGATGAGAGTAAAGCGTGTCGTGATCTAAGGCCATGATCACCACAAAATCAACTGCTCCAGCCACTAAACCCTGCCAATTCTGCCATGTCGTACTCAGATCTGTCGTCTTCGCGATAAGAGTTGTCCCAAGGAGGAACTGGGGATTTTCGCTGTGGAGCATCTTCCAAAGATTGGTATTGTATGCGGTAAATGCTGCTGGGTTCTGATCATCTCCTGCCTCGATGTCGTTCACAAGTCCATCATAGTGATATTGATCCAACTGGTGGATAATGGGTTGCAGAACGTGCGCATCTTGTGCAGCTCTTTGTGTATAGGAAATGACGTCATCCTTTGTCCAGGCTCCTGAACTTAAGTCAATTCCTAAAACCCCGTACACTTTGACGTGGTTTTGATGAGCAACTTGAAGCACATTTTCTACACATTTCTCCTTGTCAGGCTGCCCATGCTGGATATAGTCCCACAAGCTTCCATCGGATGGTTGGAGCCAGAAATGTCCATACAGGTACACATCTCTGGGCTTTTCCTCTCCCTTTCCATTTCTATAAGTTGGATGAGCCTGATACGCTTTCCAACCAGCCTGGCAATTATGAATCCAGGCAGCTCCTCCACTGAGGGTAGTTGGAGCCATATGAGAAGAAATAGCAACAATTGGTGTGACACTAGGATCGTAGAGAACAAGAGTATTACTTCCGCCACATGCTGACAGGAACAAGGTAAGAAGCAGTAGGAAACTCATACTGCCTGACTTTCTGGAATGTAGAAGCATCTCTCATTCTTTCTTTATTGTAGACCATTCTCCTCACTCTCCTTGGTGGGTTCTCTATTGTATCACTTTCCCTCTTTGGATGCGATTGCCCTGGTGCCAGCGGTGCCAGCCAGTCTACTCTTACAATAACCTTTTGGAAGACGTGGGCCTGGAGGGACCATCGAGTGGTAGTTGCCCCTTGACAAAACTACCACCATCCATGTATCATCTATTTGGATGGTACATGGATGGTAAGGAGATGGTAAAATGACTGAAATCGAGAAAACCGAGAAAATTACGATCAACCTGGGTCCAGTTGATCTAGGGCAAATTGATCTGTTGGTGCAGGAAGGCTTTTATACTAACCGCACTGACTTTATCCGCACAGCGATCCGCATCCAGCTCACTACACATGCGGAGGTGGTCAAGCGCACGGTGGCGCGCAAGACGCTGGTGCTCGGTTTGCAGCATTATACACGCCGTGACCTGGAAGCTGTGAGAGCCGCCGGCGAGAAGTTGCAGATCAACGTGCTCGGCCTGGCGAGTATCGCTGATGATGTTACGCCGGAACTGGCCCTGGCGACTATCGACTCGGTCGTCGTGCTTGGGTCCTTCCGAGCAAGCCCCGAGGTGAAGGCTGCCTTAGTGAGCCGCATCACGTAAGGTACGTAGATTAGCAACGCCTTTGACTGCCAGGCACTCTATGCATTAGGAGATACAGAGACACAACGGACCGAAGAGACGTAATCAAAGTGGCGCTGAACGTTATGCGCGAATGAAAGGAAACATTTCTGATGAATGATCACAACAATCCCATGCAGGACGCAATGGCTGAAGCGACGCGCCTCACACGCGCTGGGCGACTTGCCGAGGCAACCGCACTCATTCAACGTACCCTTGGGGGTATAATACATGACGATGTACCTAATGCAAAGGATAGCAGTGCCAAAGAACCAATTGAGGCTACGCATCGCATCGTTGAAGAAAAGCCCTCTGCGACGGATACATCGACGCAGGGCACAGTTCCCAGGAATGGTGCATCCGCGGGACCTGCGAGAAGCCACCCTGCTACAGCGCCGGTAATACACCTCCCTGGAGCGCGGAGATCGCCTGGAAGCATGCACAGCGCCACAGAGCGCTCACACGCTGTCAAATCAGAGGTGCCACCCTCATCGACTCAAATAGGCGGGCAATTTATTGATAGAGCCTTTACCAATGCGGTGGGAACGCGTGCCTACAAACTGTACATCCCCAGTGCTTACACCGGGCAGGCACTGCCCCTGGTGATCATGCTGCATGGCTGTACCCAGTCGTCCGTTGATTTTGCCGCGGGCACGCGCATGAATGTGCTCGCGGAAAGGGGACTTTTTTTTGTTGCCTATCCTGAGCAAATACAATCGGCCAATAGCTTGAAGTGTTGGAACTGGTTCCAGCCAGACAACCAGCACCGTGATGCAGGTGAGCCGTCCCTCATCGCTGGGATCACACGAGAGATCATGAGCGGATATCACATCGATGCCGACCGGGTCTACATTGTCGGGATGTCGGCGGGAGGGGCCATGGCAACGATCATGGCCGCCACCTATCCCGATCTCTATGCCGCTGTCGGTGTGCATTCTGGACTCGCCTACGGGGCTGCACACGATCTGCCCTCCGGGTTCGCGGCGATGAAAAAGGGGGCATCCCAGCACATACGACAACTGACAAGGGTAATTCCATTGATCTTGTTCCACGGGGATCACGACACGACCGTTGCCATGGTCAACGCGGACCACATGCTCGACCAATGGCTCCAGGGGATCGAAAATGGCGGAGGGTCCGCAAGAAGCGCAACGGTAGAACGAGGACATGTGACCGGCGGACATGCCTACACGCGTTTCATCTACCACAACGCAGGCGGTCAGGCCATCGTGGAGAAATGGATCGTTCACCATGCGGGTCATGCCTGGTCAGGAGGGAGTTCCAGTGGCTCCTTTACTGAGCCGAAAGGACCCGACGCCTCTGCTGAGATGGTGCGCTTTTTCAGCGTGCATTCCAGAAGGTAATAGGAATGAGATCATTACCTCACAACTGCATCGATCACCCCACGTGCCACCATCGCAACATCTCCGCTTACCTGAACAGACGTAATTGCACCAGAGGTACCTGTAACAAGGACACGGATTTGACTGGGGCGACCGACAAAGCTCCCTTGACGAAGGACGATCTCTGTTCCCATCTGGGCCTTGCCATACCTCACGAGATAGGCCCCTGTTGGTCCAGCAGCACTTCCTGTGGCAACATCTTCGACATGACCCATATTATCCCAGGTTCGACCTTCCATTGTAGGAAGATGAAAGACATACACAAACTTGGCTCCCATTTGCGCCAACAGTCCTTCAAAAGCTGGATGAATGATCTGCGCCTTTTCAAGATCTTTCTTGAGCATAATGAGCAGGTAGGGGAGCCCCGTCGAAACCATCTGCATGGGTAAGTTGTCGTACAGAGCTTCGACAGATAGGTTCAGAGCACTAAGTACCTGTTGCTGTACCTCCTGGGGTGCGACAGCGCCAAAGGTTGGTATTCCTTGATCCATGGTAGCTGTATACCAGCCCTCCCGCCGCCGTGTTGTCACGGGAATGATGCCAGTCTTGAGGTGGAACTGCCATTCTGCTTGTTGGAGGTTCTCAGCCCTTTGCTCATGCAGAACGCAGGCAGCACCCAGAACGGGATGGCCTGCAAAAGCAAGTTCCTCTTCCATTGTAAAAATAGAGGCTTTCACCAGAGATGATGAAGGCTGAACGTGGAGAAAAATCGACTCGAACTGCCTCATCTCCTGAGTAATGCATTGCATGATCTGTGCAGATAAACCATTGCTCTCTGGAAAGACGGTCAATCCATTGCCTGAAAAGGGTATTTTGCTGAAGACGTCAACATGCCGATAGGCAAGGGAACGATGCTGAATGCTCAAAGGAAACACTCCTCTCATCAAAACTGCGAGGAAACCATACTTGGGAAGCATCTTTCATCATAACTCTTTTTGAGACCGCGAAATGTGGCATAAAACAAAGCAGGGAGGCCACCCATACGGGGCCTCCCTGCTTTTTGGTACTTCTAGTCCAGGTAATCCTTCAGCTTGCGGCTGCGGCTTGGATGGCGCAACTTGCGCAGAGCCTTGGCCTCAATTTGGCGAATACGCTCACGGGTAACGTGAAACTCTTTGCCAACTTCTTCCAGGGTGCGACTGCGGCCATCGTCGAGGCCGAAACGCAGCTGCAGTACTTTGCGCTCGCGATCAGTCAAGCTCTCGAGGACATCCTCCACCTGCTCTTTGAGCAGTTGATGGCTGGCCGCGTCGGCGGGTGCCAGCGCAGTGTGGTCCTCGATAAAGTCGCCCAGGTGGCTATCGTCCTCTTCACCGATGGGAGTCTCCAGGCTCACAGGCTCCTGGCTGACTTTGATGATCTCGCGTACTTTCTCCGCGCTAATCTCCATCTGCTCGGCAATCTCCTCGGACGTAGGCTCTCGCCCCAGGTCCTGCAGCAAACGGCGACTGATGCGGATCAAGCGGTTGATCGTCTCCACCATGTGAACGGGGATACGAATTGTGCGCGCCTGGTCAGCAATGGCGCGAGTTATAGCCTGGCGGATCCACCAGGTCGCATACGTACTAAACTTGTAGCCCTTCGTGTAATCGAATTTCTCGACTGCGCGAATCAGACCAATATTTCCCTCCTGGATCAGGTCCAGCAGGCTCATACCACGACCAATATACTTTTTCGCTACGCTCACCACCAGGCGCAAATTCGCCTCAGTCAGACGGCGCTGAGCTTCCTCGCCGTCATCGACGTAACGGCGGTTGGGAACAGGCTTCAGTCGCTCAGCCTTCCCGCGCTCCATACGTTGCGCCAATCGTACTTCTTCCTCGGCGGAAAGCAAGGGGACACGGCCAATCTCGCGGAGATACATCCGCACGGGATCGTCCAGGCTACTTTCCAGGTCAGCAACCACGATTCCAAAGCCATCGCGCAGATCGTCCCACTTCGCGTTAGCCATGTTATCTACCTCATCTTCCGGGCCAGGCTCCCAGTCTGCTGGTGGCTCTTTCGTCGAATCCAGGGCGTCCATAGACTCTTCGTCCCGCAGTACATCTCCCTTAAAGGCTCCGTAATTACAACATTTTCCATTTGTACCCGATCAATCACTTCTTGTTCCCTATTCACCATTATGGCATCCCCCTCCAGAAAACAGGTTCAGGATAATAAACGCATAATAATGATAAATCCCGTTTCCTGATCCAATGTGGTAAAGATGATTCCACTACTCGCTGCTATAGATTATAGAACAACCAGACCGACACACATTGAACGCTATGGATTACATTACCCCTGCAAATGCGTTGCCGAATCAATTGTGCGCAACTGTTGATGAATTGCTAACAGTTGCCGCCGACGTTGTTGCACCACTGCAACATCACCAGCATCTTCTGCTTCTTGCAGAACATACTGTAGCTCTATATTCGATTGTACCAATCGTGTTCGCTTGAGTCGGGTAGCACATTGGACAGCAAATTTTACCTGCCCCGTCCCATCTAAAGGAGTCCCTGACTCAATACGCAGAGTTAAGTATGTGGTACAACTCTCGCGTGTCAGTCCCAGCAAAGTCACCATCAGTTATTATACCACAAACATGCTGACTTAACCCAGGGTTGTGCAAGAGTAGCCCGATCAGGTAGTCCTCCCATTGTAACGTATCACTCTTCCTCTTGTCAAGTCCCAAAGCAGTGCGCGACTCTTCCTCCAGCGCGCCCCGTGCACCCACATCAGACGGTTCCCCACCTTCGCCTGGAAATTCCGTGGCTGCCTGACCCTGGGCACTTGTATGGGACCCGCCGCCGTTTTTTCTACTGACGTGTTGTTGCCCCAATGGCGCCGAAAATTGCGCAATGACACTGGTCGTTTTCTGCTCTCTCAGCACCCGCTGCAACTCTTCAAAGAGCGTTCGCTCATCAATGCTGATCATCGCAGACAGTTTCCGCATATAGGCATCTCTTTTGACGCGATCGCTGATCATACCTATGATGGGCAACAAACGCCTGGCCGCTTCAGTTTTCCCAGCTGGTTCTTTCAGATTGAGGTCCATTGTTTTGACCCTGAAGTAATAATCCACCAACGGTACCGGGTGAGCTACCGCGTAGTCCCAGAGCGCTGCGTTTTCCCTAATCACCTCGTCTGGATCTTCGCCTGCGGGCAGTTGTAGTACATTGATCTCCGCGTCCACCTGCTCCTCCAGGCGAATCATGCCCCGCGGTTCATAGCGCTTGCGACTCCCCGCAACAGGGTTTGATGTCGCCAGTGGTATAGGAACAACGATACGATCAAAGGTTTTTAGGGCTTCCTGGATACCATGCTCAGTAGCGCTTTCACCTGCCGCGTCAGGATCCAGGGCCAGTGTCACCTGCCTGGTGAGTTTTTTCAGTTGTTGAATATGCTTTTCAGTGATCGCACTGCCAATACATGCTACCGTTTGTTTTGTCCCATGCTGGTGGGCAATGACCGCATCTACATACCCCTCGACAATTACCACTTGTTTTTCATGTTTGATGGCATCTCTGGCCATATCCAGGGCATACAATACACTATTCTTCTCAAACAATGGCGTCTGTGGTGAGTTCAGGTACTTTGGCTGGTTGTCGCCGAAAGCACGTCCACCAAAACCGATCACGCGTCCTCGCGTGTCCCGTATAGGGAAGATCAGGCGATGCCGAAAGTAATCATAGACCCCGCCACCAGTATCTCCAGGTCCACCTTCCCGGTCTCGTGCAAGCCCCCCTTGTACCAGCTCGCGCTCGGTATAGCCTCTTCCCAGCAAGTAATGCGCTAAAGTGTCCCACTGGTCAGGGGCGTAGCCCAGACTAAACGTAACCACCGTATCAGCTGAGATACCTCGACTTTGTACGTACGCACGAGCCTCAGCCGCGTCCTTCGAGCGCAATAACATCTGGTGAAACCATAACAGCGCGTCCTCATTGAGTTTACGTAGCCGTTCTTTGAGGGCACTTGTTTCGCGCACTTGCTCCGGGTTTTGACTACTGTAGTCATCAACCTGGACGCCTGCTTTCTCGGCCAGGTAATGAAGCGTCTCGCGAAAATCCAGGCCCTGTTGCTTCTGCACGAAGGAGAAAACGTCTCCGCCTTCATTGCAACCAAAACAACGCCAGGTTTGTGTCTCCGCAAACACATAGAACGAAGGAGTGCGCTCGTTATGAAATGGGCATAGGCCCTTCAAAGCCTTTCCCGATTTCTGTAGGGACACAACCAGGCCAATCTCTTCTACCACATCAATCTTTGCCTTGATTGTCTCAATAATAGACATAACGCCAGGTCCTTCAGCAAATGCATCAATGGGTTAGGTTGCTCAGTTTGTCCTACACCACATATAACGGACGATATTCCAGAAAGTCGCGTTTCTATAGACTAAAGTATCATGTTGTTCATATTTATATGCCGATTGTACTATCTCTTATTACGTATAAGCAGGGCTTTAAGATACGAAATCCTTCTCTGCTCACTTATCCACTTATCCACAGCCTCTATATTACTATGAGAATCTTTATTTAAATAAAAAAATATAATACCGTAGTAGTAGGCTCTGTGGATAAGTGGATAAGTGGGGCAGCTGCTTAGCGTTTCTTCTCTCTTTTAACCTCTCTTTGAGCCTAAAAAGTCAAATTCATTCAGGTAGATAACCTGTCAAAACTTGAGAAGTGGGTGGACAGATTGTGGATAAAAGTGCGCAGCCTGGGGATAACGGTGAAGATTGCTCCTATGGTTATCCCCAGAATAGAATCCATGGGGATAAGTTATACACAGAAGCCGGGGATATCTTTTGACGCTTATCCACTACTTTAGAAATATGTGTACAGGTTATCCCCACTTTTGTGGATAACTGCGTGCTTTCAATAACTCTATGGAAAGCATGGAAAACTGATCCCTCCGATAGCGAATAAACTGGCATAGGTAGTTTAAAGAATAAACTGGCATAGGTAGTTTAAAAATCTGTTGCGTTCAAAAACTTTTTGCACATAATAACAAAGTTTTCCACATTAATTGCCACTTTATCCACTTTATTCACTTTTTACGCACGTCGTGCAACTATTAAATGTCGTACCTGATCCTCATGGATAGATATGAAGAATAAGGATATTGTGGATAACTTGTCCACCCCCTTTGTGAATGGTCTTGTCTATATTTTCAATTTATGTGCATATTGGCCTTGTCTATATTTTCAATTTAAGTGCATATTGTGGAAAAGTTATCCACAGAGATTGTGGAAAACCCTGACCTTACTTTGTTTAAGTGCATATTGTGGAAAAGTTATCCACAGAGATTGTGGAAAAAAATCATGTCAGCGGAAGTATTGTGGAAAGCGTGGAAAAGTTATCCCCACTTTTTGTGGATAACTTATGAAGCAATTTCGCAAGTGCAAACTGTGGAAAAGTTATCCACAGAGATTGTGGATAAGTCTATGGCCATAAAAATTTGCTGCATGAAAACGAGTTATCCACAATGATTGTGGATAACTCGGTGGAAAAATGTGTAGAAGTCAACATAATATTTTGTTATAAAGCAGATTAGCTTCCCTTCAGCCCTTGCCTCGTGGCATTTATCTGAGAAGTGCTGCCACTCTGCATCCTTGTTCTCGAAATTATGTCGGTCGTTACCGTGTCGCTTCTTAACCTCACAGAAAGCTGGTTGGTTTGCTTTTGGACAAAAAGATCATAAACTCGCAGGAGTTCAGCGATACTGAGCACAGAAGCAATTTTGTGCTCTCTCTGTTCTGATGCATCGCCAACGGGGTGCTCG
>WNGH01007267.1_pt1 | contig 10545 bp, 10 predicted proteins | sample 5400631 | NCBI WGS metagenome assembly WNGH01 (sample SAMN13153373, study PRJNA577476) | soil metagenome | isolation source: 115 cm soil or saprolite under Garry oak tree replicate 1 | place: USA:California | collected 2016-06-15 | reverse complement strand
CCGGCGGCAAGCCCGGGATTGTCGACCAGGTTGCCCGCGAGGTCCGCTCCTTCTTCGCCGCCCTCAGCACCCTCAGGAGACGAAGTGAAATTCCGCAGCACCGCAGTTGGCGCCGCGGCCGAAGGGAATTTCGGCGACTGCGGCCAGACCCCGCGAGTCACCGCGAGCCAGCTCATCGCCGGATACCAGACGCTGATCGCAGCGGCACACGCCAGGGGCGTTCGGATAATTGGTGCCACCATCATCCCGTTCAAGGCTCCGTACATGTCGCCCGCCGGCTTCCTGCGGGCGGAGGCGGTCCGGGACCAGGTGAACCACTGGATCCGCACCTCGGGCGCGTTCGACGCCGTGGCCGACTTCGCCAAGGCGGTCGCCGACCCGGCCGACCCGACCGAACTCAACCGGCCTATAACTCCGGAGACTTCCTCCACCCCAACGACGCCGGGTACCGCAGGATCGCGGCAACCATCAATCTGAACGGGCTGTGATCTCGCCTCGGTATAGCCTCCGAGGTCACCTTGGCCGCGGCCGGGCGGCCTCGGAGGCTGCGGCCCTGCTTGCAGCTGGCTGGTCACGTCCGGTCAACGCCGAGCGTGGTGAACAGGACCAGGACGAGGGTGGTGACAGCCAGGAGGCCGTGGAGGACGACGACCGGCAGCGGGAAGTTCCGTTCCGGGGGGACAATGGCGCTCCTGGTCAGCGACGGACCGGGGTTGCTGACGGCCCGGTACACGCCGAGCCAGCGTGCCGCCATGAGCAGCCCGAGGACGGCGACGGCGCCTAGGGTACAGACGGTGGCCCAGGCCAGCCGCTTCTCGTTGAGCAGAAGGTAGCCGATCCACAACATCAGTCCGCCCAGGCCGAGCAGGGCGTGAAGGGAAATTACCGGTACAGGCAGGCGAGTCGCTGCCGCGGTCTGGAACTCGGCGTCGTACTCGATGATCCAGATGATAAGGAGAACGAGGCCAGCCAGGATGGTGACGATCCAGGTAAACAGGGCGATGACGCTCATCTGAGTCTCATCTCCGGCGCTCTGGAACTCATCTCCAAACTCCTAAGCGCGCGTACTGGGGGCTTGAACCTGCATGTATCCAACTGAGTGATCACAGGCAGGGTCCAACCGCCGACCCCCGCTTCAGGAGGAGAGAGCGACGACCAGATGAACCCCCCTATGGCCGCAACGAGTGTAACCGACATATTCACATCGGATACCGACATTTCTCATCATTACTCCCTTTATCTGTGCAGCTAGTGTCGTGTGAACGAGGACCTTTTACCTGGGCGGCACTTCGGGAGTATCTCGTCGGCGGTCTTGGTCCAGGTGAAGGGGTGGCAGCGGTCGTTCCAGCCGTCAATGAAGGCCTCGATGGCGGCGATGAGGTCCTTGACCGAGGTGAAGCTGCCGCGGCGGATGGCCTGCCGGGTGATGATCGAGAAGAAGACCTCCACGAGATTGAGCCAGGACCCGGACGTCGGCGTGAAATGCAAGGTGATCCGGGGATGCCTGGCCAGCCAGGCCCGCACGTCGGGGTGGGTGTGCGTGCCGTAGTTGTCGCAGACGATGTGCAGCGGCACCCGCGGGTAGGCCTTGGCGACCTGCTTGAGGAAGGCCAGGAACTCCTCGTGGCGGTGCTGGGGGTAACAGGCGCCAGTCACCTTGCCGGTCGCGGCCTCCAGCGCGGCGAACAGCGCGGTGGTGCCGTGCCGGACGTAGTCGTGGCTGCGCTTTTCCGGGATGCCGGGCCGCAGCGGCAGCACCGGCGCCTTGCGTTCCAGCGCCTGCGTCTGGGGTTTCTCGTCCACGCACAGCACCACGGCCTTGTCCGGGGGGTTGAGGTACAGGCCGGTCACGTCGCGGACCTTGGCCTCCAGCTGCGGGTCGGTGGAGAACTTGAAGCTCTCCGTGCGCCATGGCTGCAGCCCCCATTCCCGCCACACGTCCGCGACCTTGACGTTGGAGATGCCCAGCTCGGCGGCCAGCAACCGGGACGACCAGTGCGTCACTCCCAGCCGCTTCGGCGGCGGCTCGAGGGTGGCCAGCACGATCGCCACATCATCGGTGGTCCGCGGCTTGCCCGGCTTCGGCCGGTCCTCCAGCCCGCCGGTCCCCTCGGCGGCATACCGCTTCTTCCACAAGATCACCGTCGGCTTGGACACCCCGGTCCGCCGCACGATCTCATTGGTCCCGATCCCGTCCGCCGCCAGCAGCACGATCCGGGCCCGCTGCGCCAGCCCGGCCCGGATCGACGGCGACCGGACCCACGAGGCCAGCAGCTCACGATCGCGCGGCGGAACCTCCACCTTCACAGTCAACGGCATAAACCATCGTCCGCCAGCCATAACCAGAGGTCAAGTTTCCTCGCTCACGGGACACTAGCAGGGGTCGAGGACCGGCCGCACCCAGAGTCGTGAGGCTGGCGTTAACGGTGTTGCGGCAGTCGGCGGACGAGGGAGCTGACTCGACGACCCGGCGGGTGCGGGTCGGCCGATGGCGAAGTCCGGCAGTTTGCGTTCGCGGGTCGCGCCGGTTGTTACGGTGGGCCAGGTGGATACCGCAGAGCCTCCTGGCCAAGAAGCCACTGCCGCCGTCCAGGCCGACGGTGCGGTCCAGGCCGACGGTGCCGTCCAGGCTCGCGGCGACGGTGAACCCGCGGGTCAACCCGCCCGCCCGGCCCGGCTCGCGTTCGCCAGTTTCCTCATGCTGTTCGTGGAACTCGCGCTGATCCGGTGGGTCGGCGCGAACAACGTCTTCGTGAACAACGCCGCCAACTTCGTACTGCTGGCCAGCTTCCTCGGGATCGGGATCGGCTTTCTCAACGCCCGGGCGGAGCGCGATTACCTGCGCTGGACGCCGGTGGCGCTGCTCGCCCTCGTGGGCTTCGTGCTCGCGTTCCCCGTGGTGGCGACGCTCAACGGGCCGGACCCGTTCCTCGGCCGGAGCGACACGAACGCGCTTCCCCAGCCGCTGAGCCTCACCATCGTGTTCGTGCTCGTCGTGGGCGTGATGACGGGGTTTGGCCAGGCCGTCGCGCGGGCCTTCGTCAGGTTCCAGCCGCTGAACGCCTACCGGCTGGACATCCTGGGCAGCATCGCCGGGATCGCGGCGTTCTCGGTGCTGTCCTTCCTCGATCAGCCGCCGGCCACCTGGGGCGCGGTCGTCGGTGTCGGCCTGGTGGTGCTGCTGTTGCCCCGGGCCCGGTGGTGGCAGGTCGGCGCGGTGGCGGGCGTCGTCGCGCTGCTTGTGCTGGAATCGCTCGCGCCCGGGCAGCTGTGGTCGCCCTACAACAAGCTGACCATCCGGAACGAGCACGTCGGGGGGCAGCCCGCGATCGCGGTGAGCGCGAACAACGTTCCGTACCAGAACGCCGTCTCCCTCGACGCGATGCGTCGCGGGAACCCCTCCTATTTCTACCCGTACCGGCACGTCACCCGCGCCAGCCTGGGAAACGTCCTGATCATCGGAGCAGGGACCGGCAACGATGTCGCGGTGGCTCTGTCCGAAGGAGCCAGGCACATCGATGCCGTCGAGATCGATCCGTTGTTGCTGCTCCGTGTTGGCCAGGCGCATCCGAGTCATCCCTACGACAGCAGCAGGGTCAGCATGCACGTCGATGACGGCCGTGCCTACCTGGAAGACACGCATCAGCGGTACAACCTGATCTTGCTGGCGCTGCCCGACTCGATGACGGCACTGGCCGGGCAGTCCGCGCTCAGGCTGGAAAGCTACCTGCTGACCGAGCAGTCACTCGCCACGGCCAAGTCTCATCTCGCGCCGGGCGGCACGTTCGCGATGTACAACTACTACCAGCCGTTCCTGCTGAGCAGGTACGCGACAACGCTCGAGGACGTGTACCACCAGACGCCCTGCGTCGAGCTTCAGCCCGGGCACTCGGGCGGCAGGAGGCTTGCCGTCCTCACCGTCCACCCGGGCGGACCGGTAGCGGCCTGCACCACCTACTGGCAGGGACCCAGCCTCGCGCCTGCGACCGACGACCACCCGTTCCCGTACCTGCAGAGCCCCAGCATTCCCACCAACTTCTTGCGGATGCTCGGAGCGATCCTGCTCGGGTCGCTGCTGCTGATACGGCTCGCCGGCGGCCGCTTCACCGGGATGCGGTCCTATATCGACCTGGCGTTCATGGGTGCCGCCTTCCTGCTGCTCGAAACCAAGAACATCATCCAGTTCGCCTTGCTGTTCGGCACCACGTGGTTCGTGAACTCCCTCGTCTTCGCCGGGGTTCTGGTCGCGGTGTACCTTGCCATCGAGACCGCCAGGCGGGTCCGGCTGCCCAGGCCGGCCGTGCTGTACGGCACCCTCATCGCGTCGCTGGCCGTAGCCTGGCTGGTGCCCCAGGAATCGCTGCTGGCGCTGCCGGTGGTCCCGCGTTTTCTGGCCGGCAGCGCCCTGGCCTTCGCACCGGTATTCCTCGCGAACCTGGTCTTCGCGCAGCGGTTCGCCGACGTGCACAACTCGGGAACGGCCTTTGCCGTCAACCTTCTGGGCGCGATGGTCGGCGGCGCGCTTGAGTACCTGTCCCTGGTCACCGGATACCGCGTGCTGCTGATCGTCATCGGCGGCCTGTACGGGCTGGCCTTCGTCACCGGCCTGCGAAGCAGGTCAGCATCCCTGCCCGGGAGTGCATGACTAGGGGAGCAATGGGCAGGAGAGCGGGGTGGTGTCCGAGATGCGACGTCTGGTGACAGGGAGGTGGACGTGGACTGGTGGTGGATACCGATCGGCCTGGCCGCCTGGGTGGCGATGTCGGCTGCGGTAGCGCTCTGGCTCGGCTCGGCTCCGCGGAACTGCTCACAAGCCCGGAAGGCCCTCGACCGGAAGACGGCCAGGAAACTGGCCCGGCGGAAGCCGTCACCCCGGCATCGTGGCGTGGTCAGGCGGGTGTGGGGCCCAGGGTGACGGCTCAAGCCAGGAGCCGCGACCGCCACCGCTGGAAGCTGCCGGCCAGCCGGTACTGGCTGACAGCGCGCAGGCGGGCGATGTGATCATCGACGTAATGGAGGTACAGCGGGATTAGCTCCCGGCTCACGAGCACGATGGCCTCATGGTCGGCTGGCGGTTCGAGACGCCAGGCCAGCGCCGCGGTCACCAGCGAGGTGGCGGGCGCGCCCGGACTGGCCAGGTAGTGCCTGGCCGCGAGGGAGTTGGTGCCCACCTGGCCCGTTTCGGCGGTGAAGAGAAAGCGGACCGGAAAAAGCACGATCTTGGTCACCCGCCGGGGTCCGCAGGAGACCAGCCGCGAAGGCGTGCGGATCTCGGTCAGCACGTCGTCGCCTAGGTAGCCGAGGGCGAACTCGGCCCCCGCCACCAGCAGTTCGGCGCGACCGGGCCGGGCCACGGCCGAACGCACGTCCGTCCCCGTGAGCAGCCGGCCGTATTCGAGCAGGTCCAGCCGGTCGAGCGGAGGGAACCGGCCACCTCGGCTCTGGCCTCGCAGGGTGGCGGGTGTTCCCCAGAACACCGAGAGCCGCTGCTCGAGCGCCGACCCTCCGGCTCGCACTGAGCGGGACACCGTATCGATGGCCATCCCGTCTTCCGGCCGGACCGGGTCGTCCAGGATGAGTCCGAGATCAACGTCGCTCACCAGCGGGCTGAAGCCTCCGTGCGCCAGGCTGCCGAGCGCGTATCCGGCGATCAGGCGTGAACCGAAGGCAGCCCGGTAGGCCGCCACCGCCCTATCCAGCACCACCTCGCCCAGGTGGGCATCTGCCTGCTGATCGTCCGCGATAGCCTCCTTGCCCTTGAGGTCATCCCACGATGCCACACCCCATCGGGCCGCTCACGCCCGCAGGACCGGTGACCCGGGCCAGTGGCCTCCCCGCCTACCCTGTCAGCCCAGGGTGACACACCGGATCTGTCAGTCTAAGCTGACAGCATGACCTCGATGACAGAACTGGCGGCCGCCGTGGACAGCCGCGATCCCGCGACCGGCCTGGCCGCGGTCGCGGCTCTGCGCCGGCTCACCGAAGAACTGGAGGCCCTGCACGTGAGCAACGCCCGCGCCCAGGGCTGGACCTGGCAGGCGATCGCCTCCGCGCTCGGCGTGCGCCGCCAGTCCGTGCACAAGAAGCACGCCCGGCGGCTCGCATGACCATGCTCACCACGTTCGCGCCGCCCGCCCGCCAGGCCGTCATCCGGGCTGGCCTGCTGGCCAGCGAGGGCGGCATGAGCCGGCTGAGCGACGGCTACCTCCTCCTGGCGCTCGCCGAAAGCCAGCCCCTCACCCGCCCGGTCGACCTGGGCGTCACCGTGATCACGCTCAACGAGGGCGGCAGGAAGGTCATCGAGGTGGCCCGCTGGGTCAGCCGGCGCGGCCACCGGACCCAGGTCACCCGCGAAGATCTGCTCTGGGGCCTGCTCGCCGACGCCTCCAGCGAATCGGTGGGGATCCTCCGTCACTGCCGGGTCGACATCGGCCGCCTCTGGGCCGACCTGCGCCGCTGGTACCAATCGGCCTGAGGCATCCCAGGCGTACGCTTGTCCTATGCGGCGGCGGTGCCTTGCGCTGATCCTGCTGACCATTGTCACGGCAGCGGGCTGCACGTCTGGTCGTGCGCCAAATCCCGCGACGCCGGCCGCCGAGACCAGCAATTCCGTCTCAGCCGCAGCAAAGAGCTGCCCGTCTTCGATAACCCCGCGCTCCCTGCCCACCTGGGCACGGGCCGGATTCTATCCGCCGACGTTCCCCATGCCCTACGTCGTGGGTGACCACGGGAATATCGTCGCCATTCTCTGGGCCGATCACGATCCGCTGCACGCACCCCCGCTCGCGCAGCGGAACAACAAGATCCTCTGGGTCCCCAAGATGATTCCCGGGGGGCCATTTACCCCGCTCCGGATTCAGGCCACCCTCGACGGCACCAGCCAGATCGTGACCCGGCAAGTGCCCGGCGGCCCCGGCCCGTCGATCATCAACCTCCCGGCCGCCGGCTGCTGGTCTCTGAACCTGAGCTGGTCCGGCCATCACGATCACCTGACCCTGCGCTACTCCGCCTGACCGGACCGCGGATGACGCTCAGCGCCCATAGCGGGTAGCGAGCCTTTCGATGGTCTGGAGCTCCTGGTCGATTTTCGCCAGGGCGGCGCGGCGGTGGTGCGACCCGCTTCGGTCGGGCGCCGGGGTCTGCGCGCGCCGGTGTTCGAGATGCGCCAGCAGGGTCTCGCGGCCGACGCGGCGGGCGGCGAAGGCGATAACGAGGGTGGCGGATTGCATGAGGCACCAGCCGGGCCGGAGCCTGGCGTCCATCGCGTCCTCGCGGCCCGCGGTGTCCTGCACCAGCAGGCGCAGGAACTCGCCGCGCTGCTCGATGACACGCACCTGGGCGACACCGGGTTCGTAGCGGGGAGTGGCGTGTTCCAGGTCCGCGATGACCTGCCACACAGCGTCGAAGGGGGCGGCGATGCGGCGCTGCCGAACAGCGGCGCCGGGCAAGGCGGCCGCGAGGATGGCGAGGCGGTCGATCGGGTCGATATCGGGGAGCGCCACCGGATCGTTCACGATTCCCACACCTCCCGGAACGCGGCCCTGGCTCGATGCAACCGGGATTTCACGGTTCCCGCCGGGATCCCCAACGTGGTGGCGATCTCTTGTTCGCTGAGGCCTTCCCGGGTACGCAAGACCAGCACAACGCGCTGGGAGACCGGCAGACGCGCCAGGGCATCGTCGATGTCCACGAGCCCCTCGAGGGAGGAGGCGCAGCGGTCCATGCGCGTCCCCTCCGTGGCGACCTCCAGGTCATGCTGGCGGGCGAGCCGGATCGCCGTCCGGACGGTGACCGACCGTACCCAGGTCATGATCGCCTCGGGGGCACGCAGCGAAGGCAGGCCCCGGAAGACCGCCAGCAGGGCCTCCTGTGTCGCATCGTCGGCCGCCGCCGGGGCGATCCGTGCGCACAACCGGCGGACATACGGGGCCAGCTCGTCGAGAAGCCGGTCGAGCGCGAGCGCGTCCCCCTGCTGAGCGGCCGCGACGGTCTCCGGGTCCACGACAGGAAGATTAGCCGGAACCTTCCAGGGGTTCCCCGCCACTTTCCAGCTAGGAGGACACCACACAGAGGGGCCTGTCTTGTGAAACCAGACCTGACTATCGTCGGCGCCGGCGTCACCGGGCTCACCGCCGCCATCGAGGCAGCCGAATGTGGCTGGCGGGTGACCGTTGCCGAGGCACATTCCCGGCCAGGCGGGCGAGCACGCTCGCTGGCAGCTCCCTTCCGGGCCAACACCGGTCCCCACGCAATCTACGTGGACGGGCCATGGTGGGCGTGGCTGGAGCGCCGCGGCCTCACGCCGCCCATCGTGGAGGCGCCGCGCTATGCCAGCCTCGTCCGGGCCGGAGGCCGGCTCGGCCCGTGGCCAGCCGAACTCAGCGAGGCCATCGCCGCGCTGCCCGCCGAGGCGCCGACAGAGGAATCGTTCCGCGCATGGCTGGTCCGGCACGTCGACGCGAAGACGGCTGAGGCAATCGTCGGAGTGGTTTTCATCTTCACCTTCGACCACGACCCCGGGCGGCTTTCGGCCGCGTTCGCCCACCAGCGCCTTCGCCGGGCGCTGGCCGGCGGCGCCCGGTACGTGGCCGGCGGGTGGTCCACCCTGGTCGGTCTTCTTGCCGAGCGAGCTGCCAGCCTCGGCGCGCAGATACGCATCCAGACACGGGTACCCGCCCTGCCCGCGGGCCCGGCGATCCTGGCCACCAGCCTCGCCACAGCGCGCCAGCTGACCGGCGACAGATCGCTTACCTGGCCCAGCGCCCGCGTGGCAACGTTCGACCTGGGCTTGCGGGCCGACGCCGGCCCGGGCTGGTTCCGGGTCATGGACCTGGATGACCGGATCTACGCCGCCCGCTACAGCCTCGCCGACCCCACCCTTGCCCCGCCCGGGCACGAACTCATCCAGATCGCCGCCGCGTGCGCCCCCCGCGAGCGAAAAACCGACGCCGAACGCCGCGTGCAGCGCCTTCTCGACCAGTCTTGGCCCGGCTGGCGCGCTGCGGTGCAGTGGCACCGCAGTTCCGTCCGCACGCACTGCACCGGGGCCATAGACCTGCCCGGGACAACATGGCGCGACCGCCCGGCCGTCAGCCGCGGCAACACCCTCGCAGTAGCCACAGACCAGTCGTCCGCGCCCGGACTGCTCGCCGAGACCGGAATCGCCGCTGCCCAACTCGCCGTCCATCACCTCGCCGAAACCGGCCGGCCACCCCAGGCCCGCACCGTGACCGGGCTGCAGGCATCGGATCTTGGACGCCACAGGGCTGCGACGGACGTCACACGGGGCGGGACCAATGACTCTGTGCCCCGGCTGCCGCCTGTTGGTTGGATGGTGAGCGACCGGGTGCTGCGCTGGGCCAGCCGCTTTCGTGATGACGGATATGACGACGGGGAGCCGGATGACGACGACACGGCAGCAGGCACTGACCGACGCCGACGCCCGCACGCTCGACCGCTACTGGCGGGCCGCCAACTACCTCGCGGTGGGCCAGATCTACCTGATGGCCAATCCGCTGCTGAGCGAGCCGCTGCGGCCGGAGCACATCAAGCCGCGGCTGCTCGGGCACTGGGGCACCAGCCCGGGCCTGAACTTCATCTGGGCGCACCTGAACCGGGCGATCATGATCCATGACCAGCCGATGATGTACGTGATCGGGCCTGGTCACGGCGGGCCCGCCGCCCTGGCCAACACCTGGCTGGAGGGCACTTACAGCGAGGTGTACCCCAGCGTGTCACGGGATGCGGCCGGCATGCACCAGCTGTTCCGCCAGTTCTCGTTCCCTGGCGGGGTGCCGAGCCACGTCGCCCCGGAGACCCCGGGCTCGATCCACGAGGGCGGCGAGCTCGGCTATTCCCTCTCGCATGCGCACGGCGCGGCGTTCGACAATCCCGGTCTCATCGTGGCCTGCGTCGTCGGCGACGGCGAGGCGGAGACCGGCCCGCTGGCGACGAGCTGGCATGCCCACAGGTTCCTGAACCCGGCAACCGACGGTGCGGTGCTGCCGATCCTGCACCTGAACGGCTGGAAGATCGCCAATCCCGCCGTGCTCGCGCGCATACCGCAGGACGAGCTGGACGCTCTGCTGCGCGGGTTCGGCTACGAGCCGCGCTACGTCACCGGCCACGAGCCATCCGTCATGCATCAGCAGATGGCAGGCGTGCTGGACGAGTCGATCGCGCAGATCCGGGCCATCCAGGCTGCGGCCAGGGACGGCGCGGACGGCGGCAACGGGCGAGGGCACGGGCCGCGGTGGCCGATGATCGTGCTGCGCACACCGAAAGGCTGGACCGGGCCTGCCGTGGTGGACGGCCTGCCGGTCGAGGGCACCTGGCGTGCGCACCAGGTGCCGCTGGCCGAGGTCCGTACCAACCCGGCGCACCTGCGGCAGCTCGAGGAGTGGATGCGCTCCTACCGGCCCGGGGAGCTGTTCGGCACCGATGGCAGGCCGCGCCAGGAGCTGCTGGGGTTTGTGCCGGACGGCGACCGGCGGCTGGGCGCCAGCCCGCACGCGAACGGCGGCGTCCTGCTGCGCGGCCTCGTGC
>WNGH01009251.1_pt1 | contig 10547 bp, 14 predicted proteins | sample 5400631 | NCBI WGS metagenome assembly WNGH01 (sample SAMN13153373, study PRJNA577476) | soil metagenome | isolation source: 115 cm soil or saprolite under Garry oak tree replicate 1 | place: USA:California | collected 2016-06-15 | reverse complement strand
GAAAATCGGTGAAACGTAACGCGAGTGGTGTCACCAGCAAGACGCCAGTAGCATCTCCCAGCCAATAGACCAGCCATGCCGCACCTAAGCCGGAATAAGCATGCACATGGGTTGCGTAGAGAACTGACACTCCGATTGAGGCACTCACTATAGCGCTGCTCGAGAGCCTGACTCTGAACCGCCTGAATCATGTGGCGCTCTCTTCGCTTGTACTGCAACGAATATGTCGAAGCCATGATTATCGGCTCACGCTGATCATCTAAAATGACACCTTATACTCGCAACGGAACGACACTGCAAGCCTGCCAGGAATCGCTAGGATTCGCTCAGGAGTCTCGTAAGTTCGGATAGCGTGATCGCGGTGGGAGCCAGATTGGCGGGCCGGGGCCTGTGCCTCGCCAATATTATGAGCGCATTTGAAATCAATAACATACAAAGGAGTCGTGTATATGTTTCAGAGATCACTTTCGGCTATTGCGGCGTTTTAGCGACGACACCACATATTGGCCCGGCCTCATGCCGATCTGGCGACCTATTCGTAGCGGAGGGCGGCCATGGGGTCGAGGCGCGAAGCGCGGCGGGCAGGCCAAAAGCTGGAGGCCAGGCCGATCGCGGCCAAAATGAAGATGGCAAGAGTAAGCGTGGGAGGATCGCGCGGTTTGAGACCGAAGAGCAGGGAATTGGCGGCTTTGCTGCCCGCCAGCGTGAGGGCCAAACCGATAGCCAAACCAATGCCGATGAGGATTGATACTTCTCCCAGAATCAGGCCGATGACGCCGGCCCGCTGGGAGCCTAGAGCCATGCGCACGCCGATCTCGTTGGTGCGCTGCGCGACAGTGTAGGAGATCACGCCGTAGAGTCCGACTGCGGCAAGCAGCACGGCGAGAGCGCCGAAGAAGCCGCAGAGGGTGGCCATCAGTTCATCCTGCACGAGGGATTCGCGGATCCGTGTGTGAATTACCGTGAACTGGATATCAATCTCCGGACTCGTTTCCCCGACCCTCTCTTTCACGGAATTCAGCAACCCGCCCACGCCGGATCGCGAACGGATGAGAAACGTTGCGCCGGGATAGATGAACGGCGGCTCAAGCTGAGTCCGCGGGAAATACATCACGGCCTGCATCGGGTCATGCATGTCGTCGTAGACGGAGTCCTTCACCTCGCCGGCGACGGTGTAGTAGCGCGCGGGCTGGCCCGGAGGGGCCCAGACACGAAACTGCTTGCCGATGGCGTTTTTTGCGCCGTCCAAGAACTTTTTCACGAACATCTGATTCACGATGGCGACGCGCGGGGAACCGGCCGTGTCGTTCGAATTGAAGTCCCGCCCAGCAAGGAGTGGAATTTCGAGAGAGTGGAAGTAGCCGGCGCTCACGTAATCCTCATAGGACGCGCCGTTCGGATGGTTCCCTTTATCGTCGAGAATCCAGTCGTTACTGGTGTTTGCGCTGACAGGGAAGCGGTTCGAAGTTGCGGCAGCAGCGACTTCAGGAATCGCGCGAATGCTCTCGAGCAGATTTTCCGTGAACGGCTCCTGCTGCGCAGCAGGGAGGTTCAGGCGTGTGAAATCCAGATCGGCCGCAACGACGCCGTTCTGCTGAAAGCCCGGGTTGCGGGTCATCAGATTGCGCAGGCTGCGTGCGAAGAGCAGGGCTCCTGCGAGCAGCACGAGCGAAAGCGCCACCTGCGATGCGACCAGGACGCGCTGGAAACGAAAGCGCTCGCGTCCGGCGGTCATGCCACGGCCGCCCGTTTTCAGCACCGCGCCGGGAGGGACATTGCGGGCGCGCAGCGCGGGCGCAAGTGCGAACAGGAGGGTGGTGAGAACAGCGAGGGCCCCGGAGAACCCGAGCACGCGCCAGTCAGTGGGCATGTCCAGAAAGACTGGGTTGCCCGCCGTGCTGATGAAGGCCACCAGGAACCGGCTGAGCGCAGCCGCGAGAAATCCTCCGCACACCGCTCCGGCGATCGCCAGGAGCGCGCCTTCGGAAAGCAACTGGCGGATCAGTCTTGCGCGCGATGCGCCCAACGCGAGGCGCACGGCAATTTCGCGTTCCCGCGAGCTGGCTCGAGCGAGCATCAGGTTTGCCAGATTCGCGCAAGCAATAAGCAGCACCAAACCGGAAAGGCCGAGCAGGAGCCAAAGAGGATCGGAGGTGTCGCGCCTCATCTGCGAAAAGCCGTTAGCGGCGGGCCACCCCTCGAAGTTGTAGGCGAGGTAGTGTTTCACGCCTTCAGCGTCGTATTGCGGCGGAATCGTCTGTTGCAGGGACGGGGAGGCGATCACCGCAAGCTGGGCCGACGCGCGCTTCAAGTCCCAACCGGGCTGGAGACGCCCGAACACCGAGAGCCACCAGCTTTCGCGGGCTCTCTCTCCCGTTATGCGGCTGAATTGCCCTCCGATAATTGGCTCCGAGCAGATCGGAAGGGCCACGTCGAAACGGTCGCCTACCGAGACGCCATAAAAACCGGGCGGCGTTACTCCAATGATCGGGAAGGGATGGCCGTTGAGGGTCAGCGTCTGGCCCACCGCCGAGGTGGCGCCGCCATATCGCCGTTGCCAGAACGCGTAGCTGATGTCGACCGCGCCGGCGCATCCCTGACGATCGTCTTCACTCGAGATCAGCCGTCCGAGCATCGGCCGAACGCCCAGGGTGTCGAAAAACTCTCCGCTGGTCCAAATGATATTCGCCATGTCCACTTCGCCGCCTTTGGCGAGATTGAGCCGTTGGCCCGCTCCGCCTCCCCAGGCTGCGATGGACGAAAAGACCTGCTGCCGCTTCTCCACCTGTTGCCACAGTGGAAACGTGAACTCGGCGTAGGGTCCATTGAAATTGCCAGAGCCCCAATGCTTCTTATCAATGTGCACGATGGCCAGACGATCGGGATCGTTGACGGGGAGGGTGCGGAGGCGAACGGCGTCGATCAGTCGGAAGATGGCAGCGTTGGCGCCGATGCCCAAGGCGAGGGTGAGAATGGCGACCACGGCGAAGCCGGGCGACTTGATCAGAACGCGCAGGCCGTACCGAACGTCCTGAATCAGGTCTCGCATGGGCACCTCACGTCACAGGATACGTAGGCCTGGTGCGAAAGGTTCCGCCGTCGCATTTTATCAGACGCGGGGAATTCAGGATGGTAAGCTCGCGGAAGTGCTGCCGCCGCGGTGAAGATTGCCCCCGCTAATCGAAGGTGGACGCCGCCGCCCGCCGGTTGGATGGCTGATTTCTGCCCACGGGAACACAGTGAATGAGTCGAAGATGGAGAAGATGTCGAAGACCGGGCCGGTCGCTTTGCGCAGGTCCCCTGGATTCAGCATGCCGCTGCCCATTCCGATGGTGAACACGCCGACTGAGGATCAGACCCAATACAAAGCATTTGCGAGATTCATCTCTGCTCCAATTTCCCAATTGTGGTCCCAACTGTGACCACGTGGCCGTTCTCGAATGGGCTGCGCTTTTGTAAGGAGCTTTATCCTATTAGCGTCCGAATTTTAGCGCGCACTTCCGCCAATTCAGCCGCCGATATCATCCCTTTGCGCTTGGCGCGCTTGGCCCGGCTTTTCCGCCAATCGAGGCTCTTGACCTGATCTGCCAGAACCGCGCTTGGGCTCGCCCCGGCAATCACCACCTCGAAGGGATAATTCTTGATCTGCGTCGTCATCGGGCAGCAAACCATAAGACTCGTCTTCGCGTTGTAGACGGCGGGGCTCAGCACAACTGCGGGCCGGTGCCCAGCCTGTTCATGTCCAGTCTGTGGATCGAAGCTGATCCACACTATGTCCCCAGCGTCGGGCACGCGGGACCGCGCCATTACAACGCCTCTTTGCCAACGGGTCTGCCGAAATCGGCCTCGTCGTGCAAATTCTCACGAGTAATCCCCTTCACAAGTTCGGCCAGATCATATTCCTTGCGCTGTGCTGGCTCGATGACAATGCGGCCGGACTCTTCGCGCACGTCAACGGCCTCGTCTAGATCCAGATGCGCCGCCTGCATGACAGCGGCGGGAATTCGCACCGAGGCGCTGTTGCCCCATTTTTTCACCACGGTCCTCATGTCGTCATTACCCCCTGTATCTACGTTGTATCGACATGCTGTCATAGATTCAGGTGTGTGTCAACAATGTCGATACAGTACACACAAGGCGCGAGCCTTTCCTTTGCGGCGCGTCTTTAGAAGCCGGTGACGCAGAGCTGTATTTTCTCATTTGCTGCTGGCGTGGATGCAGGCTTCATCGCGGCCCAGAAATATTTCGGCTTGGCAGCTTACCTCTCAGCTGACCAAGAATCACTGTAGAAGCGAACGGACTTGCGAAAGTCTGTCGACCAAATCCTGCTTTTCTGCCAAGACGCGCTGCGGGTTCGGGATGGAAAGAGTTTGCGGCGCGCTGGCGATCATCCGTTGCAACCTTGATAGCGCGGACGGATCGTTGAACATGCTCTCGTAAGCAGATGCGATTTGCGCCAGAGCCGCAGATGCCTTTGTGTCCAATCCGGACACAGGAACTTCGAATTCGTGCTTCACAGCGGCCTGCCAATCGAGAGCGTCCGGACCGAGTTGACTCAGGGCTTTTTGCAGGACCGACTTTTGCGAGGCAGATAGTTGCTCCACGTGCAATGCAAACTCCATGCCCCGCAGATGAGTCACAAGGAGATTCTTGGCCACGAGAGTGGCGAAAAGGGTTCCGCCGTTGGCAACATCATGAGAAAAAAGCACCCCCACAGCGAGCGCGTGCACCGCAGCGTCTTTATCGCCGTTTTGCAACAGGTGAAATGCATAAAGCACGTTGAGTCGTCCCAAGGTTAGGGCTTTCCGGACGTATTCCACCGGGGCGTGTGGGCCGAGCGCGTAGTCGACGCCCCAGTCGCAGTTTGGAATGGTGGTTCCCCGGGCCATTGTCTCAACAGCAGACCTGTTTGCTGCGACGAGATCCTTGTACTTCAAATCGTCGTAGGGAGCGGTGCCGTCGAGGATGGCATTTAGCTCCTTTGCTTGCTGGTCACTGATCGCTGAATCCTGCATTTCGGCGAAGGCGGACCAGTAACGCAAGGCAGCATTCACACCCAGCTGTGCATTTTGCTGCGCAAACAGGGAGCCGGGTGGCGCGACAGCACACAAGACTATTAGCAAAATCAGACGGAGAGTTTTCATAACTTGATGTTCTCCTTACTAAGCACAGAAAGCGCGCTCTGTTTGCCTTTCGATGGCGGAGCGGCTTGGGGCTGGAACGAAAGCTGGTCGACCGCCTCCTTAAAGGACGGTGCATGGGACAACAGGGCATTAGCGCGGCCAATCGTCAACGACTGGGTGTTTGAGAGCTGCGGAACGACGGTCAAGCCGCTGCTCGCACTTGAGGGCTGATTTGGCTTAGTGCGATGAGACAACAGCAGAAACGCCAGAACCAAGGACGCTGCGCAGGCCGCTGCCCATGCCATGAATGCAAAAGGACGCCGCGCTGCACTTGGGCGCCTCGCGACCTGCAACGACCCTGGAGGAACAGGGCGAAATTCCTTCAAATAGCGCTCGAATTGCTCCTCATCAAGAATTGGCACGGCAGCCCTCCTTGGCCCACATGGCCTCGCGCAACCTGGCAAGCGCGTAGCGGTAGCGCGAAGCCACAGTATTTGCGCTGATACCTAGAACTTCAGCGATTTGCGCGAACGTCAGTTCACCCCAGACATGAAGGATGGTGACTTCTCGTTGGTCTTCGGGAAGTCCCCATAGAGCGCGTCGCAGGTTCAGTTCTGCGGCGTAGTCTCGATTGGGCGGTTCGAACCAGGCGCATTCTGGGTCGAGAACAACGTCACGCTGACGAGCCTTTCGATCGTTTAGGACGGCGTTGCGCACGCACCTGAACAGATACGCTTTTGCGTCTAGCGTATCGTGCAGCCTTCCGGTTTCCAGGAGCTTCAAAAAAACCTGATGGACCACATCCTGGGCGCGACTCCGCTCCCCGGCAAGTCCCTCAGCAAAAAGTAAGAGCGCCGGGCCATACCGGCGGTAGGAAAGCTCGATCTCAGTAGCCCTTGTGTCTGTGGCCTGCACTTTGGCTCTCAAGAATAAGACAATTGAGCCGGGCGAATCTTTCTGTAAGGCCTCGGGCCTAAGCGGTCCAGTCGCGACGCCAGAGAAAATAGCCTACAAGGCTGCCCACCAGAAGGGCGGCTCCAAAGAACCATCGCCATGCGGGAATGCCAATCAGGCCGACAGTTAGAATTCCGAGCACCACGACCAATTCAATGGGATGGCCCGTCCACACGCCTGAGCCAAGCTGGCCGTAGGGAACCACGTCCAACGGGTGGCGGTCCTCATTGGTGCGGGCGACGACTTCGCCCAACGGATGGCGTCGAAAAGTAGAATGCGATTTCATGAGGTTGGCTTCCTTTCGATGTCCGAGAAGAGTATCTCTGAGTGCCTCATGGCTCCTCACCAATAAGACAATTGAAGCGGACGGATTTGTCTATAACCTGCAGGTTGACAGTTAGGTTCATACGTCGCAATTGCAACGTGCTTGAGCGTCCACCAAATACTTAGCTGCTAGGTCTCAGGCCCGCTCATCCTGATTACAAAGGACTTACCGGAATCACTCACCTCCAAGCTCACGTCTATTTGTCCGCTCGTCTAGGAAGTGTGCAAGAGTAAGGATAAAGCGTCTGTGCACAATCGTGAGAGATTCTACGCCATTGAAATCCAAGGATGCGTTCGGGGAATTAGAAGCATAGAGGGACGACGCTGCTTAAAGGGCAGGGGCGCACGTTTGCAAAAAAAGTTCAACATTTCCTCAGACGTCGCCAGATTCCGCCAACTCCAAATTACGTTTTGTTATTCCCGCACGAGGTTTTGGCAAGCAAGGATGATCATCTAAAGTGGGTCTTCGTCTTGTTCTTCGGGAGAACGGGTCCCTGGCAAATTGGTACGGTGTCAAGGTTCAGCGCAATGCCACATTCTTACACCGCAGCCAAACAACCATTCGCTAACCACAGGTCGCGACTCCATAAATGCAACGATCTCACGGCGAGGTGCAAGGCTCCGAAAGTCGGCATTACGAGCTAATTCGTGCGGCTACCATATGGTTAATAGATGTCGTACAAAGAGCCGCGTTGAAAGCACGCAACTTGCAGAAAAGTTACACCAAGAAATCGGCAAAACCGACAGAATGGACGATTCGTAGGCCATCTGTAGGCCAAAAAATTGGGAACAATATGCCGTGTACTCGACCCAAAGCCCGTGGCTCAGATGCGATCGGAGCAAGTTGAGCACCTGCTTTGCAAGCATGCCGAGCCGCTCCATCCTTTCCATTCTGTGTTTTGAACTAACAACATTTTCAACAATTTGGGGAATCTGCTTTTCGCTCACAGATAAACCCAATCTCTACAATCCAGCATTATTTGGCACGTTTTTGGCACAGCGCTTGAGGGGGAGAGCACCTGCTTAAGAAGCAGCGGCACTCTCTGTCTCTTAAAACTTAGTTCCACATTCTAATATTCCAAGACAATTTTTAAGCTGAGTTTTTCTAGTGGCCACTCAGATAATCGTCCGAGTCAGAATTGATTGGAGGGCTGCTCCATCGGCTCTTGTAAATTGCGTTCCAGGCAGGATAGATCATCTGTCTAAGCAGGCTAAATCACATAAGTGCCGCATCTGGTCGCTTACGGGGCTTACGGGGAAACGTTCGGTGCGACCACCCTCTCGAATTGGACTGACGTTGGACTGAAAGCCTTCCCTAACGTCTTTGGGGCAACGCCGCCTTGCGCACGATGAGCGTTTCTCTTCAGTGCACAGTGAGCGTGGCGGACGTGCTGTCAACGGCAGCCCCACCGATTCGATATTCCCCGACCGATTGAAGGGCCAGCATGAGTAGCGGTCCCAAGCCTCGCCCAACCCCGTAAATATTATGCTTTTCAACCTCTCAGCTCGGGCGCTGGCGCGTCTGAATCGAAGCTGGAGGTTACGAGTTGTTTCTAAGTTGACGGACAAAACCTGACTCTGCTTTCCCACAACGCTTTTTGAGAGTAGTCAGGGTTGGCAGCGACCTGAAGCTCACAAAACGCGGAATCGTACCGATATAAGAGACTGCATCTTATTCGGCGGCCGGTAGTGCGTGACAATAGAATTTAGGAAGCGCTGGTCGATTCTCGAGGCTACGTAGCGTGGCTTCGGCCATGTCAACGTTGCCGATTTTGCGGTGCATGTGCCGCAAATATTCACGGGCGTAATGTTGGACTGAGTGGAAGAGTGGGTCGCACTGAGGGCTTCCGAGAGCGCCGAGGGAGGGTGCCTCAGCGAGAGCGGTAAGAATAGGAGTGACATCGCTGCCTTCGGCCTGGGCCATTCGAATTCGTTTGGCAACAAATTCGGCGGCACGTTTTCGGCCTTGGAGTTCGGCGGCAAAGCGATTGGGGTCGGGGCCCGCAATTTCGCCGTCGACGAAGACGATCAAGTGGATTTCAAAGGTGACTTCTGCGAGACCGGAGTCAAAGCGATTTGCAGTGGAGACGGAACCGAGGAGACCGCCGCCCTCGAGGATGCGGCCGACGGAAGTTTGACTGACGCAGCCGGAAGGACTAATGAGATGGCGCGAATCGGGATCGGCAACGGGCCGGAAGACGTCAGCGGCGTAGCTATCGCCGCAAGTAGTGGAAGTAACTTGCCTGCCAGAGGTGTCGGTCATTACCCATTGGAAGCGCCAAGCGGTGATTGGTTTTTCGGAGCGATTTTCCAGAATGAGGGCAACTGAAGCTTCCTTATAATAGGGTCACAGGCAAGATGACGCATCGGAGATGATGGGGAAGGAGTTTCAAAAAGCAGGTCGAAGTCGGGGAACCAAACTTTTTGGTAAGGCTTGAGAAGAACTGAGGGAGTCGGACTCGGGACAATATTGAAGTGCAACACAGCAAGCATTATAAGCCCAACGAGGACAGCCATCCAGAGGAGATCAGTAGGACAAACGCCTTACTGATGGCACGGTGGCTGACGTTGTAACACATGGGGTTTACTTTGTGGCAACTGCTTGCAGCCGCAGGGTTTTAGAAATTAGCCCGGAGGACGGTAGAGCCCTCCGGGCGGAAAGAGTCTCAGGAGTTACGAGCAACCGAGCCGAATCGAATTTAACAAGTGAAGCAGGGCGCAACGATTTGGCGAACTACAGGTTCTGAATTTACCGGCGAACAACCCCTGAGCCTTTCCCTCGATCAAAACCCTCAATCGACGGTACGCACTTGAATCCCGCAGCCAGCGAACAATAGAAGCGATGCGCACCATGAACCAGCTTATATCGATGCGGGTATCCAGCTTGGCCCTCGACGATTTCCACTGGCGGGATAGCGTCGTCAAACCGGAAGCCGCGCAAAATTCGCAGGACCCGTTCGCGGGCTGAACCCTCTTCTTCTTCGCTGTCGTTAAAAATCCCTACCCCTGCATTGCGGCTGACTGGACCCACGTATTCGAGAGGGACTTCGCGGACATTCTGAAACAAACTGTGATTCACGCGATACGCCTTGAATAGTGGCACAAAACCTGCCATTCCTGCCTCGGTCCACCAGTCGTCCGGCAGTTCAATTTGCAATCCGTGGTGCGTGAACTTCATCAGGCAAAGTATGCCCGAATTTTTCTGAGTATGCTCGAAACATCGAGCGTGCGCAGTTTAGGCGTCATTTCCATTTTGACCCCGCAATGCGTTTCAACTCCTCGGTGATCTCCCGCATGCTGGCAAGCAATTCGCGCAGTAGGCGCGTCGCAACACCCTTGCTTTATCTTTATCAGCGTGCGCTCAGGCCCCGCCTGTGGCAAAGCCTTCCGCAGCAGGACGATCTAGACAAGCATTGCAATATCAAAGGCGACCACGCGCATGGAAACCCACCAATGGAAGTACCTGGTCATCTACTGTTGCATGAACGTATTGTTTATGATTTGAAAAGAGGAATAGGCCCCAAGGCCAATCACGATGTTTCGCTCCACCGGACCCAACACGGCCATATACCTTGCACCGAACCCGACGAGCGCAACAAGAATGAACGCAAACACAATTTCCAGTGCTCGCTCAGAGGATAGGACGAAAGTGGCGAGGGGAGAAGAGCTGGTCCTATTATAAATGCTGTGACTGCGGCGAAGCCAAGGGCAACCATAGCGATCAAGATGAGTATCTTCCAAACTAGCGGCCAGATCGCGGGATAAGTCCCAAAGCTAGTCCAACAAAGTTCCGCAACAACAAGAGCGCGGGCAAGCAGGACAACCAGTGATGCAAACTAGTATGTGTACCACGCTGGGATGGACCTGTAGCCCGTTCGTCTTCCGGGAACACGTGACCTTCCTTTTGTCCAGCGCCTTGGGTCAGTGGCGGCCACCCACCGGCCTCCATCAGCGGACCGCATGGGTAAGGATTTTTTTGGTGACCTGTTCTGCATCACAGGAAGTTTCAGTCAGGTGCCGCACCCTCGGGAACACTGGGCCTGGCCGTTAACACAGCGTCCAGGGCCGCGAGCAGTTGCCCCGCGTCGGCCTTCGCGGAGGCTTCGGCCCGTCGGAGACGCTCGACCAAGGCGAGTGCGATATAAG
>WNGH01008166.1_pt1 | contig 10548 bp, 10 predicted proteins | sample 5400631 | NCBI WGS metagenome assembly WNGH01 (sample SAMN13153373, study PRJNA577476) | soil metagenome | isolation source: 115 cm soil or saprolite under Garry oak tree replicate 1 | place: USA:California | collected 2016-06-15 | reverse complement strand
CGCAACTGCTCCTGCCACTGCACCGGCCGGGAAGTGTGAAATAAGCTGTTTTTATCGGTATACAGTGCCAACGGCCGCCCGTGCCGCACCAGCCAGCCGCCCAGCGTGCGCAGATTTTCTTCCGTGGAATCGTGCTCCACCAACCGGCCCCACACCCGGCTGCTGGCATCGTCGATCAGGGCCACCAGGTGGCAGGCCGGGCCGCGGTCCTCCAACCAGCGATAGGGCGAACTGTCCATCATCACCAGCTCGCCGAAAGCAGAGCGCCGCGGCCGCCACACATGCACGGCTTTCACGCGCCGGCAGCGCGGCTGCCACAATCCTGCGGCACTCATCCATTTCCGCAGCGTCTCGCGGCTGACCGAGAGACCCTGGCGCGCCAGGTGCTCGGCGGCCAGCGTGGGGCCGAATCCCCGATAGCGCTCCCGGCGCAAGGCGCGCAACGCGCGCTGCGCCCAGATCTCGGGAATTTTCCGGTTCGAGCCCCGGCCGCGCAGCCCATGCACCATCGCACCATCGCCTGCGGCCCGCAGCCGGGCCTGCAAACGACGCACGTGGCGGTCAGTCAGTCGCAGACGTCGCGCCGCTTCCACCTGCTTCAGATGGCCTTGCTCGACTTCGTGTAACACCCTTCGTGTAACACCTTCAGCCGCTCCCGTTCTTTCGCACTCAACTCGATTCGCTCCGGTTCCATCCTGCCTCCCGCCTTGGATGAAACCGGACATTTCTACTTTGCACAAACCGGACATTCTCATTTTGCTGCGACAGGGCATTGGGTGCGGCTTGACACGTGGGGCAGCATGCGAGTAGGTTTCGCCACGCTGTGGACCTGGAGCACTCCCTTCCGTGGCTGGCGCTGCGTCTTACATCCGGGCTGGGCGCGCGCCTGGCGGGCAAGCTGCTACGGCAATTCGGTTCGCCTGAAGAAATCTTCCGCGCGTCCCTGACGGAGTTAGAGGCCTGCCAATTGCCGGTGGCGGCGGCGCAGGCGGTTTTTTCGAAGGCGGCATTTCGCGACGCGGAAAAAGAACTGGCGCAGGTGCGCAAGGCCGGCTGCCACCTGATACACTGGGAGGAGAGCGCATATCCGAAGCGCCTGGCGGAAATCTATGACCCCCCGCCCCTGCTCTATGTCCGCGGAAATGAGCAAGTTCTAAACCGCCACGCGATTTCTATCGTGGGGACGCGACGCCCGACGCCTTACGGGAATCAAATAGCGGAAAAGCTGGCGCGAGACCTGGCCGAGCACGGCCTGATCGTCGTCAGCGGACTCGCGCGAGGGATCGACAGCTCAGCCCACCGTGGCGCCTGCGCAACTTCGCGCGGAGGAACCATCGGCGTCCTCGGCTCCGGTATCGACGTCATATATCCGAAGGAGAACCGGAAGCTTTTCGAGGAGGTCGAGAAGCGCGGCGCCATTATCACGGAATTTCCCATGGGGACTTATCCCGCGCCGGAGAATTTTCCGGTGCGCAACCGCATGGTCGCGGGGATGGCCCTGGGTGTGGTTGTGGTGCAGGGAGCGCAATATTCGGGTTCGCTGATCACTTCGCGGCTGGCCATGGAGTTTGGCCGCGAGGTCTACGGCGTGCCGGGAAACGTCACCGAGCCAGTGAGCTTTGCGCCGAACCAGCTCATCAAGCAGGGCGCAAAGCTCGTGAGCGGCTGGGAGGACGTAGTGGAGGAATTGCCCACGGAGGTTCGCGCCGAGCTTTTTCCCGTGGAAGCAACCACGCAGGAAGAGCGCGCCTCCCTTTTCGAAGAGAACCTCTCGCCCATCGAGAAGCGACTTTTCGATCTGATCCGCATCGAAGAGCCCATTCACGTGGACGAATTGGTGGAAACGACGGGCTTGAGTTCTTCACAGACGCTGGCCGCGCTTTGTGAAATGGAGATGCGCGGCATCATCCGGCAGATGCCGGGGAAGCAGTTTGTGCGAGTTTTGCTTTAAATGAGAGAGGTTGCGAAAGCGGCGTTCGGAAGTACGAGGAGGGATTCTTCGACTTCGTGGCCGCGCGGACCGGAAGACCGGTCCGAGAGAAAAGCGCGGCCACTTCGCTCAGAATGACAGGCCTGCGCCGGGGCAACCTGCGCGTACTGCTTTAGTAACGAGTTTTGCTTTAGGTAGCGGGAAGGAACATATTCGCCCACAAGAGGGCGTTTCGGTTTAAAAGAAGAGTTTATGGCACGCTCACTGGTCATCGTCGAATCGCCGGCAAAGGCGAAGACGATCAACAAATATCTGGGCCGCAACTATACGGTCAAGGCGTCCTACGGCCACGTCATGGACCTGCCCAGGAAAGAACTGGGCATCAATATCAAACGCGGCTTCGAGCCGACCTACGAGATCAGCCCGGACAAAACGCATGTCGTAGAGGGGTTGCGAAAAGCGGCGCAAAAAGCCGAGGCCATTTATCTGGCCGCCGACCCGGACCGCGAAGGCGAAGCCATCTGTGCGCATCTGGCGGAAGTTCTAAAACCCACCATGGCCGCGAAGAACGGCTCGAGCGGGGCGGGCAAGAAGAAGAAAAGGAAACCGCGCAAGGGCCAAGAGGAAGCCGAACTGCGCCGAAACCATATTTTCCGGGTGATGTTCAACGAGATCACGCCGCGAGCGATTCGCGCCGCGTTCGAGCATCCCGGGGAGATCAACGAGAACCTGGTAGACGCGCAGCAGGCGCGTCGCGTGCTGGATCGCCTGGTGGGGTACAAGATTTCGCCGCTTTTGTGGGACAAGGTGCGCCGCGGGCTTTCCGCAGGGCGCGTGCAAACCGTCGCGCTGCGGCTGATCGTGGAGCGGGAGCGCGAGATTCGCGCGTTCACGCCGGTGGAATACTGGACGCTGCATGCGCAGCTTGCGGCGGCCGAGCCGCCTTCGTTCGAGGCCAAGCTGGCGAAGCACAAGGGCGAAGAAATCGAAGTCCACACGCAGGCGGAAGCCGACGCGATCATCGCGGCGGTGGAAAAAGCGCGCTGGCAGATTTCCGAAGTTACGCAAAAAGAGAAGCGGCGCCACGCGCAGCCGCCGTTCACGACCTCCAAGCTGCAGCAGGCGGCCTACAACCGCCTGCGTTATACGGCCAAGCGCACCATGGCGCTGGCACAGCGGCTGTACGAAGGCGTGGAGTTGGGCGAAGAGGGTTCGGTGGCGCTGATCACGTACATGCGCACCGATTCGGTGCGCGTGTCGAATGAGGCGCTTGGGCAGGTGCGGGAACTCATCGGGACGGAATTCGGCCCGAACTACCTCCCGGAGAAGCCGAATTTCTACAAATCGAAGAAAGAAGCGCAGGACGCGCACGAAGCGATACGTCCGACGGACGTGGCGCGAAAACCGGCGGACGTCAAACGTTATCTGAGCGACGATCTTTTCAAGCTGTATCAGTTGATCTGGCAGCGGTTCGTGGCTTCGCAGATGCTTCCGGCAGTCTTCGACCAGACCAGCATCGACATCACCGCGGGCGATTACCTATTCCGGGCGACCGGGTCGGTGATGAAGTTCGACGGCTATCTGGCGGCCTATCAAATCTCGACGGAACGCGAAGATGACGAAGCCGCCGAGACGGATGAAGGGCGCAGGCTCCCGCCCGTCACCGAAGGCGAAGTCCTCCGGCTCGAAACGCTGCGGCCCGACCAGCACTTCACCGAACCGCCGCCGCGCTATTCGGAAGCGACCCTGGTGAAGGAACTGGAAGATAAAGGCATCGGGCGGCCGTCCACGTACGCTTCGATTATCTCCACGATCGTGGAGCGCGAGTACGTCAACAAAGACCAGGGGCGCTTCACGCCGACGATGCTGGGCGAAAAAGTGAGCGATTTGCTGGTGAAAAGTTTCGAGGACATTTTCGACGTGAGCTTCACGGCGCGCATGGAGGAAGAGCTGGACGAAATCGAAGAGGGCCGGCTGCGCTGGAAGGATTCCGTGAAGGAGTTCTATTCGCGCTTCGAGGAGGATCTGGAACAGGCCAAGGGCGATATGGAGTCGTATAAGGCCGGCATTCCCACCGGGCGAAAGTGCGAAAAGTGCGGCCAGGGCGAATTGCTCGAGCGCATCAGCCGCCTGGGATTTTTCCTGGGCTGCTCGCGCTATCCGGATTGCGATTTTATCGAGGACCTTTCGCCGGAGGTCGGCGGCGAAGGCGAAACCGAGACGCCCACCTGCGATAATTGCGGCCGCGAGATGGTGGTGAAGCGCGGACGCTGGGGCGCGTTCCTGGCCTGCTCGGGTTATCCGGATTGCAAGACCACGCGGCGGCTGATTTCCGGGACGCGGCGCGCGCGGCAGCCGGACGTGCCGCTGAACGAGAATTGTCCTGAGTGCGGGTCGCAACTCGTGCTCAAGCACGGGCGTTACGGGGAATTCACAGGCTGCACGGGTTACCCCAAATGCAAATTCATTCGCGGCAAGACGCTGGGGATCAACTGTCCGAAATGCGGCACGGGCGAACTGGTTGAGCGCAGGGCCAAGAAAGGACGGCGCCGGGTCTTCTACGGCTGCAATCGCTACCCCGATTGCGATTTCACCACGGCCCATAAGCCGATAGCCGAGCCCTGCCCGAAATGCGGCGCTCCCTTTACCGTGGAGAAGCGCACCAAGACCGAGGCCGTGCGGACCTGCCTGAAGGAAGGCTGCGATTGGGAAATTGCCGCGCCGGAATCGGAACAGAAGGAAGCCGCGCCGGAAGAGGTCGGCGTATCGGGCAAGCCGTGATCGCGGCGGCGCTGACGCGGACGGGGCAGCGCGGGTGCGGCGGTAAGGCTTCGGTTTAGAGCTTCATAAGAAATGAAATCGGCGATCGAGAAATTTTTGGCGTACCTGCGTTCGGTGCGCAATGCCTCGGCGCACACGTTGCGGAACTACGCGAGCGATCTCGAGCAGTTCCACACTTATCTCACCCCGCCGGACAGCCCTTCGGTACAGCTTGTGGACATCGATCACCGCGTGATCCGCGAATATCTCGGCTATCTGCACGATCAGAAACTGCAAAAAAGCAGCATGGCCCGCAAACTGGCGGCGCTGCGTTCGTTCCTGAAATTCTGCGCGCGCGAGGGCATGGTACGGGAAAATGCGGCGCGGCTGGTGGCCACGCCGAGGCTGCCGAAGCGCGTGCCTTCGATCTTGAGCGCCGAGGAGATGAACGAATTCCTCGACGGCCTCGCCGCGGTCGGCAAGTCACGGGCGAAAGGCCGCTCCGCGCGGTCTTCGAGGGCGGCGCAAGATTCCGCGGCGCTGCTGCTGGAGCGCGATCGCGCGATTCTGGAGCTGCTCTATGCTTCGGGGCTGCGCGTGAGCGAGCTCACCGGGCTCAACAGCGAAGACATCGACCGCAAAGAGAGGATGCTGCGGGTCCTCGGTAAAGGGAACAAAGAGCGGATTATCCCTTATGGCTCGAAGGCGGAAGAAGCGCTCGAGCGCTATTGGCCCATTCGCGCCAAACTGCTGGCGCGTTCGGGGAGCGGCGGCGATGTGCGCCCCGTTTTTCTGAATCATGAGGGGCGGCGCATGGGTAACCGCTCGGTGGCGCGCGTAGTGAAGAAATATGTGCGCCTGATGAACGTTAATTGGGACCTCCATCCCCATTCGCTGCGGCATGCCTTTGCGAGTCACCTGCTGGCGGACGGCGCTGACCTGCGCGCCATTCAGGAACTGCTGGGCCATAGCTCGCTTTCCACGACGCAGCGCTATACGCACGCCTCCATCCGGCAATTGATGGAGGTGTACGACAAAGCGCATCCCCACGCCTGAGATTTGGCGCAAACACTTCGGATTCGGAGAGGTCCCTCACTCACGCTGTTCGCTCGGGACGAGCATCCTGGTCGGATGCTCGCTTTACATCAATTTAACAGCCAAAAAACGGCCTTTTTGAGGTATGCTGCCGCCCGCTTAGACAGGGGTCCTCACCAACGTGATGTGTTTCATGTTCCCGAACGGCTTGGTTGTCCGCCGCGCCTTGATTTTTTTGGCCGCGACTGTGGCCCTGATTGCGGGGCCGGCTATGGGCTTCGCGCAAACCGATGAAATTCAGGTGTACGACGCGGAGATCGTCGAGCCGGGCGTCATCAATTTGATGTGGCATCAGAACTTTACGCCGAGCGGGATCAAAGAGCCGGCGTTTCCGGGCGCGATCATCTCCGATCATTCGTACAACGGCGTTCCCGAGTTTGCCTTCGGGATCAGGCCCTGGTTCGAGCAGGGACTCTACCTGCCGGTCTATAGCGTCTCCAAAGGCCGCGGCTCAACGCTCGATAGCGTAAAATTGCGGGAACTTTTCGTGCGGCCGCATGCGGGCGATCACACTTTCTTTTACGGCGTGAATTTTGAGTTCAGCTATAACGCCTCGTATTGGGAGACAAGGCACTTCACTTCCGAGATTCGGCCCATTATCGGATTGCATTTGCATCCCTGGGACATCATCATCAATCCGATTCTGGATACGGATTGGACCGGGGTGAGGAACTACGACTTCGTGCCGGCGATGCGCCTTGCCTACAATTACTCGCCAAAGTGGACGTTTGCGGCAGAACACTATGCGGGCTACGGCCCGCTGCATCAGTTCGAGACGGTAAGCGACCAGTATCACGCGCTATGGGCGGTCGTCGATCATACGAGCAAGACCCTGGAAGTGGAAGCCGGCGTAGGGTTTGGCCTGACGTCGGCGACGGATAAAGTGACATTAAAACTGATGCTTTCGCGGGATATCCATCGCCCTCACGAGCCCGCGGAAGCCGGACCCAACCAACCAGCTGGAGCGCACTGAGTATTCTCGCGTGCCGCGCTAGCTTCGCCTCAAGTCCGTACACTTCTCTGCTAACCTTTCCAGAAGTCAGGGAGGTCTCCGCATGTCCACGAGCGGCTTGATTGAATACAAAGACGCCAGCCCGGAAGTGCGCGCCGTTTTCGATGACATCATGGCCACGCGCCAAACGGACTGGATCAATAATTTCTGGAAGGCGCTCGCACGCGACCCCGTGACGCTGAAGCGCACGTGGAAATCGATCAAGGAAATCATGGCGCCCGGTGCGCTCGACGCGCTGACCAAAGAGATGATCTACGTGGCCGTGAGCGTCACCAACCAGTGCGCCTACTGCATCGCTTCGCACACCGCCGCCGCGAGCAAGAAAGGCATGTCCGAAGCGATGTTCGCCGAACTGATGGCCGTGGCCGGCATGGCGAACGAAACGAACCGTCTCGCCGCCGGCTATCAGGTCGAAATCGACGAGCAATTCAAATAAGAGCTACTGTGCGAGGCCCAGGCTGAGTAAAATGCGGCACGCCGTCTGGCCTGGGATCTCCGCGGAAGCTAAAACGGCTGTGAGGGATCAAGATGAAAACGCCCAAAATTAGCGTGCTCGTTCCTATCTTGCTGGCGGCGAGCTGCCTGTGCGCGGCTCGCATCCAGGCACAAGCGACGCCCACGTCTGCGTCAGGACCAATAACCAAGGGCAAGGTTTTTAATTTCGAGAAGATCACCGATGGCGTTTACTACGCCACGGCCACCGGTGCCATGATCACTGGCAGCAATGACGTCGTCATTGTAAACGACAACGACGTGCTGCTCGTGGATGCGGGCATCACGCCCGCGGTGGCGCGAGCGCTCGTCCAAGACGTGAAGCTGCTCACCGCTAAGCCCATTCGCTGGTTGGTGAACACGCACTTTCACTATGACCACACCGACGGCAACTCCATCTTCGGGCCGGAGGTGCAAATCATCGGGCACGAGTATGTCCGCCAAGCCATCGTGAACCTCGATGTGCTTCACCGCGAGCCGTTCAAGACCACGCAGACGAATCTGCCGAATCAAATCGAGTCATTAAAGCAACAGGTGAGTGCGGAGAAGGATTCGCAACGGCGAGCTACGCTTCAGGCGCGGCTTGCCGCCACAGAAGCTGAGCAGCGGCAGTTTGCGGACATCAAGCCTGTGCCGCCGACCATGACCTACACGTCGAGCATGACGCTATATCGCGGCGCTCGCGAAATCCGGTTCCTGTTTCTGGGGCGCGGACATACTCCCGGCGATACGGTGGTCTTTTTGCCCAAGGAGCGCATTGTGTGTACAGGCGACCTGATGGAATCCCAATTGGCGTACATGGGCGACGCCCTCTTCGACGAATGGGTCACCACGCTCGATGCGCTGAAGAAGTTGGATTTTGATACCGTATTGCCGGGCCATGGTGTGCCGTTCCATGAGAAATCGCTGATTACGGCGTATCAGAGTTATCTGCAGGACTTAACGACGCAAGTCGCCAAGCTGCGCGCACAAGGACTCACGGCCGACGAAGCCGCGCAAAAAGCCGACCTGACGTCGCATAAGGCCGATTTCCCGCAAATCACGGGGCCGGGGGCAGACCTGCGCGGCGTTCGGCGGATGTATCAATGGATGGACGAGCGAGGGAAACAATGAGGCCCAGGCGTATTGCTACCCAGTCGACGACTTACCTCGGCCATCAAAAGTACTTCCGTACGGGCTCAACGCGCCTTGCACGGGTCAAGAACCGGGAGCAACTCGGAATGGGCCGCCTCGAGTAATTGTCGGTCGGAGCAGACGAAAGTCGGAAGGTCTGTGCCGGCCACTGTCTTGAGCGCCAAACAACCGGCCAGCTGAATGGCGTCGTAAGCGCGGAGCGCATATCGATCGATCATTTCCAGAGCGCCATCGAGCACCACATCACTTAGTGCTTGTTGGAGAAACCTAGTCTCCAGGTGCTGCCGCAGCCGGTCGAGAATGAGTGAGGCGGTTTTGGGCTCAATGTCTCCAGCTCGTTCGCGACGTCTTATTGCGGAACGGACTTCAACAGGGGAAATCGCCAACACCGCAAGGCGATTTTCTGACAAATTGCTTGCGATCTGGAGGAGCCGGTCACTGCCGGGCTCCAGCACATACAATTTGACGAGCGCACTGGTCTCTAGGTAATAGAGGGCCAAGTCAGCGTCTGTCGCCTAATACGGTCGCAGACAGATTCTCGCCGCGTATTGCGGCCGGTTGGAACTCAGCCACTCTTTCGGTCGGACTTCCCAAAATTGCCTTTACATCGGGCATGAGCCGATTCAGTCGGATGGCCGTGACCGGGAATTGGGGAGATTTCGGGTTGGCCACACTGTTAGTTAGAACCAGTCGCCGCTGGATTGCGTCGCTCAAGACGCTGCGTCTTGTGGAATCGTCGCTCGCCCAGGAAAAATCTTCCGAGGGGAGGGCCGTATCGCGGAACCACTTCAAAGCAACAAAATTGAACCCCGGTTGGGACTCGGCACGGTCCAGAGCCCGAATCAAATCGGACAGGGGATCGCCTGCGGCAGGAGCCAGCTTGGCCGCGTGACTAGCGGAAGCCGTCGGCATACTCTGCGCCGGACGAGAACCCGCCTGTGATTGTTCTGAAGTCCGTTCAAATCGGATGTAGATGGAATCCGTATCTGGAAACCAGCTCTTTTCGAATGATGCAGTCCGTTTCTTGTCCCGTTCCTTACCGTGAAGCCGGACCGAGCACCGATAGCCCGGTGGCAGAATATGCAATTCCTCCAGCGCTCCACGAACCTTCTCTTCGACTTGCGCTTCAACGTCCTTGATAATCTTCATCTAGACTCCTCTAGAGCTTTAATATAGGCGGCTAGCTTATGCCGCTCCACTTATATAATATTATATCTTGAAAACAATCATGTCAAGCAAAATCGCTTGGATTAACCGGAAACCCGGCAGCACGGACGCTCGCAGGCGTTGACGGGGCGCGGGGCGGCCCGTATAATGCTCATTTCCCATTTACCATTGGAGGCAGGATGTACGCCGTAATCCGCAGTGGAGGCAAGCAGTACCGCGTCGCGCCGGGGGAAACCGTGAAGGTGGAAACGCTGCCCGGCAAAGTGGGCGGGAAGGTCACTTTTGGGGAAGTGGTTGCCGTAAGCACCGACGACCAGAAGCTGCTGACGGGCAAAGATGCCGCGGGCGCCAAGGTTATGGGCAAGATCGTGTCGCAGGGCCGCCACCGGAAGCTGACGGTGCTGAAGTACAAGACGGGCGGGCAGTACAAGATCCAGCGCGGGCACCGGCAGAATTACACGGCGGTTGAGGTCAGTGACATCGCGCTCTGACGCGACTTTTTTAAGCGCGAAAAGCGGCGTGATCACCACGCCCTTTTCGCGCTCGACAACACCAAGACTGCGGGGGGAAGATGTAAAGGCGCGTGGACTTTATTAACGCGCGAGGAACGCGCTTTTGCCGGTCGACAATCGCAAGAGTTTGGAGACAGGTAAGCTTTTATGGCACACAAAAAAGGCGGCGGGTCATCGGTAAACGGCCGAAATTCTCCGGGGCAGCGGCTGGGCGTCAAGCGCTTTGCCGGCCAACTCGTCAATGCCGGCACCATTCTGATTCGCCAGCGCGGCACGAAGCACAAACCCGGCCTGAACGTCCGCCGCGGGAAGGATGACACGCTCTTTGCCTGCGTCACCGGCTACGTGCGCTTCCAAGATAAGGGCCGCTCCGGCCGGTTCATCAGCGTACTGCCCGCCGAGAGCGCGGCAGAGGCTGTTCGGCAGCCGGAGCCTGCCGCGGCTGC
>WNGH01020214.1_pt1 | contig 10550 bp, 8 predicted proteins | sample 5400631 | NCBI WGS metagenome assembly WNGH01 (sample SAMN13153373, study PRJNA577476) | soil metagenome | isolation source: 115 cm soil or saprolite under Garry oak tree replicate 1 | place: USA:California | collected 2016-06-15 | reverse complement strand
GGCGTGCTGCTGGCGCTGTTGCCGGATGCGGCCCTGGCCGGGACGGGAGACGAAACGGCCGATCCGGCGACGGACCTCACCACCCTCAGCCCCGAAGAGCTGATGAAGGTCGAGGTGGCAACCGTCTACAGCGCCTCGAAGTTCGAGCAGAAGGTGACCGAGGCCCCCGCCTCCGTCTCCATCATCACCGCGGACGAGATCAGGAAATACGGCTACCGGACCCTTTCTGACATCCTGCGGAGCCTGAGGAGTTTCAACATCACCTACGACCGGAACTATACCTTTGTCGGCGTCAGGGGGTTCGGCCGGGCAGGTGATTACAACAGCCGCATCCTGCTCCAGGTCGACGGCCACCGCCTTAACGACAACGTTTACAGCCTCGCTTTGATAGGGACTGAATTCCCGGTAGACGTTGACCTGATCGACCGCGTTGAGGTCGTCAGGGGCCCGGGTTCGTCCCTCTATGGGAACGATGCCTTTTTCGCTGTTGTCAATGTCATCACCAGGCGAGGGGGCGATCTAAGAGGCGCGGAGCTCTCCGGAGAGGCGGGGAGCTTCGACACCTACAAGGCGCGCGCTACCTATGGAAACCTGTTCAAGAACGGCATGGAGGCGTTACTTTCCGGCTCCTACTACGATAGCACGGGAGATCGTCTCTTTTTCAAAGAATTCGATGCCCCTGCAACCAACAACGGCATCACCGACCATACGGATTACGACAGCTTCTACAACACGCTGGCGAAGTTTTCCCATGCCGGTTTCACCCTGGAAGGGGTCTATTCCTCCCGAACCAAGGGGATACCCACCGCATCCTACGGCACGGACTTCAACGAACCACGCAACAAGACCGTTGACGACTGGTGGTTCGCCGACCTGAAATATGAGCGCAGCCTCGGTAGCAGGCTGGCTGTAACGGGACGACTCTTTTACGACATTTACGATTATAGGGGCGATTATATTTACTCCGGGGTGGTGAATAAAGATCTGGGCTATGGGAGCTGGTGGGGGGGGGAGGCCAAGGTAGCCGCGACCCTGCTCGACAGGCACAAGCTGGTCGTCGGCGCGGAATACCAGGATAATCTGCACCAAGATCAAAAAAACTATAATCTGGACCCTTACGAGCTGTTCGTTGACGACCGGAGAAATTCTTACCTGGTGGCCGGGTACATCCAGGATGAAATTACCATTTTTAGAAACCTTCTTTTGAATGCCGGGGTACGATATGATTACTACTCCACCTTCGGGAGCACCGTGAATCCACGTCTCGCCTTGATTTACACCCCCATTGACGGGAGCGTCATCAAACTTCTCTACGGAAGCGCCTTCCGTGCCCCCAATGTTTACGAGCTCTATTTGCAATCCGCTTCAACAGGGATGAAGGGGAATCCGGACCTCAAGCCCGAGAAGATCAAGACGTACGAGCTGATCTATGAACAGTACATCGGCAACAGCATCCGGGGGACGGTAACCGGCTTTTATTATGACATAAACGACCTGATCATACAGGTGACGGACCCGGCGGATGGTCTCCTTGTCTTCAGGAACCTCGATGATGTTAAAGCAGAGGGGGCCGAGGCAGAGCTGGAGGAGAAGTGGGATAACGGCTTGACGGGCAAGGTCAGCTACTCCTTCGTGCATGCGGAAAACAGCGCCACGGGTCAGATTCTGGTCAACTCTCCTCAGCATTTGGTCAAGTTGAACGTTACCGTCCCACTCATAAGGGACAAGGTCTTTCTGGGGATTCAGGAATTGCTCACCAGCAGGAGAAAGACTCTTGCGGGCAATTTTGCGAAGTCCTACTACATCACCAATCTCACCCTGTTCAGCCAGAACCTGCTGAAAAACCTCGAACTGTCCGCATCCCTGTACAACCTGTACGACTACAAGTACGGCGACCCGGGGGGAAACGAACACGTTGAGGATGTCATCCCGCAGGACGGCAGGGTGTTCCGGGTCAAGCTAACGTACAGATTCTGATCGGTATGGCGTAACGAGGAATCGATGCTTCCAAGACTTCTTATATTTGTTGTCTTCATGCTGTCAGCGGTTTTTGCCGCCGGGGAAGCGTCCTGCGCCGAACCTCGGAAGCCGACGGAGCATGACGTCAAGGCGGCGTTTATTTTCAACTTCGCCAAGTTTGTCGATTGGCCCCCCGGAAAGCTTCAGGAATCGGGCACAATCATGAACGTATGCGTCGTCGGTGATGCCCCCCTGGGTGCCGCGCTTGAAGCGATAGAAGGGAAGATCGCCGGAGGGAAGAGAATAAAGATCAAGCTGGAGCCGCCCCAACAGAGCCAGGGAAACTGCTCGATCCTCTTTGTCGGCGACTCGGAAAAAGAGCAACTGGGACGGATACTCGAAACGGTCAAAAACGCGAGCGTTTTGACGATAGGCGATACGAAAGGGTTTGGCCAACAAGGGGTGATGATAAATTTCACTGGTGTTGTCCGGCGCCGTATTGCGGATAAACGAATTTGTTTCCTCCAGAGATGCATTGATCTCGGACCTTACCGCCCAGGCAAGGATCATCGCGGACAACTGCGCCGCCCCCCTTGCCTTTAATGACCAGAAGGCAGCAGCCGAGACATTGAGGGCGTTAAAGGCTTCCCCCAACATCGAATGCGCGATTGCCTATGACAAAGAAGGGAAGGTATTTGCCGACTATCGCCGCACCGACATAAAAGCGCCTCCCCCTCCCGCGCCAGTGGGAAACGGACATTCCCTTAACGACAATCATGTGCAGATCTTCCAGGGGATCGTGCTCGACAGGGAAACGATCGGATCGGTCTACATCCGCTCCGACCTGAAGAAACTCTTTTCCCAGATGATCAGGTATGGGATTGTTGCCGCCGTAACCATGGCGGCGGTCTTTGCCCTGGCCCTGGTGCTTTTGTTGAAATTGCAGAAGGTCATCACGGGGCCGCTGTCCAACCTGGCTCAGACGATGCAAGTCGTGTCCCGGGACAAGAATTACGCCGTCAAGGCGGATATAGATAGTGAAGACGAAATAGGCTCCCTGGCGAAAGGCTTCAACGAAATGCTGGAACATATCCGGGGAAGGGACCTGAAGTTGCAGGTGGAGATAGCCGAGCGGAAGCGGGCCGAGGAGGAGGTCCGCACCTTGAATGAAGATCTGGAGCAGAAAGTCGAGGAGAGGACGATGCAACTGGTTGAGGCGCAGGAAGAGCTGGTCCGCGGGGAGAAACTGGCCATGCTCGGCCTGATTGCGGGCGGGATGGGGAACGAGCTGCGCAACCCCCTGGGGGTAATGAGCAACGCCGTCTTCTTCTTGAAGGAAGTGATGCCCGATGCCGATGAGACGGTCAAGGAATACCTGGATATCATCGGGCACGAAATCGACAACTCCCAGGGGATCATCTCCGATCTCCTCGATTTTTACCGGATCAAAACCCCCCGGACAAAGGCGGTCCCCGTCCATGACCTGATCCAGCTGAGTCTCGGGAGATGCACCATCCCTGACAACGTTTCGGTCCGCTTCGAGCTCCCGGAAACGCTCCCGAATGCCCTGGTCGACCCGCTCCAGATGGGGCAGGTGTTACGGAACCTGATCACCAATGCGGTCCAGGCGATGCCCAATGGCGGTTCCTTGCGCATCGGCGCAAGGAAAGTTTCAAGTTCCAGGTTTCAAGTTTCTAGTTCAGACCTGAAACCTGAAACCTTAAACTTGAAACCTGAAACTGATTTTATAGAAATCTCCGTCCAAGACACAGGCACCGGAATAGCCGCGGAGAATATGAATAAGCTGTTTCAACCGCTCTTCTCCACCAAGTCGCGGGGGATCGGCCGGGAAAAATGCTAAAAATACTGGTGGTGGGCGACGATCTGCGGATGGTCAGGACAATCTGCGATATACTAAAGGTCAAGGGATATGAAGCGATCCCCGCCTGAGCCGGTGGTCCTGGTTACCGGCTACCGGGAGGAGATGGGCGAGCCGTTTTGATAGTGCGGAAGCGCGGAAGATCGGAAGGCTGGAAGGAAAGGACTTACAAAGATGAGCCTCTTGCAAAAGTCGAGGTTGCTTCGTCGTTCCTCCTCGCAATGACTGCAATTCTAAAGGTTGGTCATTGCGAGCGAAGCGCGGCAATCTGGTTTTAAGGGTTTTGCAAGAGCCTCAGATGTTACCTTCCGCGCTGGCCCGAAGGGGAATGACTATGGACAAAACCCGCATCCTGATCATAGACGACGATGCCGGCCTGAGGAAGACCCTAGCCGATATCCTGAGGGCCAAGGGGCATGACGTCCTGACCGCTGAAAACGGGATGGAAGGGATTGCCCTATCGAAAGAGAATCCCGTGGAGCAGTTCGTCCGGCACAACATCGAACTGGAGAGGACCAATGCCGAACTGAAGGCCCTCCAGGAAGTCTCATCGGCAATCAGCCGGACAATCGATATGGAAGGGCTTTTGACCGAAGTTTTCCACGCCCTGGCAAGAACGAAGATATTCCCGTTTGAAATAAAGGCGGCGATATTGCTTGTTGATGAAGCAGGAGTGCGGCTTGCTTCCTTTAGCGGCTTCTCTGATGCGGATCTGGAGGCGTGCAACAATATCCGTCTAGGAGAGTGCCTCTGCGGCATCGCCGTGGCAACGGGTGAGATCGTAATCTCAAAAAATTCGCGGGAGGACGTGCGCCATTCCTTGTGCGAGCACGGGGCGGCGCCCCACGGGCATATCGTTGTCCCCCTGAAAGTGGTTGACAAGGTTGTTGGTCTGCTGTCCCTCTATACCGGGCCTGATATCGTGGTTAATGAACAGGCGCTGGAGCTGCTCTCCTCCATCGGGAACCAGGTAGGGATCGCCATCAGCAACGCCAGGCTCTACGAGGAGACGAAATCATCCGCACTCCATGACCCGCTCACCAAGCTCGCCAACAGGCGTTTTCTGGAGATCCAACTGGACAAGCTCATGGAATCGGCTAAAAGATACGATAGGCCGCTCTCGATCATCATGCTCGATATCGACCATTTCAAAATATACAACGACACGTGCGGTCATGTCGAAGGGGACCGGTTGCTGGCAAAGCTCGCCGGCATCCTCATGAAAGACTTGAGAAATGCAGACCAGGTTTTCAGATACGGAGGGGAGGAATTCCTGGCTATCCTCCCCGACACCGACCTGACCATGGCTATTGAAGCGGCTGAACGGCTGAGAAATGCGGTGGAGGCGGAGACGGAAGTGACCATAAGCCTCGGCATTGCCGCATACCGGCATACCATGAATGACAAGGAAAGCTTTATCCTAAAGGCGGATGAGGCCCTCTACCGGGCCAAGCAAAACGGGAGGAACAGGGTGGAGCACGCCTCCTGTCAAGAGAGGGAGGATGATATACTGAACGCTCTGCTTGAATAAAGTGGATAACCAGAGAGGCTCTTGCAAAAGTCTTTTTTAAACCAGATTGCCGCGCTTCGCTCGCAATGACTTAAAAGCAGTAATAACAGTCATTGCGAGGAGGAACGACGAAGCAATCTCGATTTTTGCAAGAGGCTCCAGACGAATATATTTCCCGGGAGAGAAAGTCTCATGGCAGCCTACCGAATCTACATAATCGTCTGGATTGCCCTCATCATCCTGACCGGCGTAACCTGGGGGGTTTCCTACGTCAACCTGGGGATGGGAAACGTGGCGGTGGCGCTCTTCATCGCGTCGGCCAAGGCTGCACTGGTGGCCCTCTTTTTCATGCAGCTGCGCTACGAGAAACGGATCATATGGGCTTTCGCCCTCTTCCCGTTGTTTTTCCTGGCGCTGATCATCTTCGGGACGTTGTCGGACACACTGTTCAGGTGAACAAGTTCACCATTCACGATTCACGATTCACCATTCACGGTTTTAAGGAGGTCCACTATGCTTGGCAGAATAACCGTCGCCCTCTTTTTTCTCCTTCTTGTCTGGGGAAACCTGGTGGCCGGACTGAAGGCGGGGCTTGCCTGCCCCGACTGGCCGCTCTGTCAGGGGCGAATGCTCCCACCTTTCAGGATCGACGTCTGGATGGAGTTCACCCACCGGCTGATTGCCGCCGTGGCGGCCCTCTTCCTGGTGGTCCTCTCCCTGAAACGACTCAGGGCCTACCGCGGATTGGCCAAGGCCATCCCCCTTGCCGCCTTCGGCCTGCTAGCCTGCGAAATTGCCTTCGGCGCACTGGTGGTCCTCTTGGAACTGCCGATGCAGCTTACCGTCGTCCACTTCATGACCGGTCTCACCATCTTTCTGCTCATCGGCTACATGGCCGTATTTGACGGGAATAATGCGCCGGCCCGCTTCCCCGTCCGGGGGTATGCCGCTCTCTTCCTCGCCTTGGGGGTCCTCTTGTATTCCCAGGCGTCCCTTGGCGCCTATGTCCGCCACGCCGGCGCGGGGCTCGCCTGCCCCGACTTTCCCACCTGCAGGGGGGACTGGTTCCCTGCACTTCTGGACGGGCAGGTACTGGCCCACTTCTCTCACCGGTTCCTGGCGGTCCTCATCGTCGGCACGATTGCAGCCCTCGCCGCGGCAGCCTGCCTCGACGGGAAGATGAGGAGGCACCGCCCTGCGGCGCTTACGCTCCTCGGCCTCGGCATCGTCCAGATCGGGGCCGGGGCGGGGGTCGTGCAATCCGGGCTGAACTTCGCCGCCACCGCCCTGCACCTGACCGTGGCTCTCGTCATGCTGCTGGTGCTCGGCAGGATGTGGATACGGGAGGCAGCACTACTCGAAGGAGGTCCGTTATAGAAGCCGTCGGAAGAAAATATGGTGCCGAGGCCGTCCAGGCTGGCGACATCGGTGCGGCTTTCGCCCTCATCAGGCTAGCCAAGCCCGGAATAGTCGCGGCAGTCCTCCTGGCCGGCTATGCCGGCATGGTCACCGCCGCCCGGGGGCTCCCCGAGGCAAGGACCGCCGCTCTCTGCCTGGCCGCCCTGCTTTTGTCCGCAGCCGGCTCGGCCATGCTGAACGGCCTCCTGGACGCCCCGCTGGACAGGAGGATGGCGCGGCTGCGGGTAAGGGTCAGGGCCTTCGATGCCATTGGCGGAACACGACTCCTCTTCATCGCACTGACATGCATCGGCTCCGCCCTCTTCCTGTCGCTACTCCTCAACCGGCTCGTCGTCCTGCTGATTCTTGGCGCCGTTATTTTCTACACCCTTGCCTATACCCTCATCCTCAAACGCCGTTCCCCCTGGGGGGCGGTCCCCGGCGGCATCCCCGGCGCATTGCCGGTCCTCATCGGGCAGGCTGCGGTCACAGGCTCCATCGACATGGCCGGCATGACCTTGTTCATGGTTATCTTCCTCTGGCAGCCCCCCCATTTCTGGGCGCTGGCCCTCCACCACCAGGACGACTACCGGGCTGCCGGGCTGCCGGTCCTGCCCGTGGCATGCGGCGAGGGTTACACGAGGGCACTGATCCTCCTTTACGTCTCGGCCCTGCTCCCCGCCACCCTCGCCCTCCCGCTGACGGGCTGCTGTTCCCCCCTGTTTGCCGCCTTGGCCGCGGCACTATGGCTTTGGTTCCTGGCCGCCTGCTGCCGACATGCCGTCAGGGCCAGGCGGTACGAGCGGGCCTTCCGGGCCTCGATCATCTATCTGACCTTGCTCCTCGCCGCCGTCATTTTCGACATCACCTTAGTGCATTGACAACAGGAGTATCCGTAGGGGCGCAGCATGCTGCGCCCTGGCAGGCGCGAACCCTTGTGACTGCACGCTATAGCGCTTCGGGGACAATAGAATGGTAACCGGGGAGGTGAGTACTGCAAAGGGGAAATAAAGGTGGGATAGTTTTCAGTGCTTGCTTTTCGCCTCATAGACGTACGCCAGCAGGTCCCGGCACATCTGAAGCCTCTTCAGATAGACTTTGCGGGTTGTTTCCTCCTCTGCCTCGATGAGCGGCTTCAGCTTGTCGCACCGCGCCAGCAGGGCCTTCAGCTCGTCACTGGTCATAATCATGGCTTCGTCGCTCTTGCCGCACACCTCCTCGAATCCCTGCTTCCAGTTCTCCTCCGCCCGGGCGGACCGGACCAGGGAGAAAGTGCCAATACCCCCTCTCTGAAACTGATTAAAGGTAGCTGATGGCGATATGCAAAGGATCAGCACGACGGCTGTCAGGAAACCGGCAATTTTCATAGCTCTCCCCTAACGCATAATATTCTTCGACGTATACCCGGGATGGCACCTCTTGCAGTCGTTCATCGGAAACGCCACGCTCAGGTGGCAGACCCCGCAGAACTCCCCCTTCAGGATCAGCGGCATGGAGAAGTGCAGGGTGGTCTTTTTCTTGATGTTGAATACTTCCGGATGGCAGTTGCTGCAGGCAAGCCACTCGGAATGCGCCTTGTGAGGGAAGACGGCAGGAGGGAATTTGACCCATTCCGCCTCCAGGGAAAGCTCCCGGTCGTAGGGCGGTTCTTTGGACTGGGTCTTGAGATAGGTCAGGGGAGCTACCGTCCCCTTCCTGAGGGAAGCCACCCAGTCGATGCCGTCGCCGTAATCTGTTCGCACGAGCGGGCGAAGGAGGAGCTGGGCAAGTTTTTCCTCGCCGCGGCCGATTTCCCCGTTGTGGCACTTTTTGCACTGATCCTGGCCGAAGGCAATCCTTCCGTTATGACAGGCGCCGCAGTACTTGCCCGCTACGTTGGCCGCTTCCGTAATCTCGGTGGTGTTCACCTTCATGTTGAACTCAAGCTCTGAATGGCAGACCCGGCAGGTGTACTTCTCCCTGTGCAGCCAGTGGGAAAACGCGGCTGGTTTAACGCCGTTCTTCGTGGAGAGCCGGTCGATCAGGATGTTCCCGTATTTGCCGGGCGGCGGCAGGGGAGGCAGATTGAAAAACTCCGCCGGCGCCGGTACCGGCCCAAGAAAAGCGGCCGCCACCAGGCTAACGAGCGCGATTACTATTATACGGGCTTGGTATGACATCTCTGGCAACCCATCTGGGGAAAGGCGACCTTGTCGTGACAGACGCCGCAGTATTTCCCGTCGAAAATTTCAATCATGGAATATTTGGTGGTCCCCTTCTTGATCCCGATGAAGATCTCCGGATGGCAGACCTCGCAGCCGTTCCAGACCGTGTGCTTCTTGTGGGAGAAGATGATCTCGGGCATCCCCTCCACCTTGGCGCTCAGGGCAAAGTCTTTCTGCACCGGGAGAGTCGACCTCTTCACCGAAATCCCTTTGATAAAATCAGCAGGCTTGACCAGCCCATCCTCTTCAGCCTTTTCCCAGTCAATCCCGTTGCCGAACCGCTCCTTGGGAAGATTGTCGGCGAATTTGTAGAATGCCTCTTCCCGCTTCGCGGTATCACCCACGAAATGGCACTTATTGCACCTCTGCTGGTCGATGACGGGGGATTCCTTGGAGCAGGCCGCGAAGACCTTTTCGTTATTGAACAGCATTTTGCCGTTATGGCAGGTGCCGCAGTAAAAACCCTTGATATTGTCGGCGGCCCGCATCCGGGTGGTCCCTGCCTTCATGGCAAAGCCGATATCCACATGGCAGACCCGGCAGGTAAACCGGGCCCGGTGTGACCAGTGCTGAAAGACTACCGGTGCAAGGCCCGCATTCTCGGAGAAGTTGTTGATGGTGACATTGCCGAATTCGTAGGGAGGAAGCCGCTTTTTCTTCACCCCCCCCTGGGCGTACGCGATGCCGGCAAAAATGAGTAGTAGCAATGACATCCAGAGAACCAGCCGCTTCATAAGTCCCCTCCTGAGATCGAGTAATGGCTACATAATAAGACATCACCAATTTAAGTCAAGAATATAAAGCACCGTAGCCTGACGGAACCGACTCCGGCAGTAAGCTTTCAGCCCCCTCTCCCTATCCCTATCCCTCTGGGAGAGGGTGGCCAAAGGCCGGGTTAGGGTCTGCCAGCGCTCCACCAGCCATGGTAGCTGAAGGGGACATGATGGCGGAGATGAATCACTGCGACTGGGCCATCGTCGAGCCGGTCCGCCCGGAGAACGGCCAGAAAGCTCTTTTTAGGCTTGCTGTCATAGACCTCCGTCAAGAGCCACCCCGGCTCAACCGCGTCGTCGGCGAGGTAGAGGTAAGCAGGAAGCGGCACGAACACCGGCTCGCTGCAGTAGACCCCCGCGCCGAAATCGTAGCTTTCTGTGTGGCCGGTCTGCATGTCGATCCGGCAGATGAGCGACCAGAAGAACTCCTCCGGCCTGGTTTTAGCCATGTAGCCGAAACGATACCCATGGCAGCGGTGCAGGTCGTTCACCCGCGGCCATTCGCAGCTCCCCCTGTCGATTGTTTCCTGCCGGATGGTCCGCGCTGCCGGGTCTATCAGGTAACGGCGCACCTCGCCGGGAAACGCGTGCCTTCCCGTGCGGCCGGCCATGACCGCGGATGCGACCGGGTCCGCGCCGATGAAGTGGTCGGGGTTGCGGTAGCCGATGAAGTCGGCGACGATTTCCCCTCCCCGTTCATAGGCATTGAACGAATGCCACATGAAACAGGCGGCGGTTTCCAGCAGGAGCGGCGCGCTCTCCCCTTCCCGATCCACCACCATGACGAGGTTCCCCTGCTCCGGCCGCCAGCGGATCGACTCCGCCAT
>WNGH01007260.1_pt1 | contig 10550 bp, 7 predicted proteins | sample 5400631 | NCBI WGS metagenome assembly WNGH01 (sample SAMN13153373, study PRJNA577476) | soil metagenome | isolation source: 115 cm soil or saprolite under Garry oak tree replicate 1 | place: USA:California | collected 2016-06-15 | reverse complement strand
CTCGGGAAGCGCGGAACTGAAGCTGGGTAGTGGCGTTCGGTCGCCTAAGCCAGAGCCGCGGTGGAACGCCGACAAGCGAGCCGCGCCCGAAGCGCGAGCGAGTGGCAACATTCGTTCGCGTGGCGCGGATCACGACCCACAACTGCGTTTGTCGGCGTTCCGCTTCCGAATTCTTTCTTTCGTAGCCCGGATGAAGCGCAGCGAAATCCGGGAGTAAGATCGAAGCGATACTGTTGTCCCGGATTTCACTTCGTTCCATCCGGGCTACATTGATTTTGCGAAGCCGGCTTAAGCGAAGAACCAAGGCAGGCACCACCCCTGTCTTGTCCTTCGCTTCCGCCCTTCGCGCTTCACGTGATGGCTTTTGCAAAACTCGGGCGCACGCGCGCCGCGAGAACGATGATGCTCTTACCCTCCCCTGGAGGGGGAGGGTCGCGCACCAAAGGTGCGCGGGGTGGGGTGAGCGACGGTTAGGCGAGGCGCAGCGGCACGGTTGCTTTCACCCCCTCCCGCTCGCTTACGCTCGCGACCTCCCCCCTCCAGGGGGAGGTGAAAGTGAAGGCGCCGCGAGAACGGATCGTCATTGCGAGCAGCGAAGCAATGCGCCACTTAATCGAAACCAAAGAACCGGCAGAATTCCGCGGGCGCGGCGCGCGGCGAACGAAAGCCGTTGGCCGGATGGCTGCGATCGCCATAGCCGATCGAAACCGCGCAAAACAGCATCTGCTCCGGCGGCATTTTGACGAATGGGCCGACGATGCGACGCATGCGCGCCCAGGATTCCTGGGCGCAAGTATCGAGACCGTGGCCGCGCGCCAAATACATCAAAGCGTGGATGTAGCCGCCGAGATCGGCCCACTGCCCGGGCCCAAGCCGCCGATCGATGGCGATGAACAGCGCGACCGGCGCGTTGAAGAATTCGTAGTTGCGTTTGTATTGGGTAAGCCGCGCCGCGGCATCGGCACGATCGATCTCGAGCGCGCCATAAAGCTGCACGCCATGATGCTCGCGGCGCGATTTGTACGGCTCCCACATCGTTTCGGGATAGATCGGATATTCTGCTGCCTCCTGGCGTGGATCGCGGCCGGCGATCGAAGTCGCAACTTGCCGTTTGAGGTCGGCAAGCGCCGCGCCGGTCAGCGCGTAAACCTGCCAGGGCTGCAGATTGCCGCCGGAAGCCGCGCGCGCGGCGCGCGCGATCACGTCGCGCACCAGTTCGGCATCGACCGGCGTGTCGAGGAACCAGCGGCACGAAATTCGCGAATCGACCGCGGCAAAAACATCCATGGCGCGATCAGTCATGGTGCGATCAGTCATGGCGTCCATGGCAGCGTTATGCGCGGCAGGATTATCCATCGCCAGACTCCTTGGTGCTTAGTTCTGGGGCTGACTCGCTGGCATGGTCGTATACTATCGGTCGGCAAAGGGCGAATACGCTTGCTGCAAATGCTGGGGGAAATCACATGGCCAGTCATGCAGCTGCCGACACTGCAGTCACGATAGCCGCGCGACTCGATCGGCTGCCGCCATCGCGCCATACACGAAGGCTGGTGACGCTGTTGTCGCTCGGCGGCTGGTTCGAATTCTACGACCTGTTCTTCACCGCCTATATCGCGATCGGCCTGTTCAAAGCCGGCATCTTCACTCCGACCACGCAGGGCCTGTTCGACCTCAAAGGCTTCGCTAGTTTTGTCGCCGCCCTGTTCTTGGGCCTATTCATCGGCACGCTGGCGTTTAGCTGGTTGTCCGACCGGTTCGGCCGCCGCTCGATTTTCACCTTCGCACTGCTTTGGTACTCGATCGGCGCCTTCATCATGGCGTTTGAGAACACGCCGGAAAGCATCGATCTGTGGCGGCTGATCGCCAGCATCGGGCTCGGCGTCGAACTGGTGAATGTCGATGCCTATGTGTCCGAACTGGTGCCGAAGGAGCAGCGCGGGCCGGCCTTCGCCTACAAGCAATTCGTCATGTTCACCGCGGTGCCAGTAGTGGCTTTCCTCGCCTGGCAGCTCGTCCCGCAAACCATTCTCGGTCTCGACGGCTGGCGCTGGGTCGTGATCATCGGCTCGATCGGCGCTTTCGTGATTTGGTGGATCCGCAGAAACTTGCCGGAATCACCGCGCTGGCTCGAGCATCACGGCCGCAGCGCCGAGGCAGACGCCATCGTCAGCGGACTGGAAAGCCGCATTCGCGCCGACGGCGCCGCGCTGCCGGCGCCGGAAGTGGTTGCCGGCGAGGCGGAGCGCAAGACCGGCGCCTGGTCCGAGATGTGGAACGCGACCTATCGCGGCCGCACCATCATGCTGGTGATCTACAACTTGTTTCAGACGATCGGCTATTACGGATTCTCCAGCTGGGTGCCGACGCTGTTGATTTCGCAGGGCGTCGAGGTGACAAAATCGCTGACCTATACGTTCGTGATCGCGATCGCCGCGCCGATCGGGCCGCTGATCGGCGTTTTCTTCGCCGACCGTTTCGAACGCAAATGGCAGATCGCATGGGCGGCGGCCGGGATCGCCGTGTTCGGACTTCTGTTCGCGCAGCAGACGAGCGCCGCGGGCGTGATCGTCTGCGGATTACTGATCACGCTTTGCAATAATTGGCTGTCGTTCTCGTTTCACGCCTATCAGGCGGAACTCTATCCGACCCGCATCCGCGCCCAGGCGGTCGGCTTCGTGTATTCATGGAGCCGGTTTTCCGCGATCTTCTCCGGCTTCATCATCGCGTTCTTTCTTAGCCGCTACGGTACGATCGGCGTGTTCAGCTTCATTGCCGGCGCCATGGTGGTCGTGTTCATCGTGATCGGCGGCTTCGGACCGCCCGTGACCAAACGCCGGCTCGAAGCCATCGCGGCGTAGGGTATGGTTTCCCGTCATCCGCTCGTCCCCGCGAAAGCGGGGACCCAGTACCTTAATTAAGGATCGGTCGATTCCTCTGGATTCCCGCTTTCGCGGGAATGAGCGGAAGTAACGGCCTTACTTTCCTTCCAACGTATTGACCGCGTCCCAATCGTGAGCTGGCGGATGCGCCAATAATTTCTTGGCGCGCTGCAGAAGAATTGCCGAAGGCGGATCGGCGGCGGCGACCGGCGCTAGCGCCGCGATACAACCGGCAAAATCGCGCGCGCGCCAGCATGCCAGCGCGTGCCGATAGGCGACCGATAACACTTTCTGCTCGGGAGTTTCTTGGCCATGACATGCCAGCGGCTCGTAGATGCTGATCGGTTCATCGCGACCCTGGACACGGATCGTGTCAAGCTCGCGCCAGGCAGAGCTTGCAGCGGCGCGATCGAATGTGCTCTTGGCAGCCATGATCGAGGTACCGAAATATTTGTTGGCGCCCTCAAGCCGCGAGGCGACGTTCACGGTGTCGCCCATCACCGTGTAATTGAAGCGCTGACGCGAACCAATATTGCCGACCAAGGCGTCGCCGGAATTCAATCCGATGCGCTGGCGCAAGCTGAAACGCTGCCATTCGGCCGGATCGCGGTTGAGCTTGTGGAGCCGCTCGCGGCAGTGCAAGGCGGCGTTGACCGCATTCGCTGCATGATCCGCATCGTCGACCGGCGCGCCGAATACCGCGACGATGGCATCGCCGATATATTTATCGACGAAGCCGCCGTGTTCCTGGATGATGTCGGTCATCGCCGAAAGATACTCGTTCATAAATTTCACCAGATCGGGCGGCGCGAGCGCTTCGGAAATCGACGAAAATCCAGCGAGGTCGGAGAAGAACACGGTGACGTTGCGAGTTTCGCCGCCGAGCGCCGGCGGCTTGTTCGCCGCAACCATTTTCTCGATCACGGCCGGCGCCAGATACAAGGCGAAGCTCTTGCGCAGAAAGCGCCGGTCCTTGTCGGCGACCAAAAACCGGAATCCGGTCGCGGCGCCGAGACTGACAAGCCCGGCCAGCAACGGCTCGATCAACGGCAGCGACAATGCGTGGGTGAAGGCGAGTGTTGCGCCGGACGTCCACACGCCAGCCGCCACGATATAAACAAGCACTGCGCCGAAAAGCGGCAACGCCATCACCGCACCCGCCGTAAGCACGGCGAGCGCTATCGAAATTACGACGCGGCCGAGCCGACCAAATTCGATCAGAGCGTCGCCTCGAATGAGGTTATTGACCGCCGTCGCATGGGTATAGACGCCGGGAATGGAGTCGCGGGCAAATACGGTGCTCGGCGGCGGCGCCGGCAGCGCGCAGCGTGGACCGACGGGATTTTCCGGCGCGGTAGCGAAACGCTTCGACGTGACCTGACGATCCTCGACGTCGAGCACGGTGGCGATGAGTACGACCTTGCCATCGAAATGCCCGCGGAAGAATTCGCGATCGCCTTTCTCGTTGCAGGCGCGCAGATCGGCCAGCGAGAAGGTCGGAATTGCTTCGCTGCCGCCATCGAAATTGAGCGCGATCGTATTGGGCACAGCAGGCGCAATGCGATATCCGGAAATGGTCATTGGCGCCGTGCCGAGCGCGCGCGCTGCAAGCTCGACCGCCATCGACGGTTGCGGCGTGCCGTCGATAACGACGCTGAGCGGAATGCGCCGTACCACGTCGTCCGGGTCGTTATAGACGTTCAAGGAGCGAATGTTGTCGCCTTGGCCCACCGCAATGCGCTGACCTGGCGCCGGCATGATCGGAAAATCGCGATGTTGCGCCTCGCCGAGCACCACTTTGCCGGCATGGGCGCCGAGCGCCAGCGCGCGCAGAAAATCGCGGTCAAACCCGCGCAGTCTTCCGCCGAGGGTATCGTCGCCGAACGGAATTTCGGATTGCTCGATCGAGGTCGGAAATACAATGTCGAAGCCGACCACCTTGGCGCCGCCGGCAATGATCGCGCTCAACACCTGACCGATTTCCGGCGTCCAGGTTATCGCCGGCGTGCCGACGAAGGGCGGCGTGCGATAGGTTTCCTCATCGAGCGCGACGACGACGGCCGGCGAGGCTTGCGGCTCGTGCATATTGCCGAAGACGCGCCAGCGCAGCGCGGTGAGGAGATCGATCGACAAGCCGTGCAGCCGATCGAGCGGCGGCGCCAGGATCAGCAAGCCGGCCAATACGGCAATAACAAGAGCAGCACCCGCATCCCGAAGCCGTGCCGATGCCGTCATCATGCGCCAGATTCGCCGCTGTTAATTTCGCGCTTGCAGGCGCGCCAAGCGCCCCGCAAGCGGCATGTCGCCAGGTTTTGCATCGGGATCGATTTTGAACACGATCTCCTGCCCGGCCAATTTGGCGCGGTAGATTCCGCCGGCAGCGAGCGCCACGCCGGCTTTGGCAAAATCCAAGAAGGCGCCGCGGACCAGCTGTTGATCGGTAACGGCGATCTCATGCCGCTCGCCGGGCTGATCGAGACGTTCGACCACAAGCCTGCCGCCCGGGCGCACTTCAAAAACCGGCGACAGTCCATACAACGTGAATTGCGGATGCGGGACTGCGGCAGCCGACTGCCGGCTGGGCACTTGGCGAAACACCATGGCGCCGCTTTTACCGGCGAGCTCGGCCGAGAGCATCATCTTGCCGCCTTCGCAAGCGATTTTCGCACGCACCACTTCGCCGCCGGCAACTTCGCTTTGTTCGGTGCCGACCGTCACCGTTCCGCCGATAATGGTTTCGCGCCAGCACGATTTCAAATAACCGAGCACGATGCGGTCATGGCCGCCGAGACGGATCACCTGGCCCGGCTCGACGTAATCCATGAACTGGACCCCAGCGACGCCGCCGCCGACTTCTTCAACGACCGCCGCCGGCGTCTGTGCCGCTACAGGAGAGACCAGCATGCCGGCAGCTTGCAGAACCATGGCGAAGATGCCGTTCATCGGATTTGCCCCTCAACCCTGATTGCCTCGCGGCAAAGTTCAATACGCGGTCTTATTGATCTCCCCGGAACTAGTGACGTACCAGCGCTCGCTGATGAAAGGTTTGCTGGCGAGACGATCGGCAAGCCAATCGGCAACCAGGATCGGCGGAAACGGGCCGAGATTGGCGGCAGGCACATTGCCGACCGAATGGCGCGATTCCTGATAAACCACCATCTGTTTCGGGCCCTTGAGCGCCGCCATCAGGCGCTCGGAATATTCGAGCGGGCTCAATTCTTCCGCTTCCCCGGCAACGCAAAGATACGGCACGCGGATTTTTTCGGCATGACCTTGCCACGTGATGGTCTTGCGGAATTCGTCGAACTCATCCTCGTCGGTGACGCCGCACATATACATGAATCGCTTTTTGAACGTCGGCGAGGCTTCCTGGAAAATCGTGTGGCCGCCCGGCTCATGACACACCGACATCACCGCGCAGGCCTTGATGCGCGGCTCGTTGCCGGTGAGCACAGTACCGAACAGCGAGCCGAAGCTCGTCCCCGCCACGCCGATCCGCGCGGCATCGAGCTCCGGCCGCGCTGCGATCCAATCGACCAGCGCCGGGCCGGTGGCGATCCAGTTCTCCATGCTGAAATAGAGCCCGATCAACGGCGCTTCGTACTGTCCCGGCCCGTCGACCGCCAGCACCGCCATGCCGCGATTGAGATATTTGTCGCCGTACAGCGCCACCTGAATCTCTTTGTAGCTGTCCATGCCGGGAATAGCGATCACCACCGGCAAGCGGCCGCCGCTATAGTTCGGCGGCAGATGCAGCCAAGCCGGAATCGCTTTGTCCTTGAACGGCACCCACGCTGCCTCGACGTGATGATCCGCGAGCGTCGCATATTTGGCGTAACATTCCCACTTCTTGTTGTTGTAGGCAATATTGGTTTCATCGTTCTCGTCATACGGCCATTGCGCCGCGCCCCAATGCACCGCGGCCATGAAGAAGTTGTCTCGCGCGGTGACTTTGCGGTCGGCTTGCGCCGCGGCATTGGCCTTGGCCTCGCGCCGGCGCGCGACGGCGGCGAAGGCCGGCCCGATATCGGCCATCTTTTTCACCCGCTCGCGGATCCCAGCGAAATCGGCATTGGCCTCGATGCCGCAAGGCAGATGGATGTACAGCGACCGCGGCTGGTCCCAATCGATGCCGTTGGCGCGGATGATGTTGTCGATCAGCCAGCGCTGCTCGTCGAAACGGCGCACCCGCGGCGGGCCGCGTTTGTCGAGAACGGGCGGAAAGCCTTGCTGCGGGCGGTTCATGCGCTCCCTCCGATTGGCGGACGGCCGGCAAAAGCATCCGGCAGCCGCTTACGGCAGCATTATCGGCGCGGCGCATGCCTTGTTGTCAACGAGGCTATGATTATGATCGCCGCGCCTATGGAGCGGCGCGCGGCGGAGCAAAACCTCGCTCTGCCAGGCAGAGTCGGGTCACTCCCGCTACTTTGCGCTTTTCTGCAAAGGATAAAGCCAATCTCATGAAGCTCGCTGTTCCGGATATGATCTCGAATTCGTATTTCCCGGCCGAGGCCGCGGTCGCACTTGGATTTTTCCGCGCCGAAGGGCTCGACGTCTCGCTCGAACTGATTTTTCCGGTCGATAAGGCTTACGCCGCGTTGCGCGACGGCGCGGTCGATTTCGTCGGCGGTTCGGCGCATTCGGCGCTGGCGGCCTTTCCGGATTTCCGCGGCGTCAAGCTGATCTGTGCGCAAGCGCAGGGCATGTATTGGTTCCTGGTGATGCACGCCGATCTGAAAGCCAAACGCGGCGACGTTTCCGTCGTCAAAGGCCGCCGCATCGGCGCCGCGCCATGGGTCGACAAGGGCCTGCGCGGGCTACTCGAGGAAGCGGGAATCGACCTCGCGCGGGACAATGTAACGATCGCTCCGGTTCCCGGCGCCGCTGGAGCCGGCATCAATTTCGGCGTCACGGCAGCCAAGGCGCTCGAAGAGCGCAAGATCGACGGCTTCTGGGCCAATGGCATGGGCGCCGAAATGGCGGTACGCCGCGGCATCGGCACGGTCGTGCTCGACGTGCGGCGCGGCGACGGCCCGAAGCCTTGCTTCAACTTTACCGCAGCGACGATCGCCACGACGGATGCGCTGATCGCGCGCGCGCCGGAGCAAGGCGCAGCCGCCGTGCGCGCGATTGTCAAGACGCAGGCTACATTGAAGGCGAAAGTCGAACGCGCCGCCGAGGTCGGGAAAAAACTTTTTCCGCCGTCAGAGGCGGCGCTGATCGTCGAGCTTATCCGGTGCGACCTGCCCTATTACGACGCCGCGCTGTCGCCTGACTTCGTCACCGGCATGACCGAATTCGCGCGGCGGCAAGGGCTGCTCGCGGGGCAAGTGTCTTATGCCGATGTGGTGGCGACGCAATTCGCGCCGTTGTGGAAGGCGTGACTTGTTATTCGTCAGCCCGCACTCGGCCGCTCGGTGCCTTTGACAAACATCCGGTAGCCCGAGCGCACATTGGGCCAATAGTCCCAGATCGCATAATGCTGGGTGCAGCGATTGTCCCAGAATGCGATCGAATGCGGCGTCCAACGGAAACGCATGTTCCAATGCGGCCGCGCGATATGGTCGTAAAGGAATTCCAGCACGCCGCGGCTTTCAGTAGGCGGCACTTCGTTAATGTGACTGGTGAACTCGCGATTGACGAACAGCGCCTTACGGCCGCTTTCAGGATGACGAATGACGATGGGGTGAACGGCGACCGGATAGACATCGGCGTTCTTGTCAAAGCCGCGCGAACCGTCATGCGTTGCGTTCTTGCCCTCCAGATACGCCTTCATCGATGGACTCAATTCCTCGTAAGCCTTGTAAGCGGAGGCAAACATCGTGTCGCCGCCGCCATCGGGCGGAATGATTTCCTGGTACAGCACGCTGTACATCGGCGGGATTTCGGCACAGCTCTGGTCGGAATGCCATTCTTCGCCCGAGACGCGTTTTGAGCTGGCGTCGAAATATTGCTTACGAATCGCCGGATGTCCCGGCACCGTCTTTGATGCAGTGCCTTTGCCGCCGACATGAATGTGCGGTTCGCCAAAATAGCGCACCAGGCGTTCGTGCGATTCGAAATCGATCTTCTGATTGCGGAAAAAGATGACGCCGTGCGCGATAATGGCGTCGTGTACTTCGTCGACCTGGCGATTGGAAAGCGGCCGCCTCAGATCGATATTGCCGATTTCGGCCCCGATATGCGGCGAACAAGGCGTGACGGTGACGGTGTCGTATTCCCGGATTTGGCTCATGACGCGTATGAAGATGGCGCTTGGGTAAAGGGTGATCCGAAGCTGGCTGGATCGTAGTTGACTGTTGGCGGGAATGCCAGCCGCGCGCCGGGAATGGCCCTTAGAAAGCCCCTGCATGGAACTGAAAGCGCTGCGTCACGTCGTAGTTCTGCTTCGCGATCGGATAAGCGTAATCGACGCGGATCGGGCCGAACATTGAATCCCAGATCAGGCTGGCGCCGATCGAAGAGCGCAGTGCCCGGGAATTGGCGATCTGCTGCGCCGGCGACAGCGAGGTCGCCAGGCTTGGCACGGTCGAGGCGTTGGTCGCCCATAAGCTGCCGGTGTCGGAGAACAGCGCGATCTTGAGTTGCGCGTCCGGCGGTACGAACGGCATCGGCGCTTGCAGCTCGGCCGAGGTGGTCCAATAGACGTTGCCGCCAAGGTTATCCATGGTCGTGCCGGGCGTGATATCGCGCGGCCCGAAGCCGTTCGGCGCGAAGCCGCGCACCAGTTGCGGCCCGCCGAAGAAGCCGCTCAGCAGCGGCAATTGCTGGCCGCCCCATGGCGTCACATAGCCGCCTTGCACGCGTACCATACCGACCAGATCGCCAACGATCGGATGATACAGCCGGACATCCTCGGTGGTTCGCGCAAATTTTGCCGCGCCCCCGAGCCCGGCGATTTCGTTGTTGGTCCGCGCCCAAACGCCGGTCGTCGGATCTTTAGGATTGTCCAGCGTGCTGTAAGTCACGCCATTGCCGACGGAGGATACCCAATAAGCACCCGCCTGCGCCGCTTGCTGGATCGGCAGCGAAACCGTGCCGATCGCCGGATTAAGCGAAACGCCTTGATTGTAGATCGAGTAATTCCAGTTTACGCCAAGATTGTCGGTGATCGGCGTGGCGGCAGAAAACTTGGCGCCGTAAAGGCTAGTGTTGAACGCCTGGTTGGAATTGGCGAAGGTTTGTCGGCCGAATAATTCGGCGCCCACTGCGAGCCGCTGACCGAGAAACCAGGGATCGGTGAAAGCGAGATCGAAGCCCCTGGCATATTGGCCATAGGTGACCGACGCTTTGGCGATGTTGCCGGTGCCGAGGAAATTCGTATCGCTGATGGTCACCTGGCCCAAAAAGCCGTCGCTTGTCGAATAGCCTCCCGACACGAAGAAATTACCGGTCTGCTGTTCCTCCACCGCGACGTCGAGCACGACGCGATCCGGTGCCGAACCGGGCACGGAGGCGATTTTCACCGATTTGAAATAGCCAAGCGCTTTGAGGTGGCGTTCGCCGCGATCGATCAGCGCCCGATTGTAAGCATCGCCTTCGCCGACGTCGAATTCGCGGCGGATGACCTCGTCGCGCGTCTTGATGTTGCCGTGGATTTGGATGCGCTCGATATAGATCCGCCTGCCCTGCTCGATCCGGTACGAAATGTCGATCAGCCGGCGATCGGCG
>WNGH01010733.1_pt1 | contig 10552 bp, 9 predicted proteins | sample 5400631 | NCBI WGS metagenome assembly WNGH01 (sample SAMN13153373, study PRJNA577476) | soil metagenome | isolation source: 115 cm soil or saprolite under Garry oak tree replicate 1 | place: USA:California | collected 2016-06-15 | reverse complement strand
GGCGGCGGAATTGACCCCCATCCGCGAAGTCGATGACCGCCAAATCGGCGCGGGCTCCTGCGGTCCGGTTACCGCTGATATTCAGCAAAGCTTCTTTGACGTGATCAAAGGGAAACACAGAAAATATTCGTCGTGGCTCGCATACCTCTAAGGCGCAAGCGACCTCAGAGTATCCCTTTCGGTACACCGCGCTTTTTATTCGTCTGGAAATAGAGTTGATGGCCGAGACTCGGGAACCGACCCTACGAGTGACCATGCTCCCGCGCGATACCAACGCGCGCGGAACCATTTTCGGCGGGGTCATCTTGAGCCACATCGATTTGGCGGGCGCCATCGCGGCTTCGCGGCAAGCGGCGCGAAATTTTGTTACCCGGGCCATGCGTGAAGTCGGCTTCATTGCTCCGGTGTATGTCGGAGATGTCGTGAGTTTCTATACGTCTGTAGCGCGCGAAGGAAAAACATCGATGACCATCGAAGTTCTAGTGGAGGCTGAACGATCCGGGGAACCAGGAGAACAGATCCGCGTGACCGAAGCCGAGGTGGTTTATGTGGCGGTGGACGAAAAAGGCAAACCCACCTCGATCCGATGAGATGATGCAGCTTGGCAATATTCTCGTCGGTACCCTGCTTATCCTTATCGTCACGGCGCTGGCGGCCTTTTCCCAGGGCGGGCCAGCTAAAATGGGCAGGACAGGGTGTCCTCAGTGTGTGAATGACGGCTCGCCCATATCTCTGTCGCTGCAGAGGGCCGACGAATTGTATGCGAGTTTCAAAACCAAAGAGGCGCGAAGCGAGCTTCTTAGGGTTCTGGCTTGGGACCCGCAGAACGCAGAAGCGCTCTCTAAAATGGCCCGAGTTTATATCGAGTTCGCTGATCTGATCCCGGAATCGTCCCCCGACTGGCAAGCAAAAAGAATGGTGGAATACCGGACGGCCGAGGACTATGCCCGTAAATCCGTCAAAGCGGATCCGAATTCCACCTGGGGCCATTTTTATGTCGCCGCGTCGCTGGGAAGTGTCGCCGCTTTGTCACCGGTGGCCAAGCAAATCGATTTGGCGGGAGAGATTCGTGAAGCCATCGAAAAGGCGATTGCGCTCGATCCGCAAAACGGCTTCGCCTATCATGTCTACGGAATCTGGCATCGAAAGATGGCGGAGATCGGTAAAACCAAGCGCTTGTTTGCCGCCGTACTCTACGGGCGTTCCGTTCCCAAAGGGAGCTTGGATCAGTCCATCGACTACTTGAGGAAGGCCGTCGCTCTCGATCCCACCGTCATCGCTAGCCGACTGGAGTTAGCGAAAAGCTACGTAGCGGTTGAAAATTGGACTCGGGCGCGCAAGTTCCTCGTCTCCGTGCGAGAACTTCCCATACAGTTCTCCGACGACGCCAAGCATAAACAAAAAGCGGAGCAGCTGCTGGAAGAGATTAAGGAGCGCTAGCGCCGGGACTCCTAATAACAATCCGAGTTCCTGACCCGCATCGATCCAACGGGGTCAGCAAATTTTCCACCGCGGCGAATTCGGCCAAATTCTCATCGTCGCCAATCGAGGCGGTTGCACGAGCCGTGGCCTTTCAGTATCTATGAGCACTAAGATGAACCGGCTCCAAAGAGTCTTTGCATTGCTGATCTCGCTCGTAAGCTTGGTCGGCTGCGGCCGATCTTCGAGTGCGCCTAGAATTTTGCGCGTAGGATTTGTCCCGGCGGAAGATGCCCAACGAGTCATCCAAAACGCCCAGCCGATTATCGATATCCTGCAGAAAGAGCTGGGCATGGAGGTGCAGCCTTTCGTGGCGACGGATTACACCGGCGTCATCGAGGCGCTGCGAGCCAATAAGCTGGATATCGCATTTTTGACGCCCGCGTCCTACGTGCTGGCCAAAAACGAAGCGAACGTGACCGTGGTGCTCAAGTCGGAGCGCAAAGGTTCGCCTTTCTATTATGCGGCGATCATCACGCGGGCCGACAGCGGCATTAACAAATTAGCAGATCTACGCGGCAAGACCTTCGCTTTTGGAGACCCGCTCTCGACGTCGGCCAACGTTTTTCCCCGAAAAATGTTTCACGAGGCCGGGATCGACCCGGCGCGCGATTTCAAGCAGATTCTCTACTCCGGCGGCCATGACGCCACGGTGCTGGCGGTGCTAAACGGCAAGGTCGATGCCGGCGCAACTTATGCAAACTCGCCGGACAATAACGATACGGCGTGGATGCGTTATTTGAAAAGTTCGGAGGACGTCAAAAAGATTCACGCCATTGCTTTCTCCGAGCCGATTCCAGCGGACAATCTGGTGATCAACTCACATCTCGAAGAGAGCCTTGCCCAAAAAGTGCAAACGATCTTCCTCGATCTGAGCCGTGACCCCAAGGGAAAAGAGATGCTGCGGGATCTCTATCAGATCGACGGCTTTGTGGCGGCGACCGACAAAGACTACGATTCCGTGCGCCAGGCATTCGCCATTGCCGGCATCGAGCTCAGGGAAGCGCTCCAAAAAAAGCAGCCGTGAGCATTCTCGAAATCAAGGACTTGCATCAATCCTATGGTGCGACGACGCCAGTGCTTCGGGCCATCAGTCTCAGGATCGAGCAAGGAGAGTTTGTCGGGATCATCGGCCTCAGCGGTTCGGGCAAATCGACTTTGCTGCGCTGCATCAACCGGCTCATCGATGCCAGCTCGGGCGCCATTATGGTGCCCCGCTCGCTGGTCGGTGGAGGTTCCAACAATGGCAGGGCGGATGTTCTGAAGCTCGCGAGACCGGAGCTCCGTCTCCTGCGCCGCAAAATCGGCATGGTCTTCCAGCAATTTAATATCGCCAAGCGTCTTTCGGTCATCGAAAACGTCCTCTCCGGCGGCCTCGGATATCAGCCGGCGCTGCGAAGCACCCTCCGTATCTTCTCGGCGGAGGAGCAGCGCCAGGCTCTGGCTAACTTGAAGCGGGTCGGTCTTCTCGATCACGCGTACAAACGGGCGGATGAGCTAAGCGGCGGCGAACAACAGCGGGTGGCCATTGCGCGAACCTTGATGCAGCAGCCGGCGATCATTCTTGCCGATGAGCCGGTTTCCAGCCTTGACCCGAAATTGTCGCGGGTCGTCTTGGATATTTTGAAGCGGGTTTGCAAAGAAGATGGAATTACGGCGCTGGTGAGTCTACATACTCTGGAGCTTACGCGAGAGTACGCCGACCGGGTGATTGGACTGAAACAGGGGCAGGTTTTCTTTGATGGCCCCGTGCGTGACTTGACTGAGCCGATTGTCGATTCGGTTTATCAGCGAAGAGAATAAGAAACCGGGTCTCAATCCGGTTCGAATCCCAATACACGATCCAGCGCTAGTCTTCCGGGTCCGGAAAGTAACAGACTGATACTCATTGTCGGTGAGCTAGCCTCTGAGGCGAGTCACGGATGAGCCATGAGCTCCATCAGAAAAAGTGTGGAGAGAACTAACTTCGCTGAGGAAACCATGAAGAGAAGCGAGACCGATATTTTTTCCGAGGCACCGACGCCGCCGAAGCGCGGCGCAAGATTCTTGGTTTTGCTGGTCATCTTTGGGCTGATCATGGCGTGGTCTTTTCACGGCGCGAAAATCCGCCCGGGTGAATTGATTCAAGGCATCCCGCAGATCGCCATCACGTTAGGGCGCATGTTGCCGCCGGATTTTTCTAAAGTGACCCATGCCAAGGGCTACTTTTTACCCGAAGGATTCTCGCTCCGGGAATTATTTCTTCCGTTGCCGCTTCCAGCGCAACAGGCGCGGATCAAACAGCGCTGGTGGGACAATACCTTTCCGCAAACCATCGTCGGCGCCACGTTAGAGACGGTACAAATGGCTCTGGCGGGAACTTTTCTTGCGTTGATTGTCGCGTTTCCAGTCGGTTTCCTCGCCGCGCGCAACACCACGCCGCACCCGCTGGTTTACCACGCCTTGCGGACCGTGCTGAACTTTCTCCGCACGATTCCGAACCTTGCGCTGGGACTGCTCTTCGTCGCGGTGGTGGGTCTTGGCGTTTTTGCCGGCACCTTGGCGTTGGCGATCCACATCGCGACCGTTCTGGGAAAACTGCTTTCCGAATCGGTGGAGAATATCGACGAAGGGGTGGTGGAAGCGATCCGTGCCACCGGCGCCGGCTACTCGCAGATTCTGTCGTTCGCCGTGCTGCCGCAAATCTTGCCGGATCTGATCTCTTTTACATTGTATCGGCTGGAGACGAACATTCGTGCCGCGTCCGTTTTGGGGCTGATCGGCGCCGGCGGCATCGGTTATCTGATGAATACGAGCTTTCGGACGTTTCAGTATCAGGAAGCGGCCGCCATCGTGATTGTTTTAATCGCGCTCGTGATGCTAGTGGATTATCTGAGTTCGCGTCTGCGGAAACTCGTCGTTTAGCTACGAAAGTAGGCGCCCCGCAGCTCAGCAGTGCTTCCATTGGCGGGTTGACGTCCGGAACGGAAATAAACGCCGTCATGGACATTTTTTAGCCCCTTGTGTAATCTCGCGCAGGAGAAACAATTTCGATGATTCGCGTCGTTGGTTTGGTGGCAAAATACCAGGAGCCCAAGGCTGCCGAAATGGTGCGTTGGTTGGCGCCGTGGCTCAAGCAGAGGAGAAAGAAAGTTCTGGTGGAAGACGGTGTGGTCCGCGGCGCCGGCGTCTCCTGCACCAAGAAGCAACTGGCGGCCAAAGCCGATCTGATCATCTCGTTGGGCGGCGATGGAACCCTGCTCAACATCGCGCCTCTGGTGGAGCGGCCCGATGTCCCCATTCTCGGTGTGAATTTGGGCGGCCTCGGCTTTATCACGGAAGTAGCAGTGGACGAACTGGAGTCCGTCTTGGCAAAAACTCTGGAGGGAGATTACGAAGTTGAAAAGCGCATGACTCTGGAGGTCCGGGTCAATACGAAGAACGGTAAATTGCGCAAATTTAGAGTTCTCAACGACGCCGTGATCGCCAAAGGCGCGCGCAGCCGCATCATCGATCTGGAGACCTATGTTGGCGACGATTATCTTTGCACCTACCGGGCGGATGGCTTGATTATATCCACGCCTACCGGTTCCACGGCCTATTCCCTGGCCGCCGGAGGACCTATCTTGGAACCGGCCCTGGGCGCAATCATTTTGAGCCCCATCTGTCCCCACACTTTGACCAACCGGCCCATCGTGGTTCCCAACAAGTCGACCATTCAGGTAACGCTTCGTTCTTTCGGCGATACCGTCATTCTCATTCCCGACGGGCAGCCGGGCGTGCGCTTGAACAACGGCGATCAGGTGGAGGCGCGGGATTTTGGTTTGCCGGTCTCGTTGATCAAGCTGCCGTCGCGCAGCTATTATGAAATCCTGCGCAACAAACTGAAGTGGGGAGAACGTTAATCCGGCCTTGGTATGCTGCGCGAGCTACGGATCAAGAATTTCGCCGTGATCGACGAGGTGGCGCTGGAGCTGGGACCCGGACTCAACGTCCTCACCGGAGAGACGGGTGCCGGCAAATCGATCGTCCTCAATGCGCTCGGCTTGATCTGCGGCGAGCGCGGCGCTTCGGACATCATCCGCCACAAAGAAGAAGAGGCGAACGTCGAGGCGCTGTTCGATGATCTTCCGCCGCCGCTCGAAATCAAGCTAAAAGAGCTGGGTTTCGATGCCGGCGGTGAATTGGTTATCAAACGGATTCTCAGCCGCTCGGGGAAGAATCGCATCTATATCAACGGAAGTCTCTCGCCGCTGAACCTTCTTTCGGAAGTCGGGAGTTGCCTGGTTCACATTTACGGACAACACGAACACCATACGTTGCTGCAGCCGGAGACCCAGCTAGCTTTGCTGGACGGCTTCGCGGTTCTCCATGACAAAACCGAGTTGATGAAGCAGAACTTCGATGCGCTCACGGCAGCTTGGAGCAATCTCACGAAGGCACGAGAATCACTCGACCAGCGGCGCCGCGAGAAGGCGTTCCTCGAAGCTCAAGCGGAGGAGATTGTTCGAGCCCGGCTCAGACCCGGGGAAGAAGAGGCACTGCAAGCAACCAAGAACCTCTTAGTCCATGCCGAGAAGCTTCATCAGGGGTGTCGCGAAGGCGAGGAGCTGCTTTACGAGGGCCAAGAGGCGCTGGTAAGCCGCTTGGGGAAGTATGCGTCTAAGTTAAGAGAATTAACGGGCATCGATGAAACGCTTAAATCCGCCATGGAACTGCTCGACTCATCGTTGGCACAGTTGCAAGAGGCAACGGCGGAGCTGCGGCGCTACGCGGATCGAATCCATTTCGAGCCCGGCGCTCTCGAACAACTAGAGGACCGGCTCGCGGACATCCACCGCCTGAAACGAAAATACCATGGCAGCGTCGAGGATATTCTGAGATTGCATGCTGAAACTGATGCAGCGCTCGAAGCGTTGGATCGTGGGGAAGAAGAAATCTCGGCGCTGGAAAAGGCGTTCGATGAGGCTAGAAGGACGGCATGGGACGCGGCTCAGAAACTTTCCCTTGAACGTCAGCGGATAGCGAAGCGACTGAAGAAAGAAATGGAGAAAGAAATTGAAGGTCTCGGCATGCCGCACGCGACTTTTGAAGTTCGCTTCATTACGCAAGATGAAAAGGAGGATCAGCCGCCGTTTTTCATCGCCGGCAATCGACTTACGGCAAAGGGCATGAACCAGGTGGAATTTTACTTCTCTCCTAATCCCGGCGAGCCGGTGAAGCCGCTGGGTAAAATCGCCTCCGGCGGCGAACTGTCCCGGCTGATGCTAGCCATCAAGTCTTTAGTACTGACGCCGGGAGACATCCCGACCTTGTTGTTCGACGAGGTCGATGCGGGAATCGGCGGCGGCGTTGCGGAAATCGTGGGGAAAAAGCTCAAGCAGGTCGCGGCATCGCACCAGGTCATCTGTGTGACACACCTGCCGCAAATCGCCGCCCTCGCCGACTCCCATTACATCGTTGAGAAAGAGGTCGCAAAGGGTAGAACGTTTGCTCAGGTCAAACGCTTGGGCGATAAGGACAGGGTGGACGAGGTGGCGCGTATGCTCGGCGGAGTGAAGATCACGGATAAAACCCGCCGGCACGCGGAGGAGATGGTTCGAGGTAAGTAATCAGCAACGAGGACTGCTATCCGTCACTCGACACCTGTCACTCATTACTCTTTTGAAGTTTGACTTTCAGGGGCCGCTCTTTTACTTTTAAATCGGCACTCATCAGTCAGGGCTGCCATAGCGTGGGGCCGTAGCTCAGTTGGGAGAGCGCTTGAATGGCATTCAAGAGGTCGAGGGTTCGATTCCCTTCGGCTCCACCAAAGCTTCCATCATTCCGTTTCAAGTGCGCAGTCAATACAGCTGATAATCTTGATCCGATTCAAATGACCCCTACTAAGAAGTCCGATATGCGGGATTGGATTATCCAGGGATTCAACCGAGCTGAGGACGCCGTATACATTGGCTTGGGGTTGCTCCTCGCAGCCACCGCGCTCACGCTGTTGATCACTGAGATGATCTATTTCGGACATTATCTCATTACGGGGGCTTTATCGGAAAACATTGTCTTTTTGCTCGATCGAATCCTGCTCATCATCATATTCGTGGAGGTCTTGTATACTGTGCAAGTATCCTTTCGCCAGCACCTCCTGCAGCCAGAACCCTTCCTGGTTGTCGGCATGATTGCAGTGACCCGGCGGATTCTCGTATTGACCGCCGAATTGTCAAAGCTGGTCAAGGACAATGAAGGTGTTTTTCGCAATGCGATGATCGAGCTTGCACTACTGACATTGCTGATTATCTCATTGGTCGTTTGTTTGCGCATGCTACGGCAACGCGATCGATCTAAGAACGATGGATGACGAGTCATCACCGCCCACAGCCCCTTTGAGATCTTGCGTCTGCAGCACGACTGCTGCGGAGTTACCTTAAAAATGAGGGGAAAATCCTACAAAACCATCCGACTCGATGAGGCAATTTCCTTCTCAGGTAAGTGCCCAAACAGATAAAGTTCTTCTTAAGAACCACCAAATCCTAAAAAGCCACTTGACAAGTGTTGGAGGTACGACTATTGGTCATTTATTCCTTCCCTAAATTGGAGGTGCGTCCATGGAAGTTTCCAGGCGTGACTTTCTCCGATTTTCTGTTGGCGCAGCCGGTGGCACCGCGCTAGCAGGGCTTGTCGGATCCGGCGTTAACCTCGGACCCGTCGTAGCCCAGGCCCAAGAGCTCAGAATCAAAAACGCCAAGGTGACGCCCAGCGTCTGTCCCTATTGCTCGGTGGGGTGTGGCACCTTGATCCACACCGTCAACGGGCAGATCGTCAATATCGAAGGCGATCCCCGCAGCCCCCACAACGAGGGGACTCTGTGTCCCAAGGGCGCGGCGATCTTTCAGCTCCACGTCAATCCCAATCGCCCGACTGAGGTTCTCCACCGTGCTGGCGGCGCCACCGACTGGGAGGTCTGGGATCTCGAGCGCGCGATGAACCGGATCACCGAGCTGACCAAGAAGACGCGCGACGAGACTTTCATCGAGAAGCTGCCCAATGGCAACCCGATTCGGCCGCGGCGCAGCAACCCTCTACCCGCGGAGCATGGCCGACTCCGATTGCATCGTCGTCATGGGCTCCAACATGGCGGAGAACCACCCCGTCGCCTTCCGCTGGCCGATGAAAGCGAAGGTCGAGCACGGCGCCAAGATCATTCACATCGACCCGCGTTTCACCCGCACCAGCGCGGTGGCCGATATCTACGCGCCGGTCCGCGCGGGGTCTGACATCGCCTTTCTGGGTGGTGTAATCAATTACGTCATCAACAGCGAGAAGTGGAACAAGGACCCGTTCTTCAAGAGCTTTGTTGTGAACTATACGAACGCCGCGACGATCATCAACGAGGACTTCAAGGACACCGAAGATTTAAACGGTGTATTTTCCGGCCTCATGCAGTCCAAAGGCGGGGTAGCCGAATGGCCGTTCAACGGTTTTATCAACCAGTACGACGGTGCAACCTGGCAATATGCTCGAACCAAGGCCGGGGCCCAGGGCCAAGGGGCCGCGGCGACCGCGCAGTCCGGCGAGACTAAAGTATCTACCGGACCCGACGGTACCAAGGCGCCGGCGACGCCTGCCACCGCGCCCGCGTCGGGAGCAAAGCCCGACGGCAAGTCGGCCGAGGTGCCGTCATTCGTGCCGCTGGTGGCTTCTTTGGTGAAGCCTCCGGCGCTCCGGGATGAGACGCTTCAAGACCCCCGGACGGTTTTCCAAATCGTCAAGAAGCATTTCGGTCGCTACACCCCGGAAATGGTCGAGAAGACCACTGGCTGTCCCAAGGAAATGTTTCTCAAGGTTGCCGAGACCATTCTGGCAAATTCGGGCGCGGAGCGGACCACTTCATTCGCCTACGCCGTCGCCTGGACGCAGCACACCTACGGCGTCCAGATCATCGGCGCCTGCGCGCTGCTGCAACTTTTGCTGGGCAACATCGGCCGGCCGGGTGCCGGCGTTATGGCGCTTCGCGGCCACGCTTCGATTCAAGGTTCCACGGATATTCCTACGCTCTACCATTCGATCCAGGGTTATCTGGCGGCGCCGACGGCGCTCAAGAAGCACGACACGTTGCAAGATTACATAGCGGCCGAGACGATACCGACGGGCTACTGGGCGAACATGCCGAAATTCATGGTTTCATATCTCAAGTCAGTGTACGGCGACGCGGCAACGAAAGACAACCAGTACGGCTACGACTGGCACCCGAAAATTCTCGGCGATCATTCCCATATGGCGATGTTTGCGGCGATGGACGCGGGCAAGGTGAAGGGGATGATCTGCATCGGCCAGAACCCGGCCACGTCGCTTAACGCCAAACTGGAGCGCGCGGGACTTAGAAAGCTCGAATGGCTGGTGGTCAAGGACAACTGGATCACGGAAACGGCAAATTACTGGAAGAATGCGCCGGAAGTCAAAAATGGCGAGGTGAAGACGGCCGACATCAAGACGGAGGTGTTCTACTTGCCAGCGACTCAGGTCGCCGAGCTCGAAGGCACCTTCACCAACACGCAGCGCATGTTGCAGTTCCATCACAAGGCCGCTGAGGCGCCCGGCGATTGCCGGTCTGACACCCAGTTCAGCTACGATCTCGGCAAACGATTAAAAAAGCTCTATGCCAATTCCACTTTGCCGCGCGACGAGGGTTTTAAGAATCTGGTCTGGGACTTCGAGCACGAGAACGAAGCCGAGCGCAAGAAGGGCGAGCCCTCGGCGCTGAAGATTCTAAAGGAGATCAACGGCTTTTTCACCGAAGATCCCGGCCGGCACTGCGTGGGCTTTGCCGAGTTGAAAGACGATGGCTCGACGACGTGCGCTTCGTGGATCTATTCGGGCGTCTACCCCGGACCGGGAAAAAATCTCGCCGATAGGCGCACGCCCGATCCGCCTGGCCAACCCGGCGCGCAACTTCAGTGGGGTTGGGCCTGGCCGGCTAACCGCCGCATCATGTACAACCGCGCCTCCGCCGATCCCGAAGGAAAGCCCTGGAGCGAAAAAAAGAAGTGGGTGTGGTGGGATGCGGAGGCGAAGAAATGGGCAGGCTACGATGTGCCGGATT
>WNGH01007256.1_pt1 | contig 10552 bp, 8 predicted proteins | sample 5400631 | NCBI WGS metagenome assembly WNGH01 (sample SAMN13153373, study PRJNA577476) | soil metagenome | isolation source: 115 cm soil or saprolite under Garry oak tree replicate 1 | place: USA:California | collected 2016-06-15 | reverse complement strand
GGGGCTAGCGTGTCACCGCGCGACGTGGTCGCCGCCTGCCTGCCCGACCCGGCCACGCTCGGCGACAAGATGAGCGGCCTGACCTGCGCGGGCACCTGGGTCACCGGGACCGGCAAGGACGGCGGGCCGCGCGAGGTCTACCTGCATCACGTCGTGGACAACGCCTGGTCCATGGCCGAGTACGGCGCCCAGGCAGTGGTCTGGCAGACCGCGGTGAACCCGGTCGTCGCGCTTGAGCTGATCGACTCCGGTGCCTGGTCCGGCGCCGGGGTGCTCGGCCCGGAAGCGCTCCCGCCGCAGCCGTTCCTCGACCTGCTCACCGACTACGGTTCGCCGTGGGCGTGCGAGGAACGCAGACCAGCCGCTAGCTAGCCCTGCGGGCAGGGAAAATCGTAAAGATCCGAAACGGAGGCTACGTGGTGCAAGAACTCCGCAACTTCATCGGCGGGCAGTGGACTGACACAGCGTTCGATAAGCGAGCCGAGCTGATCAACCCGAGCACCGGCGAGGCGTTCGCCACCGCCCCGGTTTCCGGCGATACCGAGGTAGCCGCGGCGTTCTCCTCCGCCGCCGAAGCGTTCGACGGCTGGCGGGACGCCACTCCCGGCGAGCGCAGCCTTGCCCTGCTGCGGATCGCGGACGCGATCGAGGCCAGGGCCGATGAGTTCGTGGCTGCCGAGTCGCAGAACACCGGCAAGCCGATCGCGCTGACCGCCAGCGAGGAAATCCCGCCGATGGTGGACCAGATCAGGTTCTTCGCCGGAGCGGCGCGGATGCTGGATGGCCGCTCGGCCGGGGAGTACATGTCCGGGTTCACCTCGTTCATCCGGCGCGAGCCGGTCGGCGTCTGCGCCGCGGTCACCCCGTGGAACTACCCGATGATGATGGCGGTGTGGAAGTGGGCGCCGGCCCTGGCGGCGGGCAACACGATGGTGCTCAAGCCGTCGGACACCACCCCGGTCTCGACGCTGCTAATGGCCGAGACGATGGCCGAGTTCCTGCCGCCCGGCGTGTTCAACGTGATCTGCGGCGACCGGGACACCGGCCGGGCGCTGGTCGCGCACCCGGTGCCGCAGATGGTGTCGATCACCGGCAGCGTGCGGGCAGGCACCGAGGTCGCCGCCGCGGCCGCGGCCAGCCTGAAGCGGGTGCACCTGGAACTCGGCGGCAAGGCCCCGGTGATCGTCTTCGACGACGCCGATCCGGCGAAGGCGGCCGAGGCGATCGCGATCGCCGGCTACTTCAACGCGGGCCAGGACTGCACCGCCGCCACCCGGGTGCTGGCCGGGCCGCGTGTGCACGACGACTTCGTCGGGGCGCTGGCCGAGCAGGCGAAGGGCCAGACGGTGGGCGGCCCGGACGTGCTTGACGCCGACTTCGGCCCGCTGAACAACGCCAGTCAGCTGGCGCGGGTGGCCGGGTTCATCGGCCGGCTGCCGGATCACGCGCGGCTGGTCACCGGCGGCAAGCAGACCGGCTCGCGGGGCTTCTTCTTCGAGCCAAGCGTGGTGGACGGCCTGCACCAGGACGATGAGATCGTGCAGAACGAGGTGTTCGGCCCGGTCATCACCGTGCAGCAGTTCAGCGACGAGGACGAGGCGCTGCGCTGGGCCAACGGGACCGACTACGGGCTGGCATCGTCGGTCTGGACGTCCGATCACGGCCGGGCCATGCGGATGGCCAGGCGGCTGGACTTCGGCTGCGTGTGGATCAACACGCACATCCCGCTGGTCGCCGAGATGCCGCACGGCGGCTTCAAGAAGTCCGGCTACGGCAAGGACCTGTCGATGTACGGGTTCGAGGACTACACCCGGATCAAGCACGTCATGTCCTCGCTGGACTGAGTCGCGCGCCGGACCGCGCCGGGCGCTGGACTCAGCCGCGCGCTGGACTGAGCCGGGCGCCGGACCGCGCCGGGCGCTGGACTGAGCCGCGCGCTGGACTGAGCCACCGTTCCATGATCACGGAGCCGCCATTCCATGATCACGGAGGGTTTTGGGTGCTTGCCGCCCCAAAAGTCTCCGTGATCATGAAAGAAGTCTCCCGGATCCCCTGGCTGCGCGTATTAGTGCGGCGGAAAACTTCGCTTTCGCCTCGTGCGAGTAGCCGCCGCACCATGATGTCTGTGTCGGCGCCGCAACGATCCGGATCGAGGAGACTGGCTTTGTCGACGCTTGAGGAAGACCGGGATACCGGAGCTGACAAGGCCGGGCCGGATGTGTCCGGTGCGGGAGCCGGCCGGTGGCGGGCCCGGCTGCGCGCCGGGCTGGGTGCCGGCCTGCCTGCCGTGCTGGGTGCGGTGCGGCGGGCGCGGGCGGGCGTGGCCGGGCTTGTGGTGGTGGCGGGGCGTCACCGGCTGTTCGCGGCGGCGCTGGGGCTGGCGGTGGTGCCGCGGGTGGTCGTGATGGCGGGTTTCGCGCCGGCCGCGTTGTTCAAGCTCGATACCTATGACTATCTGTGGGACGCCACGCACCTGATGCCGAATCCGGTGAACCCCAGCGGGTACGCGGTGTTCTTGTGGCTGCTGCGGCCGTTTCACTCGCTGGTGCTGGTGGCCGGGCTGCAGCACCTGATGGGGCTGGGCATCGCGGTGCTGGTCTACGCGGTGCTGCGCCGGTTCGGGGTCCGCGGCTGGGTGGCCACCGTGGCGGTGGCGCCGGTGTTGTTCGATCCGGCGCAGCTGCTGATCGAGCAGCTGGTGATGGCGGACATCGTGGCGATGTTCTTGATGGTGGCGGGGTTCGCAGTGCTGCTGGCCCGCGCGGCGCCGTCGGGGCGGCGGGCCGCCGCGGCGGCGCTGCTGATGGGCGCCTCGGCGGTGGTCCGGCCGACCACGCTGCCGCTGATCGTGCTGATGGCCGGCTACCTGCTGGTCCGCCGGTCGGGCTGGCGGGCGGCCGGCGCGGCGCTGGGCGCCGGGCTGCTGCCGCTGGCCGGGTACGTGGCGTGGTTCGCCGCCGTGTCGGGCAACGTCGGGCTGACCAACAGCGACGGGCTGTTCCTCTGGTCACGAACCATGTCCTTCGCGGACTGCGCCATCATCAAGCCACCAGCGGACCTGCGGAGCCTGTGCCCGGGCAGGCAACCGCGGTCGCTGGCACGTCCGACGGCATCGTACCGGCTGCTGCCCAGGCAGTACCTCTGGGATCATCGTGCCTGGCTATGGAAGCCGCACTCGGCCGGGCTTGTGCCGGACACCGCAGGGTTCACGGCGGCCAACAACGCCCGGGCGCGGGCCTTCGCGATCCGCGCGATCGAGGCCCAGCCACTCGCCTACGCCCAGGTGGTAGGTACCGGAGTGATCCGGGCTTTCACCAGGTCGGACCAGCTGCACTTCCCTGGCATCCAGCCCGACCCGGTCTTTCTCACCACAGCCAACCGCAACTACATGCTCGCTGCCGTGCGCGGCTATCTCGGCACCACCGCGGGGATCGGGCCGTACCTGGGCGTGCACACCGGGACCCGGCTGCAAGAACCATGGGCGGGCCTGGTTTCCCGGTACCAGGACCATGTCCACCTGCCAGGCCCGCTGTTCGGGCTGATCATGCTGACCGGGCTGGGCGCCGTCCTCATCCCGCGCACCCGCAGCGCCGCCGGTGCCCTGGTCTGGACCTCCGCCGCGATCATCATGATCTTGCCGGTGGCGGAGCATGAGTACACCTACCGGTATGTCATCCCCGCCGTCCCGCTCGCCTGCCTGGCGGCAGCGCTCACCGCGCGGACCAGGGACAAGGCCGCACCGGCTTTGCCCGAGCCGCCAGCCGTGGAACCGCTGCCCGAGGCGCCGGCCGCGGAACCGCTGCCCGAGCCGCCGGCCGAAGATCGGCTGCCCGAGGCCGCCAGCTAACACCTGGGCTCCGGCCCGGTCGGCTTGCACTCAGCGCTGCCCGTAGGATCGTGACCGTGCTAGACGACTCCGAAGTAGGCCGCATCCTGGTCACCGCCGCCCATCCCGACGACGTGGACTTCGGCTCGGCCGGCACGGTCGCGGGCTGGACCGATGCCGGGATCGATGTCGTCTACTGCATCGTCACCGACGGCGACGCCGGCGGCAGCGACCCGAACATGTCCCGGGCCGACATGGCGACGCTGCGGCATGCCGAGCAGACCGCAGCGGCCAAGCACGTAGGCGTGCACGACCTGCGGTTCCTCGGCTATCCCGACGGCCGGGTGGAAGCGTCCCTCGGCTTGCGGAGGGACCTTGCCCGGGTCATCAGGCAGGTCCGGCCCGACCGTCTGGTCTGCCCATCACCGGAGCGCAACTACCAGCGCCTCGGCGTCAGCCATCCCGATCACCGCGCGGTCGGGTCGGCCGCTCTCGATGCCGTCTATCCCGACGCGCGCAATCAGTTCGCCTTTCCCGAGCTCCTCGCCGACGAGGGCCTCGAGCCGTGGACGGTGCGGGAAGTCTGGATCGGCGGCGGCCCCGCGCCGAACCACTACGTGGACGTGACGGAGACGTTCCCGCGCAAGATCGCCGCCCTCCGGGCGCACGTGAGCCAGACCGGCCACATGGACAAGCTGGAAGAGTTTCTCCGCGGCTGGCTCAGCCGGGCGGCTGCGCAGGGCGGCCTGCCGGAAGGCCGCCTGGCGGAGGTCTTCCAGGTCCTCGACACCGGCTGAGCACCGCTCAGACCAGGCGGCGGGCAGTCGCCCAGCGGGACAGCTCGCGGCGGTTCGACAGCTGGAGCTTCCGCAGCACCGAGGACACGTGGCTCTCCACCGTCCGGACCGAGATGACAAGCTCGCTGGCGATCTCCTTGTAGGCGTAGCCGCGCGCGATCAGCCGGAGCACCTCGCGCTCCCGCTGGGTCAGCGAGTCAAGCTCGGCGTCGGCGGCGGGGACGCCCCCGGCGCCCGGCCCGGCCGCGAAGGCGTCGAGCACGAAGCCAGCCAGCCTGGGCGAGAAGACCGCGTCCCCGCCGGCGACTCTGACGATCGCGCTGGTCAGCTCCGGTCCGGAGACCGCCTTGGTGACATAGCCGCGGGCGCCGCCGCGCACCACTGCGATCACGTCCTCGGCGGCGTCTGAAACGGACAGGGCCAGGTACCTGACCTCTGGCACGGCAACCTGGCGCAGCACTTCCACGCCGCCGCCGAGCGGAAGGTGCACGTCAAGCAGCACTACGTCGGGCATCGTCGCCCTGATCACGGCCACCGCGGCGACCGCGTCTCCGGCCTCGCCGACGACCTCGACCCCAGGGCCAAGTTCCGCGCGCACCCCGCTGCGGAACATCTGGTGGTCATCGACGATTACCACCCGCACCGGGTCAGCCATGCTGTCATCTCCGGGCTAGCTGGAGCTCGACCTCGGTCCCTGCCCCTGGCGCTGCGCGCACGGTCGCCTGTCCGCCACAGCGTTCCATCCTGCCGATAATGCTCTGCCTGATTCCCATCCTGCCGACCGGGATCGAATTCGCGTCGAAGCCCCGGCCGCGGTCACGGATGAAGATGGTCACGCGGTCAGATTCAACTTCCGCATAGACCGCGATCTGCGGGGCGCCCGAATGCCTGGCCGCATTCACCAGGGCCTCGCGGGCCGCCAGAATCGCGGCGGAGGTCCGCTCCCCAAGCTCCATGTCGCCGACGCACACGACCTCGACCGGCACGCCGTCCGCATCCTCCACCTCACCAGCGACCCTGGCCAGCTCGCTCGCCAGGGTCTCCGCCGCGCTGCCCGGCTGGCCATGCTGGAGCCACGAGCGGAGCTGGCGCTCCTGCGACCTGGCCAGCCGCCGGACCTGGCGCGGGTCCTCTGCACTGCGCTGGATGAGGGTCAGCGTGTGCAGCACCGAATCGTGCACGTGCGCCGCAAGCTCGGCACGCTCATCGGCGCGGATCCGCTGACGACGCTCGGCATCGAGTTCCCGCACCAGGCTCAGCAGCCAGGGCGCCGCGATCACGCTCAGCCCGATGACGATCGCCGCCATCGCGGCCAGGCCATGCCTCGCCTGGCTGAGCTGGCCGCGCGAGGCGAGGAAGCCGACGATCCCGCCGACCACCAGGAGCCCGCCGAGCAGGCCCCGCGCCCAGTTCCGCCGGTCCTGCGCGAGCCAGTACCTGGCCGGCCTGGTCCGGGCAAGGGGCGAAGAGGCCAGGCGTCTGCGCAGGCCAGGATCGGCCTGATCCCACAGGATCAGGGCACCGACCCCGGCCGCCACCACCGGCCACGGGATCGAGCCGAGCAGCGGGCCGGCCAGCCAGGCCAGCAGGAACAGCGCGACAGCGAGGCTGCCGTACACGGCGATCTGGGCCCAGTCCCGGCCGGCCGGCGGGGCAGCCGGCGGGGCAGCCGCCGGAGTCGGCTCGGGCGCGGCATGCTGGTCGCCGGGAGCCCGCGAGCCCGAGTCGCCGCCCGGTGCCTCCGCTGGCCTGCCCTGTTGCTTGCGCGTCCGGAGGATCATGCCAGGATCGTCACATATCCGGCCGGTGCCCGCATCTGGGCTCAACCCGGAAATGCTACGGAGACAAACCCGGAAACGTCCCGGATGCCATCGGTATTGATCCTGGCCAGGGAGAGGCACTGGTGCGGCGCCGCCGACGGTCCTAGGTTTGCATCAGGCGCACCTGGTGTTCCTTTAGGAGGAGACCGCATGGCTGAAATAACCGTCACAGTCGACGGGGTGAGCTACGTAGACAACGTCGAGCCCCGGCTGCTGCTCGTCCACTACCTGAGAGAAGTCGTCGGCAAGACCGGCACGCCCATCGGGTGCGACACGTCCAACTGCGGTGCATGCACCGTGCTGATGGACGGCGCCTCGGTCAAGAGCTGCGCGGTGCTCGCCGTTCAGGCGGACGGTGCGCAGATCACCACCATCGAGGGCATGGCGAACGGCGAATTGCATCCGCTGCAGCGTGCCTTCCACGAGGAGCACGCGCTGCAGTGCGGGTACTGCACGCCGGGCATGATCATGGCGGCGGCCGACCTGCTCAAGGAGAACCCGCACCCGAGCGATGCGGAGATCCGCGACGGGCTGGAAGGCAACCTCTGCCGTTGCACTGGCTATGAGAACATCGTCCGCGCCGTACGGCGCGCTGCCGAGGCGGGAGTCAGCGAATGACCGCGACGCACGAGGCACCGGCCGCTGAACTCGGCCAGGCACGCCTCCGCAAGGAAGACGCCCGCCTGATTACCGGGCAGACCAACTGGACCGACAACATCACGCTGCCCGGACTGCTGCACATCGCGTTCCTGCGCAGCCCGCACGCGCACGCGCGGATCACCTCCGTTGACGTCAGCGCCGCCCGCAGCGAGCCCGGGGTCATCGCCGCCTACTCCGGCGCGGACTTCGCCGACGAGCAGGGCAGCCTGCCCTGCGCCTGGCCGGTCACGCCCGACATCGTGATCCCCGCCCACCCGCCGATGGCGACCGGCGAGGTGCGCTACGTCGGTGAGGCCGTGGCCTGCGTGGTGGCCCGCGACCGCTACGCGGCTGCCGACGCCCTGTCGGCCATCGAGATTGATTACGAGCCGCTTCCGCCAGTGCTCGACATTCGCACGGCCCTTGACGACGGCTCGCCAAAGGTCCACGAGGCGGGCAACAAGAGCTTCGAGTGGGTATTCGCCAACGGCGACCTCGACGCGGCCTTCACCGGCGCGCCGGTCGTGCTGGAGCGCAATTACCGGCAGCAGCGGCTGATCCCGAGCGCGATGGAGCCCCGCGCCGTGGTCTGCTCCTGCGTCGGCGATGAGTTCACGCTCTGGTCGGCGACCCAGATCCCGCACGTGCTGCGGGTCATGCTCGCGCTGGTCACCGGCATTCCCGAGCAGAACCTGCGGGTGATCGCCCCGGACGTGGGCGGCGGCTTCGGATCGAAGCTCCAGGTCACCGCCGAGGAAGTGCTGGCGGTGCTGATCGCCCGCAGGCTGCACCGGCCGGTCAAGTGGGCCGAGTCGCGCAGCGAGGGCAACATGACCGTGCACCACGGCCGAGACCAGTGGCAGCGGATCAGGGTCGCCGCGGAAAGCGACGGCAAGATCCGCGGCCTGTCGGTGGACCTGCTGGCCGACATGGGCGCCTACCTGATGCTGGTCACCCCGGGCGTCCCGCTGCTCGGCGCGTTCATGTTCCCGGCCATCTACAAGATGGACGCGTACTCATTCCGCTGCACCGGCATCTTCACCACGAAGATGCCCACGGACGCCTACCGCGGCGCCGGCCGGCCCGAGGCGACCTTCGCGATAGAGCGGATCATGGACGAGCTTGGCACCGAGCTTGGTCTCGATCCGCTCGAAGTGCGGGAGCGAAACTGGATCAAGCATGAGGAATTCCCGTACACGACCATCTGCGGCCTGACCTACGACTCGGGCAACTACGAGGCCGCCACGGCCAAGGCCCGCGAGCTGTTTGACTACGATGCGCTCCGCCAGGAGCAGGAGCGGCGGCGGGCCAGCGGCGATCCGGTGCAGCTCGGCATCGGAGTATCCACCTTCACCGAGATGTGCGGGCTTGCCCCGTCCCGTGTCCTCGGCTCGCTCGCGTACGGCGCCGGCGGCTGGGAGCAGGCATCGATCAGGATGCTGCCCACCGGCAAGGTCGAAGTCGTGACCGGCTCCAGCGCGCACGGCCAGGGACACGAGACCGCATGGAGTCAGATTGTCGCTGACCAGCTCGGAGTGCCGTTCGAGGACATCCGGGTGCTGCACGGCGACACCCAGATCTCGCCCAAGGGCATGGACACCTACGGATCCCGGTCACTGGCCGTGGGCGGCATGGCCCTGGTCACGGCCTGCGACAAGGTTATCGAGAAGGCGAAGACCATCGCGTCCAGGATGCTCGAGGCACCGCCGGAGGACGTGGAGTTCGCGCATGGCGTGTTCAGCTCCCGAAGCGGCGGCGCTGGCGCTACGAAGACCATTCAGGAGATCGCGCTGGCCGCTTTCGCCGCGCACGACCTGCCGGACGGCGTCGAGCCGACCATCGATGCCGACTCCACCTACGACCCGGAGAACTTCTCGTTCCCGCACGGGACGCATCTGTGCGCCACGGAGGTCGACACCGACACCGGCTTCGTCAAGATCCGCTCCTACGTCGCGGTGGATGACATCGGCAAAGTGGTCAACCCGATGATCGTGGACGGCCAGGTGCACGGCGGCATCGCCCAGGGCATCGCGCAGGCGCTGTACGAGGAGGCCGTCTACGACGACGCGGGCAACCTGCTCACTACCACGCTGGCGGACTACCTGGTGCCGTCCGCTGCCGACCTGCCGTCGTACGTGACCGCCCGGACGGAGTCGCCGGCCGGCAACCGGCTCGGCGTGAAGGGTGTCGGCGAGGCCGGCACGATCGCGTCCACGCCGGCCGTGGTGAACGCCATCGTGGACGCCCTGCGGCCGATGGGCATCAGGGACATCACGATGCCGTGCACGCCGGAGCGCGTCTGGCGGGCGATCCAGGCCGCGCGAAATAGCGGCGGCGCGGCCGGAAACGGCCAGGACGGGGGCGCGGCATGATCCCCGCCAAGTTCGACTACGTCCGGCCATCCTCGCTGGATGACGCGGTCAGCGCGCTGGCCGGCGGCGGCGAGGACGCGAAGGTGATCGCCGGCGGGCAGAGCCTGCTGCCGCTGCTGCGGCTGCGGCTGGCCTATCTGGACCTGCTGGTGGACGTCGGCGGCATCGCCGAGCTGCGCGGCGTCAGCGACCAGGGCGACTCGCTGCGGATCGGTGCTCGCACGACGCACCACGACCTGGTCCGCGATCCGCTCGTCGCGGCGCACTGCGGGCTGCTGGCCGAGGCGGCCGGAACGGTCGCCGACCCGGCGGTCCGGCACCGCGGCACGATCGGCGGCTCCATCGCGCACGCCGACCCGGCTGGTGACCTGCCCGCGGTGGTTCTCGCGCTGGACGCGACGCTGACCGCCCGCGGGCCGGGCGGCGAGCGGCAGATCAGCGCCGCCGACTTCTTCGTCGACTACCTGACCACGTCGCTGCAGCCGGGCGAGATCCTGACCGCGATCACCGTGCCCAAGCTCGGCGACAGCTGGGGGTATCGATACGAGAAGTTCCACCGCACGGCGCAGGCCTGGGCTATCGTCGGCGTGGCCGCACTGACCAGGCGTTCCAACGGGCAGGTGGCCGAAGCCAGGATCGGCCTGACTAACATGGGCCCTGTCCCCGTCAGGGCCACGGCAGCGGAATCGGCCGTGGCCGGCTCGCCTGCCAGCCGCGAGGCGCTGCTGTCGGCCGCCGCGCATTCCGGCGACGGCACGCAGCCGCCCGGCGACCTGCACGGCGCGCCCGACTACCGGCGCCACCTGGCGCGGGTGCTGACAGGAAGGGCGCTCGCAGCGGCGGCAGGAGTCTGACAGATGGAACTAGAGCACACCTTCACGGTCCCGGTCCCTGAGGAGCGGGCGTGGGAAGTGCTGCTCGATGTGGAGCGGGTGGCGCCCTGCATGCCGGGCGCCACCCTCGACTCAGTGGACGGCGACGAGATCAAGGGCCGGATCAAGGTCAAGGTCGGCCCCATCTCGATGACGTACGCGGGCACTGCCCGCTTCACCGAGCGGGACCCGCAGACGCACATCATCACGCTGCAGGCGGCGGGCA
>WNGH01014639.1_pt1 | contig 10554 bp, 11 predicted proteins | sample 5400631 | NCBI WGS metagenome assembly WNGH01 (sample SAMN13153373, study PRJNA577476) | soil metagenome | isolation source: 115 cm soil or saprolite under Garry oak tree replicate 1 | place: USA:California | collected 2016-06-15 | reverse complement strand
TATTAGTGGGTGAACAATCCAACGCTTACCGAATTCTGCTTCGGTATGATAGGAAGAGCCGACATCGAAGGATCAAAAAGCAACGTCGCTATGAACGCTTGGCTGCCACAAGCCAGTTATCCCTGTGGTAACTTTTCTGACACCTCTAACCTTAGATTCCAAGGGTTAAAGGATCGATAGGCCTCACTTTCATGCTCAACGCTTACACTGAAAGCGATAATCAAGAAGACTTTTGCCCTTTTGCTCTACTTGAGATTCCTGTTCACAATGAGTCTCCCTTAGGACACCTGCGTTATCCTTTAACAGATGTGCCGCCCCAGCCAAACTCCCCATCTGGTCACTGTTTTTGATGTAGGTCGGCCCCCCTTACTATCGGCCTTTATGTCTGAACAACGCCCAGCGCTGGTTCCTTCTTCACCAAATGTGCTAGGCGACTATAGAGGTAGTGGTATCTCACTGGTGGTCCGATTGGACCTCCCACTTATGCTGCACCCTCTATGCCCCCTTTCAAGACCAAACTAGAGTCAAGCTCAACAGGGTCTTCTTTCCCCGCTGATTCATCCAAGCCCGTTCCCTTGGCTGTGGCTTCGCTAGATAGTAGTTAGGGACAGTGGGAATCTCGTTGATCCATTCATGCGCGTCACTAATTAGATGACGAGGCATTTGGCTACCTTAAGAGAGTCATAGTTACTCCCGCCGTTTACCCGCGCTTGTTCGAATTTCTTCACTTTGACATTCAGAGCACTGGGCAGAAATCACAACGCGTAAAAGCCCTTCCGGACTCTCGCGATGCTATGTTTTAAGTAGACAGTCAGATTCCCCTGGTTCGTGTCAGTTCTAAGTGGATTGTTAATGCACCTCTGGTCGCTTGCACCAGGCCAGTCAAGTTGGGCTGTAAACACTGCTGACGCTTTCATACCCTGCTCTCCTACTGGTGAGCCTGGAAGGGGCTCGTTAACGCCTACACCCAAACCAGTGGATAGGTCCACACCAACAGGCCCAGTACCCCATACTTGACCCAGAGAATTGCCCAATCCTTAGAGCCAATCCTTGTCCCAAAGTTACGAATCGATTTTGCCGACTTCCCTTATCTACATTGTTCTACTTGACTAGAGGCTTTTAACCTTGGAGACCTGCGGCGGTGATTGGGTACGAACGGTAGGAAGCCTAATGCTGTCCCATTGGATTTTCAAGGCATGACAGGGATCGTCCAGACTCCAACGCAAGGCGCTGGGCTCTTCCAGTCAGGTAAGTCACCCACCGCGAGCTGAACTCATCTCCGGGGACCGTTAGACTGTTAAATATGGTCGAGATCCACACCTGAACTCCCCATCATGATCTCCAATGTGATGCGACGTTACCGTCTTACCAGACTCCCTCTTACCCGGCCTAGGAATCTTAACCTAGTCCCCTTTCGACCACGGCTTGACAGCGCCAATCAAGCTCCTTTCTGTACGGATATCTCACCAATGTCTTAGGATCGGCTAACCCATGTCCCATCACGGTGCCCATGGAACCCTTCTCCACTTCAGTCTTCAAGGTTTCCACTATGAATATTTGCTACTACCACCAAGATCTGCACTAAAGGCCTCTCCACCTGGAATCACTTCCTAGGCTTCGAAGATTGACCTTTACGCCTGCCTACACATCAGTCCATTGTTAACAACTGGAGACTGATGGCGAGGTATGAGTAACACACTTGAGCGCCATCCATTTTCAGGGCAAGTACATTAGGCAGGTGAGTTGTTACACACTCCTTAGCAGATGCCAACCTCCATGGCCACTGCCCTGCTGTGTCCATGCACATACACCTTTTATCTCTGGTTAGTGTGCATTCTGGCACTTTAACCTCACTTTCGGTTCATCCCGCATCGCCAGTTCTGCTTACCAGAAACGGCCCACTAGAGACTGAAGCATTGCTGGCAGGGCTTCTATTGCTAAGCACAGTCCAACCGCACGCATTCACAGTTTGAGAATAGACTGAGGCCCATTTGAGCCCCAGGATCAATAATCATTCGCTTTACCACATGCAACTTCCACTAGGTCTCTGCTATCCTGAGGGAAACTTCGGCAGGAACCAGCTATGAGATGGTTCGATTAGTCTTTCGCCCCTATACCCAGATCAGACGATCGATTTGCACGTCAGAATCGCTACAAGCCTCCACCAGAGTTTCCTTTGGCTTCGCTTTGTCCAGGCATAGTTCACCATCTTTCGGGTCCTAGCATGTATGCTCCAACTCCATGTTCATGGGATCTACCACGGAACTTGGGCAATGGCCGTACGAGGGACATGTATTGCTTGTCTGGTCATCAGGCCATTCTCAATCACCGAAAATCACTTTCATTGCGCATACGGGTTTGCCACCCTTATACTCGCATACATGTTAGACTCCTTGGTCCGTGTTTCAAGACGGGTCGATTGCAAGCCATTCCACCAGCCATGTCACTGACCCCCAGAAGGGGCTACCTGTGCATACCAGGCTGGACATACAAGTCAAGTCTCTAAGGACAAGACCGCTGGCAAAGCTAGTCCAAAGCAAGAGGCTTGATGGGCCTAGCTACGCTGACTTGAATCGCTTCTCTCGCAACAATTTCACGCCTTTTGACTCCCTTCACAGAGTGCTATTTCATCTTTCCCTTGCGGTACTTGTTCTCTATCGGTCTCTCGCCTGTATTTAGCTTTAGAAGGAATCTACCTCCCATGTTTAAGCAGCAAATCCCAAACTGCTCGACTCTCTGAGATAGTCATCGTAATGGACTTGCACATTGGCATCAAGGACGGGATTGTCACCCTCTATGATGTCCCACTGACGGCCTATTGTACTTGGACGCCATGCAGTCCAGATGAACTACTCCTCATCTACAACTCGGACAGTGCAACACTGCCAGATTCCAATGATGAGCTCTTCCCTCTTCACTCGCAGTTACTGGGGGAATCCTAGTTAGTTTCTTTTCCTCCGCTTAGTGATATGCTTAAGTCCAGCGGGTAGTCTTCTCTGACCTGAGGTAACCCATAGTAATGATAATGATAATGCTAGTTGAAGTCCAATCATGCACCACGACGGTCATTGGACGCCACGAACAGAGCTGCCCTACGCCCCCAATGCAGCCCCAAAGTCCAACCCAGCCTTTTGTTGGCTAGGACTGAAAACCCCAATCAAAGCACCTATGACGGTCAAGGGCTTGCCATACAATAATATATAGCGCAGAGCCTGCGTCCCCAATGCATGCTTGAAAGTCCAATCCACACAACGCTTGATTTTAAGGCAAGCCAGAGCAAACATTACCCCAAGCAAGCCCAATCCCCAGTGACCAGTGGGTACACTGGATCAGTTTCCATTACCCTCAGCCAGAGATACCCTTGTCTTCATCCTCCGCCACCGCTTTGGAATGGACTGGAAGGGTGCCGTTTGCGTTCAAAGACTCGATGATTCGCTTGGTGTTAGATTAGAAGTGCCATGCAACTCACACCAGTTATCGCAGTTCACTGCGTTCTTCATCGATGCAAGAGCCTAGAGATCCATTGTTGAGAGTTATCTCACCCATTTTGGAAAACCCAGCTTGATGCTATAGACCTAATCAGTCAAGAACAGGGGCACCGCGTGTAGGTTTAGGTCCATGCCGGGCCAAATAGATGACCCCCTCGACTCACATCAATCGTCGAGGCCCATAACTTCAGATGATTGGGCACGACGGAAGGGAGGGCGTGGAGTACACTGGGTGCACACCAACACTGTATGGATGCCTGCCTTACATCCAACAAGTCCAGAGATCAACCAAAGTAGCGCGGACCAACTGGCCGGTTGCTCCTCAGCAGCGTACTAGTAACGCCACCTATGCTACCCAGTCTCCTTCTGGAACCCCCCTCCTCCAACCCGAATCATCCCGCCACCTGCGGACCAGCTAGGTCTTGTCCTGTAGGTATAATGGAAGTGGACAATGACGTCTTCACTGGCATGTTATTGGCACAAGGCCAATCGGAACTACCTTTTACCCATCCTACCTTGGGCTGCAGTGCCTAAATATAAATATCTTGCTCGCTTCGTCACCTTTACGGTGGCTCCGCAGTGGCTTGCATTCGTATTGGCATCCCCTCAGAATGCTAGGCATAAAGAGGCTATTCGTCTACTTGGGTGATGAAGTCCAAGTACACAGGCTCTGCAAAAGGCTTGCCTCCTTAGCGTTAATCAGACACATCAGAGCAAACCCCCTTCGCGCAGCACCGCACCCACACCTATATAACTCCAACGGACACTGAAGGTGACAAGGCCTCAGAGCCACGGAGGGGCGCCCCACCACCAATGGGGACTGGACATGCCCTGGCCTGACTGGAGCGGGTCTATAACTGGAAAACGGCTTTGTCAGTGCACCGTCCAGCCTAGTTACCTCCCCAAGCCAGGCCTAACCCAGGGCCTCCCCCACCAAGGAGACCAGGTCTACTACACCACCGTGCATCCAGCCCAATGGACACACGGGGAGACTTGCCCACAAACTATTCATCTATACCCACAGGGGTTGATCCTTCCGCAGGTTCACCTACGGAAACCTTGTTACGACTTTTACTTCCTCTAAATAACCCAGTTCGGTTAACATCTCTTGGCCCCAGCCAGATGGTCACCCATAAGGACGGAGTAGATCCGAGAACCTCACTGGGCCACTCGATCGGTAGTAGCGACGGGCGGTGTGTACAAAGGGCAGGGACAGAGTCAACGCGAGATAATGACTCGCGATTACTAGGTATTCCTTGTTCAAGAGCAATAATTCCAATGCTCTATCCCCGTCACGACTGGATTTAAAGTTCGCCCTCCCGTCTCTCAGACATAGGCTTAAAGTTCTCGCTATGCCAGCCAGTGTAGCACGCGTGCGGCCCAGGACATCTAAGGGCATCACAGACCTGTTATTGGCTCCCACTTCCATCACCTTTGACAGTGATCGTCTCTTATAGAGCACTAGCCAGCCCCAATCTTTTCGCTAGTTCAAGTCAAGGACTGCTAGGCCAATGACAGACAAAGATCTCGCTCGTTTAAGGAATCAACCTGACGAATCACTCCACGAACTAAAAACGGCCATGCACCACCACCCATAAAATCATGAAAGAGCTATTAATCTGTCAATCCTTCTCATGTCCTGACCTGGTAAGTTGTCCCGCGTTGAGTCAAATTAAGCCGCAGGCTCCACACCTTGTGGTGCCCTTCCGTCAATTCCTTTAAGTTTCAGCCTTGCGACCATACTCCCCCCGGAGCCCATCCACTTTGATTTCTCTAAGACCAAGAGCCAATTATCTGCATGAATCTAAGCCCTTGGTCTAGTTGGCATCATTTACTGATTGGACTACAGCGGTATCTGATCGCCTTTGAGAGCCAATCCTTAGTCCTTTATCAGAGGGGACATGACATACAACCGCCTTCGCAGCAGCTGATCATGAGATGGTCACTGGATTTCACCCCTATCATCGCAGTACCGATGTCTAAACTAACCCCTCTCGAACATAGCGCGTTCTGCGTACACCAATAAGACTCCAAACAGACAACCTTCATGAATTCTCTCTTCACCTGCGCCCCGGCTCCTCTAAGCATGCCATGCAATCCATGCAAGGCTTGTCAAAACCTGCTTGAAGCACGTTGATTACCTCAAGGCACTGTAAAACACTTGTCCTTCCCCTACATGGGACGCCCCATTATTCATGGAACGCCCCCTGAGCCAACTGCCAGGCTGCAACGGGTTTGGTATGGGCAAGTGCGAACGCCCCCTACCGTCAAAAAGAGCACACTACGCCCCCCACCGCAGCCTACATAGACTACGGGCTTTTTAACTGCAGCAGTATTAATATACACTACTGGAGCTGGAGTTACCGCGGCTGCTGGCACCAGACTTGCCCTCCAAATGTTTCTCGATAGATTGTTTAATCCGTCCTCATTCCAATGACAAAGGCCCAATCAACACTCTGCCCCGCTCAATATTGTCACTACCTCGCCTTAGTCGGCACTGGGTAAGTTGCGCGCCTGCTGCCTTCCTTGGATGTGGTAGCCATCTCTAAGGCTCCCTCTCCGGAATCAAACCCCAATTCCCCGTCACCCGTTGCAGCCATGGGGAGCCTATAGCTCACCAACCTAAGCTGATAGGGCAGACACTCGAATGAAGCATCAACTGGCCCAAGGCCTTAAATGATTGGTCTAATTATCCAGCACCCTCTTGGGTCATAACAATTAATTTTAGGTCGAAAGAGCGACCCCCTGAATAAGTCCGTCCAAAGGACATTATGCATGTATTAGCTCTAGAATTGCCACAGTTATCCATCTACGCCTAACCATCATGTAAATTATGACTGGATCTATTGAGCCATTCGCAGTTTCACCCTCAGTGGGTTTAAACTTGTACGCCTGCATGGCTTAATCTTTGAGACAAGCATATGACTACTGGCAGGATCAACCAGATAGCCCTGGCTCCACCTATAGCGGTGGGCCAATGATTCCTAGCTCGCAAATCCATAACGACGCGTTGCAAGTCAAGGACTGTGCAATCTAGCTAGGGAGAGGGTACATATCCCTCTTCCCTTCTAAACCTGACCCCACATGGACCAACAGGTGGAACCCCCCATCTACAGTCTTGGGCTGCTACTAAAAGTTCGTTCAAAGTCCGTTCACAGCCTTAACCGGTCCAGATGAGGCTCCAACGTCCCTTCTGGTTTGGACGACTACTCCAGGATGAGCACAGATGCGAGCGGAGACAATGAAAGAGGCAGGACAGGACCGATGGATGCTGTCAGTAAAAGAAAACGCTAGAGGTTTTAAAAAGCTTGTACTACAGTACATTTCGCTTACCTCTACGTATTTCATTACTTACTAGCGGTTAGAAGTCTGCCTGTGTCTCCTCCTTTGCCCCCGCTCTCATTCGTGCTTTCCCTGTTTCATGACAGGCCATGGACGACCGACCAAGCCCACTAGTCAGACGCCCCAAATCCGCGTACCAAATCCCCACTCAGCGATCATCGCTATCGCCATAAACTTCACCCTTCCAGCCAATCTCAGCTATATTGGAGCCCAAAAAAACAGATGGCAGAAAACCAGTACCAACGAGCTTGAATGAGGAAGGGAGATACATAGTACCTCACTTCACTCATATGCGGAACCAAAGACTGTGGGAGTATATGACATGTGTGAGAACCTATTTTGATTTACCATTTGATCCGCGCGTCACCAATGAAACCGTCACAAACTGCATGATTTCAATGAAACGGTGTAATGTTCCATGCATCAAATCAAAAAAGTGGACCACCACCACCCTGTGAATCTCCAATGGGACGGATCCATCCAGTAGAAGTCAGACCAACTCCATCTGAGGCCCATTACTCCTTAGGATAGATAAGTCCTAACCTACGTGGATTGGATTGTAGTCCACACTGGGGATCGGGTCGGTGTGTGCCCCTTCATGCAGTACCACGGACCATATCCTAAGACCATATGCGTGAGAACCCTATTCGTTTTACCATTTTATCTGCGCATCACTAATGTGACCGTCACAAAATGCAACGTTTCAATGAAACCGTCCATTGCGTTACGTTACGACTCAGGTCACATTTCATCTTAAGATGTCTACAAAGTGGACACACAACCTCTAATGGCTGTTTCTTGTCAACTACACTTGCAACCATGGGTCCGGAAACGTTATGTAGGGATCCCAACAAAAGGATTTGGCCCTGGCTTGGCTTGGTAAAGAGCTCCACCTCTAGTGAACTTGGTGGGATGGGTACCCAAGCGTAGCGGCACAAGATGCAAGTCAAACTTGCACCCTGTTTTCATACAGTACCACGGATCACATCCTAAGACCATATGCGTGAGAACCCTATTCGTTTTACCATTGTATCCGCGCATCACTAATGTGACCGTCACAAAATGCAACGTTTCAATGAAATCGTCCATTGCGTTACGACCCAGGTCACATTTCGTCTTAAGATGTCTACAAAGTGGACACACAACCTCTAATGGGCTGTTTCCTGCCAACTACACTTGCAACCATGGTCTGGCTGGAAACGTTATTGTAGGGATTCTAACGAAAGGATTTGGCCTGACTTGGTCCAATGTTTTAGGTTAGGAATGTGGAGGAGATGTCAAGATCTTTGTGAAAATGCGCAAAATGAGCTTTGTACGAGGATTGCTTGTTAATCTACACTTGCAGCATGGCCCGAAAATGGTATGGACGTGTACTGGGGTCTCTAGCGTGCTCTCCTGTCACGTAAATCCTCAATGTTTCAGGCTAGCATTGTGGAGAAAAGTGAGCATCTTTGTGCAGGACCTGGGCAAAGAACCCAAAAGACCATTTTGGTCATTGCTCGTTATCCACACTTGTAGCATGGGTCACAAATGGCGTGGACATGTTCTAAGGAACTCCAAGGAAGAGTGCTAGCACAAGAACGCCTAACGGTTCAGGTTAGCATCGTGGACAAAAGTGAGGGTGTTTTGTGAAAACACGAAAATGGACATGTCCTCACTTGTAATGTCCATTGCTTGTAGTAATCCACACTTGAAGCATGGGTCAGGGCTCTGAGGAAGGAGTCTCCTATCCTACACAGTTCAGTTTTAGGGATTAGGATTAGGATTATGGTCTAATAGACTCGCAAACTGGCAAATGTCCTTTTTTTTTTACTTGTCCACATGGGCTTGTAGTCAAGGTTAATAACGCGGGACAAGTTGCCAATCGTCAACAAACTGCATCTTTTCAGTGAAACCGTCCAATGCTCCATTACACCCGCCAAAACAAAACAAAAAAGAGCTCCAACCTCTTAGTGAACTTGGGGATGGGTACCCCAAGCGTAGCGGCACAAGTCAAGTCAAGATGCAAGTCAAACTTGCACCCTGTTTTCATGCAGTACCATGGACCATATCCTAAGACCATATGCGTGAGAACCCTATTCGTTTTACCATTTTATCCGCGCATCACTAATGTGACCGTCACAAAATGCAACGTTTCAATGAAACCGTCTATTGCGTTACGACTCAGGTCACATTTCATCTTAAGATGTCTACAAAGTGGACACACAACCTCTAATGGCTGTTTCTTGTCAACTACACTTGCAACCATGGTCTGGAAACGTTATGTAGGGATCCCCAAATGTCGAGATCTTTGTGAAAATGCGCAAAATGAGCTTTGTATGAGGATTGCTTGTTAATCTACACTTGTAGCATGGCCCGAAAATGGTATGGACATGTACTGGGGTCTCTAACGTGCTCTCCTGTCACGTAAATCCTTGACATTTTAGGCTAGCATTGTGGAGAAAAGTGAGCATCTTTGTGCAGGACTTGGCAAAGAACCCAAAAGACCATTTTGGTCATTGCTTGTTATCCACACTTGTAGCATGGGTCACAAATGGTGTGGACGTGTTCTAAGGACTCCAAGGAAGAGGTTCTAGCACAAGAACGCCTAATGGTCCAGGTTTAGCATTGTGGACAAAAGTGAGGGTGTTTGTGAAAACACGAAAATGGACATGTCCCCTCACTTGTAATCTAAGAAGGAAACTCCGAGGAAGAAAGAGTCTCTCTCCCCCTAGGCCAATGCTGGTCCATGGTCCAGGTTAGGAGGGAATTATTAAGCTTGGTCTTTGTCTATAGACTCGCAAACAGGCATGTCTTTTTTTTTACTTGTAATCTACCACTTGTAGCATGGGGTAACGTTTATTACCCCAAACTCGCAAACCACACCTCTACTATCACTGATGATGGTCAGGTGCGGATCATCACACCCTTAAATTTTTCTCTCCCGGGGGCAAAGCCCCCAGACCCCCTTAGGCCACACACATCATGCATCATGCATGCTCTTCTTCCCTTCCCTTCCCTTCCCTTGTTGGGATGGCTGGCAGTTGGATCGGGATCAGGATGGAATGCAGGACCCAACCACACCACACCACACTCCTCCCTCTGTGAACCACACCCACAAGTCAAGCTTGCACCACCACCACCACCAGCCAGACCCGGTCCACAGAGTCAACCACCCACACAGTCAAGCATACCACCTAGGCACACCTACTACTACTACTTCCCTTCCCTTGAAACTCATGGCTGAACCTCAGTGAATCGTACCCACGAGTAGGCACTCTGCCACTTACAGTACCAGGTTCCTAATCCAAGTCGTCTACTTGGTCCATGTCCCGTACAAGTTTGTTATCCAATAAACACAGAGGCCAGCCCTCTTATTAGCGGCATCCCCTATAGCGTGTCCATCAAAGGTCCACAACAATCCTATGCTGACCTCTTGCACGAAACAGACAACGCATCACTTCAGATTGGGTTCTGGCTTGAGAGGCTTTCAGCCATAACCCAGCAGATGATAGCTTTGCAGCAATGCCTGGTCAGGCAACCGCATTACCAATTATCTGAATGAACGGTTCCTCTCGTACTAAGTTCAATTACTGTCGTGATAGCACTCCATCAGTAGGGTAAAACTAACCTGTCTCACGACGGTCTAAACCCAGCTCACGTTCCCTATTAGTGGGTGAACAATCCAACGCTTACCGAATTCTGCTTCGGTATGATAGGAAGAGCCGACATCGAAGGATCAAAA
>WNGH01008939.1_pt1 | contig 10554 bp, 10 predicted proteins | sample 5400631 | NCBI WGS metagenome assembly WNGH01 (sample SAMN13153373, study PRJNA577476) | soil metagenome | isolation source: 115 cm soil or saprolite under Garry oak tree replicate 1 | place: USA:California | collected 2016-06-15 | reverse complement strand
TTGGAGGATACCAGTCGAGTACGTCAACGCCGAGTCATCAGTGTGGCTTTTCAGTGTGCCCGACCCTTTGCTTTGGAAGGGTTGGGGTTTTGACTTCTCTTCCATCCGACGACCAACAAATTGATTCGGCACTCCGGGCGCGGGCATCTCCATTTCATCACATTCAGTTGTTAACGACGCTTGCCGTTGTTGCGCTCGGTTCGCGCCAGGAATGTTTTCGTCGCGAATCTGGACCAGGTGTGCGATGGCTATGGCTTCTCTCTGGTAGGCTACGTCGCTATGCCTGAACACATCCACCTGTTGATCAGCGAGCCCCGGCGCGGCACACCTTCCGCTGTACTGGCGAGGGAAATACCAAACCCTCCGGACTCTCGAAAACCGCGAGAGATCGGGCACCCGAAATTTCAAACTATAAGCTGCGCCACTCGCCGGTTTTTCGCCTTCACACCTCCCGCGTTAGGGATACAATGCAGCGTGGGAGGAATAGAACATGACCGGCTTGCCTCGCCGCGAAATCAACGCGCCTTCCACCGACATGCGCAACCTGAAGTGGTCGGCGGCAGAAAAAGCCATCGCCCGAAAAGCCTTCGATCTGGCCCTGCGGCGGGAACTGGAAGTCGTCATCCGGGAAGCCAAGGACCGGGCCGCCGGGATCGAGCAACCCTCCGATCTGTGGGAACTGGAAAGCTATCTGACTCATCGCCGCAAAGAGATCGACCGCAAGTACGACTACCGTTACTCGATTCTTCCGCTCGTCTTCGGAAGCCTCCTCCACGAAGGCCGTCTCAGCGGGCTAGAGCTGGAAGGCCTCGGAGAAGACAAGCTCGCCTACATCCGCCAGTTCGCCTTACACTGAGTTGCAAAGCCTGCCGCACTCAAACAAAGGCACTCAAAGGCAGCTTGATTTGAACACCCGCCTCCGCCTCCGGCGTCCTCTTCTCGAACTTTTCGAGTAGCAGAAGCGCGAGGGTGCCCCACGCGTCGGGTTCAATGGGCGGAGGCTGGGTCTTGCCGAAAGACTTGAAGCGTTAACTTGGACGCGCCTATCTGCATTTCCTCACGTTTGCTTGCTCTCACGTTTGCTTGCTATCGGCTGTTGCCAGTGTTCAATACGATGCTAGCGCGCAACGTTATCCAAGCACCAAACCAGACGTGAGTGGCACCCAGTTCACCTCTTCACTCGGCGCCCGGACTACCTCGAATGGTTCTCAACTTCGCAGTTGTCTAAGCCGATCTGACCGCGCGAGCAAATCGCTTTGTTCCTCTTCGAAATGACGGTAAAATTCAGCGTGTTGTGGGGCGCGGTCCGGGTGCCTGCCTGGGCCGGAGGGGTTTGGGCCTCACCGTAAAACGAATTTCGCGGATCATTCGCCTGCTGGCGCTTGCCGGCCCCCGTCGGTTGTATGCCTGGAAGTGCAATCTGCGGCCGGAAACTTTGGCGGGCCTCCCCACGTATTACGAATGGGTGGTGGAGGAGTCGCTCAGGCAAGAGGATCAGGGTCCCCGTACATGAATATGTGGAGAAAAATCGGGATCGGCGCCGGCGGAGCAGCCGTCTTGGCAGGGGCGGTATGGCTCACCATTCGGCAGATTAACAAGGACGTCGTGACGGTCCAAACCGCGGCCGTAACGCGCGAGGACCTGACTTCCATTGTCACTGCGTCGGGCGAAATCAAGCCGCTGACGTACACCAACGTGCTGGGGGAAGGCATCGGCAAAATTACTGAAATCGCGGTGAAGGAAGGCGATCACGTCAAAAAAGGGGATGTTCTGCTGCGCCTGGAAAGCGTACAGCCTTCGGCGGATGTGGATGCGCAGCGCGCCAGCATTGAGTCGGCAGATGCGGGAGTAAAGTCGGCCGAAGCCAACAGAGTTTCCGCGGAGGCTGATATCAAGTCGCGCGCCGCGGATCTGGAGCACGCCAAGCTCGAGTGGGAGCGCGGCCAGGAACTTTTCAAAGAGGGCCTGATTCCCAAACAGGATTACGATACGAGGAAGGCCACTTATGACAGCGCCGTGGCGGCGCTGGCTTCGGCGCAGGCGCGCGCCGAGCAGTCTCGAGCGCAACTCGGCCAGGCGCACTCGGGATTGTCACAGAACCAGGCGATGCTGAACCGTCTGCGCGATGTCCTGCGGAAGACCACCTATACTGCTCCGATCGAAGGCGTGGTGACTTATATTGCCGTACGCGTCGGTGAAAACGTGGTTCCCGGAATTCAAAACGCGACCGGCAGCTATTTGATGACCATTTCCAACATGTCCGTGGTTACATCCGAAGTGATGGTGGACGAAACAGACATCACCAGCGTGAGGGTGGGCGAGACGGCGGACGTGACGATTGACGCGCTGCCGGGCAAATACCTGAAAGGGAAGGTCACCGAAGTCGGCACGCAAGCCGTTTTGCGAAGTTCGGGGCTGGCGTCAACGCAATCCACCACCGGCAATCAGGAAGCGAAAGACTTCAAGGTTGTCGTGACGCTTGAAAATCCACCCGACGGGTTGCGGCCCGGACTCTCCTCGACGGCTAAGATCACGACCGCGCAGAAGAAGAGCGTCATAACCATTCCCATCCAGGCGCTCGCCGTCCGAACAAAAAAGGATTTGGAAGAGGCCGCGAAGCAAGCTGGGCGCAAGCCGGACGATTCCATCACTCTGGCAGCGAGCCGCCCCTCGCCCGACGCTGCCTCGGCTGGATTTTCCTCATCGAAAGAGACGGAGATTCAGGGAATCTTCGCCGTCCGGCGCGGCCGAGCGGAGTTTGTTCCCGTAGCGACCGGCATCATGGGTGTCACGGACATCGAAGTCGTGAGCGGCGTCAACGAGGGCGACCAGATTATTACCGGGAGCTACAAGGCGCTGCGAACGCTGAAGCCGGATGCCCGCGTGAAGATAGACAACTCCCCGCCAAAAGTAACCGATGACAACCGGAGTTGAGGCGCATCTAATTGTTTGCGGAAAAGCAGCCCTCAGGGGTAAGACCCCCGGGAAAATACCAGTAGCACAGGCTTCAGCCTGTGTGGTTTTGATTTTCGCCAGTTGGGAACGGCACACAGCCTGTGCTACTCAACAAACTGAAGAAATTTTATTGCGGCCCGTTGAGATAGGAGTTTGGGAATGCCTGTGGAAGCTGTTTCGCCCGATTCGTTTCGCCAGGATCTCGTGGACCAAGGATTCGCGATCCGGACGGAAGACCTTTGGAAAACGTACGAGATGGGCTCGGAACAAGTGCAGGCGCTTCGCGGCGTCAGCGTGGATATTCGCCGCGGAGAATATGTCGCCATCATGGGACCATCGGGCTCCGGCAAATCCACGTTGATGAACCTGATTGGGTGCCTGGATACGCCGACCTCCGGAAGGTACTGGCTGGCCGGCCGGCTCGTAAGCGCGCTCGATGACGATGAGCTTGCCTACATCCGGAATAAGGAAATAGGTTTCGTTTTTCAGACGTTCAACTTGCTGCCCCGCGCCACCGCGCTGCACAACGTCGAGCTGCCGTTGATTTACAACGGCACGCCGGTCGAGGAACGTCTCGCCAAGGCGAAAGGCGCGCTTGCGTCGGTTGACCTCACCGAGAGAATGCACCACAAACCGAACGAGCTCTCCGGAGGCCAGCGGCAACGCGTCGCGGTCGCGCGCGCGCTGGTCAATTCGCCCTCTATCGTGCTCGCCGATGAACCTACCGGAAACCTGGACACGAAGACCGGCGATGAGATCATGGGCTTGTTTGCTCGGCTGCACAAAGAGGGGAACACGATCATCCTGGTTACGCACGAGAACGACGTCGCGCAGCGAGCCGACCGCATCATCCACGTCCGCGACGGCAAAGTCGAATCCGACGAGCGAGTAAGACACTAGGAAGAGGCTGCAAGACCTGTCCCACGCGGCTCGACTTGGATTTCGTTTGAAAATCATGTTGTGGTGACTTACTCCGGGGAACCATTCGCTTGCGACGCAGAATTGCGGTCTTCGTCATCATCGTGCAATCGATTCTCTTCCTGGTTCACTTTTTCCTCTACGAGACGTGGGCGGCGTTCTGGAGTAAGCCCGGCCCGCCGGAAAACTCGAAGCTGCAACTCGCGATTGCGTTATTGTCCGTGAGCTTTATCTCGGCGTCCTTCCTGGCCTATCGCTATACAAACGTCCTGGTCCGGATGTACTACACGATTTCAGCCGTCTGGCTTGGATTCGTGAATTTCGGCGTTATTGCCGCGTGCGTGTGCTGGGTTTTTTACGGTGGGCTCAGGATTCTTGGTTTGCATCCGGACCGGCGCCTGCTGGCAGGCGTATTCCTGAGTCTCGCTATTCTGGCGACGCTGTATGGGATGGCGAATGCTTCGTGGACTCGCGTAAAGAAAATCACCGTCAAGCTTCCGGGTCTTCCCGAATCCTGGCGGGGCCGGGTTGCCGCGCTGGTGAGCGACCTTCATCTTGGGCATGTCCGAAACCTCGGATTCATCCGGCGCGTTATTACGATTCTCACGCGGCTGCGGCCGGACGTCGTGTTTATCACGGGTGACCTGTATGACGGCCTGGCCGTGGATCTTGACCGGCTCTCTAAACCTTGGGCGGAGATCACGGCGCCGCTGGGCGCGTATTTTATTACGGGGAATCACGAAGAATTTTCCGATCGCACGAAGTACCTGGACGCTTTGAAGCGCTTCGGCATTCGCATACTGAGCAACGAAAAAATCATCGTGGACGGTCTGCAGATTGTGGGCGTGCATTATCGGGACGCGGTGCCCGGTCCGCGATTCCGGTCGCTTCTGAAGCAGGCCACCTTGGACCGTGAGCGGGCCAGCGTACTGCTGGTCCACGAGCCGCGCCACCTCCTCGTCGCCGAGGAAGCGGGGATTTCCTTGCAGCTTTCCGGGCATACGCATCAGGGACAATTTTTCCCCTTCACGCGAATCGTGTCTCGCATCTACAGGCAATATGCGTACGGGCTGCAGAGCTTGGGCAACCTCATCGTCTATACCACCTGCGGCGCCGGAACGTGGGGACCGCCGATACGCGTCGGGACGAATCCCGAGATCGTGCTGATTCAATTTGAGTAAGCGGGCCGCGAGCCTCCATTCTGTAGTCCGCGAAGAGTGGTATAACTCGATTGCTTATCCGTGGCACAACCCATGTTTGCATCGCGCACGAATTGGCGGCTGGACACGAACCCCTTAACGCAGGCGCTCGAAGAACATCGGCGCAGCGGCAAGGAGCTATTGGATCTGACGGTTTCGAACCCCACGGCTTGCGGTCTCGCGTATCCGGAAGAGGAAATCGTCGGAGCGCTTGCCGACCCGCGTGCTCTCGAATACTGTCCGGAAAGCAAGGGGGTGCGTGAAGCGCGTGAGGCCGTCGCCGGCTACTACAGCGGGCGTTTGGGGTTTGCTGGGCCGGGAGATCGCGTCGATCCGGAACGCATCTTGCTCGCTTCGGGAACCAGCGAGTGCTACACCCACATTTTTCGGCTACTGTGTGAAGCGGGTGACGAGATTCTGGTTCCCGCACCCAGCTATCCGCTGTTTGAATTTCTCGCCGATCTCGCTGACATCCGGCTGGTTCCTTACCCGCTGGTCTACGATCATGGCTGGCAAATCGATTTCGCGTCGGTGCGCGCGGCGCTTACCCTGCGTAGCGGGGCGGGGCTGGTCGTGCACCCCAACAATCCGACGGGCTCGTTCGTCAAGCCGCGCGAGGCCACCGAGCTTGCGGAGATTTGTGTTGCGCGCGAGATGGCCATCGTCGCCGACGAAGTCTTCCTCGATTACACGGGAGGGCACGAGCCAGCGCGGACGTTTGCTTTTCACGATGCGGCGCTCACATTCACACTGAGCGGGCTTTCGAAGATTTCGCTCTTGCCGCAGATGAAGCTGGCCTGGATGGTTGTGAGCGGCCCGCAGGCGCTCGTTCATACTGCCGTCGAGCGCCTCGAAATCATCGCGGACACGTATCTTTCGCCAAGCACGCCGGTGCAACTCGCCTTGCCGAAGTTTCTCGCGCTGCGGAGCGGGCTTCAGGCGCAATTGCAGCAGAGAATTTCCGCGAATCTTGCCGCCCTCGACGGCGCGCTACACGAATCGAAGCTCCTCACGCGCTTCGAACGGGAAGGCGGCTGGTATGCGGTTCTGCGCGTTCCGGCCACCGGCCCCGATGAAGCCTTAGCCGTTGACCTGCTCGAACGCTGCTCGGTTCTCGTGCATCCCGGGCACTTCTTCAATTTTGCACGGGATGGTTTCCTGGTGCTCAGCCTGATTACGCCCGAAGAGCAATTTCGAGAAGGAGTACGGCGCCTGCGGGAATTCTTTGACCGATGAGTGCTTGCATGTGCGATTTGTCCCCGTCCGACTACTCGGTCTCAACGATAAATCTCCTTGCGGTGTCCAACGCCCAGGACGAGCACAACGAGGCATTCGTCTTCAATTTTGCAGATAAGCCGGAAATCGCCCACGCGGTATTTCCAGAATTCTCCAAGGCGGGAGCCTTGCAGGGCTCTCCCGATGCTACGGGGATCGTCTAGCTTGGCCACACGTTCATGAAGAAACTTCAAAATGCGCCTGGAGTGCTGCGTGTCGAGTTTGCTCAGTTCCCGGTCCGCGGCGTGGGAAAATTCAATCTTCCATGCCATGACGCTTCATGACGTCTTCAATGGGAATCGTGTCATCTTCACCACTACGTATGCGTTCCAGCGCACGCTCGGCGAGATACAGGTCTTCTAGATCTTCCAAGTGTTGCAGGATCGCCTCACGGGCGTAGAAGCTTTTGGTACGCCCAGTGCGGCGAGCAAGCTTCTCAAGACGTTTTTCGACAGACTGTGGAAGTCGGATGGCCAACATGTGTTCCTCGCTATACAAGTATAGCACATTAGTGTCACGTCGCGAGTCAAACTTCGGCTTCGAGGACGACGACGGGCTGGTAGGTGCGCGGCACGACAGCCTCAGCGATCGCAATCAAGCGTTCCTGCTGGCTGAAGACTCGGAGGCGCGCGGGCTTCCATTCGCCGGAATTGAGCTCCGCCGTAGCACCCTGCGCGACACTGACGCGGCCGGGTTGAATCTGCGCAAGCTGCACACTGAATTTTGAGCCGTGGCGAACGCGCTGTTCGAGAAGTGGCGGCACCGTGGCGCTCGGCAATTCGGGCAGCAGGCGCTCGAGCGGAATGATGTACCGCGCCAGGTTTCCTTCCGCGGCGGCGCGCTCGAGATCTTGCAACTTCGCTGCCTGGTCCAGCGTGAATTCGCCGACCGCGGTGCGGACGATTTCCGCCAAGTGCGCGCCGCAGCCCAGGGTCGCGCCCATATCGTGAGCCAGCGAGCGAATGTAGGCGCCTGCCGCGCATTCGATCGAAAACCTGGCGAGGGCTCCCACAACTTCGTTGACGTGAAAATCGTAAATTTCAATTTCAACCGCTTTCAGTTCGACAGGTTTTTTCTTCCGCGCCAGCTCGTGAGCCGGGCGTCCATGAATTTTTTTCGCGGAGTAAGGGGGCGGCGTCTGCGGAAAGAGGCCGACGCGCGCAGCCGCCAGGCGTTCGATTTCGGCCCTGTCGAGGACGGGATCGGTATCGGGGCCAAGCGGCGCGCCGTCTGCATCGTAGGTGTCGGTGGCGAAACCAAACCGGAATGTGGAGGTGTAGCGCTTGCGGCGCCCCGCATAAAACTGCGCAAGCCGCGTGGCGCGGCCCAGGAGCAGCACGAGCACGCCGGTCGCCAGCGGATCGAGCGTGCCAAGATGGCCGATCTGGCGGAATCCGAGAATGCGGCGGGCGGCATCCACGACGTCATGCGATGTCCCGCCCTGCGGCTTGTCAATGATCAGGGCGCCATCCAGCGGCGCGGGCTGAGGTTTTCGTGGCATGCAATCGGTTTCGTGCGCAAGCGGCCGCGGATCAGGGCGCGGGCTTCCTGGTCTGGCGCAGAAGCTCTTCGATCCGCTGGCTGTACTCCTCGGAGTGATCGAGGATGAAATGGATTTCGGGTGCGCGGCGAAGCTGGATGCGTTCGGTCAGTTCGTGGCGAATGTAACCGACGGCAGCCGCGAGACCCCTGATCGTGCTCTTCTGCTCGGCCTCGTCTCCCATCACGCTGACGAACGCGCGCGCGTGCTTGAGGTCCGGCGTGACGCGGACTTCGGTGATGGTAACGAGAGCGGCGATGCGCGGGTCTTTCAACTCACCGGCGACCATAATGCCCAGCTCGTGGAGAATCTCCTCGGCGACGCGTTCATGCCGATGTCCCGGGATCGTCATCTTCGTCTCGCTCGATGATGGAATTCTGTTAATTTAGCCCTGCTTGCGTCATTATAGAACTTCCAATTCATGCCCGATCAAATCGCGGCCCAGATGCCGTTCGGAATCCTCCAGCACGTTGCGCAGCGATTGCTCGAGGTGCGTGTTGTTGTTGGAAAGACTCACGATGCCGACCACCGACCGCTGCCAGGAATCTTGCCCATCGAGCTCGGCCACGGCCACGTTGAACTTTCCCCGCAGCCGGTCTTTCAGGCTGCGCAGCACTTGCCGCTTGTCTTTGAGCGAGTGCGCCTCGGGAATATATATTTCCAGGGTGAGTAAACCGATTGGCATCGTCGTCCCTGTGAAATGGCCTGCGAACGGGACCCGCGTTCGGGTCCAGACGGAGATTAAGCCGAAGCTTCCGCCAGCACAAGTCTCTGCATATGGAAGCATTCGAGAACGTCCCCAACCTTGATGTCGTTGAAGTTGGAGACGCTCGCACCGCACTCAAAGCCGGAGCGGACTTCATTGGCGTCGTCCTTGAACCGGCGCAGCGAACTGATGCGCCCGGTATAGATCACGACGCCTTCGCGCAGCACGCGGACCTCGGCGTCGCGCTTGAGCACGCCATCGAGCACGTAACAGCCCGCGATCGTGCCGACACCCTTGACGCGGAACGTATCGCGTACTTCGGCGCGGCCCATATGCGTTTCCTTGAAAACCGGATCGAGCAGTCCGGTCATGGCCTTTTTGATCTCGTCGGAGACTTCGTAAATGATCGTGTGCGGCCGAACCTCGACCCCTTCGCGCTGCGCCAGATCGGAGGCCTTGCGATCAGGGCGGACGTTAAAGGCCACGACGATCGCGCCCGAAGCCGATGCCAGCAGGATATCGTTTTCGGTGACGGCGCCAATGCTGGCGTGAATAATCTTGAGCTTCACGCGGTCGTCGGATAGCTTGGGCAGCATCTCGCTCAATACTTCAACAGAGCCTTGCACGTCCGCCTTGATGACGAGCGGCAACTCCTTGACGTCCCCTGCTTTCAGTTGCTCGTGCAACTGGTCGAGGGTGATGCGTGCGCCCGCGGACCGCGCCAGAGTCGCCTCGCGGAGTTTGCCCTGGCGGAATTCAACAATGTGGCGCGCGCGCGCTTCATCCGCCACCTGGAACTGATCGCCCGCTTCAGGAGCCCCTTGCAAACCCAGGACCTCGACCGGGGTCGATGGCCCCGCGCTCTTGACCGGACGGCCGTGGTCGTCGAACAACGCGCGGACCTTGCCATAGACGGCGCCAACGATGAAGACGTCGCCGGTGTGCAGCGTTCCCGTCTGGACCATGATCGTCGCTACGGCGCCGCGGCCTTTATCCACGCGGGACTCGAGTACCGTGCCGGCGGCGGGAGATTTCGGGTTGGACTTCAGTTCGCGGAGGTCGGCAACCAGGAGAATCATTTCGAGCAGCTTGCTTAGGTTTTTCTTCTGCTTCGCGGAGACCTCGACCATCACGGTGTCGCCGCCCCATTCCTCGGGCATCAAGCCGCGGTCAGAGAGCTGGCGCTTGACGCGTTCCACCTGTGCTTCCGGCTTGTCGATCTTGTTGATGGCCACGATGATCGGGACGCCCGCGGCCTTCGCGTGGTCGATCGCTTCTTGCGTCTGCGGCATTACGCCATCATCGGCAGCGACAACGAGCACGACGATGTCCGTCACTTTCGCGCCGCGCGCGCGCATGCGCGTAAAAGCTTCGTGGCCCGGCGTGTCAACGAAAACGATTTTGTGGCCATCGATGTGAACAACGGAAGCGCCGATATGCTGGGTGATACCTCCGGCCTCTCCGGCGGCGACTTCGGTTTCGCGGATCGCGTCGAGAAGGCTGGTCTTGCCGTGATCGACGTGGCCCATCACCGTCACGACGGGCGGTCGGGGCTCGAGATTCTCCGGCTTTTCTTCTCTGGCGACTTCTTGAACGACGTCTTCTTCAAACGTAAGCACCTTCACGGTGCCATTGAAGGCTTCCGCAAGGCTCGTCGCCGTCGGCGTGTCGAGCGCCTGGTTGATGCTAGCGAAAATGCCCCGATCGAGCAAAATCTTCAGCACTTCCTTCGCACGGACATCGAGTTTTTCCGCCAGATCGCGCACCGTAACGCCTTCGGTGATTGTAATTTCGCGTGGCTCGCGCGGCGGAGGCGCGGGTGCGCGTTCGATATGCGCGGTGCGCCGCTCGCCAGGACCCACTCGGGCGCGGACGGGGTGCAGTTTGCGTTCGCCTTCTTCGAAGCGCTTCTCGATCGTGGGACGCGCCCGCGCCGCGGGTTTGCGCTCATAGATTGGCTT
>WNGH01034356.1_pt1 | contig 10557 bp, 5 predicted proteins | sample 5400631 | NCBI WGS metagenome assembly WNGH01 (sample SAMN13153373, study PRJNA577476) | soil metagenome | isolation source: 115 cm soil or saprolite under Garry oak tree replicate 1 | place: USA:California | collected 2016-06-15 | reverse complement strand
GCTTGCCGGGTATGTCGGGTATCCGCGGCGCCGAAATCCTGCGCGAGCGTTTTCCCGAGGTTCCCATTCTGGCCCTCACGGTCTATGACAATGACGATCAGGTGTTCGACGCGCTTTGCGCCGGAGCCAGTGGTTATTTACTGAAGAACACGGCGCCAGCACGTTTGCTCGAATCAATTCGCGAAGCCTTTGATGGCGGCGCTCCGATGTCGCCCGAAGTAGCGCGACGGGTCATCAGATTGTTCCGTGAGTTTCGCCCGCCGGAAACCGCCTCGTACCACCTTACCCCGCAAGAGACTGAACTGCTCAAACTTCTCATCGAGGGCCATTACAAAAAAACCGCCGCTCGAGCGATGGGAATTTCTACAAATACCGTTTCGTTTCACCTCAAGAACATCTATTCGAAGCTGCAAGTTCATTCGAAAACAGAGGCCGTCGCCAAAGCCCTGCGCGAACGGCTAATCTGAACTCTCCAGATCACAAACCAACATCTCCTGCCTACACGAATGGGTAGTTACAATGCCGGTCATCATGCTGCTACAAGCAAGCTACGGTGGTGACAGTCCCTACGAGTTTTGACCGTGTCTCAACGTCGCGGTTAGCTCAATTCCAGTCACGAACGGAGGCAAACGCATGAATCGCACTTTGTTCATAGTTAGCGGAGTTGGTCTGGCACTCTTACTGGCGGTGTGCGCAGTCGCGCAAGAAACACCAGAGAATACACAATCCGCGGCCGCAACTCTGGTGACAGCGACGGTGAGTTCAGAGCGGGTACGCTTTGCCGCACCCAACAGGGTTGCGCAACTGCGGCTCGAGGTTTATGCCGAAAATGGTCAGAGACTCTTCGATACAGAACAGCGGGGCGGCAATGTGCTCGATTGGAACTTGCAGGATGGCACGGGCGCACCGCTTACCGACGCGGCTTATCTGTGCCTGCTGACGATCAAGGATTTATCCGGACGGCTGCGACAGACGTTGGCCTCGGTTCAGGTGGGCGCACAAACAGTAACGTTACAGCCGATCGCGTCAGGGCGCCTGACGACTATGCAAGCACAGGCCGTGGGTCCGGTCGAGCAAGACGTTGTATTGAAAGTGATCGACTCTGGCGCAGTGGACGCCGCTACCGTTATTGCCCACGATGGCCGTGACGGGCAGTTGACACGCACGCGCGGAGCATTGAGCTTTCGGATTGGTGATTTCTTCAGCGGCAACGATAAGGAGCAGATGCGTTTGACTGAAGAAGGGAATCTCGGCATCGGCACGACGAAACCTAGATTCAAACTGGATGTAGCCGGCGCTGTTCGCGCGCGCGAGGGGTTCGTCTTCAAGGACGGCAGCACCTTGAACGTGAACGACAAGGGCGCCTTGACGCTGAGCAACAGTGACCGAAGGAGCACGTTGACGCTTACCAATGATGGTGGAACTGTCACTCCGAATGTGGCCGGGACTGGCACGCAGAATTACCTAGCTAAGTGGGCGGAGACGGGCGGCGCAGGGACTCTCCAAAACTCAGGCATCTTTGAAACGGCAGGCGGCAACATCGGCGTAGGCACCGCGAGTCCCGCCAATAAACTCGACATCGTGCGCGGCACGGCGGGCCAGATGGCCAAGAGTTTTTACGAGATGAGCAGCTTCGAATATGACGCCGACGCTAAGTTCGGCGTTTACTCCTCGGCGACCAGTTCCAACCCGAGCGCCGCCCTGACGTTCGGTTCAACCAACTTGCAGGTCAACGGCAAATTCCCTGGCTTCGAGCTGCAATACGTCTACGGCAACACGGCAGCCTCAAGCCAGTCGCGGTTCAATTATGTAGAGAGGGAAGCGAACGGCCGTGTGGCAAACTTCGCGGCTAATCTGCTGACGATCAACGGCAACGGCGACGTGACGCTGAATCCGGTGACCTCAAGCGTGACGGCTTCCCCGCGCCTCGCGATCGGGACGGCAAGCCCGGACGCGCCGCTGACTGTGGTTGGCGCCGGCACGACGCTTCCTACTGTGTATAACAGCGGCAACGTGGCCACGTTCGTCGCCCCAAGCGACGGCTTCAACGCCGTAAGCATAGCCAAGGGAGGAGTCGCCAACCCGCAGGGGCTTGTGTTTGGCGTCAACCAAGCCTCTCTTTACAGCGAAATTCAGAGTTCGCACATGGGAATCGCTCCCAACGCACTTGTCTTGAACCGGCAGGGTGGCAACGTAGGTATCGGGACTAACAACCCGCAGGCGCTGTTGGACGTGGCGGGCACAATCAATACTTTGACGCAGTTCAACATCGGCGGCAACCGCGTGTTGAGCGTGGCGGGCACGAACAATCTGTTCGCAGGCGCGGGCGCGGGGCAAGCCAACACGGTCGGGACGCGCAACGCTTTCTTCGGCTTCAACGCGGGACGGAATAACGTCGGCGACGGCTTCGGCAACGGCAGCGACAACGCGTTCTTCGGCAGCAGCGCCGGCTCAAGCAACACAGGGCAGCAGAACTCCTTTGTCGGCAGCGGGGCCGGTGCGGGCAATACAAGTGGAAGTTTCAACTCATTCTTCGGCGAGGCGGCCGGCCTCAATAACACGACCGGCGGGTTCAACACCTTCATCGGCTCGAACACGGGTTTTAGCAGCGCGGGGCCGGGCAACACTTCGGGGAGCAACGACACGGCCCTCGGCCTCGGCGCTATGATCGGTCTTGACGCGGGCAACAACAACGTGACGAACGCCACTGCCATCGGCGCGAACGCCTTCGCTAATCGGAGCAACACCCTCGTGCTCGGCTCAATCAACGGCGTCAACAACGCGACCGCTGATACTTTCGTTGGCATCGGCACGACCGCACCGACGAGCAAGTTGGAGATAGCAGCGCAGGATGGATTGAAGATCAGCGGCGGCCAGCCGTTCTTGACTTTGCGCGACACGAGCGGCGGCAATAAGAGCGCCTTCATGCAAGGCGTGAACGGCGACGCCGTCCTGCTGACCAACAGTCGCGCGGCGCTGGTGCTGAAAGATGTGAGCGGCAACGTCGGCATCGGCACGTCGAATCCATCACAACTGCTCCACGTTAATAGCGGGAGCGGCAATGCCGCTGTGCTCGTCCAGACCCCGACCAATGCGTTCGCGCAGTATCAACTACAGAGCGGCGCAACCAATCCTTGGATCATAGGGACACAGGACAACTTCAACGGTAACGCGCTGCTGTTTAGATACGGGGGGGCTGACCTGATCAAGTTTCAGTCAAACGGTAACATCACGCAACCAGCCGACAAGGGCGGCTTGGTTAAGGCAATGGCATATGTTGGTACGGATGGTGGGATTATCGAGTGCTACAACTCACTACTGACCGGCAGCGCCGCCACCACAGCACCGTGTGGGTTCACTACCGATCACTTTACCGCCGGCGGTTACACAGTGGACTTTGGGTTTCAAGTATCAGACCGTTTTGTCTCTGTTACACCCCAATACTGTGGTGGCTGTTTTCAGGGAAACCAAAATACCGGAGTCAACTTTGATTTCTTTACCGCGACGAGCCTGCACTTCTTCACCTTTCAGACGAACTCAAGCGATACCAAGGATAGAGCTTTTATGGTCATCGTGTACTGACACGCCCTTATTGATTCTGGCGGTAACGAGACCTGGCCCGCGTACCGCATTCGTCGGCAGGGCGCAGCATGGTGAATGAACGACGGAACTTCGAGCGAGGCAAATGTCGAGCGGCCCGGAGAGGGCGTGACGCCAACGAGACGGGCGGCGTGGTCAATGAATGGAACCCAGACGGCTGATTCTTGTCTAGCTTTCGGGAGAAGTCCCAATTCTAATCAACGCGCCTGCGCGCCTTGGAGAGGCGTCAAGGAAAACGGCGACGCTAAATCTTTAAGTTGAAGCCGTGCGTCGCGGAGCAGATCAGATTCTCCATCGGCCACCGATGTGTCACAGGTGAATCCAATGTTAAGGAGCAGACCATCAATCAAAAGCAAGCGAACTCTTTTGGCGCTCACGCTCTGCGTACTGCTCTGCTGCGTTGCTCTCGCCCTGCCTCTGGCGCGTCAACATTTCTCGCCACCTCAACTGATGACGAAGCCCGTCGCCGCACCCGACCTTGCGCCGGAAATCGAGCCGGTGACAAGAGTCGTCTTCGCTCCACCACCACAAACAAGCACTCAATTCGATCTCTCGCGCCACGTGATTGCCGGCGGTGGCGGCACAAGTTTGGGCGGCAGTCTTGGCCTCAGCGGCACAAACGGCCAGACCTTAGCGGGCACGACGTCGAGCGGCGGCCAGTTCACGGTGACGGCTGGCTTTTGGCAACCCGAACCTGTCGTGACGCCACCTCCGACACCTACTCCGACCCCTACGCCAACACCAACGCCCACTCCGACACCGACGCCAACTACAACGCCCACGCCAGCGCCCACGCCCGCGAATGCAGTGCAGTTCAGCTCTTCGAATTACAGCGTCGTTGAAGCCTGCACCGCGATCACGATTACCGTGAACCGCATCGGCAATACTTCAGGCGCGGCGAGTGTTGACTACAATACTTCAGACGTTACCGCTACTGAGCGCGGGGACTACATCACTGCGCTCGGCAACCTTAGCTTTGCGCCCGGCGAAACTTCGAAGAGTTTCGTCGTGCTCATTAACGACGATTCCTACGTCGAAGGCAACGAGACCTTCAACGTCAATTTGAGTAATCCGTCAGGCGTAACTTTGGGCGCGCCCTCGATTGCCACCGTGACCATTAATGATAATCCTACCGAGCCGCCTACAAACGTGATTGACAACCCGCAGAATTATGTCTGCCAGCACTATCACGACTTTCTCAATCGCCAACCTGACTCAGATGGGCTGGCGTTCTGGACCAATCAAATCACTTCCTGCGGCACGGACCAGGCCTGCATTCAACTGAAACGCATCAACGTCTCAGGGGCTTACTTCCTATCGATAGAATTTCAGCAGACCGGTTATCTGGTCGAGCGCATGTACAAAGTTGCTTACGGTGACGCCACGGCCGGGTCTACGTTTGGCGGGGCGCATCAACTACCGGTGCCGATTGTGCGCTTCAAGGAATTTCTGCGCGACACGCAGGCGATGGGACTGGGGGTGGTCGTGCTGCAACCAGGCTGGGAGACGGTGTTGGAGAACAACAAGCAAGCGTTCGCAAGCGAGTTCGCGCAACGTTCACGATTCACGACCGCCTTGCCGACGACCATGACGCCGGCACAGTTTGTCGACAAGCTTAACCAGAATGCCGGCAGTGTGCTCTCAGCCAGTGACCGGACCGCCGCGATTGCCTTGTTTGGCAGTGCGACGAACACGAGCGACGTAACCGCGCGCGCGCAAGCGTTGCGACAGGTCGCCGAGAATCAGAATCTCTACAACGCCGAATTCAACCGCGCCTTTGTGCTAATGCAGTACTTCGGTTATCTGCGACGCAATCCAAACGATCCACAGGACACTGACTACACCGGTTGGGAGTTCTGGCTGGCGAAGCTGAATCAATTCAACGGCAACTTTGTGAATGCCGAAATGGTCAAAGCTTTCATCACTTCGACGGAATACCGGCAGCGATTCGGTCCTTGACGACCGCGACGAGACCTTGCTCTTGTTGAGGTGCCGGTGCTATCTTCATTTGGCAAATCGGATATCTCTCCCCATGTCTCCCCAAAAATGATGGTGTATAATGCGCTCTTGGCTAATTGCGTAGTGGCATTTGAGGGCGCAAGTTACAAACTTGCTGCGGCAAGAGCCATCTCTTTTAGTTTGTTTGCATCAAAGTGAGGCAATGCGGGCGCTCGGTCCTCTCCTCTCCGGTCGCCTGCGGTGGAATTTCAGCCTCCTCGATGGGAGTTCACGCCATGAAAAGAATTATCGTTCTCGCCTTGCTGTGTTCATTCGCAGCCTGCGCAAATCAAACTGTTAATGCGCAGTCGCGCCCGCGGCGAGTGGGACAGACGCCGCCTGCGCCGACGCAGTCGGAAGACCAAACCCAACCCCAGCAACAGTCAGATGATGCCTCACAAACTGCGCGACCCTCGCGGCCGCCGGTGCTCGGAGGCGCGAACCGCAGTCCGAATGAACAGAAACCGTCATCGACCCAACAGAAGGATGCGGGTCCCGAAGAAGTCGGCGCCGGCGATGTGGTGCGCGTTGATACGACGCTCGTCAGCATTCCGGTCAGCGTAATGGATCGCGACGGTAAATACATTCCTAATTTACGCAAAGAAGATTTTCGCATTTGGGAAGACGGCGTGGAGCAGCAGGTCGCTTACTTTGCCTCGACCGAAAAGCCCTTCACCGTTGCGCTGGTGCTTGATACCAGTGGCTCGGTTCGCTTTCGCATGGAAGAGATTCAGGACGCGGCGATTGCTTTCGTGAATCAACTGCGAGCTGACGATAAGGTAATAGTGGCTTCCTTTGACGATCACATCAGGATTTTCCCCGCCACAAACGATCGCGCCAGGCTGCGCGATGAGATTCAACAGACACGTTTAGGCTCAGGCACGAAGCTTTACGACGCTGTGCACCAAGTGATGAATGAGTTGAATCGAATTGAGGGACGCAAAGCCATCGTCCTGTTTACTGATGGAGTCGACACGACCAGTAAACATTCGACTTACGAAAGTACGGTGAGCGAGGCGGAGGAACTCGACGCGCTGATCTATCCGGTTGAGTTCGATACCTATTCAGACATGGGCGGTGGCTGGCCCGGTGGTGGTGGGTCGCGTCGCGGCGGTGGTGGCTATCCAGGTGGCGGCGGTGGCTATCCAGGTGGCGGCGGTGGTGGCAATCCCCGTAGCGGCGGCGGCGGAAGCATTCTGGATATTCTCGGCGCAATTCTTAACGGAGGCGGGGGCGGTGGTAGTTATCCGGGCGGTGGCGGTGGTTATCCGGGTGGAGGTGGACGACGCGGAGGTCGTGGCGGCGGCGGTTGGCCTGGCGGCGGTATCGGCAATAGTCGCGAGGAATATGAGCGAGGAGAGCGCTACCTAAATGATCTGGCGCGGGTGACGGGCGCCCGGCTCTACGATTCCGAGAAGCAGGATCTCAGTTACGCTTTTCAGATGGTCGCGGAAGAACTGCGAAGACAATACAGCCTCGGCTACTATCCGAAGAACACGCCGCATCCGGGAGAGCGACGCAGCATCAAGGTTCGTGTGAATCGTCCTGAATTGGTTGCGCGCACGCGCGACAGTTACGTTTTCCAACCGGGAGCCAGCGCGACGGCGCAGGGAGGAAACACTCAACAACCGAAGCCCCCGGTGTTGAAAAAGGATTTTAGCGGAACTTTTTAGCGGAGCGCGGGAGCGCACGCATCCTTGCGTGCGCTACGCCGGCATCTTGCCGGCCCCTGGTCTGTGCTTACACCACCGTCCCATCCGGAATCAATCCATTCTTCGGCACGATGATGATGCGATCGCGTATATAGTAACTGCCATCAGGCCCATCCGCGTTCTCAACTCCCGCTTCATTCAGTAAACGCACATTCGTTCCAATGCGAACGTTCTTGTCGATAATCGCACGGCGGATGATTGAGCCGTCGCCGATGCCGACGCGCGGACGGTTTGCCTGCGTGTCGCGTTGCATGTCTTCCAAAGTCTGATAGTAATCGGCGCCCATGATGTAGGACGCATCTATGTGCGTGCCCTCGCCGATGCGGCTGCGCAGGCCAATTAGCGATTTATCTATCCTGGCGCCGTTGATAATGCAGCCTTCGCTGATCATCGAATCGCGAATTTCGCACTTGTTGATTTTTGACGGAGGCAGATAGCGCGCCCGTGTGAACATCGGCGCTTCCGCATCGAACAGATTGAAAGGTGGAATTGCCGAAGTCATATCGAGGTTCGCCTTATAGAAGGCCGCGATGGTTCCGATGTCTTCCCAATAACCATTGAAGAGATATGCCTGCACGTTGTACTTGTGAACGCTCGCGGGAATGACTTCCTTGCCGAAGTCGAGCGGCGAAGTATCTTCGGCCAAAACTTCTTCGAGCCGATCGTATTTGAAAACGTAAATCCCCATCGAAGCGAGAAACGGACGCGCGCGCGCTTCATCCGGCGTCAAACCAAGCGAGGTGGTGTCGACTCGCATCGCCTCAAGTGCTTCGCCTGTCGGCTTTTCGCGAAACTCAATGATGCGACCTTCGGGGTCTGTTTTTAGCAAACCAAATTCGCTGGCGAAATCAGGAGCGATGGGAATGACGGAGACGGTAATGTCGGCGTTGGTCTCGTAGTGCCGCGCGAGAAACTGGCGATAATCCATGCGATACAAATGATCGCCGGACAGAATCAGCAGGGCCTCAATGCGCCAGTCGCGTATGTACCATTCGCCGCTTTCCGGTGTCTGCTCGGCGGCGAGTACTTCAACGAACCCGTCAGCGAACGGCGAGAAGCGATACGTCGTCGCGATGTGCCGGTTCAGCGAGGCCGAGTTGTATTGCGTCAACACGAACATGCGGATCACGTCCGAGTTGATGCAATTCGAAATCGGCACGTCCACGAGACGATACTTTCCCCCGAGCGGCACTGCAGGTTTCGATCGCTGCGAGGTAAGCGGAAACAGCCGCTTGCCGGCGCCACCACCGAGGATTACTGCCAGTAAATTGTGCTTGGAAGGCATAGCAACTGGAAGGAGGATATAGGGAAAGGAGCGAGGGATTCAAGGTTGATTGATGATAGGTAGTGGTGCAGTTTGATTTTCGGAGTGTCTCATTCACACCGTGGCTTCAGCCCGGTGGTAAGCTGCGGTTATAGATATGAAGAACCGTTTCAACGGTTTTCTTCGTAGTCTGGGTGAAAGCCGTTGAAACGGCTGCTTGGGGTGCACAAGGTCTGCCGATCACCGGGCTAAAGCCGCGGTGTGAATGAAAGGCCAGCCCACGGCTATTAATACAAGCGCTTCGCCGTTGCTCATCGGGCCTAGCAAATGGCTTACTCTCGCGAACAAAACCCGGTAAACTACCACGCCATGCTGACGAATATCTTCAATCGGGCAGTTCATATCTCTCCGCGTCTCGGACGCGCGATGGTTCGCAGTTGGTATCAGATGCTCGTCGTCCTGGATCGGGAGCGCGAGATTAGTTTCATGAATTACGGCTATGCCGATATTGATCCAAGCACGAAGGAGTTAATGCTCAGCGACGGCGAAGGCGAAAATCGGTTTTGTATTCAGCTCTATCAACTTGTGGCCGGCGCCGTCGATTTGTCAGGGAAGGACGTTGTCGAAGTGGGATCGGGTCGGGGCGGCGGGGCCTCGTATATCGCTCGACATTTGAAACCGGGATCGATGCTGGGAATCGATCTTTCTGATAGAGCCGTCGATTTCTGCAAACAGAATTACGCGGTGGACGGACTTTCATTTCGACAAGGCGATGCCGAGAATTTGCCGCTGCCCAATACATCCGTCGATGTCGTCGTCAATCTGGAATCTTCGCATTGTTATGGGTCGATGGACCGATTTCTCAGTGAAGTTTATCGCGTGCTGCGGCCGGGCGGTCATTTTTTGTTTTCGGATCATCGCGACGCCGACAAGATTCAGTTGCTGCACGGACAACTCGAGAAGTGCGGCTTTAGTAAGGAGAAAGAGACAGATATCACCCCAAATGTCGTGAGAGCGCTGGAACTCGATAACGATCGTAAGCAGAGATTGATTGAAAAGAAGTGTCCGCGGGTCCTGCGTGGGCGCATGGCTGAGTTTGCGGCAATGAAAGGCACGAAGACTTACGAAACCTTCAGAACCGGTCACTCGCGATATCTGAGTTTCGTGTTACAGAAATAAATCGGTGTCAGAACCGCGAGCGGTAGCGACCGGATCGTCCGATAGCGGACTGGCGATTTCGGATTTCGGACTGCGGGCACTCCGCGTCTCCCGCTCTAAATCCGCAATTCGAAATCCGGAATCCGCAATCAGACGATCCGGTCGCTACCGCTCGCGGTTCTGACATGACAAGCTCAGGCTTAAACTCTCAGCTCTCGCTACTGCGATCGTTTCGCAAAATAACCTGGACGGTAACGCAGCTTCAATTGCTCTTTCCGCAGTTCGGAATTCGTGATCTCGATATTCATCTTTCGATAGCTTCCGTCATGGGTTTTGTTCGTGGAGGAATAAGCGACCAGGTATTGCGAACGAAGTTCCTGCTCGATCTCAGCGAACGCTGTTCTTAGGTCGTCTTCCTTCTTGGGAAAGAACGCGCGGCCGCCGGTGCGCTCGGCGATGTTATTGAGCGCGCCCTTATTCACGCCTTCATACCGCTTATCGCCAATGCCTATCGCATAAATCACCGTGTCCGATTGGATCGCCTGATCGATCGCAGTATTCCTCGACAGACGGCTGCTGGTGTCCTGGCCATCGGTCAGCAGAATGATCGCGCGGCGACGCTGACCGATACTCTGCGCTAACACCTGCCGGGACGTTATCGCGATGGAATCCCAAATGGCGGTCGTGCCTTCGCGTGGTGGAGCAATCGTGCCCGGTCCCGACTCGATGCCGCCCATCGGTGGCGCGGCGCCAGGATACGAGGGAGACGCCACATCCACCGCTTCCAGCACTCGATAAAGGCCAATCATGTCGCGCGTCATTGGC
>WNGH01009851.1_pt1 | contig 10557 bp, 10 predicted proteins | sample 5400631 | NCBI WGS metagenome assembly WNGH01 (sample SAMN13153373, study PRJNA577476) | soil metagenome | isolation source: 115 cm soil or saprolite under Garry oak tree replicate 1 | place: USA:California | collected 2016-06-15 | reverse complement strand
CTGTTCGTAGGCTGCGCCATCGGCAAAGTGACGATGGAGGAAGTCTCCAAGGAGCTATGGCCGTTCTATGGCGCGATGTGCTTCGCGCTGCTGCTGGTCACCTACATCCCCGCGATCTCGTTGTGGATCCCGGGATTGGTGAAGTAGAAGACGCGAGAACAGCAACTAGCTGCACTCCCGGTGACGCTGCTTGCAGGTCGCAAGCACGTCGTCGGGATTTTTCTTCCACCAGTCGAGCTCCGAGAAGATCTCGACCTCGTGAAAGCCCGTATAGCCCGCGGCTTCCACCCACGATCTTATTTTGGGCAAATCTATGATGCCGTCGCCCATCATGCCGCGGTCGTTCAGCAGATCGCGTGTCGGCACCAGCCAGTCGCAGATGTGATAGCCGAGGATGCGCTTCCCGGCGCGCTTGATCTGCTGCTCGAGCTTCGGGTCCCACCACACGTGGTAGACGTCGACTGCAACGCCGATCCCTTCTCCCAGCGAATCGCATAGGTCGAGCGCCTGTTCCAGCGTGTTGATGCACGCCCGGTCGGCCGCTTGCATCGGATGCAGCGGCTCGATGGCGAGCGGCACGCCGGCCTGCCTTGCTTCCGGAAGTATTTTCTGAATCGATTCTTTAACAGTCTGTCGCGCGCGGGCGATGTCCTTGGATCCGTGATGCAGCCCCCCAACGACCAAGACCAGGCACTGAGCGCCGAGCGTGTGCGCTTCGTCGATGGCGCGGCGGTTGTCGTCGAGCCAGTTTTCCGTCGTGAAAAACCCGCCGCGGCACAACCCCGTGACGGTCAATTGATGATTCCTGATCGACGAAGCGGCCTTGCTCAGCCCCATTTCGGCCACCTGATCCCGCCAGGGCGAGATGCCGCGGATGCCGTGGCGCGCGCAGCCGTCGATGATCTCGCCGAGCTTCCATTGCTTCTTGACGGTCGCCGTATTCAGCGAGAGCTTGGCGGGATCCGGCGACGTCATGCGCTGCCTACTTGAGCAATTCGGGCGCGATCAGCTTCGGCAGGATGAGCGGGATCCCGGGCCAGATGATGATCGCCGCCAGCATCAGCAGCATCGGGATCAGCATGATCATTGTGTCCTTCAGCGCGAACTTGAGCGGCACCTTGGCGACCGCGCACGAGATCATGAGGCACAGGCCGTAAGGCGGCGTCACCAGGCCGAAGGCGAGCGACACGATGCCGATGATCGCGAAATGGATCGGGTGCATGTTCACCGACTGCGCCAGCGGCTGCAGGATGGTGCCGACGATGATGATGGCCGGGATGGCGTCGAGGAAGCAGCCGACCACCAGGAACACGAAGGCGATGAAGAAGCCCACGCCCGTGATCCCCATTCCCCAGCTCGTCACGTTCTCGAGCAGCGCTTTCGGAATCTGATAGTAAGCAAGGAGCCAGCCGAACGCGGACGCCGTTCCGACGCAGAAGAGCGCCACCGCGGCGAGTCGCCCGGTCTCGGCCAGCGCATGATAGAGGTGCTTCATGTCCATCTCGCGGTAGATGAAGATGGACAGCACCGCGGCGTAAATCACCGCCACCGCCGCCGACTCGGTCGCCGTGAACCAGCCGAGCAGGATGCCGCCGACGATGATGAACGGCGTGAACAGCGCCGGCAGCGACTGCCAGGCGGAGACGAAAAACTCCTTCACCGTGGAGCGCGGATAGACCGGGTAATTGTAGATCTTCGAGTAGATGTGCACGGTCACCATTTGCGCCAGGGCGATCAGCAGTCCCGGCAGGATGCCCGCGAGATACATGGCGCCGATCGAGGTCGAAATCACCCCGCCCCAGACGATCATCAGGATCGAGGGTGGAATGATCACCGCGAGCACCGCCGATACCGCGGTGATGGCGATGGAGAACGAAAGGCCGTAGCCCTCCTTCACCTGCGCCTCGATGAAGATCTTCGACTGGCTCGCGGCATCCGCGGTGGACGATCCCGAAATTCCTGCGAAGAACACCGAGAGCAGGACGTTGATCTGCGCCAGCGCGCCCGGAAAATGCCCGACCATGGTGCGCGACAGCCGCACCAGCCTGTCGGTGATGCCGCCGACGTTCATGAGGTTAGCTGTCAGCAGGAAGAACGGCACCGCGAGCAGGATGAACGAGTTGTAGGCCTTGAAGGTTTCGTTGAACAGCATCATCGGCGAAAGCCGCGGCTCGTAGGCGAGGATCGGAATGCAGGCAAGCCCGAGCGCGAACGCGACCGGCACGCGCGCCACCAGCAGCACGAAGAACGCGCCGAACAGCGCCGACGCGGCCATTCCCGGCGTCAGGCTGCCGCTCATGCCGCAGCCTGCCTGCCGACCAGCACGCGCCAGTTATCAAGGAAGGATTCGCCGAGGAAAATCACCCAGGTGATGCCGGAAAGCGGCCAGGCCATGAAGATCCAGGGCATCGGCAGCTCGGCGAGCTCCGAGAGTTGGTCCCAACCGAAGCGCACGAACTGGATGCCCCACCAGACGAACACCAGCGCGAACACCAGCACGAAGATGTTGGACACGATGCGCAGCAGCGCGGTGGGCTTCGCGCCGAGGTCCGGCCAGACGTCGACCTCGAAGTGGCTGTGCTCGCGGATGCCGATCATCGCGCCGAGCATCACCATCCAGATGAAAAGGAAGCGCGACAGCTCCTCGGTCCAGATCCAGGAAGGAATCAGCTCGGTGTAGCGCGAGATGATCTGCAGCGTCACCGGGATGATGAGGATGGCCACAGTGGCCACCATCAGCCGGGTGAGGAGCCGGTGATACCAGGCGATTATTCTTCTCATTGCTCCCCCAACAAAAAGGCGCGGCGCCGGATGATCCGCAGCGCCGCGCCCGCTATCCGGACGTCACTTGATGGCGTTGATCTTCGCGAGAATCTGCTCGGCGCCGATTTCCTTGGCGTAGGCCTCGATCACGGGATCGACCGACTTTTTCAGCTGCGCGCGGTCGGTGAAGGCGATGCGTTTGAGCTTGCCGGCCTTCTCCATCGCCACGAGCTTCTGCTCGTCCTCGCTCGACTCGATCTGCCGGCCGTAGGCTCCCGCCTCCTTGCCGGCGCGCAGCACCGCGGCCTGCAGATCCTTGTCGAGTCCCTTGAAGGTCTTGCCCGAGAAGCACAGCGGCCGGATGGTGATCGCATGCTGCGTCATGTTGAGGTTCGGGCCGACCTCGTAGAACTTCATCTGCTCGACGCCCGCGGCCTCGTTTTCTCCGGCCGCAATGACGCCGTTCTGGATCGCGTTGTAGATCTCGTTGTAGGCGATCACCGTGGGCGACATGCCGGCCGCGGCGAAGGTGCGGCTCCAGATCGGGGCGCCCTGCACGCGCACCTTCAGGTTCTTCAGCTCGGCCATGTTGCGCGCCGGGCGGTTGGCGAAAATGTTGCGCGTGCCGCCGCCGGCGTAGCCGATCAGCATGACGTCGGCCTTCTGCGCGATCTCGTCCGCGACCGGCTTGAGGACATCCTGGTCGAGCACCTTGTTCCAGTGGTTGAGGTCGCGGAAGATGAACGGCGCGTCGATAAAGGGCGCAGCCTTCGAGAACGTGGACATGTGCGCCGGCGACACGATCGCGTAGTCGACCGCCTTGCCCTGGTTCATGTAGGCGAAATAATCCTTCTCCAGGCCGAGCTCGCTGTTCTTGTGCAGCACGAAGCTTATGGGTTTGCCGGAATACTTCTTCACCAGCTCTTCGAACTTGACGAGGGCCTTGGTGAAGGCATGATCGTCGTTGAACTGCGAGGCGCCGTGCCAGGTCTGCGCCGCGGCGGGAAGCGAAAACAGTCCTGCAGCGACCGCTGCTACGAGCATTCTCATGATGGTGGTCTCCTCTCCTCTTTGATTGTGATGCGCCACAACGTGCGCGCGTCGTTTGGATCGATCAGCGTCGCCGAGTGCAGCAAAGAGGCATTGTCCCAGACAATGACGTCGCCAACACCGTATTTGAAGCGGTACTGATACTTTTCCTGCGTGGCGTGATCCTTGAGCTCGTCGAGCAGCGCGTGCGCCTCGTCGTCGGGCATGCCCTCGATGCGGAAAGACGTGCCGGACACCGCGTAGAGCGCGGTGCGGCCGGTCACGGGGTGCCTGCGGGCGATCCGGTGCCTGACCCAAGCGACCTTCTGCTTCTGCTCCTCGGTCAGCACCGACGCCACGGTGCGCGTGGCTTCGTCCAGGTTGCTGCGATTGCCGTAATGGTGCAGTGCGATCAGACCTTTGATTTTTTCTTTTAATTTAGAAGACAAATCGTCATAGGCGGCGTACTGATTTGCGAACAGCGTATCGCCGCCGACCTTGGGCACCTGGATCGAATAGAGTGTCGTCGCCCGCGCCGGCATTTCGAGATACGAATAGTCGGTATGGAAATAGGTCCCGGCGTCGGCCAGCCCGGTCGGCTTTCCGTCCTTGACGACGTTCGACAGGATGAGGATCTCGGCGTGCTCGGGATGGTGGAACTGGTCGATCACGTGCGGCTCGGGCGGCCCGAAGCGGCGCCCGAAGCCGAGGAACTGCTGCGCGCTCAGCTTCTGGCCGCGGATCGCGAGCAGCTGGTGCTTGAAGAACTCGCTTTCCAGCTTCCCGAAATCGTTGCCGCGAAGCGCGGACAGGTCGACGCCCTGCGCTTCGATTCCAAACCCGGCGCTGAGCTTCTTCAGCCGCATCCATGCATCTCCAGCAGCTGCTTCATGCGCCGGCAGGCGAGCTCGGGATCCGACAGCAGCCCGGCGGCATCGGCGAGGCGGAACAATTCCACGAGATGCGGCAGGGAGCGCGCCGACTGCTGGCCGCCGACCATCACGAAGTGCTGCTGGTGGCCGTTGAGCCAGGCCATGAACACCACGCCCGTCTTGTAGAACCGCGTCGGCGCGCTGAAGATATGCCGCGACAGCGGCACGGTCGGCGCGAGCACCTCATGGTAGCCCGCTTTATTGTCTTCTGAAAGATATGAAAGAGCCTGGGACGCCGCGGGCGCAATCGAATCGAAGATGCCGAGCAGCGCGTCCGAATGCCCTTGCGCGTCGCCCTCGATCAGCTCGGCGAAATTGAAGTCGTCGCCGGTATACATGCGCACGCCCTTGGGAAGCTTGCGCCGCATTTCGATTTCCTTCCCCTTGTCAAGCAAGGAGACCTTTATCCCGTCGACCTTGGATTGGTTCTTCTCGAGAACCGAAAGGCAGATATTCATCGCCTCGCGGTGATCCTTCTTCCCCCAGTATCCTTCGAGCGCCGGATCGAACATCTCGCCCAGCCAGTGGATGATCACCGGCTCCTTCACTTGCGAAAGAATGCGGTCGTAGACGCGGCCGTAGTCGTCGGGCGATCCGGCGCTCGCGGCGAGCGCGCGGCTCGCCATCAGGATGATGCGGCCGCCGAGCTTTTCGATGGCGGCGCATTGTTCCTCGTAAGCCGAGATGATTTTCTCGATCGAATGCATTTCGCCGCCGGCAAGATGGTCGGTTCCCGCGCCCGATGCAACAGCTGCTCCTTTGAAATTCCCCGCTTCTTCGAGGGTACGGCGAATCAGTTCCAAGGAATTCGCCCAATCCAGACCCATTCCCCGCTGCGCGGTGTCCATGGCCTCGGCAAGCCCCAGCCCCCAGGACCACAGGTGCCTGCGGTAGGCCATGGTCGCATCCCAGTCGATCGCCGCCTCGAGCCAGGGCTGCTTTGCCGAGAGCGGGTCGGCGACCACGTGCGCTGCGGCAAATGCTTTCCGCGTAAAGGGCTTGGCAGGCTTGCGGAAGGACTTGGGCGCCCTGACCGCATAGTCTTCCAGGCGTTTGCCGTGCCCCGGGAGTTTCAGGGTGAGAATCGTGTCGCGCTTCATGGTTTCAGCCTCGGCAAGTCGAGCCAGCGGCGCTTGTGCCAGCTTTGCAGTCCCAGCTCGGCGAGCTGCACGCCTTTCGCGCCTTCGAGCAGGTTCCAGCGGAACCCGCCCTCGCCGGCGACGTGCTTGAGGAACAATTCCCACTGGCACTTGAACGCGTTGTCGTACGCGCTCGCATCCGGAACTTCCCGCCAGCCCGCGAAAAAGTCGATCGTCTGCGGCAGGTCCGGGTTCCAGACCGGGCGCGGCGTGTCCTTCCACGACTGCGTCAAGCAGCGGCGCAGGCCCGCCACCGCGGAGCCGTCGCTGCCGTCGACGTGCAGGGTAAGCAGATCGTCGCGGCGCACGCGCGTCGCCCACGAGTTGTTGAAATGCGCGACCACGCCTTTGTCGAGCTCGAAGGTCGCGTAGGCCGAGTCGTCCGCTGTCGCCTTGTATCTCCTGCCGTTCTCGTCGTGCCGGAAGGGGATGTGCGTGGCGCCCAGGCAGGAGACGGCTCGCACTTCGCCGAACAAGCTGTCGAGCACGTAGCGCCAGTGGCACAGCATGTCGAGCATCATGCCGCCGCCATCCTGCTTGCGGTAATTCCAGGATGGCCGTTGCGGCGCCTGGCGCTCGCCCCCTTCGAACACCCAGTAGCCGAATTCGCCTTTTACGGACAAGAGTTTTCCAAAAAAGCCCTGATCGCGCAGCGCCTGCAGCTTGAGGAGGCCCGGCAGCCAAAGCTTGTCCTGCACCACGCCGTGCCTCACCTTGGCCTTTTTCGCCGCCCGGTATATCTCGAGCGCCTCCGTGAGGTTCGTCGCCACCGGCTTCTCGCAGTAGATGTGCTTCCCCGCTGCGATCGCACGCTTGACGAGCCGGGGCCGCAGCTTGGTCGACGCGGCGTCGAAGAAAATCTCGTCTTGCGGGTTCTGCAGCGCTTTCTCCAGGTCCGTGGTCCAGCGCTCCACGCCGTGCTCCCTGGCGAGGCTCTCGAGCTTCCGCGCATTGCGGCCGACCAGCAGCGGATCGGGCATCAGCCGCGTTCCGTCCTTGAGCGCCACCCCGCCCTGCTTGCGTATCTCCAGGATGGATCGGATGAGGTGCTGGTTCATTCCCATCCGGCCCGTGACGCCGTGCATGATGATGCCGATACGCTTTTGATTCATTGCGTTTTGCTCATGGCTTGCCAATCGGGCATCGCGCCGCTCGCATAGCCGGGGCAATTCAGGCTGTCCATCGAAATCATGCCTTCCTGGATCTTGAGCCGCACCGCACCATGGCTCTTCGCGTACAGGTCCGGATGCGAATCGAGGAAAGCCTGCTGCTCGGCCTCGGGCAGCCCCGCCATGCCGTTCACGTAGTGATGGCCGTTGCGCTCGACATGCGCCATGCCGAGCAGCGACACCAGGGCGAGGTCCTGCTGCACCGCAAGTCCGGCCTGCGTCGTAAGGTCCTCGCCGGACATGAAATAGCGATCGCTGCCTTCCTCCCGGTTCCACAGCCGGCAGCGGGCGGCATTGAGGATCGATTTGTACAGGCCCTTGCAGGTCTTGGAGGAAACGCCCGCATAGCCGCGGCGCCGCGCGAGCGGAAACGCCTCGAGCGAATCGTCCGATTCGTCGATGATCACCGGCTTCTCCTCCGCCAGCTCCGAGACGTCGCCTGCTCCCGACGCCAGGGCGTTCTGGCGCTTCACGGGTTGCTCGATGTATGCGACGCCGGCTGCAAGCCGCTTGAGGCGCGGCTCCGCCTTGATGGCGCGCCACAACTCGAGCGCGCCGCCGGCGTCCTCGTATTGCTCGTTGCCGTCGAGCGTGGCGTGATAAGGCTCGGCGAGCTTTGCAAAATGAGAATCGAGCACCGCCGCAATCGCGCAAAGGCGCTCGACGTCGTTCTTTACGTCGCCCGCGACCTTGAGCTTGAACCAGCGGTGGCCGTAGCACTCTACGACCTCTTCGAGCGTTTCGGGTAAGCCGTCGCCGACCGGCCGTCTCGCCTCCATCGCAGTGATCGGATCGAGCAGCCCGACGGTGTGACGCGCGGCGATCCGCTTGCGCGGCTTCAGGCCGTCCAGGAATTCATCCATGTCGAAGGCCGCGAGGTCGGCCTGCCAGCCCGGAGCCTGTATGCCGGCAATGTTTTTTTGAATTACCTGAAAAAAGGAAACATCGAGCGCGCGACATAGCGCGTCGAGCACCGCGCGGTCGATGAGCGCCGGCCCGTAGCAGGCGACCAGGCTGTTCATGCCCCGCATCGAGCCGAGCGCGATCTGCGGCGCGTAGTTGTCGATGGAATGGCCGAAGGCGGTGTTGGCGCCCGCGGCGAGGTAACTGTCGCGCGCGAGCGCGAGCGAGGCGCGCAGCTGGGCGAAGTTCTCCTCGTTGCTGAGCGCCGGTTCCTTATCGAACCACTTCGGAACCAGCAGTTCCGCCGCCGCGCCTTCCGCTTCCTTGCCGTTTTCCAGGCGGATCCGGGCGCGCACGAAGGCCTGCGGCGCCTGCTCGAGCGTCACCACGCCGAAGCGGAACGGCAGGCGCAGCTTTACGCCGCGCTCGAAAATGTCGATTTCCTCGACGGCGAGCCTCATTGGGTTTCCAGGGCTTCCAGGACGCCGCGGATGTAGCCGATGGCGCGCGCCGCAGCGCCCGGCCCGTCGGGCACGTAGTCGAACGGCTCGACCGCGAGATCGCCGCCGTAGCCATGGCGCCGCAGCGCGCCGAGCAGCGGCGCGAAGCGCTGCTCACCCTGCCCGGGCCCGCGCCGGTTGCGGTCGTTGACCTGCACGTGCGCGATGACGCCTTTGGGCAGCCAGCGGTCGACCAGCGCGGCAAGCGGCTCCTTTTCCATGCGCCCGGCGGAACTGCAGTCGAGCATGGTTTTCAGGTGAGGGTTCTTTATCGCTTGCACCATCTGCACGGCTTCTTCGAGGGTGTTGATCAGCGGCGTCTGCTCCGAAGACAGCGCCTCTACGCAATAGACCACGCCTGCCTTCTGCGCGCGCTCGGCGGCGACCGCGAAGCACTCCTGCGCGCGCGCCATCGCCGCGGCGCGGGTGTCGCCGGGGTCGATGCGCCGCTGGTGCGGCGAGCCGTGGACCAGGTAGCGGCCGCCGAGCTCCGCGCATTGGTCGATGAACGCGAGCATCACATCCACGGTTTTCTTCCGCACCCGGCTTGACGAGCAGCCAATGCAGCCCGGTGACGGAAATTCCCGCCTCCCGGGCGGCCGCGCGCGCGGCGGCGAGCTGCGCGGCGCCGAGACGGTGCGGCTCCTCCGAGAACGTATACGGCGCAATCTCCAGGCCGTCGTAGCCGAGCTTTGCCGCGTATTCGCACTGCTGCGGAAACGGCATCGGCGCGATCACTTCGTTACACAGCGCGATGCGCATCTCAGCCCGGGCTTTGCTATTACCGCTTGAAAACGCGGCCCCAGGCCTTTTCCCAATCGTTGCCGAGAAAATCGACGACGCGGCCGCCGGCCTCGAAGAACTTGTTCGGGGCCTGGAACATGGCGAGCATCAGGCCGCCTTGCGCGCCCGCCCAGGCCTCGTGGCGGCTGCCCGCCGGGCGCCAGACGAAGTCGCCCGCCTTGCATTCGCCCTCGCCGCAGACCAGGCTGCCTTCGAGCACGTAGGTCTGCTCGATCAGCACGTGCTCGTGATCCGGCAGCCGCGCGCCCGGCGCCATCCTGACGAGCATAGTCATCAATCCGGTGTCGCGCTCGACGAGCAGCGCTTTGGTCTCGACGCCCGGATGCGGGGTCTTGGTCCATGGAAGCTTCGCCACTTCGACGAAGCGCGACGCCATCGCCGGCAACCGGCCATGGCCTACCGCCTGCGGAGTATGCGCGCTCATGGTTTCAAATGCTCCCCGACTTTGACGATCTTCATTGTATTCGTGCCGCCGGCCTTGCCGATAGGCTCGCCGATGGTGAGTACGATCAAATCGCCCTCCTTGACCACGCCATTCTCGACCAGCACCTTTTCCGCCTCTTGCAGCAGCTCCTCGCGGTCGTGGCCGACGTACTTGACCATGAGCGGGAACACGTCGCGGAACAGGGCGCAGCGGTAGCGCGTCCCGGTCTGCGCGGTCAGGGCGTAGATCGGCACGCCGCAGTTCAGGCGGCTCATCCAAAGCGCGGTCGAGCCCGATTCGGTGAGCGAGGCGATCGCCTTGACCTTGAGGTGGTAGGCGGTGAAGAGGGCCGCCATCGCGATCGACTGGTCGACCCGGGTGAAGACGCGGTTGAGGAAGTCCTGCTCGAGGTTGAGCGGCTGGGTCTGCTCCGCCTCCTTGCAGATCCGGTCCATGGCCTCGATCACCTCGACCGGATACTTGCCGCTCGCGGTCTCGGCCGAGAGCATCACCGCGTCGGTGCCGTCGAGCACCGCGTTCGCGACGTCGGACACCTCGGCGCGGGTCGGAACCGGGCTCGAGATCATCGACTCCATCATCTGGGTGGCGGTGATGGTGAGCCTGTTTTGCTCGCGCGCGAGGCGGATCATCTTCTTCTGCAGCGCAGGCACCGAGGCGTCGCCGACCTCGACCGCGAGGTCGCCGCGCGCCACCATGATGCCGTCGGAGCCGCGCATGATGTCGATGAGCGCGCTCTCCCCGACCGCCTCGGCGCGCTCGATCTTGGCGATGAGGAACGCCTTGCCGCCCGCCGCGCGCATCAGCTCCTTCGCCATGTGCATGTCGGCGCCGGTCTTCGGAAACGAGACTGCGAGATAGTCGGCCTGGAGCTTG
>WNGH01014409.1_pt1 | contig 10559 bp, 6 predicted proteins | sample 5400631 | NCBI WGS metagenome assembly WNGH01 (sample SAMN13153373, study PRJNA577476) | soil metagenome | isolation source: 115 cm soil or saprolite under Garry oak tree replicate 1 | place: USA:California | collected 2016-06-15 | reverse complement strand
TGCAACCGGGATTGCCGGCGGCCACGATGCGCGCTCCCGTCTCGCGGATGCGCTCGAGCTTGCCCCGCCCGAGCTCGGCGGCCATCTCGGGCTCGAGGAGATTGTAGACACCCGCGCTGCCACAGCAGAGATCGCTGTCCGTGAGCTCGACGAGCGTCACCCCGGGAATGCGTCGGAGCAGCTCTCGGGGCTGGGCGCGCACCTTCTGCCCGTGCGCGAGATGGCAGGCGTCGTGGTAGGTCACCGTCTCCCTGAGCTCGCCCAGCGGCAGGTCCGCGTCGACGAGGACCTCGCTGATGTCCTTCACGAGCCCGGCGAAGCGCTCCGCCCCCTCGTCCCCGAGCCAGTGCCCGTACTCCTTGAGCGCGGAGCCGCAGCCGGCGGCGTTCGTCACCACGATGTCGACATCCCGCCCGAGGGCAGCCATGAGGCTCCGCGCCATGGCGCGAAACTCGTCGAGGCGGCCCGCGTGGAGGTGCAGCGCTCCGCAGCAGCCCTGCCCGCGAGGAACCACGACCTCCCAGCCCGCCGCCGAGAGCAATCGCGCCGTGGCGAGGTTGATCTCCGGGAAGAAGAAGCGCTGGACGCAGCCGGTCAGGAGGGCCGCCCGCCCGCGCGCCCTGCCGCGCGCGGGGATCAGCTCGGGCAGGGGCGAAGCGCCCGGCAGCACGCGGGGGAGGAGCGCGTCCATGGCCTGTAGCCGCTTGAAGGGCGCGAGGATGCCAGAGGCGCGCACGAGGGTCCTGAGCCCGGAGGCCTGGTACAAGCGGAGCGGCCAGAGCAGCGCGCCCAGGCGATCGGGGTGCGGGAAGATCGAGAGCGCCCATTCGAGCGTGGCATGCGCGCTCTCGCGCGCGCGCACGCGCTTCCGGTCGAGCTGGGCGCGGGTCGCCTCGAGGAGCTGCCCGAAGGGCACCCCGGAGGGGCATGCCGTCTCGCAGGCGCGACAGCCGAGACAGAGGTCGAGATGGCGCGCCAGCCCCGGCGTCAGCTCGGCCCGGCCCTCGGCGGCCGCGCGCATCAGATAGACGCGGCCGCGCGGCGAATCCATCTCCTCCCCCAGCACGCGATACGTCGGGCACTGGGGAAGGCAGATGCCACAGTGGACGCAGGCGCGGAGGCCGTCCATGGACGGCGCGTCCACGACGTCGAAAGCGCCCTGGCGGACCGGTGAGGTGATCACAGCCCGCCCACGAAGCGTCCGGGATTCAGGATGCCGAGCGAATCGAACTCTTCCTTGAGCCGCCTCATGACCTTCAGGGCGACCTCAGGGATCGGGCCCCAGACATCGATCGCGCCCTTGAGCGCCAGCGGTGCGCGCTCGATGACGAGGCTGCCGCCCTCGCCATGGAGCGCCGCTCGAAGCGGCGCCACGAGCTCGCTCGCGAAGGCTTCGGGCGCGATGACGCCCGTGAGGGCGACCCGGAGAATGCCGTTGCCGGCCTCGCCGACGATGGCCACGGACAGGCCTTGGCGGGATGCGCTGCTCTCGATCTCGCGGGCCCATCGGGCTGCGCCACGAATCTCGCCCGCGATCCTGAGCACGAGGGGGGCGTCGAACGCTTCGCCCAGCTTCGTCCAGAGCGCCGCGGGAATGGTGATCGCCCGACCGCCGCTTCGCTCGCCCAGCGCGACCAGCGTCGCTCCCTGGCTTTTCACGGCCTCGGGAACGGTGCTGACGGAGACGCACAGCGCCGCCGTGGCGGACGGCAGACCGAGTCCTCGCAGCGCGCCGTCATTGAGCCACGCCAGCCGATCCGGCTCGAGCGTCGAGGCAAGGATCGCCGAGAGCAAGTCCCCCGCCCGCTCCCTGCTGTCGAAGGTGAAGAGCCACGAGCCCGTGTCGGCGGGCGCCGGGTGGAGCCTGAGGGTGGCCTCCGCGATGAGACCGAGGGTGCCGAGCGATCCTGCCAGGAGCTTGGGGACGTCATAGCCCGTGACCGACTTGACCACCTTGGCCCCGCCCCAGGTGACGGTGCCGTCGGCCTGGACGAAACGGACGCCCAGGAGCAGATCGCGCGCCGTGCCGTAACGGAAGCGCAACGGGCCCGAGGCATTGGTCGCGAGCACGCCTCCGATGCTTCGCGACGCCCCCCCGTGAGGATCGAGCGCGAGCATCTGTGTGTGCTTGCCAAGAACGGCGGCGAGACCGTCCAGCGTGAGACCCGCCTGGACCGTGGCGACCATGTCCTCGGGAACATACTCGAGGACGGCGGTGAGGCGGGTGGTGTCGACGACAAGATCGAGGCGGCGGGGCGGATTGCCGAGATCCATGGCGGACCCACTGCCGCGCGGAGCCAGCGCCAGCCTCTCCGTCGAGCACAACGCGAGGATCCTGCTCACCTCATCCGTCGAGCCGGGGCTCACCAGCCACCGGGGCTGCCGCCCGTCGATCGACGCGGCGGAGAGCGTGGCGGGATCCGAGACGACCTGCGGGCGTCCGACGATCTCGGCGAGAGCTTCCTCGACCGCCGGCGCGGACACGGTCACGCTCAGACCCAGGTGCCCGCGGGCAGGCGCGGCGCCGCGGGCCTGAACGACTCGCCGCAGGCGGGATGGGAAGGCAGGAGCTTGCCCGGGTTCATGATCCCGTCGGGGTCGAAGACGCGCCGAAAGCGCGCCATGAAGGCGAGGTCCGCGTCGCCGAACTGAAACGGCATGCTCGAGGCCTTGTCGAGTCCGACGCCGTGCTCCCCGGTGACGCTGCCGCCCATGGCGAGACACGCGTGCAGCAGCTCGTCGTTGGCGGCCTTGGCGCGCTCGAGCTCGCCGGGCACGAGGTCGTTGTAGAGGATCAACGGGTGGAGGTTGCCGTCGCCCGCGTGGAAGACATTGGCGATGACCAGGCGGTGCCGGGCCGCGATCGCCTGCACCTCCCGCATGATCTGGGGCAGGCGGGAGCGGGGCACCACGGCGTCCTGCAGGAGCCAGGTCGCGGACAGGCGCCCGAAGACGCCCGCGGCTTCCTTGCGACCCTTCCACAGGAGCGCTCGCTCCGCCTCGTCCTTGGCCACGCGGATCTCGAGGGCGGCGCGGCTCCGGCACATCTCCACGATGCGCGCGGACTGCTCGTCGATCTCCGCCCGCGGACCGTCGAGCTCGATGAGGAGGACGGCGCCCGCGCCTTTCGGATAGCCCGCGCCGATGCCCTCTTCGATGGCGCGGACGACGACCTCGTCGATCATCTCGAGGGCGGCGGGGATGATTCCCGCCCCCACGATGGCCGAGACCGTCTCCGAGGCGTCGTCGATGGTCGAGAACGACGCCAGGAGCGTCTTGACGCCTTCGGGCACGTGGAGCAGTCGCACCGTCACCGCGGTCAGGAGCCCGAGGGTCCCCTCCCCGCCCACGAGGGCGCCGGTGAGATCGTAGCCCGGCTGGTCCTGGACTTTCCCCCCCACGCGCAGCACCTCGCCCGCTCCCGTGACGAGCTCGAGCCCCAGCACGTGATTGACCGTGATCCCGTACTTGAGACAGTGCGGCCCGCCGGCATTCGTCGAGGCGTTGCCGCCGATCGAGGACACCATCTGGCTGGACGGATCGGGAGCGAAGTAGTAGCCGTGCTCGCGGGTCGCCTGGGAGAGCCAGAGGTTGATGAGGCCGGGCTGCACGGTGGCGCTGCGATTGTCGAAGTCCAGCTCGAGGATGCGGTTCATCCGCGTCAGCGAGACCATGACACCGCCCACGGGCGCCATGGCGCCGCCGATGAGCCCCGTGCCGGAGCCGCGCGGGACGAGGGCAACGTGCTCGCGCCGACAGAGACGGACCACCGCGGCGACCTGCTCCGTGCTCTCGGGCAGCACCACCGCGTCCGGAGCGCCCTTGTAGAAGGTGTGCATGTCGCACTCGTAGGTCATCCGGCCTTCCGGCGTCGCCACGAGGCCCCGGGTGCCGACGATGCGCTCGAGCTCGCTCAGCACGCCGGAACTTAGGGCCATGGGATCCTCACGACTGGGACCGTGCAGGGCGTCGAGAAGGGCTCAGATGCGAGGCGGCGAGGGAAGCGACGAGCGAGGCGTACTCCCATTCAGCCCTCGCCTCGTGGCTCCGCCCTTCAGCTCGAAATGCCACGTACGTTGAGCGAGGAGCGCCCGAGCCAACGAAGCAGATGAGCCCTTATCGGCGGCCTGCTATCCGATCTTCCAGGTCTCGCCTGACATCAGTAGCTTGGCGATGTCACCGGGGCCGCGATCCGAGATGGCCTTCTGCTCCTGCTGGACGAGAATTCCCTCGTACGTCGTCTCGCCTTCCTGGCTGAGCAGGGTGCCGAGCGGGATCGGATACTCGGGCGCCCAGAGCTGGGCGAGCAGCGTGGCGGTGGCCCGGTCGGTCTCGTCGTGCACCCAGAGCGCGCTCTCGGGCACGTCCTTGGTCTTGACGACCTTGGGCTTGAGCCCCTCGAGCACGAGCCCACGCCGGTCGTCGCCGGGGCCCCAGGTGATGGGCTTGCCGTGCTCGAGCCGCAGCTCGAACTGCGTCTTGGAGTCCTTGTCGTACAGGACGTTCCAGGCGAGGTCGTTGTAGACGTTGCAGTTTTGCAGAATTTCCACGAAGGCCGCGCCCTTGTGACGGGAGGCGCGCTTGAGCGTCTCCTCCATGTGGCCGATGCTGCGGTCCACGGTGCGGGCGACGTACGTGGCCCCGGCGGCGAGCGCGAAGACGCACGGGCTGAGCGGCCGGTCGGCCGAGCCCATGGGCGTGGACTTGGTCACCTTGCCGAGCTCGCTCGTGGGCGAGTACTGCCCCTTGGTCAGGCCATAGATCCGGTTGTTGAAGAGCAGGATCGTGACGTCGACGTTGCGACGCAGCACGTGCAGCAGGTGGTTGCCCCCGATGCTGAGCCCGTCACCGTCGCCCGTGACCACGAACACCTTCAGCTCGGGCCGGGCCAGCTTGAGGCCGGTGGCCAAGGCGGGAGCGCGACCGTGGATGGTGTGGAAGCCGTAGGTGTTCATGTAGTACGGGAAACGGCTCGAGCAGCCGATTCCCGAGATGAACACGATGTCCTCCTTGGGGATCCCCAGATCGGGCATGGACTTCTGCACCGCGCTCAGGATGGCGTAGTCCCCGCAGCCGGGACACCAGCGCACGTCCTGGTCGGACTCGAAATCCTTCTTCGTGTACTTCGGGGTGGCGCCAGGCACTCCGGTGACCGTGCTCACGACTTCGCCTCCAGAAGTTGGTGAATCGCCTCGAGGATCTCCTGGCTCGCCAGGGGCATGCCGCGGACCCGGTTGAATCCCACCGCGTCGACCAGGTACTCGGCGCGGAGGACGCGCACGAGCTGGCCGCTGTTGATCTCGGGCACGAGCACACGACGGTACTGCCGCAGGATCTGCCCGAGGTCGGGCGGCAGTGGGTTCAGATGGCGGATGTGGGCGGAGGCGACCGCCTTGCCCTCCATCTGCGCTTCTTCGACGGCCGCGGTGATGGCTCCGTACGTACCGCCCCAGCCGACCACGAGGACATCGCCCGACTCCGGGCCGTTGACCACGGTGGCGGGAATCTCCTGGGCCACCCTCCGGACCTTCTCGGCGCGGGTGCGGACCATGTGATCGTGGTTGTCCGGCTCGTAGGAGATGTTCCCCGTGCCGTCCTGCTTCTCGATGCCGCCGATCCGGTGCTCGAGGCCCGGCGTGCCCGGGCGCACCCAGGGCCGCGCCAGGGTGGCCGCGTCGCGGAGATAGGCCTGGAAGCCTTCTTTCTCCGTCCGGAAGCTCACCGGAATATCCGGCAGCGACTTCGGATCTGGAATGAGCCAGGGCTCCGACCCGTTGGCGAGGTAGCCGTCGGAGAGGACCATGACAGGCACCATGTACTTGATGGCGATGCGCACCGCCTCGTAGGCGATGTAGAAGCAGTCGCCGGGCGTGCACGGCGCGATGACCACGATGGGGCTCTCGCTGTTGCGGCCGTAGAGGGCCTGCATCAGGTCGGCCTGCTCGGTCTTGGTGGGCAGGCCCGTGCTGGGGCCGCCACGCTGGATGTCGAAGATCACCAGGGGCAGCTCCGCCATCACGGCGAGGCCGATGCCTTCCCCCTTCAGGGCGATGCCGGGGCCACTGGAGGCGGTGACGCCGATGGCGCCGCCAAAGGACGCGCCGATGGCGGAGGTGACGGCCGCGATCTCGTCCTCCGCCTGGAAGGTCCGCACGCGCCAGCGCTTGTGCAGGGCCAGCTCCTCCAGGATGCTCGAGGCGGGCGTGATCGGATAGGCGCCGAACACGATGGGGATCTTCGTCCGCTCCGCGGCGGCGAGGAGACCCCAGGCGAGCGCGCGGTTACCCGTCATGCTGCGGTAGACGCCCGCGGGCATCTCCGCGGCTTCGATGCCGTAGTGCTCGGAGAACATCTCCGCCGTCTCACCGAAGGCGTGACCGGCCTTGAGCACCCGGATGTTGGCCTCGACGAAGGTCGGGTTCTTGGCGAAGCGCTTCTTGATGGCGTCGAGCGTCGGATCGAGGGGCCGCGTGTAGATCCACGAGACGAGCCCGAGGGCGAAGAAGTTCTTGCAACGCTCCTTCTCCTTGGCGTTGAGGGGCAGGTCCTCGAGGCACTTCTTGCTCATGCCGCTGATGTCCACCTGGTAGAGCCGGTACTTCTCGGCCAGCCCGGGATCGTTCAGCGGGCTCTTGGGCTCGCCCTTCTCGTCCTTCGGATAGCCCGCCTTCTCGAGGTTGCGCTGGTCGAAGGCCGCGGTGTTGACGATCAAGATGCCGCCCGCCTTGAGGTCGCCCAGGTGAACCTTGAGGGCGGCGGGATTCATGGCCACGAGGGAATCCAGCTGATCGCCCGGCGTGTACACGCGCTGGCTGCCGAACTGGAGCTGGAAGCTCGAGACGCCGAAGAGGGTGCCGGCAGGGGCGCGGATCTCCGCCGGGAAGTTGGGCAGGGTCGAGATGTCGTTACCGGCCCACGCCGCTTCGGTCGTGAACTGCTCCCCGGTCACCTGCATGCCATCGCCGGAATCGCCGGCGAAGCGGATGACGGCGCGGGTCAGCGTACGGCGCGGCTTCGCAACCGCCGGGGCGGGCGTTACCGTTTCGCTCATGGTCTCGATCGTCCTTTCAGTGACTTCGTCTCCGGCGCAGAGCGGCCCGGACGCATGTCACTGGAAAACTCTTTCCAGGCAGGAGCCGCTACGAGTTCATGCTACCCAAAACGGCCAGCAATGGCAAGGATATGTCTGGTCTGCGCCCGGTCTGACCAGGGCGCTCGGCCGGCCTGCGCCCCGGGCCTCTCCTATAGCTCCAGCAGGTCCATCTTCGGGGCGCGGGTGAGATTGCGGCACCCCCCGTCTTCCACCACGACCATGTCCTCGATCCTCACCGCGCCCCGCCCAGCGTAGTAGAGACCGGGCTCGACGGTCACCACCTGTCCCGTCTTCAGCTCGTAGTCCGCGCCCCTCCATGGTCCGAGCGACCTCGGTGTGGATGGCCCCGCCCGACGCGCCGGCGCGAATCAGCTCGATGCCGCGGAGCTGAGCGGCGAGGACGGCGTCGTAGAGCCGCCTCAGCTCGTCGGAGGCCCTGCCCTTGACCACGGTCCGCGTCATGTCCGCGTAATAGCGGGTCTGAGAGGAGCGCGGAAATATGTCGAAGATGATGCCCTGGTTGGGGTGAATGGGACCCGAGCCCTGGTTGTGGGGATCCACCCCCTGCTCACCGCAGGCGATGATGGTGTGCTCGGCGATGCAGTCGTTTTCCATGAGCGAGACGTTCACGACCTTCTTGAGGTCTTCGGAGGTCAGGGGGCGGCCGCGGTGCATCACCTGGTCACCGCGGATCGTGCTCGCCCGCAGCACGTCGAGGGCCGCCTCGAGTGCCGTCTCGGTGTGCCGCTGCGTCTCCTCGATGGCGGCGATCTCCTCGATCGTCTTGATCACCCGCTCGGGGAAGAAGGGGTGCGGCCTCGGAGTCACCGTCAGGCCACGCTCGCGGAGGCGATCGGCCAGCTCGAGGGTGAAGTCCGCGGGCACCTCGACCGCCGAGACGCCATAGCCCTCGAGCAGCAGGGTCACCGTGTCCGTGAGGCGCGGCTGGGGCCAGCGCTGGCGGGCCTTGCCCTCCCACTCGGAGAGCGACAGGACCTCGTCCACCCGCGCCTGGGCGCGCGCGCGATCCACCTCGAGGTCGGACATCAGGAGGATCTTCTTGCCGCCGACCTCGAGATACACGAAGGGATCAGGGGCCAGGAATCGGCAAGCGTAATAGAGGTTGGAGTCGGCCTCGCTGGCCGCGATGATCAGTGAAGGGCTTGGCCCACTCATGGGCCTACGGTACCACGCCCGCGGGGACGCGCGCGCCGTCGGCTTTGCGCAGCACCTCGATGAATCGCGAGACGGCGGGAGGCATCTGCTTGCCACGCCGGTAGATGATGCCGATGGGTCTGGCGAGGCCGGGCAAGGCCAGCGGCACGGTGGCCAGCGTGCGCATGCCCGATTCCATCACCACCGTGGGCCGAGGCAGGATCGACACGCCGGCCGCGATGCCGATGGCCTGCTTGATGGTCTCGACATTGTCGAACTCCATGACCACGTCGACCTTCACCCCATGCTGCCTGAGGGCGCGGTCGATGGCGCGGCGGACGGCGAGGTCGCGGTCGAAGGCGACGAACTTCTCCCCGGAGAGATCGCGGGGCTCGACCAGCTTTCGCTTGGCCAGACGATGACTGGGGTGGGTCACCAGCACCATGGGCTCGGAGCGCAGCGGTAGCACGGCCAGGGATCGATTCGCCGTCGGATACGACAGCACGCCCAGGTCCGCCTCGTCGTTGAGGACCGCCTCCACCACCTTGTGAGGGTGGAGGCACTCGAGGAGCACGCGGGCCTGGGGATGGGCCGACATGAAGGGCTGCATGTGCCGGCTCATGTCGTGCAGGCCCACCGAGTAGATGGCGGCGACGCGTACCGTTCCGTCGACCCGCTGCTTGGAAGCCAGGAGCTCGGCGCGCGCCTTGTCGAATCCCTGGATGAGGCCACGGCAAGCGTCGAAGAAGACCCGGCCGGCCTTTGTGGCCACGAGCGGACGGCGCGAGCGATCCAGGAGCGGCACGTCGAGCTCGCCCTCGAGCTGCTGGATGGACTGGCTGGCCGCCGATTGCGTGATGCCGTTGGCGGCGGCCGCGCGCGAGAAGCTGCGGAGCCTGACCACGTCACAGTAGAGCTTGAGCGTGTCGAGGTTCACGCTGCGAGGCTACATCATTAGCCATGCTAATGCTATGTTTTTTCAACTTTACCCTTGGCTAATGCTCCGCTCTGGTGTAACGTTTGCGCTCAACTTGGACACGCAGGAGAACGGGATGTCAAAGGCGACACCGGCGGGGCTTCCAGAAGCTCAGGGGCTCTACAGCCCGGGCCACGAGCACGATGCCTGCGGCGTCGGCTTCGTGGTGGACATGAAGGGGCGACGGTCGCACGCCATCGTGGCCCAGGCCCTCGAGGTGCTCAAGAACCTCCTCCACCGCGGCGCCTGCGGCTGTGAAGTCAACACGGGTGACGGCGCGGGCATCCTCATCCAGATCCCGCACGCCTTCCTCACGCGCGAGTGCGCCAGGCTCGGGATCACTCTCCCCGCCCCCAAGCGCTACGGGGCCGGGCTCGTCTTCCTTCCCCGCGATGCCGCCCAGGCCGCGCGGTGCCGCGAGCTGCTCGCCACCATCGTGGCCGAGGAAGGGCAGACGCTCCTCGGGTGGCGCCCGGTGCCCACCGACGACAGCCCCGTGGGACCGTCCGCGCGCGCGGTCGAGCCGACGATCGAGCACGTGTTCATCGGCCGCGGCGCCGCCGTGCCCGACGCCCAGGCCTTCGAGCGCAAGCTCTACGTCATCCGCAAGCGGGTGGAGCACGCGGTCAGGGCCTCGGACATGGCGGAGCGCGGATACTTCTACCTCCCGAGCCTCTCCGCCAACACGCTGATCTACAAGGGCATGCTCTCCGCGGACCAGATCGAGACGATGTTCCCCGACATCACGGATCCTCTCGTGGAGTCCGCGCTCGCCCTCGTGCACCAGCGCTTCTCCACCAACACCTTTCCCTCCTGGCCGCTCGCCCATCCGTACCGCTACATCGCCCACAACGGCGAGATCAACACCCTGCGGGGCAACATCAACTGGATGAAGGCGCGCGAGGCGCTGTGCCGCTCCGCCCTCCTCGGCGAGGATCTCGAGAAGATCCTGCCCATCGTGGTCGAGGGAGGCAGCGACTCGGCGATCTTCGACAACGTGCTGGAGCTCCTCGTCATGGCCGGGCGGCCCCTGCCCCTGGCCGTGCTCATGATGATCCCGGAGGCGTGGAGCGGGCACGAGTCCATGTCGGCCGAGCGGAAGGATTTCTACGAGTACCACGGCTGCCTCATGGAGCCCTGGGACGGCCCCGCCTCCATCGCCTTCACGGACGGCACGGTCATCGGCGCCGTCCTGGATCGCAACGGCCTCCGTCCGTCGCGCTACTACGTCACCAAGGACGGGCTCGTGGTCATGGCGTCGGAAGTGGGCGTGCTCGACATCCCGCCCGAGCGCGTCCTGATCAAGGAGCGCCTGCACCCCGGCCGCATCTTCCT
>WNGH01007244.1_pt1 | contig 10559 bp, 7 predicted proteins | sample 5400631 | NCBI WGS metagenome assembly WNGH01 (sample SAMN13153373, study PRJNA577476) | soil metagenome | isolation source: 115 cm soil or saprolite under Garry oak tree replicate 1 | place: USA:California | collected 2016-06-15 | reverse complement strand
GAAGCCCTCGGGGATCGACTCGTTTTCGAAGGCGTCTTCCGAGCGGCGCACCTGATTGAATGCGGAGTCAAAAACGTCCACACGTCCGCTGCGGAAGTTCGCGGCCAGGATATATTCCTTCCCGTCTATCTCAACGATGGTCGCTCCCTTGTAGACCGCTCCCTCTGCTGCGCTGGGCTTTACGGAATTGTCCGCTACTATCGTCGCACTGGGTCCGCCTGCCCAGCCTTGGACGGTGCCGTCTTCGGTCACAAAGATGAATCTCGCCCGGTTACCATTGGGAAGGTGAAAATCGGCAGGATTGCCATTAAACATTATTCCGGTTGGCGAACCGGGGGCTCCGTTCTGGCTGGGGGCGCTAGGAATCGTAACGATTCCATTGCCGTTAATTGGGACGACGGCGATTGGCGGAACTGACGGGGGCGATAAGGCTAACCCCGAGGCGTCGTAGAGAGTAGAGGTGCCCCCAGCGTTATTGGAGACCCACCACGGCGAAGTGGGACTGGCGACCAGTCCCCAAGCATTTTGGAGGTTTGGATCAGTTACGGAGGCACTGCCCGAGATATTGGAGACCAGATTCGTTTGAGTGTAATGTTGCGCGAACGTTAAGGTTGGAAGCATCGAGAACGCCAAGCTAAACACGAGGAACGACCTCAAGAGGTTATTGGCAGGCTTCATCATTTGTTTTTTCTCCTGACACAACTCTTGTTCAAACAGTTGAATGCGTTCGCCAACACAGAGGGGCTCAGGTATTTGACGGAATGCGAGGTTGACACTCTTCGTCGGTTCCGCGAATCCTGGACGAACAAGAATTTTAGCGCCCGGAAAAAGCTGGAAGCGTTGCGGACCTTCTTCCGTTTCATTCATGACTCAGGTTGGTTGCCTACCAACCCTGCCTTGAGCATCAAGCCGCCGAAGGTCGATCAATCGCCGACTCTGCCATTTACGCAAGACGAGTTTGAGAAAGTTTTGAAGGCGTGTGACAAATACCCGAATAAGCGAAACCGGGTCCGATTGCGTGCCCTGACTCTTGTTCTTCGTTACTCGGGCTTGAGGATCACCGATGCGGTAACTCTGTCGAAACAGCAAGTCAAAGACGGCGTGCTAACACTGCGGACAGCGAAGACAGGAACTGATGTTCGGATACCACTTCACCCGGACGCGGTAACCGCTCTCGAAGCAATTCAGACTGACAACTATTATTTCTGGTCGGGATTATCCACAAAGAAATCCTGCGTCGGAGACTACCAGCGGGCGTTTAAGAAACTCTATAGGCTCGCAGGTGTGAAGAACGGACACGCTCACCGATGGCGCGATACCTTCGCGGTTGAGTTGCTGTTGAAGCGCGTCCCTGTCGCTGACGTAGCGGTCTTGCTAGGCCATCAATCCGTAAAGATCACTGAAAAATCATACTCGCCCTGGGTCATTGCTCGACAGGAGCAACTCGAAGAGACAGTGCGGAACACTTTTTGAACCCCACAATTTTGCTACAATTCATTTTCGTTGTCTGTAAATTATAGATAACACAGAAACTAATCCTTTGGAGGCGGGGGGAGTTGAACCCCCGTCCGAAAAGCGCTACGGCCCGAAGCCTACATGCTTAGCTCAATTCCGTTTGTTTCGCCAGCCTCGCTCAGAATGAGCAAGAAACGAGACCGGCTAGCCCGATTAGTTCTCGCCGTCGCATTCCGGACCGAAACTTGACGGCCAGCCTACTGTGTGACGTCTCTTGCCGGGCCCGTAGGCGAAGCCCGGGGAAACGTAGCTACGCTAGTTTAAGCTAGGCAGCCAAAGCCAACTGTGAGTTGGCAGTTCTAGTTTTCCACCCGATTGCGGGCAGGTGGCGCCCGGCATGCCTTCGGGTCGCGACTGCTTCCGTCGAAACCGTGTCGCCCCCTACTTTCTATTTTAACACCACATGCGCCGGTTCGGAGTCGAGAGTTGAAAGTTAAAAGGAAACCCTTTGCGGAGATGCTCTTCACTCTCAACTTTTAGAGATCGACTGTCGAACCCCTTCGACATAAACCTGATTCGAGTCGAAAGTTGACAGTTGAAAGTTGCAGGGGGACTGCTCATCCAAGCGGCCTTAACTCTCAACTTTGAACTTTCGACTATCAACTTCTTCTTCATCCGCCTTTCCCCCACGTGCGCGGGCCGAAACGCGCGCCCGATGCGGAGTTGACAATACTTCCCACACGTTCCGATAATCATGTTTGGGGCCAACCCACCGGAGGCAATAAGGGATGGCGGCAGATCCAAACACAATCGACCAGGCGGTATCGCGAACGCTGCGTGACAACCTGGGAAGAATCCAGCGGACGTCCGATGAGCTCACTCAGGCGATCAACGACCTGGTATCGGCGTGCGCGAGCAGCCGTGCGAGCAACGCGCTGCCTCCGATGATCCGCGCGCAGACATCCGCCGCGTCGCTCTCCGCCGCACTCGAAGTGCTCTCCCGATTCGTGACCAGTGCTCTGCAATCTTCCTTGCGCTCTCCGTTCGAACAAGAAATCGTGCGTCTCCCACCTCCTGCGGCTGCTGAACCACGTCCCGCATTTGACTTGCCTGAGCCCAGGTTGCCGCAGCCGATGGGAGAAAGCTTGTGGACCCCGCAGCCTATGGAGGCCCCGCTATCGCCGGAACTCTCGCAGTTTGAAACGCCACCGTCCCTCCAAGCACCACGCGGTAAGCCGGTGCCGGTTTTTGTGCACGAACCGGCACCGCAGATGGGCCCGGTGATTGCCGTCGAGCCGCCGCTCGAAATCGCGCCGCCTGAACCACAGCCCGTTTTTAGTCTGGCTTCGCTGCCCGCCGATGAGCAAGAATTGCATAGACGCGCCTATCGGGTAGCCAAGGTTTCGATGCAAGACATAAAGTTGTTGCGCCCGGAAGACGTGCGGGTGGGGCGCGAGAACAAGGATTTGTGCATAAGATTGCGTGATGACATTGAGAAGGCCCACAAAGAATACGATCGCCGGTTTCAGGCCATTCAATCTCATCCGGTGGATTATTTCTATGACTGGATGGTTGAGATCCTGGCCGGTGGCAATCCAGAAGCGCTTGGTGCGTATCCTTATCCCTCCCCGGTCCTGCGCCACTAGCGCGAAGACAGCCGCAGGGGAAGCCGCTGCCTTCCGTTTCCGCGCCATATTGATCCCGTTAACGCTGCTGATGATTGGCGCGGCATTTCCCATGCACGCGCAAGCACCGGCAAAGGGTACGAAGAGGCACTCCAAGAAAGCATCTCCTACCGCGCCAAATAAGAACACCGCAGGCTGGGCGGAAAAATATGCGGTGGCCGCACCCGCTGAGGTTGCCGGTGAAAAACAGCTGGCGCAACTTGCCCGCACGTTGCGCGACCACCCCAACGCGACTTCCTACGCTGTGTTGTCCGCATATGCGGCGAAAAATGCCAGGAATGAGCTCGGCGCCGACGCTGCGCTAGCGCTGGGTTATTACGATCTCATGAGGGATCAGCCGGAGCTCGCGCTCGGCTGGCTGCGGAAAGCAGTGGACGACAAGGATTTGCGCGAATATGTGCAGTATTGGCATGCGCAGACTTCTCTGGCTCTGGGACAAAGGGAAGATGGGCTCGAGCAACTGCAAAGTTTTCGGCGCGATTTTTCGGACAGCGTAATGGCCGAACAGAGTGTCACATCACTAGTCCAGACGGCACTGGCGATTGGCAAGACCGAGAATGCGTTGGCGGCGCTCGACGCCTACCCGAATACGACCATGAAGCCCGCGCTCCTGCTCTTGCGCGCGCAGGCACGGGAGATGCTGGCGGCAGCGAAAGGGGAAAAGCCCTTGTCGGCTGCCACGGATTACCTCGAACTTTATTACCGTTTTCCTCTGAACGACGAAGCAAAAGCGGCGGGACAAAGGATTGCTTCCCTTCAGGCCGCGCTGGGCGAGCAGTTCCCAGGCACTCCCATGCAGGCGCAGATTTCTCGCGCGGAAACATTTTTTCTGGCAAAGCGCTGGCACGACGCTCGCTCGGAATACTCGGGGCTCCTCCCAAAGCTCGCCGGCACCGATCGAGAGCGCGCGGAGCTGCGGGTTGCGCAGTGCGACGCGCAATCGGGAGGGCGCCCGGAACTGCTTGTTGCCGTTTCCCTGACCGATCCTGAGCTCGACGCCGAACGCATCTTCGCGATTTCGCAGGCGTATCGCTCGGAAAATCTCGAACCGCAAATGCTCGACGAAATCGATCAACTCGTGAAGCGTCATCCGCAGAGCCCGTGGGTCGAGGATGGATTGTTTGCAACGGGAAACTACTATTGGGTGAACCTGGATCGCGATCGGGCGGCGGAATACTACCGTCGCACACTCGACCTGTTTCCTGATGGAAAAAACTCGCAGGCGGCCGCCTGGCGTGTGGCCTGGACGGCCTATCTGAAGCGGAAGCCTGAAGCGGCGGACATGTTGGAGGCGTATGTGCGCCGCTTCCCGACATCGAGCTACGTTCAGGACGCTCTGTATTGGCTGGGTCGCGCGTACGAGCGCTCCGGAAACACGGCGCTGGCCCGTAGTTTCTATCGCGCCGGGGCGACCCGGTTTCCGCTGACTTATTTTGGCGCCAAGGCCGCCGCGCGGTTGCTTCCCGAGCCGGAAGGGATCGGCGACGCGCCGCTGAATCCGGCGGAGTTTCTTTCGGTGATTCCGCCTGCTCCCCCGCTGCCGCAGATGGACCAGCCTCTTACCGCAAAGGCGCAGGAACGTGAAATCCGCGCCCGCGCGCTCAGTGACATCGCTTTCGACGCGTCGGCTGAGCTTGAATATCGTGCCGCCTATGCAGCGACGCGCGCCCCGAGATTGTTGGTCGATGCCGCCGGGGCCGCCATCGCGGCGGGCCATTACGCGGTTGGAATTACCGCGATGCGGCAGGCCTTTCCCCAACTCGAAGCGCGGCGCGTGCCCGAAATCCCGAATGAGGCCTGGCGGACGGCGTTCCCGTTGCCCTATGAATCGAGCCTGCGAAGTGCCGCGGCGGGTAACCATGTCGATCCAATGTTTATGGCTGGCTTGGTTCGGCAGGAGTCGGCGTTCGAGTCCAACGCGGTGTCGCACCAGGGCGCCATGGGATTGATGCAGGTGATGCCGAGCACCGCGTCCAAGCTGGCGCGCCAGCTCAAGATACGATATGCGCGCGCGAGCTTGACCGATCCAGGTTACAATTTAAAACTTGGCGCTCGCTATCTGGCCGATCTGATTCAGGTCTTCGGGACGCCGGAAGCGGCTCTCGCGGCATACAACGCCGGAGAAGACCGCGTGGTGCAATGGACGGCCGGCCAGAATTACCTCGAGACAGCGGAGTTCGTGGAATCCATTCCGTTCACCGAGACAAGGGAGTACGTGCAAATCGTGATTCGCAACGCGGATGTCTATCGACAGGTGTACGGTCCAGCGGGAACTGCGGAGACGCAAACGGGGCCTGCCCGGTCCGACGGGAATCGCCCTGTCGATGGGGAGTCGTTGCGGCCCGCAGGGACTGAGGTTAGCCGATGAGCGCGGGAGAGGCCTCGACGAGCGGCGCGGGCCAAGTCGCAACCGCAGCGCGCCGGATGCTATCCGCCAAGACGGAAAGCTTTACCGAGTCCGTAATTCGCGAAATGACGCGTCTCGCCCTGCAGCACGACGCCGTGAACATGGCGCAGGGATTCCCCGATTTCCCGGCGTCTAACGAAGTGAAGGAAGCCGCGCGGCAGGCCATTGCCGACGACATCAATCAGTACGCGATCACTTGGGGCGCGAAAGAGCTGCGCGACGCCATCGCGCGGAAGTTCGAGCGCACGCAGGGCGTGCGTGTCGATCCCGAACAGGAGATCACCGTATGCTGCGGTTCGACCGAAGCCATGATGGCCGCCATGATGGGGATCATCAATCCTGGCGACGAGGTCGTCATCTTCGAGCCGCACTATGAGAACTACGGCCCGGACGCGATTCTCTCCGGCGCCACGCCCCGTTTCGTACAACTTCGTCCGCCGGACTGGAGCTTCAATCGCGAAGAACTAATGCGCGCTTTCGGCCCCCACACCAAGGCGATCATTGTAAATACACCGAACAATCCCACGGGCAAGGTGTTTTCGCGCGAGGAACTGGAATTCATCCGCAATCTCTGCGTGCGCTGGAACGCCTTCGCGGTTACCGATGAAATCTACGAGCACATCATTTACGACGGTACGCGTCATATTTCCATGGCTTCGCTCGACGGCATGCGCGACCGCACGATCACCATCAACGGCATGTCGAAAACTTACAGTGTGACCGGATGGCGTGTCGGATGGGCCATCGCGCCGCCGGAAGCCTCCACCTCCATACGCAAGGTGCACGACTTCCTCACGGTTGGCGCCGCCGCGCCGCTCCAGCAGGCGGGTGCGATCGCGCTCGAGCTGCCGCAAAGTTACTATCTGAAGCTCGCGGAAAGTTATCTTGGGAAGCGTGACCGGATGCTTGGTATCTTGAACGAGTCCGGCTTCCGCTGCTTCAAGCCCGCGGGCGCGTATTACATCATGACGGACATTTCAGATTTCCGTTTTCCCGACGATCTTTCCTTTTCGCGCTACCTCGTGGAAAAAATCGGCATCGCGGTCGTTCCGGGATCGAGCTTCTACGGCGATCCCTCGCAGGGCGCAAGCCAGGTCCGCTTCACGTTCTGCAAGAAGGAATCGACACTGGCCGCTTGCGCGGACAAATTGTCAAAGCTCCGCCCCAGCTAGTGCGCGGCCTCAGCTTTCGTAGCCGTCTCGCCAGCCGTGTGTTAGAATTTGCCCCTAAACCCTGGGAGCAAATCGGATGGCCATGGAGTTCGAGTTAATTCCGCTGGGCACGCTTGTTGAGGAAAGCGGCTACGGCGTTGCGGTAGACATCCGTGCGAGCCAGACTCGCACATTTTTCTGCCTCATGGATATTACCGATCAGATCGAGCAGGAGTCGGTGGATGTGTCGATCTGGGGTTCCGCGGACGTTGAAAACTGGGGCACGCACCCTATATTGAAATTGCCTCAGCAATTCTATCGAGGCGAGACTCGCGCTGTTTTGGATCTTACCCTGGTTCCGGAAATTAATTTCATTCGTGCAGATTGGGACTTGAACCGCTGGGGGCGCGTCGCGCCTCTACCGATGTTTGTGCTGGGATTGCGTGTGACGGAAATTCCCGCCATGCCGGCGCGTGTTCCGCGGGTCCACGTAACCGCGGCTGTATAGAAACTTTTCTCGGGACGCTCAACGCGTGCCACTCGGGAATTATGGGGTAGGAAGCTGACGGTCGGTTGCCTTTTGATAGTCGCTTCCTACCCCTCGAGTGGTCTTGTTCCTCTAGACGTGCCACCCTCCTCGCAGGTTTCCAGATTCAAAGAAAAGTTCACCTGAATTTTTGGAATCCAATTTTCAGCGACAAGCTTTTGACGTGAGGCTTCTTCCACGTCGTAAGTGGTATGACGGCAAGACCGTCTTACCATCTAACTCTTCGAATGCGGCCCTACTACACATCAGTTTCGGAAGACGAGGCCTACAAATCTGCTCAACTACTGGAGAGTTTGTGATCCGCATTATTCGTTCTGAGCACCGTGACGGTCGAAGGATGAATGGCGAGGATCCAAATTATTTGAAAACTATGGTTCTGGCTGAGGTGGCGGCAGGGGCGGAAGCAATGGCGGGTCTTGTTCATTGGACTGAGATTGCTCATGTTCATCGGACTTGGATTGGACTTGAGTATTGGATCGCTCATGGTCCTTTGTGTCTGGTTTGGATTGATCCTGCTCATTGGCCGGAGCCTGGTCTTTCTCCTGCTGCATCACCACCTGCAATTCCTCTCGTGTCTTGCGAGCTTGATCGGCCTCGGGGCCATTCGGCGAGAGCTTCAGGTAAGTCTCGAGATCTTTCAGCAGCGCTGCATAGTCGCGCAGCTGGATATGAATGTTTGCAAGGACCAGGTACACCGCGGGATTGTCCGGCTTCAGGTCCCGAGCCTGTTTCGCGCTCTTCTCGGCCTCTTCTGGCCGCTTGAGCGCCGTAAGCGCCCGTGCCATTTCGAAGTGGCCATGCCATGAGGATGCCTCGAGCGCCACGCCCTGGCGGGAAAGATTCTCGGCTTCGGGAAAATGCTTGGTGTTGTTGAGCAGTCCGGCTAGCAGGAAAAGGGCTTCAGAATATTGGCTCGAACTGAGCGCAACGGATTTCCGCATCGCCTCTTCAGCGTGATCTATCTCTCCCAGAAAGGTGTACGCGCTTCCTTCCTGCGCATAGGCCTCATAGAAATCGGGGAAATCCTTGATGGCGCGCTGAAACTGGATGATCGCACCTTTATAATCTGATTTGGAATAAACCAGGTTGAGGCCTTTCTCATACTCATCGTGCGCTTTGTGAGGAACACTCAGTTCGTGGGCGGAAATGGACCCGTTGGAGGTTGCGCTCGCCACGGCCATCGGCCTGCGGAGAAAAATGGTCAGGCCCCGGCGCACCGAATTTTCGACCGTAACCGTCTCCCGATAAGGTTCATAATCCCGCGCGATAATTTCGATGGTGTAATCTCCGTTGGGAATTCCGTAGAACTCGAATTCGCCATTCCCGCGCGTGAATGTGGTGTTTATGGGGGTGCCGGTTGATTGCTTTAGATCCACGCGAATACTTTCCATCGAGTGCTGGTCATAATCATCGCGAACCGAACCTGCAATGCCGTACGTGGCCCTGGTTGGAGTGGGACGGCTTTGTCCCAAGCCAGGCAGCACGCTGGTTACGAATAGTAGGAGAACGCCCGTCGCGTGGCGAAAATGCATGGAGCCTCCAGTGCGGGGAGGGTAGGCTAATTTTAGCACTTCTCGCGCAACGCGGCGCAACCGGCTATGGCGTAGTGCTAACCCTCCAGATCTACGATTTGTAGGTAAGTGGGCAGCAATACGCGCCATCGAAAACTTGACTCGATGGCGGACTTGAGCGCCGCGGAAGCCGCGGGTTCCCCATGCACAAGATACGTTTGCCGCGGAGGCGCGGGAAGGCCTGTCAGCCAGCGCATCAATTCGCTTTTCCCCGCGTGCGCGGAGAATTGCCGCAGATTGACCACTTCCGCCGCGACTGGCACGTCCTCGCCATACATGCGAAGCGTCTTCGCACCCTCTTCGAGAGCGCGGCCGCGCGTGCCTTCGGCCTGGAAGCCGGCGAGCAAAATTGCGTTTCGTGGATCCGGTGCGCGCTGCGCGATGTGATGCAACACGCGTCCGCCGGTAGCCATGCCGCTGGCGGAAATAATGATGGCCGTCGTTTTTACGTTGTTGATTTTCTTCGAGTCATCGACGGTGCGCATGTAGTGCACGGTGTGCGCGTCGAGCGGATTCCCGCTGTTCGATTCCGTGGTGAATGCCAGATCGTGGTCTTCCTTGTGGCGCATATACAGGTCGGTGACGCTGATGGCCATCGGGCTATCGACGAATACGGGCAGGCGCGGAATGCGGTTCGCGTTTTCGAGCTCGCGGATGATGTACATGAGAGTTTGCGTGCGGCCCACGGCGAACGCCGGCATTACGATTACGCCGCCGCGCTTCGCCACGCGATTGACGACATCGGCCAGCGCGTCCTCCGGTGAATCGGAAGGATGGTCGCGGTCTCCGTACGTGGATTCGCACAGCAACACGTCGCAACGCGGGGGCGCCTCGGGATTCTTCAGGATCGGCTGGTCGTAGCGGCCGATATCGCCGGAAAACAGGACGACGCTTTTCTTGCCATTTTCCGTGATCGTCAGCTCCAGGCTGGACGAGCCGAGAATGTGGCCGGCATCGTGGGGGCGCACCGTGAATTGCGCCGAAATGGTGAACGGGCCGGATCGGGGAATTTCGCGAAATGCGTTCAGGACTGGCTCGACTTCCGCCGGCGTGTAGAGCGGCAGCGCGGGATTGTGTTTTGTGTACCCTCCACGCTGCGCGTTTTGGGCATCTTCTTGCATGATGTGCGCTGAGTCCGGAAGTAAAAGGTTGCACAACTCAATCGTGGCTGCGTCCGCGTAGATCGGGCCGCGGAATCCGTCGCGCGCCAACCGCGGCAGGTAGCCTGTGTGGTCCAGATGCGCGTGCGTCAAAACGCACCAGTCGAACGAGGCCGGCTTTTCCGGAAGCGAATCCCAATTGCGCAGGCGAAGTTCCTTCAAGCCTTGGAACAGGCCGCAGTCCACCAGCAGCCGCTTGCCCTCCGCTTCGACCAGATATTTGGAGCCCGTGACCGTTCCAGCTGCGCCCAGAAACGTGAGTTTCGCCATAGGCCAGCCATTCTAAACGAACTTCACGGAAAGCAGTTAACACAGAGATCGCCGAGAAGACACAGGACGCAAAGAAGAAGGAGGCAAGGAGGCAGGCAAGGACTGAGACCCAAGTTAGGTTCCGTGAGCCGGCGAAATTTCTTCTCTGCCTTGCTCTTCTCCGTGCTCTCTGTGCCCTCGGTGGTGAAATGTTTTTTCGATTGGTGGAGCCGATGGGATTCGAACCCACGACCTCCTCGATGCCATCGAGGCGCGCTCCCAACTGCGCCACGGCCCCACCGGAAGTGGAAATGCTAAAAAACTGTAGCACCCT
>WNGH01007872.1_pt1 | contig 10561 bp, 10 predicted proteins | sample 5400631 | NCBI WGS metagenome assembly WNGH01 (sample SAMN13153373, study PRJNA577476) | soil metagenome | isolation source: 115 cm soil or saprolite under Garry oak tree replicate 1 | place: USA:California | collected 2016-06-15 | reverse complement strand
CGCTCGGACGTGGTGCCGGTCGTTGCCCTCGGCGGGCGGGCGGTGCACATCCCCTACACGGTGACGTGGCAGCACGAGCACGTGCCGGAGGATCAGCTCCCCAAGGCGGGCTGGCGGCGGATCGAGTCAATGGCCGAGCTGTCGAAGGTGCTGGGGAAAATGGATTAGGGAGAGAGTCCCCTCCGGCGCCTGCGGCGCCACCTCCCCACGGGGTGGGGAGGAGTTGTGGTTCCCGCGATGCGGGATAGTCCGGACTAACGCGGGTCGGGCCACCTGACAATGCGGTGATAGTCCGGACTATCGCGTGGGTCGGAGGAGTTAGGTCCTTCCGCCGCCTGTCATCAGTAGGCCGAGGCGCTCTTCCGGTGTCTCTGGGCCTTCGATGCTCACGATCCGTCCTTCGTACATGACCGCGATCCGGTCGGAGAGCGAGCGGACCTCGTCGAGCTCGGCCGAGACGAGGCTCCGATGTCGACGCCGCGGGTGGGCTGGGCCGCCAGCAGGACCTTCGGCTTGCTCCCCATCTCGCGGGCCACGATCACCTTCTGCTGGTTGCCTCCCGACAGGTTCCTCGCCGCCACGTCGATGGTCGGCGTGCGGACATCGAACTCCTTGACCAGGCGGCGGGCCCACTCCCGGATCGCGACGAGCTTCAACACGAACTCGTTCCAGGAGAAACGCGGGCTCCGCTCGCGGCCAAGGATCGAGTTCTCGGCGATCGAGAAGCTCAGCACCAACCCCGTCCCGCGACGGTCCTCGGGGATGAACGCTACGCCTGCGTCACGCTCGGTGCGCGCGTTGAGGGTCGTGATGTCCTGCTCGCCGAGGAGTACCCGTCCGCCGGTGACGCGGCGAGTGCCCGCCAGCACCTCCATGAGCTCGCTCTGGCCGTTCCCCTCGACGCCGGCGATGCCCAGGATCTCGCCCTGCCGGAGCTCGAAGGAGACGCCCTTCAGCGCGGGCACGTTCTGGTCCGAGCTGGCGACGATGTTCTCGACCCTGAGCACCACGGCGCCCGGCTTCGCGGGCTTCTTGTCCACGCGGAGCAGGACCTCGCGGCCGACCATCATGGTCGCGATCTCCTCTTCGTTCGTGTCTTTCGTCGTCAGGTGCCCGACCACGCGGCCCCGGCGCATGACCGTGATCCGGTCCGAGATGTCGAGCACCTCTTTCAGCTTGTGGCTGATGAAGATGATCGTCTTGCCCGCCTTCACGAGGTCGCGGAGGACGACGAACAGCTCCTTGGTCTCCTGTGGTGTGAGCACCCCAGTCGGCTCGTCGAGGATCAGGATGTTCGCGCCGCGGTACAGCACCTTGACGATCTCGGCGCGCTGCTGCAGCCCGACCGCCAAATCGGCCATGCGCGCGTCGGGGTCCAGGGCGAGGCCGTACTTCTTGGTCAGGTCGGTGATCGCCTTGCGCGCGCGAGCCCGGTCGTAGAAGTCATAGGCGGCGACGGGCTCGCGGCCGAGCATGATGTTCTCGCCCACCGAGAACACCGGGATGAGCATGAAGTGCTGGTGGACCATGCCGATGCCTAGCGCGATCGCGTCGCGCGGGCCGGTGATGTGCGCGGGCTTGCCCTTGATGAGGATCTCGCCCGAGTCGGGGTGGATCAGCCCGTAGAGGACGTTCATCAGCGTCGACTTGCCCGCGCCGTTCTCTCCTACGAGCGCGTGGATCTCGCCCTCGCGCACGCTGAAATCGACGTTGTTGTTCGCGAGCACGCCGGGGAACTGCTTGGTGATGCCGCGCATGTCCACGGCGAGGATTGCGTCGCTCATTCGGACCCTGGAACGTAGGGCAGCCCGTCCGCGGCCGGCGGCGTGCTGCGGCCGACCAGTCCGGCGAGCACGACCAGGGTGAGGATGTAGGGCAGCATGCTGAGCAGGTACTGCGAGACGTGGATCGTGGAGTTGTTGTCGTAGATCGCCTGGCCAAGCCCGAAGATCAGGCAGGCGACGAAGGCGCCGAACGGCGTCCACTTGCCGAAGATCATCGCCGCGAGCGCGATGTAACCGCGGCCGTCGGTCATGTTCGGCACGAACGTGTTCGAGATGCCGATGGCGAGGAACGCGCCTGACAGCCCCGACAGCATTCCGCTGGCGATGACCGCGCTGTAGCGGATCAGGAACACGTTGATGCCGGCCGTGTCCGCGGCCATCGGGTGCTCGCCCACGGCGCGAATCCGAAGCCCGAGCCGCGTCCGGAAAAGCATCAGGTGCACGGCGATCAGCAGGATCAGCGCCACGTAGACGACCACGTTCTGCTGGAAGAGGACCTTGCCGAAGAACGGGATCTGGTCGAGACCGTGGACGTCGATGTACGGCAGGCCTTCTGTCGGTCCGACGTGGCCGATGTCCTGCAGCCCGTAAATCCGGTTGACGAGGAACACCGTCAGGCCCGCGGCGAAGATGTTGATCGCGATCCCGGACACGATCTGGTCGGCGCGAAACTGGATCGAGACAACCGCGTGAATGGACGCGATCAACCCTCCGGCCAGGATCGCGACCCCGGTCGCCAGCCAGGGGTTGTGCCAGGCGAGGTCGGCGACCACGGCGAAGAAGGCGCCGGTCAGCATCATCCCCTCCATGGCGATGTTCACGACGCCGCTGCGCTCTGAGATCACGCCGCCCAGCGCGGGCAGCAGCAGGAGGACCGCCGCCGCCAGCGTCGCCTGCCACAGGTTGGCCGTGAGAAGGAGCTGACCGACGTCGCCCAGCGCGCTCATGCGGTCTCCGGCGGTGGGGCGGTGGCCTCGGACATCAGGCCGGCTGCGGGCGGAAGCTCGCTGGGCAGGACCGGCGCCGGACCACCCCCCCGGCCGAATGGCAGGGTGCGCCGGATCGCGCCGATGAAGTTGGCGGCGATGCTGAAGAGGATCAGCGCCTGGAGCACCAGGACGAGGTTGCTCGAGATGCCGGCGTCGCTCTGCATGATCGCGCCGCCGCTGTGCAGCGCGCCGAAGAGGAGCGAGGCGAAGACGATCCCGCCTGCGCTGCCCAGGCCGAGGAGCGCCACCGCGATGGCGTCGAAGCCGGTCGTGTCGTAGAAGTACTTGTCCGTCAGGTTGTGGTCGATGCCTGCGACCTGCACCGCGCCGGCAAGACCCGAGAACGCGCCGGCGATGAGCATCGTGAAGATGATCGTGCGGCGGACGCTGATGCCCGCGTAACGCGCTGCCTTCTGACTCTGCCCGACTGCCCGTATCTCGTAGCCGAACGACGTTCGCCACAAGAGGAACGCGAAGGCGGCGACGGCGATCAACGCGATGAACAGGCCGGTGTGCAGCCGGTAGACGCTCGCGGGCAGGCCGAAGATGACCAGCGTGTTGTCGGAGGGGAAGAGGGTCGCCAGCCGCGCGCCCTCGCCGATCGGCCTGGAGGTCGACGTCCCCGGCCCCAGCTGCAGCGGGCCACCGATGATCAGGTAGCGCAGCAGCCACTGGGCGACGTAGTTGAGCATGATCGTGGTCACGACCTCGTGCGCGCCGACCGTGGCCTTGAGCACTCCGGCGATTCCTGCCCACAGCGCTCCGGCCGCCATCCCGCCCAGCAGCACCATCGGCAGCAGGATCACGCCGGGCAAGCCCGCGAACTGGGTCCCGATCGCGGTGCACGCCACAGCGCCTGCGATCAGCTGGCCTTCGGCGCCGATGTTGAAAAGGCCGGCGCGGAAGGGGAGCGCGACCGCGACCCCGACGGTGATCAGCGGGATCATGAAGACGATCGTGTTGGAGATCTGCAGGGCGGAGTTCTCACCCTGCGAGCAGGCGAGGCCGACCCCGCCGCAGAGCAGACCCGAGTACGCGTCGATGGGGTTGGCGCCGGTGACGAGGCAGATGACGGCGCCGAGGACGAAGGCAAGGACGACGGAACCGAGGGGCATCGCCAGTCCGCCGGCGAATCGCCGGACGAACGGCGGGACGCCCGGAGGTCGGGGACGGGCGGCTTTCGCCCCCGTCCCCGAGACTGTGGCTATGCGGGGATGTCCGCGGGCGGGGTCAGCGAGCCGCTCTTGATCTGGCCCTGGACCTTGTCCAGCTCCGTCTTCAGGTCGGGGGGCAGGCTGAAGTTGTCGACCGCGTAACCCGCGCCCTCGTTGGCGATGCTGAACGTCAGCGCGCCGGCCTGGAATTTGTTCTGGACGACGTTCTGGATGGCGGTGTAGGTCGCGACGTCGACCTTCTTCAGGGCGCTTGCGATGACCGACGGGTCCGCGTCCTTCTGGTCGGCGTCGACGCCCACGCTGTACACGCTCGCCTGGCCGGCCGCCTGCAGGACCCCGAGGCCGCAGCCGCCGGCGACCTGGAACAGGACGTCCGCGCCCGCGTTGATCTGGCCCTGGGCCACGCCTTTGCACTTGGCCGGGTCGTTGAAGTTGTTGGAGTAGCCGACCTGGACCTGAATCGCCGAGTCTTCCATCTTCGCCGCCCACTTGTAGCCGGCGATGTAGTGGTTCACGGGCGGAATGCTCACGCCGCCGACCGCGCCGATGATGTGCTTGTTCTTCTTCGCCTTGCCGTTCTTCTCCAGCCACCCGGCGATCACGCCGACCATCGCGCCCGCGTCCTGCTCCTTGAAGAAGAGCGAAACCACGTTCGTGTGCTGCAGGTCCTTGCCGTTGGCGTCAGTTCCGGCGCCGTCGATGATCGCGAAGTGCACGTTCGGGAACTGGCCCGAGACGGTGCCGACCGCCTGCTGCATGAGGAAGCCAACCCCGATCACGAGGTCGTACTTCTTGCTCGCGAAGTCGGTGAGGTTGGGGACATAGTCGTCACCGGTCTTCGACTCTTTGACATCGCCCTGGACGTGGAAGTCGGTCTTCGCCTTCTCGAGTCCGACATCCGCCAGGTGGTTGAAGCTCTTGTCGTTGAGGCCGCCGGTGTCCGTGACAAGTCCGATCTTGTAGGTCTTGCTGGGTGAGCCGCCCCCACTGGTACCGCCGCAGGCCAGTGAGAACACCATCACCGCGGCAACCAGACCCAGGAACCTAAGGCGCTTATGACCCATCCTCGTCGCTCCCTTACAACCGAAAAAGCCCGGATGAAAGGCCCGGGCGCGGATTACCTTGGTCGCGCGGATTGTACACCCGCTTTCTTGATCGAAAATTGGGCGGTTGAACGTCCTCGAGGTCATCGCCCGCAAGCGCGACGGACAGGAGCACTCCCCCGAGGAGATCCGCTTCCTGCTCAACGGCTACGTCCGCGGCGAGGTCGCGGACTACCAGATGGCCGCCTGGCTGATGGCGGTCTGCATCCGCGGCATGACGCCGGCGGAGACGCTAGCGCTGACCGAGACCATGGTGGCGAGCGGGGAGGTGCTCGACCTGAGCGCGATCCCCGGGATCAAGGTCGACAAGCATTCGACGGGTGGGGTGGGCGACAAGGTCACGCTCGTGGCCGGGCCGCTGGCGGCGGCGTGCGGCGTCAAGGTGCCGAAGCTCAGCGGGCGGGCGCTCGCGCACACGGGCGGGACGCTGGACAAGCTCGAGTCGATTCCGGGCCTGACGGTCGAGCTCGACCCTGACCGCTTCGTCAAGCAGGTGCGCGAGATCGGGATCGCGGTGGGGGCCCAGTCGCCGCGCATGGTCCCGGCCGACAAGCTCATGTACGCGCTGCGCGACGTGACGGCGACGGTGCCCTCCATGTCGCTGATCGCCTCGAGCGTGATGTCGAAGAATATCGCGGCCGGCGCGGACGCGATCGTGCTGGACGTGAAGTTCGGTCGCGGCGCGTTCATGCCCGACGTGGCGTCCGCCGAGGAGCTGGCGCGCGAGATGGTGGTGCTGGGCGAGGGCGCACGCCGCCGGACGGTCGCCCTCGTGACCGCGATGGACAACCCGCTGGGCCGCTCGGTGGGCAACGCGCTGGAGGTTCAGGAGGCCCTGGAAGCTCTATCGGGCAAGGGCGACGAGGAGCTGCTCGACGTGTGTGTGCGGGTGACCCGCGAGATGTGCGAGGTCGCGGGCGTGCGGGCCGACGTCGAGAAGGTGCTGCGCTCGGGCGCGGGGCGGGAGAAGTTCGAGCAGATGCTCGCCGCGCAGGGCGGCCACCTCGAGCGGGGGTTGCCGGTGGCGCCGGTCCAGGTGGAGATCAAATCCGACCGCGACGGCCACGTGGAGGCGATCGATGCCCTCGAGGTCGGCCTGTCGGCGGCCGAGATCGGCGTCGGGCGGATCCGCAAGGAGGACAGGGTCGACCCGGCCGCGGGCTTTGTCATCCAGGCGCCGGTTGGCGCCCGCGTTGGCAAAGGCGACCCGCTGGTGGTCGTGCACGCGCGCTCCCAGGAGCTGGTCGACCGCGTGGCCACTCGCGTGCGCAACGCTTGGCGCATCGTCGACCACGAGGTGCGCCGCCCGGCGCATGTGCTCGCCCGGGTCGACAAGGACGGAGTGACCAGGGCGGATTAGTATTCGCCGGAAATGGCGGTCACCGAGAAGAAGTACCACATCGGCCTGGCCCGCGATGACGTCGGCGACTATGTGCTCGTGCCAGGCGATCCGTTCCGCACGCCGCTGATCGCGAAGTTCATCGAGGGCGCCAAGGAGGTCGCGTTCAGCCGCGAGTACCGCACGTTCACGGGGAGCGTCGACGGTGTGAAGGTCTCGACGATGTCGACCGGCATGGGCGGGCCGTCGGTGGCGATCGGGATCGAGGAGCTTCACGAGCTGGGCGTGCACACGCTGCTGCGCGTCGGCACGTGCGGGGCGGCGCAGCCGGAGATCAAGATGGGCGACCTGGTGATCAGCTACGCGGCCGTCCGCTCGGAGGGCACGCCGAACGGCTACGTCCCGCTCGAGTACCCGGCCGTCGCGTCACTGCACGTCGTCGAGGCGCTGATCGAGGCCGCGGAGGCGGCGGGGGCGAAGTACCACGTCGGCGTCACGCGGTCGGTGGATGCGCTGTACTCGGACCTGCTGCCCGACACGATGCCGCGGCCGCACCTGCGCGACGAGCTCGAGATGTGGGCGAAGGCCGGCATCCTGAGCAACGACATGGAGGCGTCAACGCTCTTTGTCGTCTCCCGCATCCGGCAGATGCGCGCCGGCTGCGTGAACCTGTGCGTCGACGAGCTGGGCGCGGGCGAGATCCATCACATCGACCCGTCGTACATGGACCGCATGCTCGCGGTCGCGGTCGACGCGATCCGCAGATTGATCAATCGTGACGCTGCACGTAAGTAAGCACCCGCTCGTCGCGGACAGCCTTCGCGGGTTGCGCGACGCGACGACCGAGCCGGAGGAGTTCCGCACCCTCGCGCGCAACGTGATCACGATGCTGCTCTACGAAGCGACGGCCGACCTGCCCGTCCGGCACGGCAAGGTAAGGACGCCGCTCGCGGACGCGGACTCGATCGAGCTCGATTCCGAGGTCGTCGCGATCCCGGTGCTGCGCGCCGGCCTTGGACTTCTGTCCCCGGTGCTCGAGCTGCTGCCGCGCGTGAGCGTCGGCTACATCGGCCTGGAGCGCGACGAGCAGACGGCGGTCGCGCGCATCTACTACAACAAGCTGCCGCGTCTGCAGGGCAAGGTGCCGCTCCTGCTTGACCCGATGCTGGCGACCGGCGGGTCGGCGGCGCAGGCGCTGGATCTGATCAAGGAGGCAGGCGGACGGGACACGCGGATGGTGTGCATCGTGGCCGCGCCAGAGGGCGTGGAGGTGCTCAGAGACCGCCACCCGGAGGTGGATGTGTACACCGCCGCGCTCGACTCGCACCTCAACGACAAGGCGTACATCGTGCCGGGCCTGGGGGATTTCGGGGACCGCCTGTTCGGAACGGGGGACTAGCGGGACCAACCCGTCGATAGTCCGGACTATCCGAACTTGGCGGCGTACGCCGTCTTGTTGCAGCGCCCGAGCTCTTCGTCGGTCAGACCGGCGTCCGCCATCAGCTCGAACTCGCGGGTCAGCGTCGAGTCCGCCACCGTGCGCGAGTCGGTGCTGATCGTGCAGCGCACGCCCGCGCGCACCAGGCGCGGCAGTGGATGCTCGGCCAACGATGGGACCGCCTTGCACTTCCAGTTCGCCGTCGGGCACATGTCCAGCACGACGCCCTCGCTGCGCACGCGCTCCACGATCCGCGGGTCGCGCGCCCCGATGACCCCGTGGGCGATCCGTTCCACTCCCAGGTTCAGCGCCTCCTCGACGTGCGACAGGTCGCCCGCCTCGCCGGCGTGGCACGTGAGCCGCAACCCTGCCGCCTTCGCGGCCTCGAAGGCTGGGCGCTGCGGCGCGGCCGGATACCGGACCTCGTCACCGGCCAGGTCGAAGCCCACCACCCCGCGGTCCGCGAACCCGCCCGCGACCCTCGCCAGCTCGACGTTCTCCTCAAGCGTGTGCTGGCGCATCGCGCACACGATCGCCACCGCCCGCATCGGCGCCGAGGCCAGGCCCGCCAGCACCGCGGTGATCACGCGCTCGACCGTCAAGCCCTGGCGCAGGTGCAGCCGAGGCGCCCACCGCACCTCGAGGTAGTCGACGTTCTCGGCCGCCGAATCGAGGCACATCTCCAGCGCGATGCGCTCGAGCGCGGCCTCCGTCTGCATGACCGCGATCGCGTCGTCGAAGTACTTGATGTATTCGGCCTGGCTCGGGCAGTCGTCGGGCGCCACCATGCGCAGCCCAGGCCGGCCCGCGAGCTCCTCGGCGGTCGAGATGCGCACCGCGCCGTCCAGGTGCGCGTGCAGCTCGGCCTTCTTCCAGCCGAAGAAACGAGAGCTGTCGACTATGTCAGGGCGTAGATGTGCGGCAGCTCGCGATACAGCCCGGCGTAGTCGAGGCCGTAGCCGATCACGAAACGGTCGGGGATGACAAAGCCCGTGAAGTCGATCTCCACCTCGACCTGCCGTCGCGCGGGTCGATCGAGCAGCGCCGCGAGGCGCACCGACGACGCGCCCAGGCGCCGGATCCGTTTCCGCACCGCGTTCACGGTCACTCCCGAGTCGATGATGTCCTCGACCAGCAGCACGTGTCGGCCGACGAGCGGGCCTTCGACCATGTGCGCGAGCTTCAAGCGGCCGCTGCTCGACGTGCCCGTCGGGTAGCTCGACGCGCGCACGAACTCGAGCTCGGCCGGGATGTTGAGGCTGCGCAGCAGGTCGGCGGCGAAGACCGTCGCGCCCTTCAGGATGACGACGAGCACGAGCGGCGTGTCAATGTCCGCGTAGACCTCTGATACCTCGCGGCCCAGCCGGCGCACGCGCCGGGCGATGCGGTCCGACGAGATCATCGGCTTGCTGGGCCGGTCCAGCGGTGGTCCCGAAGTCTCCGTCGGGGCCGGCTGGGTGAGGACCTCAGTCATGCAGGTGAAAGTTTACGGCGCACGAGGTCTTCCGCCGCTGCGGGCCACGCAGGAAACTGAAAAGCAAAGCCAGACTCGATCAGCCGAGTCGGGACGACGCGGCGGCTCTTGAGGATCAGCTCCGTCTCCGTACGGATCACGAACGCGCCGGCCTCCAGCATCCATCGCGACGCCGGCAAGCCGAACGGCACGCCCGCGGCCCGCCTCAACGCGCCCATGAACTGATCGTTGGGCAAAGGCTGTGGTGACGCCAGGTTCACAGGGCCGGCCAATTCCGGATGTGCGATCAACCACTGGACCGCGCGCACCCAGTCTTCGTGATGAATCCACGAAACGAATTGCCGGCCATCTCCCTCCCGCCCACCGAGGCCGAATCGAACCAGCCGGAGAAGGAGGTTGAAGGCCCCGCGCAACGGGCTCATCACGATCGCGGAGCGCATCAGCACCTTGCGCGTGCGAGCCAGCTCGAACTCGTTGGCCGCCTGCTCCCACGCGGTCGCGACGTCGATGCTGAACCGCCACGTCTCGGGTGCGTCGGCCTCGCCGCCGCCGATCAACCCTGCCCGCTCGTCGTTGGGAGCGTCGTAGCGATGGGCGTAGATGGTGGCGGTGCTCGCCTGCACCCAGACGCGGGGAGGTTGCCTGGCGGCTGCGATCGCACGGCCGATGGCGCGCGTGGACAGCACGCGTGATTCGAGTATCTCGCGACGGTTCTCCGCGGTGTAGCGGCAGTTGACGCTTCGCCCGGCCAGGTTGATCACGGCGTCGCAGCCGTCGATCTCCGCCGTCCACGCGCCCGGATTGACGCCGTCCCACTCGACCACGCGCCAGGGCCCGGGACGGGATCGCCGGCTGAGCACCACGACTTCGTGCCCCTCTGACCCTAGCGCCGTGGCCAGCAAAGTGCCTAGCTCGCCTGAACCGCCGGGGATGACGATCTTCATGCGCCGTCGACCCATGACCTAATATTAGTGAACACGTTCATGGAAAATGTGACAAAGCGCTCGCGCGGCCGGCCAAAAGGCTTGACCGCTCAAGGCGTGGACGTTCGCCGGCGCCTCTATCGCACGTCGCTGCGCCTGGTCGCCCAGCGCGGCTACGACCGGACCACCCTCCGCGACGTCGCCCAGCAGGCGGGCGTCAGCGTGGGGCTCCTCTATCGGTATTTCCCGAGCAAGCGCTCGGTCTTGATGGCCCTCTACGACGAGCTGTCGGTCGAGTTCGCCTCGCGCGCGGGCGCCATGGCCGCCGGCCGTTGG
>WNGH01022547.1_pt1 | contig 10565 bp, 10 predicted proteins | sample 5400631 | NCBI WGS metagenome assembly WNGH01 (sample SAMN13153373, study PRJNA577476) | soil metagenome | isolation source: 115 cm soil or saprolite under Garry oak tree replicate 1 | place: USA:California | collected 2016-06-15 | reverse complement strand
GAGGGACTTCCCATCTACGAAGCCGATCAGTTCCAGTCAATCGCAATTCGGGTCGACTCTACGGAGCCGCTAGCGGAAACTCTACGGGCAACCCTCGGAGCCCAAACCCTCCCCAACCAGCCCGGAGCAAACCTCTGGTGGGACGCCCACACAGGAATGCTGGCCCACTTCGACACAAGTATTCTAGTAAACAACCAACCCGTCGCAGTCCACTTCGAGCTCGTCGACACCAACGCTTGGGCCAGGCTAACAGCAACCCTCACCGCTTCTCCAACGAAAGGCACAGCACCGGTCACAATTGCTTTCTCCACACAAGTTTCAGGCGGCACCTCGCCCTACGATTTCTATTGGGACTTTGGGGACATGCAGGCATCCATAATCGAAAACCCGGCCCACACCTACACCACTCCTGGAAACTACACGGTCACCCTGAGAGTCCGCGATGCGTTTGGCGATATCGAGGATAAGACTGTCAATATCAGCGCGACCCGAAGCATCGTTTCGGCAAACCCGCCTCCAATGGGCCCCCGACCAACGGACCCTATTGTCCTTGCAACCGCTATCATAGTCATGTTCGCACTTGTGGCTATCGTCGCCACCCTGTTAATTAGGTCAAGGCGGCCCAAGCAGCCGCGCCTGGGCCTGTGACCTGCAAAACGCCAAAATGAACCCGTTTTCACGATCGGGGAGCCCATTACATTCACCCACCTAGCGGCCGTGAAGGAAAAGTCCTAGGAACGAGGGGTAGGAAAACCCGAGGCGGGCAAGCTTCACGCCCCGAATGTGAAAAATCGCTAATTATCCCAGCCAGACAGAAAACGACTCTGAAAAAGGGGGGTACGTCAACGGCCCTGCAAGGCATAGGGAGCCTCTTCTCCAAAACGGATGCTCTTCCTAGAACATTGGGTAAACCGTAAAACAGCATTCCACCCGACAGCGCTCGCCTGTGCAACAGCGTATCCTACCCACGGGAGAATGGTTCAGAGTAAGCATTAGACTCGGAGAACAAGCCGAGAATCAGCCCCGATTAGGAATCTAAGCACGCAGTTCTACATCACCGCTCGATCATTCGGGAGCCCGCCAGCTTTCTCGGCAGCTTTCCCCAGCCGAGAAGAGCCCGTTTCAAGCCATAACCACCTAGAATCGCCCAGAAACCAGCCCAGGCAGAAACTCATCAAGGGAAAAAAAGTATGGGCCAACCCCTCCTCAAGACGTGAGAGACGGAAGAGCCGGCTGTCCAAAGGCGCAGAATCACCATTCTTCGTTGCTTGAATCCGCCTGTTGCATTCCGGGGTTACGGTATGGTAAAATCGCCCGGCGGCCCCGAAAGCCTATTCGTAGATGTTTCCGAATGTCTGCTGACACAAGGTCTGACAGTTCACTTCCAATCAACGAGATAGTTGAAAAGTTACGGACGATAAAGAGGTTCAGCCCCGAGCTGTACCAGGAAGCCTGGGACAAGCTCCCCCGGAAAACCCAGTCAGCCATACTGTCCTACGAAGAACACCACAAGCCAACACGCGCACACACATCTCACACCGCCTTTGAAGATCACGAGCCCCTCACACCCCATCACGCCTCCACACCCAAGCCGCATGGCGACCATCAGAGACCATCACACACGCACACTTCGGATACAGACTATGAAGCCCCTGAGCATCCTTCCCCTCTGCACGCACCAGCGTCTAGAGCAGCCATGGACTCCGCCCAACCCCGATCAGCCAGACATAAAACAACAAGCCCAGTCTCTGACAGGGAAGAGACTGAAAGGCAGCTCAAACGATCCGTTGCCAGCGGGATTCCGAAAGCCCATCAGATAATCAAGCGAGCCGCAGACTACCCGCACCTTCCCAACACCCTAGAGGAAGTGCTCCTGGCAACACAGGTATACCAGCTCGAACTGCTCAGAATATCTCTGAACAAGCTTACTGAGACACTGGCCAAGCAGTGAGCCAACCTGGAACAACCTTCTCTCTCAACTCTCATGCTCTTGGGTTCTAGAGGTCGAGAGTTTTAGAGCGAGCCGAGGCAGGCTGGATTTGCCCAGCACCTTTCACAGCTAGTTAGTCCAATAGTAGTTGGTCACAACCAAGCAGGTAGCGAGCATTTGGCCCAGCTCAATCGGCGGCTCTTTACACTCAGTCAATTGTTACCGGGATGCAAGTTGTATTGTACGCGGTTACATCACCGGAAACCAGGGTCCACAAGATACCGACCGTCATACTCTTGAACGGGGCTGTGTCCGCCGGCGTGAACAGATGGCTCCCGTGGGCAAATCCTAAACTGTTGGTCGCTAGGAGGGCTGTGAGAATAGGGAATAGGAAGTCTCCACCGCACTTGCTGAAGATCCGCAGGACCACTTGGTATGATGTCTTCGGCTCCGCCCCGTTGATCATGTATTGCTCGATGGCCCCGACTTTCGGGCCGTTCGCGTGAATATCAACCACATGTCCAGCCTTGAGCTGCGGTTGTCCAGCGGCCGTTCCGTCTAGAGTCAGGAAGAAAGTGAGCCGGGTTGTGTGGAATACCTGGTCAGCATAACGGGGCTTAGCGAGGTTACTAGCAAGAGGGGAGCTAGAATCAAGGAGGCTCCATACTCTCTTCAACACTTCGAACCGTAATCTTATCGTCCCACCTAACTTGGAATTTAACAATACCGGTATCTGAGGATTGAAAATGATACTCACAATAGACCCATCGGGCTGACGAACGCCTTCAACCTGCTGGCAGACCCGGCTAAATTGAACCCGAGAGTTAGGAAAGTTGAATCAAGCTCCACCAATTCTGGTCTTGCTGCTGTTCTCGGTCCTGGCCGCGCAAGGCATCAAAGCCCTTCTAAAGAAATCTCTGGCGAAGCTCGGAATGCGAAACTTTCCCGGTTGGTTCCGGGGCAAGTAGTGTCTGGTGTTACCGGCCCTACCCCTCTAGGGTAACGGTTCCGAGAGATAGAACATGGCCATCGACTGGCCTCCCGGTAGAAAAAATGTCAACACCTAGGTCCGAGTCGACAAGTTTGGTTTTCGCGAACGTCAAGAGCAGAATACACCAGGCCATTTCTCAGCTGAAGCACATTCCCAACATTGAATCCATCACCCCTGTAACGGGTAGGTTCGACCTTGTGATCAAGCTTCGAACAAATGATCCAGAGAAAGCCTTCAACACCATTGAGAGGATCCGGGAGATTGAGGACATAACTGCAACCCAGACAGCCCTCTCACTTCACCAGGTATCGAACGCCAACGTGGAGGAACGGGAGCAGCCCATTGCCTTTACACTGATGAAGGTGAAGGGAGTACTCAGTGATACTCTTCGCAAGCTGAAGACATTTCCGAACTGTGTGGAGGCCCATGTGATCCCTGGAGAGTTCGATGTCGTGGCGGCGTTCCGGGGCCATAGCACCAAGGATGTCTTGGAAAACTCTGTTGAGAAGATAGGCAGTATCAACGGAATAACGGCTAGCGAGACACTGATCGCCTGGAACCCTTCGAGCAGCGAGAGTCGTCCATAGATGCCAATGCCACGCTTCCAAGCGGGGAAGCTTCAAGTTCAACGCTGGACTCGCCGCATCCTTCGACTATTCCGGAGCGGCTAGCGCCTAATTCCACACCTACACCCTTTTTTTTCTCCCTTTTTCCTTTTTTCTCCGCAGATCCATACCTCTTACGCAGAGTCTTCTCATGCGAATTCGGCGATAGTCTCGCCCCCGGACCAGTAGGCTGGAAGAGGTGCTGCTCGTGCGTTCTTGTTGGAGGGGTAAGAGGGCCTCGATAGAGCGTCGGGAACGGGTTCCTCCGGGGCTAGGCTAGTGAGTAACTTGGGCTTGATCCTGGCTGGAACCAAAGGTTAAAAACTATCTTTGTGAGTAAAAAAGGTCTAAACTTTCCGTTGCGAACAAGAAAGGAAACCGTAGATTCTAACTAAAAGAGGTTGAATGGAGTGGCATCGGTCTGGGGAGCAGTCTGCTGTGAGTGCCAAGTGCTGGCTCTGGAGAACTGTCCTCACTGTAGGCAGGATTTCTGCGAGAGTCACGCTTCTAAACACGACTGCGAAACGCTACAGGGCTTAGACAACTCGATAGCAGGGTAGAGGCAACCGTTCTCTCATTGATAAGCCGGTTTCGCAAACCTGGCTCTGGGAAAGGCTTGTTATTCATGCACATTTCTAGTTCCGTCTAGCGTCCCGCACTCTGTGTTCCCACAGCTTTCGCTACCGCCCGGGTCCCCCCGGGGTCTAGAAAAGATGTCTTTGGAAAAGAATTCTTTAGAAAAAAGATTCACAGAGTTTTACTGTTTTTCCGCGTAATCTCTCCCGGTCAACTCGCTTTCCGTGTGTGGGAGATGTGTCTCTCACGTCTTGAAAGGCCGTTGACAGACCCCGGTCTTTTCAAGGACCGTTTTCTGTCTGGCAGGTATAATCGGCGATTTTCCCGGTTCAGGGCGTGGAATCAGCCTATCTGCGGTTTTGCCAATCGCTGATCATGCGACATTTCCTTCGTGTTCACTTGTGGGCCGTGTGCAGGGCTCCCGGATCGGGAAAGCAGGCTTATTCTGGGCGAGTTTCGCAACCGAACAAGCTCTACTAGGGAGCTCAGCGTTTCGAGGAGAGGCTGAGATGCCCTTCTGCGAAATTAGATGCATGGGGGCGGCTGAAGAATGGTTGGACTTCGATAATCCGCTAAAGACCCTAGCTCTCATCCCCGAAGCCAAGGCCAACGAAATGGCCTAGGCCAGCGGCCGGACGGCGCTGTTCGGGGCAAATCTTAATTCGCAAAGACCTCTAGCCAGGCGGGCGAGGATTATCCACATGCCAAGGAGCCTCGCAGACAGAGTAGTGAACACTAGCCTTCGCATAAGACCCGACGACACAGTCCTAATCGACACCTGGCAACACACCATACCCCTTGCCGACGAGATAGCCTTCGAATGCAAGAAGGCCGGGGCGCAGCCAATCACCCTGCTAAACACAGACCAGCTCAACTGGAGAGTTCTTGCCAAGATACCCATAGAGTATCTCCGTAAACGGGACAGACACGCCCTCCGAATGCTAGACGAGACCAGCGCAGCCATATTCATCAACGGCCCCGAAAACCCAGCCACCTACCGGAAGATAGAAGCGGCCCGGCTAGCGGCCACCTTCGAAAACTACCAGGCCTTCAGTGAAAAACTCCGGGAGCGGAAAATCCGCTCCGCCTACCTAGCAATAGGGCAGGTAACCAAGCCCCGGGCCAAGACCTACGGCTACAACTACCCACAATGGAAACGGCTCGTAGAGAGCGCCTCCAACGCCGACAATGGGAAAATGGCCCAGACAGGCAAGAAGATCACCAATATACTTGGAAACGGAAAACAGGTAGAGGTCACCTCGGACCAGGGCACCAGCCTCAGGCTGGAAATCGGCCCCTACGGAGCCCGGACGGAAGACGGAATCGTGGACGAGGAAGACCTGGACAAGGGCTTGTACTTCACAAGCATACCCACGGGAATAGTTGCTGCAGCACCCGTCGAGACCAGCGCCGAGGGAACAGTCTACTCCGACCTACCCCGAGCCCAGGTGGGACGCCTCATCAAAGGGCTGAAATGGGAATTCCAAAGTGGGCGACTAGTCAAATCCACCGCCAAACAATACCCTGAAGCCTTCCAAAACCTCTACGACAACGCCAGAGGCGACAAGGACCAGATCGCCAGCCTCACAATAGGGCTCAACCCGCAAAACAAGCCCATGGGATTCCTGAACGACGAGCTAGGCCTCGGAGTAGTATCCATTGGAATCGGAGAAAACCGGGCTATAGGCGGAAACAACAACAGCGACTTCGAATTCTCAACAGCCATAGCCAGCGGCCCATCCACCACCCAACCTTTTTTTCAAAGATGCGATCATTCAGCATGACATCGGTCGCTCGATCAACTTATGCGGTGCATTCGAGCAAGAGATAAGGGCGGCAACAGCCGATAGTCGAGGAGGAGACGCCCGGGTTTGAAGAAGTGTCCACTCTGCAGCTCTGTCAACATGGACCAGGACCTGGCCTGCGGAGTCTGCGGCAGCGACCTATCCGGAGCCATTCCAGTGGACGAGGCTTCCCTGGACCAGCCAGCAGCCCAGGCACCGGCTCCAATCAGCGAAGGCTGAACAAGAATGCACTATTGCTAGTCCTGACCGGGCCAGTGCTGTCCCTTCTCGGTTTCCTCTTAATCCTCAACCTCCTAGATCTTGGCTCACAAATTATTGCCCTGTCAGGTCTCCTCATTCTCCTAATAGGGCTCTTCGCAATCATGGAGGCCATCGGGCTGGGTCCCACCTACCTTCGCTACTGGCGCCGTGGCTATTGGGGACGGGGCGGCAGGTTCATGGGCAAGCACGGGTCCTACGGCCCTCGGCCTAGGGAAGTAGAGGCTGAGGAAAGCCGGACCTCTACAGAAGAACAGGACGAGGACTACCAGGACCAAGCACGAGAGAAAAGAGGAGGGTTTCGACTAACTCCAAAACGCCTTCAAGCGATAGCCCCTAGAACAACCGTCTCGGCGCGGGGCCTCAAATATCCCTAGATATCTTTCTCAACCGCCGCTGCCGAATGAGAAGTAACTACGAAAATCATAAATTCGATTCCTAGATCAGTGACCCTTACGAGTGTGTTTTCAACGAGAAAGATTCTACCATTACTCCTTCTCGCAACCCTTCTAATCTTAGCCCTACCCCAAGTCGCCCTAGCCCGAGACCACCAGGACGCGAGCCACAGCCATGACTCGGATACAAAGGACGATCAACGCGGCCATATCAACAACGACCATAGTGAGGCCCGAGACCATGAACACGAGGATGAAGAGGTCCAGGCGAGCTTCCATATCCGCCTGGAAGGAAGTCAGCAAGTATCACCTGTCGACACAGCCGCCTTCGGATTCGCCAAAATACAGCTCGTCGACAACACCACTCTAGAATTCAGAGTAGTGGTCTGCGACATTGCCAACGTCACTCACTCCCACATCCACGTAGGTGCCTCCGGCACCAATGGCCCTATCATAATTCACTTCTTCGACAACACCGCATCTCCCTTCTCTAGCACCGATGGATGTGCGACGCTGGCCGAGGGGACGCGAACACCGTCTGACCTAATGCCTGCCGGGGGAATCAACACTTGGAACGATTTCGTCCACGCCCTCGAGACAAACAACACCTACGTCAACGTCCATACAACGGCGAACCCCGGCGGGGAGATCCGGGGCCAAATCATACCCCACGCGGAAAGCGACCACGACCAGAACGAGCAGGTAGAACAGGGCGACGCTGAAAGTAGCGACGACTGAACAGTCCCCGGCCGACCTTAACACTCGAGCAGCCCAGATACAACAGCCATTGTTGACAACGGCGGACCCGAGGCAGATAACGGCCCTGAAAACGGAACTCGCCGTTGTTCAAACAGCCTTCCTACGGCTCCAGTAACATCTTCCTTGCCTCTGCTCCCGTAGTTCTCCGGGAGCAATCCTCTCTTTTTTCGGATAAACTCTGAGCAAGTGTCTCCCCTAGGGAGAACCTTGCTCGCCAGCAGACCGTTCTCTTTAGGACCGAGCTGGAATCAGTCGGAAATGGGTACAAGAAACAAATCTTGGGGGTTGAACGGGGACAAGGGCAAGTAGAGAATGGAGTATCGGACTAGGTCTGATTGTGCCTTACGGTGTGCCCTTCTAAGGCGTGGACGACGTTCACGACAGCCTTCACAGTTGGAATAATCGCTAGTACCAAGAAGATCAGTGGATAGGCCCAGGGCGCGCTGTTGAAAATGTTACCAGTTATGCCCTTGAAAGAGACGTACATTATGTAGAGAGCGGCGACTTGGAAGAACCATCCGAGTAGTGGGGCATAGTCTTTGATTGAATTGTACGCTTCACCGGCCGCGTTAGCCAGTTGTGTCCCGAACTTGAGGACTATAATGGCTGCGACCAATCCTATTGCGAAGGCTGCGATGCCTGCCATCGTGTACTGGCTGTTGGCTATTGTCTGGGTAATTCCTGGAAAGCCCATTACAATGCTCTGGACGACGAGAAGTACTATGACGCCTGCCATTAGCCGTATTAGAGAGGGTAGAATGGGACGAAAGTCGTCCATCATACCCGTGTTCTTGGACATCTCGAACCATCTTCGACAGTCCAAAGGGTCTTCGCCCGATTTGCCCCTGCTGAAACCCTGCTCTCCCCTGTCCCCGTTACACCTGGTTTGACTACCCCGTCCCTCTACCCCGTCCCTCTAGTCCCTAAGGGACAAAGGGACGAAATTGGCCGAGGTCAAAATCTACCTTGACGATGAGCTCGACCAGCGGTTCCGGAGACTGGCGATGAACGTGTACGGCTACGGACGTGGCTCAATTAGCAAGGCTGCATCAGATGCCCTGGCGAAATGGTGTCGAGATCACGAGGCCGCGAAAGAGCCTCTCTCTCACGGGCTCGATACAACTCCGGAAGCCGTCAATACGATGGTGAAGGAAGATGGACCGAAGACTTCAGCCCTCCACCAGGATTCCTGAGAAGTAAGACGGAAGTGAGCCAGACCGCCAGTTGACACCCGTAATCAGCCGTTTCCGGCCTGACTCGTCTCTTGGAGGCGCCCGATCTCGCTTTTTTCCTGCTTTTTGCCGGATTCTCGTCCATAGCTTAGATATACATGATAATCAAGTATGAGGGCCGGGGACTACCTTGGGAATTGTTGCCGAGGTAAAGATGGAGAAGATCGACGATGAGCTGAGAATCATCGTCCCTGAAGCCGTCTGCAAGGATCTCGGGTTTGAGGAGGGGGACACTCTCCTAGTTACCGTGGAAGAGGAGAAGGTTGTTATGAAGAAGAAACACCGGAAAACTGCGAGATAGCCGGAAGAATCTCTCAACCTCGACCTCCAAGGACTAGATAGCACCCGAACTCGTCGACCCCTTTTCTTCCCAGGGCCCCGACCTAGGCCGATTCTCAGAAGACTTTGACACTCCAGTCAACTCTCAAACAGGAGATGTCGAGAAGTTCCAAAGTAAGCGTTGAAGTGTACGACTGCGGATGCCGGGTCCGGTTCTACCAAGTAGAGACAGGCGAGTGGGAAGGAGACCTTCCCGAACAACGCGTAACGGTCAGTGAGTTGAACCCTTGCCCCAGGCACAATAACAACGGCCATTCCACACCACCCACCGACGCCCGGCTGGCGTCTGTTTTCGGTGAGCGCGAGAGCTTTCTGGCCGAATAACCTGCCGAAGCCACCTATTTTCCCCAGCCTTTTTCGGCATTGAAACTCTAGCACACATGCCGTTCTTCAAGACCGGCTATGACCTTACTTCTGTTCCCCTGTTCTCAGGGTAGTTGGGCTTCTGGAAGCAAAGTCCTTCTCTCAGAGGATTAGGCTCGAGCCTTTCTGAACCTGTTCCACCTGGGCCAGGTCTCTGACAAACAGTTCATACAGCCGGGGCTGTTCGGTGTGGATCGGGACGAGTTTTTTCGGCCGCACTTTCGCTATTGTCTCTCTCAGTTCTGTAGGCATCATGTGGCCCGAGCTGTGAATCTGGTACATGGGAAGCCCGAAATGGTTGAGCCAGTTGACGAAGCGCTCATGGTCCATCTCCATTTCCTCGTTAAACGGTTCGGAGCCGCTGTTGATGAATGCGCCGCCAGGCTCTGGACGAATATCTAGGACCTCGTTCATATCATATGAGCTCGAGGCGAGGATCACCTTGTCCTGCATGGTTCGAACATCTTTTGAAGTGATGACCTTTCCACGTTCCATAATCTCCCGTTCCCAGTGATAGTACGTTTTCTTCGTTTTCTGGTAGACTGCCATGTTAGGGTCTTGTAGAGGGTCAGGAATCTTGAGGTTCTTGTCGTTCGACAAGGACTTGAGTAGGTACGCCTGCTTGAGCGTGAGCGCGAGAATCCTACTGTTCCTCTGAGCGATTTGGTGAAAGGTCTTCAACCTATCAATGTCGGCCGTGGAGAAGTTGGCCAGTACAAGTCCCCTGGTCTTCCTCACCACGTGATCTGACTTCTCCAATACCTCTTCTTCTGTCCGTAGGTCTCCGCGGACGAGGTTGGTGCCTTCGCAGAGGAACATTCTCGGCTCGGCGGCCTTCGCCCTCTCTATGAAGTCCTGGGTCATGTCTGCCCGGGGGCCGTGACTTCTGAAATCCCCGCTGTATGCGATTGTTCCTTCCGGGGTTCGGACTAGGAAGCCGTAGGAGCCTGGCATGCTGTGGTCCACGTGTACTGGTTCGACCTGGATGTTGCCAAAGTCGAGAGTGTCCCCTGTCCGGAAGGCTTTGAACTGGATTCCGGTGAGGTTGTTTTCGAACCCGCTCTGGCGGACCGCGCTCAAGGACTCGACTATCATACGGGTGGTGACACCGCAGTGGACGGGAATCTGCCGGTTGAGGAGGGACACGCACATGGAATGGTCTATGTGGGCATGGGTCAAGACGACTCCGTCGGCCGCAGGCTCTTTCTGCCCCATGTAGAGGCCGGCCACGTCTGGGATTACTCCTAGCTGAATAAGTCCTTCCTCGTCTCTGGGAGATAGGAAGGGCTCGGAGAAGAATCGTCCCCTGTCA
>WNGH01039175.1_pt1 | contig 10566 bp, 7 predicted proteins | sample 5400631 | NCBI WGS metagenome assembly WNGH01 (sample SAMN13153373, study PRJNA577476) | soil metagenome | isolation source: 115 cm soil or saprolite under Garry oak tree replicate 1 | place: USA:California | collected 2016-06-15 | reverse complement strand
GGGGGCGCGGCCCCGTCCTTCGGGGGGGCCGCCTCCTTCCGATCCCTCTCGGCGATGTCCTGGTAGACCGCGAGGTAGCCGGCGAACCGCATCGTCGATCCGGTGGCGCGGAAGAGGCACGGGCCGGCCTCGATGTCGGCGGTGGTGACGTCGAAGACCGCCGACTTCATCTGCGAGGCGACGAAGCGGTTCCAGATCAAGCCGTAGAGGAGGAAATCGTCCTTGTGCAGGAACGGCTTCACGCGGTCGGGGGTCAGGTCCATCGAGGTCGGGCGGATCGCCTCGTGGGCCCCCTGGGTCATCTTGGCGCTCTTGTAGAAGCGCGGCTCCTCGGGGAGGAACTCGGGGCCGTGGGCCTTGACGATGTAGTCGCGCACCTCCTGCATCGCCTCCGGGGCGATGCGCGTGGAGTCGGTGCGCATGTAGGTGATGAGACCGACGGTGCCGAGGTCGCCGAGGTCCATCCCTTCGTAGAGGCGCTGCGCCAGGGTCATCGTCTTCTTGACCGTGAAGCCGAGCTTGCGCGAGGCGTCCTGCTGCAGCTTGCTGGTGATGAAGGGGGGGACCGGGTTCTTCTTCTTCTCCTTCGACTCCACGGACCGGACGACGAACGGCGCCCCCTTGAGGCGGGCGACGATGGCGTCGACGTCCTGCTGGCTCTTCGGGTCGGCCTTCTTGTCATCGACCTTGAAGAGACGCGCCTCGAACGGAGGCGGGACGGCGCCCTCGAGCAGCGCCGCCAGGGTCCAGTACTCCTCCGGCTTGAAGGCCCGGATCTCGCGCTCGCGCTCCACCACGATGCGCAGCGCCACCGACTGCACGCGGCCGGCCGAGAGGCCGCGGCGCACCTTGTCCCAGAGGAGCGGGCTGATCTTGTAGCCGACGAGACGATCGAGGATGCGCCGCGCCTGCTGCGCGTCGACCCGGTGGCCGTCGATCTTGGCCGGGTGCTCCATGCCGTGCAGGACCGCGCGCCGCGTGATCTCGTTGAACATCACGCGGTGCAGGTTCTTGTTGGTCTTCTTGAGGATCTCGGAGAGGTGCCAGCAGATCGCCTCCCCTTCCCGATCGGGGTCGGGGGCGAGGTAGACCTTGTCGGCGATCCCGGCCGCCTTCTTGAGATCCTCGATCACCTTCTTGCGCCCGGGGAGGATCTCGTAGGTCGGCCTGAAGTCCTTCTTCTCGTCGACGCCGAGGCTCTTCTTGGGCAGATCGCGGACATGTCCCATCGAGGCCTTCACGGTGAAGTTCCGGCCGAGGAACTTGTTGATGGTCTTCGCCTTGGCGGGCGACTCGACGATGACGAGCGACTTGCCCAAGCGTCTTCTCCTTCTCTCACGCCCGATCGAGGGCCCGATGGGGCCCCCTATCGTTCGATAAATATAGTCCCCTGTCAAATTAGTCAACCCGACGACATGAATCGTCGCCCAGGAAGCTGCCTCACGAGGCCGCGCAGCTCCAGCTCCAGGAGGGTCGCCAGGAGCGGGCCCGGGGGGAGCCCGCAGGCCCTGCCGAGCCCCTCGATCCCGATCCCTCCCCTGGCCGGAAGGTGGCGCAGCACCAGCGTCTCGTCCGGCGTCAGGCCGGCGGTGTGAGACGAAGCGTCGTCCGCGGCGGCAGCACTTCCGGCGGCTCCGTCCCGCCGCCCGTCCTCCGCCGTCCGCGCCGCTCCAGGGACCTCCGCCTCCGCGCCGCGGCGCGCCTCCGCGATCTGGCGCGCCGCCTCGACCAGCTGCGGCGCGAGGTCCTCCAGCACATCCGAGGCGTCGCGGCAGACCAGGGCGCCCTCGCGCAGGAGCGCGTTCGTCCCCTCGGCGCCGGGGGCGCCGACAGGCCCCGGCACCGCGTAGACGGTCCGCCCCTCGTCCGCCGCCAGCCCCGCGGTGATGAGCGACCCGCTGTCCCGCGCCGCCTCCACCACGATGGTCGCCCACGCGATCCAGGCGATCGCCCGGTTGCGCTCGGGGAAGTGGCGCTTGAGCGGCGGCGTCCCGAACGGGAACTCGCTCAGCACCGCGCCGCGTCCTGCGATCGCCGCCGCCAGCTTGAGATGCTCGGCGGGGTAGATTCGGTTCAGCCCCGAGCCGAGGAAGGCCAGCGTCCGCCCTCCCGCCTCGAGGGCGCCGCGATGGGAGGCGGCGTCGATGCCGCGCGCCAGACCGCTCACCACCGTGAACCCGGCCACGGCCAGACCCGAGGCGATCCGGCGGGCCACCTCGACGCCGTGCGGCGTGGCGCGGCGCGAGCCGACCATGGCGATGGCGAGCGCGTCCTCCGGCGCCAGCCGGCCCCAGACGTACAGGAGCGGCGGTGGATCGGACGAGACGAGAAGAAGGCGCGGGTAGGAGGCGTCCTCGAGAGTCAGGACGCCGGCGCCGAAGCGCCGCGCCCGAAGCGGCGGCGCGCCGCCCGCCTCGACCCCCCGTGCCATCAGGCGCCGTCGCAGCCCGGGCTGGCCGATGCAACACAGGTTCAACGCCGCCCAGCGCAGAGGCGAGCCCGTCACGCGAACCTCGGCGACCGACGCGGAGGGCCGAAACCTTACCGGACGAGGGGCACGCTTGTCAAGGAGCCGGGCTTTGCGCTATAAGTGCCGCGGCCGGGATCGCGGGCGGCGCGGCCCCGTTTCCCACGCCGCGCGGGCGGTTTTACCCGAAGCTTCACAACACGCTTCGCTCCGATGAGGATGAGGGGGTGACACCCGCCGTCTCCGTGGCTCCCTGCGTCGCGTCCTCCCTCCCCCTCACCGTCCTCTTCGTCGCGTTCGTCGCCCTCGCGCTCTCGGGCGGGATCTCCTGCGCGCAGGAGCCCAAGGCTGGGCTCAGGGAGCGGCCCGCGGCCTCCGGCAGCGCCGCCAACGAAGTCTACGACGAGGCGCTCAGGCTCTACCGGGCCGGTCGGTTCCATGAGACGCTCGAGGCGATCCGGCGCGCCACGGAGGCGGGAGGCACGACGGCGGCGCTGCACGCGCTCGCGGGCTGGTGCCACCTGCGGGGAGGCGATCTGAAGCGGTCGGAGAGCGAGTTCCGGGCCGCCCTCGTCCTCGATCCGGGCGCCATCGATCCGCTCGTCGGGATCGGGTACGTCCTCCTGCACCGGGAGTCGCCGTGCCAGGCAGCCGAGCAGTTCGAGGCGGCGTTGCGGCGCGACCCGAAGAACCTCGACGGGCTCAAGGGGCTGGGGCTCGCGCTGCGCGACCGGAAGCGCTACCCCGAGGCGGCCGAGACGTTCCGGCGGGCGCTCCAGATCGCTCCCGGCGATCCGGAGGCGGCGACCTACCTCGGCCAGATCCTCGCCGCTTCCGGCGCGACCCGGGAGGCGAGGCCGCGCCCGCCCGCGCCGCCCACGGCACCGCTGCGGGTCGTGGCCCTGGCGCGCGATGGCCGCCTCCTCGTGGCCGGGGACGGGGAGCCGACGCCGATCTTCGTGAAGGGCGTCAACATGGGAGTTGCCCTGCCGGGACGCTTCCCGGCCGAGTTCCCCACGGACGAGTCGACCTACGCCGGCTGGCTCGAGTCGATCTCCGACCTCGGGGCGAACGTCGTGCGTCTCTACACCCTCCTGCCGCCGGCGTTCTACACCGCGCTCGACCGGCACAACCGGAAGGGAGGGCCGAGGCGGATCTGGCTGGTGCAGGGTGTCTGGACGGAGCTTCCGGACAAACAGGACTACGACGCGCCGGCCTTCCTCGACGGCTTCAAGGACGAGATCCGGCGGGTCGTCGACGCCGTGCATGGCAACCTCGACCTGCCGGCGCGACCCGGCCACGCCTCCGGGAGCTACCGCGCCGATGTCTCGTCGAGCCTTCTGGCCTGGCTCCTCGGCAGGGAGTGGGAGCCGTTCTCGGTCCAGGCCTACGACCGGAGCCGTTCCGGCGCCGGCGGGGCAGGCTTCCGCGGCGCGTACTTCACGGCCGACGCGGGAGCGACGCCGTTCGAGGCCTGGCTCGCCCGCGTGATGGACTTCACGGTCGGATACGAGACCGACCGTTACCGCCAGCAGCGGCCGGTGTCGTTCGTCAACTGGCCGACCCTCGACCCGCTCCATCATCCGACGGAATCGACGGTGGAGGAGGAGAAGGACCTCCTGCGCCGGCGGGGAGAGGCGCCGGAGGCGCCGATCCTCGAGTACGACAATGATGCGGTGGGGGTCGATGCCCTACACGTCCGCCCGACGTCCAGGGCCGTGGCCGGGAGCTTCGCGACTTATCATGCCTATCCTTATTATCCGGACTTCATGAACCTCGATCCCGGGTACGGCCGCGCGCGCGACGCGCGGGGGCCGAGCAACTACATCGGCTACCTGCGCGACCTCAAGGCGCACCATGGCGCCCAGCCGGTCCTCATCGCCGAGCTCGGCGTCCCCTCCAGCCGGGGGATCGCCCACCTGCAGCCCCAGGGATGGAACCACGGCGGGCACGACGAGCGCCGGCAGGGGGAGATCGACGCCCGCCTGATGCAGGACGTCGACGAGGCGGGGCTCGCCGGCGGGATCCTCTTCGCGCTCCTCGACGAGTGGTTCAAGAGGAACTGGCTCGTGGCCGAGTTCGAGATCCCGTACGAGAGGAACCCGCTCTGGCTGAACGTGCTCGACCCGGAGCAGAACTATGGCCTGCTGGCCGCCCGTCCCGGGGCGCGCGCCTGGCGGGTGTCGATCGACGGCCGAGGCGACGACTGGGAGAAGACCGAGCCTCTCATGCGCAAGCGCACCGGCGGTCCCGAGAGGAGCTTCGGGGACGGCCACGACGCGGCGCGCACGCTGCGCGACCTTGCGGTCGCCTCCGACGAGGCCTACCTTTACCTGCGTCTGGACGTCGAGAGGCTCGACGCCGACGGCGACGGCGCTCCGGACTGGAAGGACGCGACCTACCTGATCGGCATCGACACGTACGATGCGCGGCGAGGGGATCACCGCATGCCGGTCAGCCAGGTCGTCCGCGTCCCGATCGGCCTGGAGTTCTGCCTGATCTTCGACGGGCAGGAGACGAGCCGGCTGCTCGTCGATCCCCCCTACGACATCGAGACGCACCGCCACCACCGCCCCTACCGATCGGTCGAGAACGTCGACGGCCGCTTCATGGAGATCCGGGTCGAGACGAACCGGAGGCGAATCGGCCGCGACGGCACGGTCTTCCCGGCCCAGGGATACAGCCGATCGCCCCTGCGCCACGGATCGATCGACCCGCGCGATCCCGACGCCACGAGCCTGGCCGACTGGCACGCCAGCTCCGCGGGGAGCTTCATCGAGGCACGCATCGGCTGGGGCCTTCTGAACGTGACCGATCCCTCCTCGCGCCGCGTGCTGCACGACGACCCGAACGACCTCCGGTCGATCGGCACGATCGAGACGCCGGGATTCCGGTTCTACGTCGTCGCGATCAAGCCGCGGGGGACCCCCGGCGGCGCGACTCCGATCGCGGGGACGCTGGCCGATCGGCTCCCGGCCGGACCGGCGGCCACCGTCTCCGACATCCCGCTCTACGCCTGGCCCGGCTGGGACCGGCCGGCCTTCCGGATCGAGAAGAAGGAGGGCTGGTCGATCCTGAAGCGGGCGTTCGCGACGCTGCCGACCGGCGCGGAGGCGCCATGATCCGATCCACGGGGCGCGCCCTCCGTGCCGGAGCACCTGGAGGAGCCGCCGCGCGACGCGTCGTCGGCGCGCCACGCACCACCGGCGCGGTCGGCGGCCTCGTGGCGTTCTGCGTCGCCCTGCTGCTGGCGACGCCGGCCGCCGCGGGCAAAGCCGTCGCGGGCGAGGTCGCCCCGGGGACCGGGGCGGTCCCGCCTGTGGCCGACCTGGTGCGCGCCGCCGACGCCGCCTTCGACCGCGGCGAGTACCGGCAGGCGCGGGCGCTGTACGAGGAGGCGGTGCAGCGTGGCGCCGAAGGGGTCCACGCGCTGCGCCGGCTGGCGCTCCTGGAGTCGTGGGACGGCGACCTCTCCGCGTCGATCGCCTGCTATCGTCAGGCGCTGGCGCAGGCGCCGGGCGACCTCGACCTCTCCCTCGAGCTGGCCAAGGTCCTGTCCTGGAAGAACGAGCTCGGCGAGGCGATCCGGCTCTACGAGGCTCTGCGCGCGACCTACCCGGACGACGCCCGCGTCCTCCTGGGGCTCGGCCAGGCCCTCGCCTGGAGGGGGCGGTACGCCGAGGCCGACGCCGTCTACCGCGGCATGGAAGAGCGCCGCCTCGAGCCGATCCAGGCGCACGTCGGGCGGGCGCGGGTCCTGGCCTGGCAGGGTTCGTTCGACCGCGCCGCGCACTTCTACCGCGACGTCCTGCGCGCCGACTCGATGAACCTCGACGCCCGGCTGGGGCTGGCGGAGATCGAGCACTGGCAGGGGCTCGACCGGGCGGCGCGCGAGCAGTCCGACAACATCGTCCTCGACCACCCGGAGAGCCGCGAGGCGCAGAGGCTCCAGACCGAGATCCACCAGGCGCTCGACCCGCACGCCGGCCTCGACGCCTTCCGCTTCAGCGACAACGACAGCAACCGGGTCGACACGGCGACCGCGACGTACACCTTCATGGCCGAGCCGCAGACCTCGGTGCGAATCGCCTACGCGACCTACGACGCCGAGTTCCGCTGCACGATCCTCGGGTTCTGCAGGAGCGACGACGTGGCGGCGGCGCAGGGTCTCGCCGGCCAGCCGATCGACGCGGTCGTCGACGCCCGGGCCCAGGCGCTCACGGCCGGCGTGACGTCGCGCCTGATCGGCCCCCGGCGGGCTGCGCGAGGAGACGATCGCCGGGGGGAGCCGGTCGCTGGCGATCGGAGGCGGCTTCCTGCGCTGGCAGGTGGGGCCGCGCTTCGCCGTGGTCGGCGCCGGGTCGCGCGACACGCTCCTCGACACCGTCCCGCTCATCGACAAGGGGATCCACGTCGACGGCGCCGACGTCACCCTGGAGTACCGTTACCGGCCCTCCTGGACGCTCTCGGGGAGCGGCGGCTACGGGACGTATTCGGACGGCAACGCCCGCAGGACGGCCGCCGTCTCGAACGAGTGGCGCCTCCCGACCGCCCACCCGTTCGTCTCGGGCGTGTTCGCCGCCCGCTACCGGGCCTTCAACGCCGACAAGGACGACGCCTACTTCGATCCGCGGCGCTACGACTCGGAGCTCCTGACGGTGGCGATCTGGGACGACTACCGCCACGCCCGGATCTTCTGGCGGATCGAGGAGACCTACGGACGGCAGGCCTTCGACGCCGGCGCGGCCGTCGAGGCGGGCCGGGGCGACCGGGTGGCGGCGGAGTACGTCTCGTTCGGCGTCGGCTTCGGGACGCGCGCCAGCCTCGAGGCGTTCTACTCCCACAGCAACTACGCGCTGCAGCTCGCGACCGGCTTCACCTCGAGCCGCTCCGGCTTCGCGCTGCGGTTCAGGTTCTGAGCGGGCCCCGGCCCGGAAGGCGGTGAAGGCGCGGTGAGCGTGGGGACGCGGATCCTGATCGTGGACGACGACCCGGTGATCCGGAGGTTCGTCGGCGCCCTCCTGCACGCCAACGACTACGAGGTGCACGAGGCGGCGGACGGCGAGGCGGCGCTGCGCGTGGCGGGCTCGCTCCGGCCCGGCCTGATCGTCCTCGACCTGGTGATGCCCTACAAGGACGGCTTCGACGTCATCAACGGGCTCAAGGACGATCTGCAGACGCGCGGGATCCCGATCCTGATCCTCTCGGTCAAGGACCGCGAGGAGGACGTGGTGAAGGCGCTGAACCTCGGCGCCGACGACTACATGACCAAGCCGTTCGGCACCCAGGAGCTCCTGGCGCGCATCCGCAGGCTCCTGGGCCGGAGCGGGTGAGGGGGGGCGTGCACGAGGTCCTGATCGCCCTCATCCTGGGGACCGGCCTCCTGCTCGCCGGTCTCACGATGCTGATCGCCGGCAACAAGACGTCGCGGGAGGTGCGGGAGGCGCTCGACCGCCGCCGCCGGTCCCTGCTGGAGCCGGCGGTCTTCCAGTACGCCCAGGCGACCGGCCACCGATCCATCCACGACTACCTGCCGAAGCCGCTGTCGCGCCGCGACCGCCGGCTGACCGAGCGGATCCTGCTCGATGCCGCCCGCATCGTGAAGGGGGAGGCGCGCGACCGGGTCACCGCCGCCTTCGAGGCGCTCGGATCGGTGCGTGCGGCGATCCAGGGGCTGAGGAGCCATCGCTGGTGGAGGCGAGCGGAGGCGGCCGAGCGGCTCGGCCTGATGCGCAGCCGCACGGCGGTCGACCCCCTGGTCGCGGCGATGAACGACCCGGAGGAGGAGGTGCGGATCCGGGCGGCGCGCGCCCTCGGGATCGTGCGCGGCAACACCTCGATCCGGCCGCTGGTGCGGGCGCTCGCCGACCCGAGCCGCTGGTCGGCGATCCGGGTGGCGGAGATCCTGATCAGCGTCGGAGACGAGGCGGTCGAGGAGCTGCTCCTGGCGTACGACGGGCTGCCGCACCATGCGCGCGTCTCGGTCCTCGACGTGCTGGGGCGGATCCGCACCCTCAAGGCGGTCCCGCTGATGCGGCGCTCGCTCAAGGACCCGCACCCGGACCTGCGGGCGCGGGCGGCGCACGGGCTGGGGCGCATCGGCGACCCGGCCTTCGCGGACGATCTTCTTGCCGCGCTGCGCGATCCGGAGTGGCCGATGCGGGCGATGGTGGCGAAGGCGCTCGGCCGGACCCAGGCGAAGCCGGCGATCCCGGCGCTGTGCGAGGCGCTCAAGGACCGGGAATGGTGGGTGCGGGCCAACGCCGGGGAGGCGCTGCGCGCCCTCGGGCCGGAGGGGCGCGACGCCCTGATCCGGATGCTCGACGCCGACGACACCTACGCGCGCCACCAGGCGGTGGCCCAGCTCGAGGAGGGGCGGATCATCGACGAGTACGTCGCCGACCTGGGATCCGCCGATCCGGCCCGCCGCGAGGCCGCCGTGCGGTTCGTGGAGAAGATCATCGCGCTGCGCCGGGTCGATCGCCTGACGCAGCAGTCGATCGAGAACACCCAGGAGGCGGTGCGGAGCGCGCTCGCGCAGATCCTGAGGCGCTCTCCGCAGGAGGGATCATGAACCGGCGACGGACGTGGAAGGCCCGGCCTCGACATGGGGGCGGGTCCCCGGGGAGGCCGCGGTGATCGTGCAGTCGGCGCTGGCCGGGATCGTCCTGGCGTTCAACCGGGTCGTGATCTACTACTTCGCCCTCCTGAACGGCGTGTACGTCATCCTCTTCCTGATCTCGCTCTTCGAGGTGGTGCGCTTCGTCAAGCGGACCTTCTTCTCCGACTACGAGCAGATCCTGCGCTCGGACATGACCTGGCCGATCTCGGTCATCGTGCCGGCGCACAACGAGGCGCGCACCATCGTCGAGACGATCCGCTCGCTCCTCAACGTCAACTACGGCCAGTTCGAGGTGATCGTCGTGAACGACGGCTCGACCGACGACACCCTGAGGCGCCTGATCGAGACGTTCGACCTGAAGCGGACCGACAAGATCTACCGCCGGACGCTGCCGACCGGCCCGGTGCGCGCCCTCTACGGCGCCCTCGAGATCCCGAACCTGCTGGTGGTCGACAAGGAGCGCTCCGGCAAGGCCGACGCGCTCAACGCCGGCATCAACGTGTCGCGCTACCCTCTCTACTGCTCGGTGGACGCCGACTCGGTCATCGAGGAGAACGCCCTCCTTCGCGTGGTCAAGCCGTTCATGGAGCACCCGGAGGAAATGGTGGCGGTCGGCGGCATCGTCCGGATCGTCAACGGCTGCGAGGTGCGCGAGGGGTGGGTGGCGCGCATCGGCCTGCCGCGGCGGCCGCTGCCGATCTTCCAGGTCGTGGAGTACCTGCGCGCATTCCTCTCCGGCCGCATCGGCTGGAGCACGCTGCGCTCGCTCCTGATCATCTCGGGGGCGTTCGGGCTGTACCGCAAGTCGGAAGTGATCGCGGTCGGCGGCTACGACCGCCTGTCGGAGACCGAGGACCTGCAGCTCGTCCTGAAGCTGCACGAGAGCCTGCGCCGCAAGGGACGGAGGTACCGCATCGTCTTCGTCCCCGACCCAGTCTGCTGGACCGAGGTGCCGACGACCTTCCGGGTCCTGGCGCGGCAACGCAACCGCTGGCACCGCGGCCTCCTGCAGAGCCTGTGGCGGCACCGAAAGATGATCCTCCGACCGCGCTACGGCGTCATCGGCACGCTCGCCCTGCCGTACTTCGTCGTCTTCGAGACCCTCGGCCCGTTCATCGAGATCCTGGGGTACGTGATGGTCGCGCTCTCCTGGTTCCTGGGTCTCCTGAACACCGACTTCTTTCTCCTGTTCATGATCTTCGCCATCTTCTTCGGCGTCTTCCTGTCGGTGGCGGCGGTCCTCCTGGAGGAGATCTCCTTCCGCCGCTACCCCGGCTGGGAGCACCTGGCGATTCTTGTGATCGTCGCGGTCGTCGAGAACTTCGGCTACCGCCAGATCCTGTCGCTCTTAAAGGTGAAGGCGTTCTGGGATTTCCTGCTGCGGCGCGGCGCCTGGGGCCGCATGGAGCGCGAAGGGTTCCGCCCGGCGCCTCCCCCCGAGCCGCGCCCGACGCGATCCTAGGCGCCTGTCCGGGTC
>WNGH01007233.1_pt1 | contig 10566 bp, 9 predicted proteins | sample 5400631 | NCBI WGS metagenome assembly WNGH01 (sample SAMN13153373, study PRJNA577476) | soil metagenome | isolation source: 115 cm soil or saprolite under Garry oak tree replicate 1 | place: USA:California | collected 2016-06-15 | reverse complement strand
CGCAATCTCCACCGGCGGGCAAAGTCCTGCGCTGGCGCAGCGGATGAGGAAGCAACTCGAGCGCCAGTTCGGTCCGGAATTCAAGGCGTGGCTCGAGCATTTAGGAAAATTAAGAGCAAGACTTCGCACGATTGCTTCGAGTGCGGCCGAACGGCGACGCTTGTTGCACCAACAAGTCAGCCAGGAAGCGTTCCGCGGGTTTCTACGGCGGCTCAAGCGTGGGGCGAGCAGACCGGCGAAGCGATGAAATTTGGCGCCGGCGAGGACCGAAGCGCGGTTGGTGCGGATGACCACAAACCGGTATTCCCATGAAAAATTTCGATGCCAGGCAGCGATTTTTCAACGGACACAAGGGCGAAGCGCAGTGCTAGCATTTTTCTCTCAGCTCTTAGCTCCCTGCGGAGGCAGCGAGCCGGAGTAAAACCATGGCGTCTCCAGCGAGAACCTCGCCCACATCCCCGAGCTTCACTCTGACGGGTAAAGTTTATCTGCTCGGCGCCGGAACGGGAGATCCCGAACTTCTTACTGAGAAGGCGCGGCATTTGCTGCTGACCGCGGAAATCGTTGTCCACGATGACGGGGTTGCGCAAGGAATCCTCGACCTGATACCCGCGTGGACGCAGGTGCTAAGCACAGGCAAGCAGTCAGGTCATGCAGGAATGACGGAGGGGAAGGTTTACGAAGTGCTGCTCTCTTCGGTCCGGCGGGGCCACGACGTGCTGTTCCTGAAGTCGGGGGACTCGCGCAGCTCCGATGGCGTCGGCGAGGAAATGGAGGTGTTGCGCCGCGCCGGAATCCACATTGAGGTTGTGCCGGCAACGGCCGCCCAAGAAGTTGCGGCGGCCCAGGTTGAGCACGGGACTCACGCCACTTAGAACAGTGAGGGATCGAGCCGCGCAGGCGCAAAGCTCCATCGCGACCCTGGCTGGGCTTCCCGAGAGATCAGGCTGATCCGGGCTTCGTGTGTCCGCGGCGGAGTTCTTCGTTGAGCAGAATCGCTTCGGCGATTTCTTTCATGGACACGCGCCGCTGCCGGCTTTTGCGCTGCAAGGCTAAATAAGCTTCTTCCTCGCTGAGACCAAGATCGCGTTGCAGGATGCCCTTGGCTCGCTCGACGACCTTCCGCGTCTCCAACTGCTCGAAAAGTTGTGAGTTTTCCCCTTCGAGGCGCGCCATTTCGATCTCGGCCCCTACGAGGAAGCCAATCGTGGAAATTAGTTGGATTTCGCGGCGGGAATAATCATGGGGCTGGCAGTGCTGAACGTTGATGACGCCGACGAGCTTGTCGCGGCAAAGAACGGGCACGGAGAGGAACGCCTCGTAGCGATCCTCCGGCAGTTCATTGAAGGATTGAAAGCGCGGATCCTTGAAAGCGTGGTGGGCGACGGCGACGGGCTGTTTGTGTTCGGCCACCCATCCGGTTATGCCTTGTCCCATGCGCAGCTTCAAGCGGTCAACTACCTCTGCATGCGGGTTTCTTGAGGCTCGCAGAACAAGATCATTCTCCTCCAAGACATAAACGAAGCAGGAGTCGCAATTCACGACGGCGGCGACGAATTCGACGACGCGCTCCAAAACTTCGTGAAGCGGGTCGGCGGCGGCGATACGCCGTCCAATCTCATGTAAAAAGTCGATCTCGCGCTTGTCGCCAGTTTGAGCGTCCAGGTTCATGATTCCAACGTATTCAGAAAGCGCCCAAAGCGTCAAATTCAAATTTCCGTTGCCCGCTACCAGCTTTGGAGATAGCTGCGGATGCCTCGGGGCGCTATGGAGAGACGCTTTGGCCCCGCTTGCGCCGGAGGATCTCCGCGGAGCGCTCCGCCGCTTCTTTCACCAGGAAGCCCATCTTGGGATGCGAGGGCTCGAGATCGGCTTCCAGGCCGTGGGAGCGCAATTCCTCCGAAGTGGTCGGACCGATCGAGGCGATCGCGCAACGTCTGAGGCCTGTCCGCAGCGGCTCCTCCTGGCTCATTTCGGAAGCAATCTGCAACAAGTGCGAGACTTGGATGCTGGTGGTGAAGAGAACCACGTCAATCTCTTCGCGGGCCAGCGCTCTCACGGCGGCTTGGAGAGGAGCGATGTCTACGGGCAAAGCCCAGCGATAAACGGGGACGCGCGTGACGCGCGCGCCACGTTCTTGCAAACCGGCGAGCAGTTCCTCGCTGGCGACGCCGTATTCCTGCACGGCGATGCGCAGCCCACGGATCGCTAGGGAAGCGGCGTCTGCATCCAAAGCGTGCAGGAGCTCACGCCACGTATTCGGCTCGGGGGCGGAAACGTTGGGGGTCACGCCGAGCTCGCGCAGCGCTGCGATGGGCTTCGGCCCGCGCGCCACCACGCGCACGCGCCGCAACGCCGCCGCGTACTCCTCCCGTGGGCCGACGCTTTCAGCCACGCCAGTCAGAGCGCGTGTGCCTACGCCGGTCAGGAAGATGACCATGTCGAATTCGTCTCTAAGTAAAGCACGAACAAACTCCAGCGCCTCTTGATTGGACTCGAGCGGCACTTCGCGCATTGCCGGAGCGACAACCGGCCGGCCACCGTAGGTTTCGATCAGGCGGACGAGTTCTTCGCCGCGGCGGCTCTCCAGAGCGAGCACGCGCAAACCTGCGAAATTCTCTGCGGCCATCGGTTTCTCCTCACCCAATTTTCGCTGCTCAGGAGGCTGCTTGGAAAGGGATATCTGGACCCTCGCCGCACGGTGAGCCGTGCAAGCCATCAGGGAGGATTGCGGCCGGACCTGCGATGACGCTTCGGGCCGTAAATCCGAGGGCCGACTTTCAAGGTGAGAAAAGAGACCAGACAACCCGGTATGCCTGGATCGTCAGAAGCAGGTTGGCCCGCCGGGCATGCCGGTTGCTGCGCGAAAAGTGGAAGGGTCGCAGGCAGAAGGGCTGCCAATCCGAAGAATCGTGCAATGCGAACACGCGTCTCGTCTCTCTTTCGTTTTGAATCGCGATAGTTCGCGGGTCCTATCGTCGTGGAGTTGCCCTGGACGTCGAGCCCACAGGAGAGCGACCATGGGTCGCGAACGTAGCACGCCTCAGGAAATTCTTCGAGTTCCCCATCATCGACAATAGGTCCTCATTTCCTTACTGATCTGCTTTGCCCGTGCGAATCGTGTACGAGGCCTTCACATCGCTCACAAAAATGCGCCCGTCTCCGGGATGGCCCGTCCTTGCCCCTTTTAGAATCGCGTCCACAGCCTTGGAAACATCTTCGTCCGAGACGACGAGCATCAGACTAACCTTGGCCAATTCTCCATAGACGGCGGAACCTACCTGAATGCCGCGCTGGCGGCCGCGCCCGAGCACATCCCATTTCGTCAGCGCACCGCACCCAACCCGCTCCAAAGCCGCGGCTACTTCGGCTTCCTTTTCCGGCCTGATCATCGCCCGGATCATTTTCATAACATCACGCCGGCCTGCGCGCTTGCCGACCTGACGGAATTAGAGTCCGCCAGGTCGACGAACACCTCGCCGTCCAGGGCAAATGCGAAATATGTTTTCAAGGTCAGATGCGGATCCGTATCGCATCTCCCGCTCGTCAAATCAAACCTGTAACCATGCACCGGACAGACGATGCAACCATTCTCGAGCGTTCCTTCTTCGAGCGGTGCAGCGGCGTGAGGACACTCCGCGTCGGCAGCATAGATGCGCCCATCCGCGGCGAAGACGGCCAACGCCCTGCCGCGGACCTTGACCCTCACTTGCCTGCGGCGTCGCAGTTCGTCCACGGTGCATACTTGCACTGCAAGATTTTCTGCCACCGCCACAGGGGTTTTGGACTCGTAGCTCGAATCGCTGCGGCAATCCAATGCCGCGCTGGCGGTCTCGATGCCGATCAGCTCGTCTTGCGGCGCCGCGGCAAACTCCGCTGAACCAGCCGGCACCATGAGAATGCGCTCCTTCGCTGCCGGGTCGCGCTCCACCTGTTTGAACAGTTCCAGGTTCTGGATCACTGTGCCAATGACGTCGGGAAGGGCGTCATCACACGGTACTGCTTCCAGAATTTGCTGTCCGGCGACGGCGTTCGGCCCCGTGCGGCCCCCTACGTAGACCGCCACTGCGTCGACCACCTGTCCTCCAATGTTGGCGCGCACGCCGCGCAGGCCGATATCCGCCGCCTGGTGGTTCCCGCATCCCGCGGAGCATCCGGACCAGTGAATAGTCAACGGGTCGCCGTTGCTCCCGCGAAGTTTCTCCAGAGCTTTCGATAGCTCGACTGCACGGCGTTTCGTCTCGATCAGAGCAAGGTTGCAGTAGTCGGTTCCCGTGCAGGCGACCAGCCTGCGGAAGAATGGCGATGGCGCGTGTGGGAACTGGCGCAGCAGCGGCTCGGCGAATAATCCGTCCACGCGCTCCTCGGGGACGTTTGGGATGATGGCGTTCTGTCCCGTCGTGAAACGTATCCGGCCGTCGCCGTAGTTCTCGGCCAGGCGCGCCAGCTCGGACATCTGCTCTGCGTCCAAACGGCCCGTGGGAACGCAAAGTCCAATGGCCACCAAGCCAGTTTGCCGCTGATTTGTTACGCCCAGGTGATCCGCGTGACTCGACCAGCGCATATCCGTGCCGGCGGGGGAAAGGGCATGCCCCAGGCGCTCGATCAGTTCCGCGCGCAAGCGCTCTAGACCCCACTCCTCGATGAGAAACGCCAGGCGGCACTTCGAACGGACGTCTCGCGGACCATGCTCGCGATAAATGCGGATTAGCTCGACCGCCACTCCTGGGGCCTCTTCGGGTTCGACGAAGACATCCAGCGGCGAGGCAATCGTGAATCCACCGGAGCCCATTTTGCCGCCCACGAGCATGTTGAATCCCACGCGTTTGCCGGCGCGGGCGGGAACGAGCGCGATATCCTGCGACTCGTTGTGCGTGCAGTTCTCCAGGCATCCGGTGACCGTAATGTTGAACTTCCTCGGGAGGTTGGTGAACTCGGGATTGCCGTCGGAGCCGACCAGGACGCGATCTAACTCGAAAAGGGCGGGCGAAGCGTCGAAGAGCTCATTTGGGGTGAGGCCCGCGAGGGGACAGCCGTTGAGGTTGCGAACGTTGTCCATTCCGGTCTGCAGGGAGTGGAGATTGACGCCACGAAGCTTTTCCCAGATTTCCGGGATGCTCGCGAGCGTGAAGCCGCGTAACTCGATTTGCTGCCGCGTGGTAATGTCCAGCACGCTGTTTCCGAAGCGGCGCGATACCTCGGCGATGGTGTGAAGCTGCTCGCCCGCAGCGAAGCCGTTCGGCATGCGGATGCGCATCATGAATTGGCCCGGCGTGGGCTTACGAAAAAAGACGCCAACCCATTTCAGCAAGTCCTTTTCCGACGTCGTCAGTGACTCGTGGCCCCGCTCGATGAGCTCCGGCAGCTTCGCGCGAATCCGCAGGCCGTCGCCACCGAGGCCAGCCTTGCATTCTTCTATAGTGTTATTTCCCGGGCGCATGCGTTCTTTCCGCTTCCAGTGCGAGAGAATCGTCGCCGCCGACTTCGATAAGCCATTCGGTTAATTTCTCCTCGGCATCAGTCCAATCCGCGCTGATGGGAATGCTCTTCTCGACCGGCAGGACGAAAATTTTGCCGTCGCCGAGGGCGCCCGTGCGGTTCGCTTCAATAATCGCTTCGACCAGCGGCGCCACCCAGGCTTCTTCGACCACCCACGTCACCATTCGCTTCGGCAAATACCGCACGCCGGCGCCATTCGCCGCGCCTAGGCGCGATAGGAACCTCAAGCCCAGTTCGCGTCCGCGTCCGAGAACCCGGTGCTGAGTTGACGGCGGAGGCGCCAGCCTCTCGAGTGTGGCTTGCGTGGCATGCCAGCGTTCCGGCCGGATGATCGCGATCACTTCGTGCAATGGTCCCCCTCCCGGGTAATGAACGCTACGTGGGTCACAGCGCCTGGACGCCAGCCGCCTGTTCCAGCGCGACCCGTGCTTCCGGTTGGCTGGCTTGCGCGGGTTCGATGGAAAGAATTCGCTTCGGCGAGTGCGTCACGTAGAGCGCCAACCCCGTTAGAAGCGCTCCGGAAACAATGTTGCCGACGGTGACCGGCAACTGGTTCCAGAACCACCACTGGCGGATGGAAATCGGGGCGCCAAACAGCATGGCTACCGGGATGACGAACATGTTGACAATGGAGTGCTCGAAGCCGAGAGCGAAGAAAGTCATGATGGGCAGCCACATGGCCAGAATCTTGCCGACCGTGGAGCGAGAGACCATCGCCAGCACCGCGCCGACCGTCACCATCCAGTTGCACAGAATGCCTTTTACGAATGCCGCCGCCCACCCGTTCGCACCCAGTGCCGCGTAGGCCAGCGTTTTCTTCTGGGCCGCTGCTTTGAGCAGGTCGCCGATGGCGCCGCTGCTCGCCGCGCCGCAGCTCGTCACTGCGAGGTAGAACAAAACGGCGTAGAACATGCTTCCGATCAAGTTGCCGAAGTAAACCCAGCCCCAGTTGCGAAGCATTTTGCCGAGCGGCACTTCGCCGCCCATCATGCCCGCGGGCAAAAGAGCGAAATTCCCCGTCGCCAGTTCGGTGCCCAGGAGCACAAGCATCACGAATCCAACCGGGAATAGAATCGCGCCGACAATGGAAGGCAATCCTTGCGACAAAACGACAATGACCAGAGAGGTCGCGTAGGCCAGGAAGGCGCCGGCGAGGAAACCTCGCAGCAGCATATCGCGGACAGAGAGATTCGCCTTTTTCTTGGCGGTCAGGACGACTTCTTCCACGAGTTCGTGTGGTTTCACGTAGTCCAATGCGCACCTCCAACGGTCAAGTCAAGCCACACCAAAAACATTCTTCGTTCCTCCTTCGGAAGAGAACGAAAACTTTGCCTCAGGCTCTTCTTGGAGCGCGATTCGTCTACGCGGCAGGTACTGCGCGTGCCAAGGAGGCACGCAAGTGCGGACGACGCATGATCGGCGTTCGACGGTGAACGCCACGATTCCGTGGGGATAATGCCAATTTTGTTTCTTGGCGCCTCCCGAAGAATCTGCGTCAGCTTGGGGTTCCGCAGTTCTCTGTCAACTTATCCTGCCCGGCCACGAACGCCCTTGCAAACCAATTCTTTGAATTCTCTCGATTCGAATTTACGAAGTCTCGGGGATTTACCCGAGATAGGCAAAGCACCGCGATGAACCGGAAGAAGTCGCAGGCAGGCGCCAGCCATTGATTGCTCGCTTGTGCATGCCGGGTATTTGTGGCGCGCAGTGCTTTTCCTCTTGACAATCTAGGGTAGAGGCATATGCTTACCCTCGACAGCCGAGAGGAGTGGCCGATGGCGGAAAAACAGGGTGGTCTCGTGCAGGGAACGTTGGACATGCTCATCCTGAAAACGCTGGCCCTCGAGCCGATGCACGGGTACGGAATCGCCCTGCGCATCGAGCAGATCAGCCGGGGCGTTTTTCTGGTGAACGCGGGCTCCCTGTTTCCGGCCTTCCGCAGGCTGGAGCGCGATGGGTTGCTCGAAAGCGAATGGCGCGCCACGGAGAACAACCGGCGCGCGAAATACTACCGGTTGACGGAAGCGGGACGAAAGAAGCTGAAGAGCGAGACGCGCGAGTGGGGCAGGCAAGCTGCGGCGATTGCCAGGATTCTGGAGGCTTCGTCCTAGGAGAACGACGATGTCGTTAAACCCTTTGCGGTCACCCATAAAATTGCTGCGACACATTGTCGGCGGACTGCGCGGAGTGTTCCGAAAGGAACGGGAGGACCGCGAATTGGACGAGGAACTGCGCGGCTATCTGGATGCGGCGGCGAATGTGAAAATGCGGGCGGGCGTGCCCCGTGACGAAGCGGTTCGAGCCGCGCGAATGGAGATGGGCAGCCTCGAATCGGTCAAGGAAGAAGTACGCGCGGTAGGCTGGGAAACAGGGGTCGCGGCAATCTGGCAAGACCTTCGCTTCGGTGTCCGCACTGTGGCGAAGAGTCCGGGGTTTGCCGCAGTTGCTATCATTACGCTGGCCCTCGGCATCGGCGCCAATACGGCCATCTTCAGCGTGGTCAACGCCGTTTTGCTGCGGCCACTGCCGTATCCGGACCCCGGGCGTATCCTTCAGGTCTGGCACGTGCCACCCCCGAAAAGCTTTCCTGGAATGACCAGGTTCGCCGTTTCTCCAGCGAACTACTTGGACTGGCACAGCCAAAACCATGTTTTCGAGGGGATAGCGATCTACGGATTTGGGGCCTTCAACTTCACGAACGGGGACCGTCCTGAGGTGGTGCAAGCCGCGCGCGTGGCGGCGGACTTTTTCTCCGTTCTGCGGGTGCAGCCCATGATGGGCAGAATCTTTGCTTCCGAGGAGGATCAGCCCGGACGGGCCGATGTCGTGATTCTGACGCACGTCTTTTGGCAGAGCCGTTTCGGCGCCAACCGCGACATCATCGGTCAAACGGTTGCTCTCAACGGTAACAAGTACACGGTGGTTGGTGTAATGCCCCCGAGTTTCCAATTTCCCGCCCCGCCGGATGCGCAATGGAATCCCCAAATCTTTACTCCGCTCGGGTGGACCGACAAGGAACGCGCGGTGCGCGGCAACCACAATTATTTAGTGATCGCGCGCCTGCGCTCCGGCGTGGAACTGCGGCAAGCGCAGGCGGAAATGAATGCCATCTCTAGCCGCCTCGAGCTGCAATACCCGGAAGATGACAAGGGATGGGGCGCGGTTCTTGTGCCGCTGCGCGAGCAGCTTGTGGGAGACGCACAGCCTGCCCTCCTGGTACTTCTTGGGGCTGTGGCTTTTGTGCTGCTCATTGCCTGCGCGAATGTGGCCAATCTCTTGCTTGCGAGAACTTTTGCCCGGAAAAAGGAAATCGCCATACGGACCGCCCTTGGTGCGGGTCGCGGCCGCGTTCTCCAGCAGGTGCTCTCGGAGACCTTGCTGCTCTCGCTCGCCGGAGGCGCCTTGGGTCTTTTGCTCGCGCGTTTCGGGATCGACCTGATCGTCCACTTCTTGGCGGCGAGGTTGCCTCGATCGGGCGAGATCGGCCTCGACGCTTTGGTGCTGGCATTTACGCTCGTCATTTCTGTTTTCAGCGGGCTCATCGCGGGGTTGGTGCCGGCTCTGCGTCTGACGAGAACGGATGTGAATCAAGCGTTGAAGGAGGGCCTCGGCAGGACCAGTGCGGATTCGGGAGGGCAGCGCACGCGCAGCGTACTGGTAGTCGCGGAAGTTGCGTTGTCACTCGTCCTGCTGATCGGGGCCGGACTCATGATTCGCAGCCTGTGGATGCTGCGGCGCGTCGATCCGGGTTTCGACCCGCACAACGTTTTGACCATGTTCGTCCCATTGCCGCGGACGAAGTATGCCCTGCCGGTTCAGCAGCTCGAGTTTTACGACCAACTGCTTCAGCGTGTGCGAGCGTTGCCTGGAGTTGAGTCAGCGGGCGCAACCGATGCGCTACCCTTAATGGGCGGCTCGACCCAGCCCGTCACGATCGAAGGTCAGCCGACTGTCCCCATGTCTGAGCAACCCGAAGTTGCGGTCCGCCGGATTACGCCCGGCTACCTTCGCACCATGCGCATACCGCTACTGCGAGGGCGCGAGTTCAACGAAGGGGACACGCTGGACAGACCAGCCGTCGTCTTGATCAGCAAGTCCGTGGCGGCGCGCTTCTGGCCAAAGGAAGATCCCATCGGCAAACATCTGACTTTGACTTTTTTTCGGGACACCTCCCGGGAAGTTGTCGGCATTGTCGGCGATGTGAAACAAGACGGGCTGGAAGTGGATAGGCCGATAGAGACCGTGTATGGTCCGGTGGCCGGGAATCCGGGTCCATGGATGTCGCTTGTGGTGCGCACGGCAGGAAAACCTGCCAGCCTGATCTCGGCGGTGACGAACGCGGTTCGGGAGGTGGATCGGGAGCAGCCCGTCGTAGACGTTGCCACGATGGAAGAAATTCTTGGCAGCTCGCTGTCGCAGCGGCGCTTCACCATGCTCCTGCTGGCGACATTCGCCGGGCTGGCTTTGCTTCTCGCGGCGATAGGGATCTACGGCGTGCTCTCCTATGCCGTCCGGCGGCGTGTGCAGGAAATCGGCATCCGCGTAGCATTGGGCGCGCAACAGGCGGATGTCCTGCGGCTCGTCGTGGGGCAGGGGCTGCGGTTGACCCTGGCAGGTTTGGGGATTGGTGTGGTGATCGCGCTTGGCCTCACACGGCTTCTAGCTGGAATGCTCTTCAGCGTGAAGCCGACGGACCCGTTGACGTTCGTCGCTGTCGCCGCAGTGCTCTGCAGCATCGCCCTTCTCGCGTGCTATTTGCCCGCGCGGCGGGCAACGCGCGTGGATCCGGTGGTCGCCGTTCGGTACGAATGACCGCCGCTTTCTTCACGGCTGACTAGCTCTGGCCGCCGGCCAGTTCGCGCACGAGAGCGCCCACAAACGATTTGGCGTCGCCGAAGAGCATCAGGGTTTTGTCGAGGTAATAGAGCGGATTGTCGATTCCGGCGAAACCGGGGCTCATGCTGCGTTTGATCACCATCACCGTGCGGGCCTTGTCCACATCCAAAATGGGCATTCCATAGATGGGGCTCGAGGCATCGTTCCGCGCGGCGGGGTTCGTGACGTCGT
>WNGH01020082.1_pt1 | contig 10568 bp, 7 predicted proteins | sample 5400631 | NCBI WGS metagenome assembly WNGH01 (sample SAMN13153373, study PRJNA577476) | soil metagenome | isolation source: 115 cm soil or saprolite under Garry oak tree replicate 1 | place: USA:California | collected 2016-06-15 | reverse complement strand
AGCCGGCGGGGTCTGGGGGTGCGACACAGCACCCCCCGCAGCAACGGGCGGCGAGCGGAGCCGAATTCACTTCGGCGGAGCGAGCGGGGATTCAAGGGAGGCGGACGCAGCCTCAACCCCAGGCCACGGGCGGCGAGCGGAGCGGGATTCACTCCCGCGGAGCGAGCGGGGGGTCTGGGGGGTGCGACGCAGCACCCCCCAGCTCAATCAGAAGCTCAGCCGGACCGAGAGCTGCATGATGCGCGGGTCACCCCCCAGCGACGAGATCGTGCCCACGGTCGCGGTGTCCGAGATGTTCTTGTTCGGCAGGCCCAGGTTGACGCGGTTGAAGAGGTTGAAGACGTCCCAGCGCAGAACCGCGCCCACCCGCGGACCGACCTCGATGCGACGCGACAGGCTCAGGTCGACGCTCTGCCAGTTGGGACCCCAGAGCCGGTTGCGCAGCTCGTTCCCGAAGACGCCGGAAGGGACGGGCTGGAAAGCCGCCTTGTTGAACCACTGGTCGACGGTCTGCGGGCCCTCGGTGTCGCCCGCCACGTCGGGCAGGCCGGTCATGCTCGTGCCCACGTTGCTGCTGCCCTGGGTCACCGTGTAGGGTCGTCCGGAGCGCGCGGCGTAGATCCCCGAGATCGTCCAGCCTCCGAAGAGGGCGCCGCCCACGCCCGACGGCGCCCATTTCTTGCCCTTGCCGAACGGCAGCTCGGCCACGAAGTTGACGGCCAGCCGGTGGCGCACGTCGTAGTCGCTCGGACCGTACCAGTTGGCGAAGTTGCGCGCGTCCTGGGGGAAGGCGTTCGAGCCCTGGGTGGTGAGCTGCTCGGAGGCGTCGTCCTGGGAGTTCCCGAGCGTGTAGGAGACGCCGAAGCCGTAGCCGTGCGAGAAGCGCCTCTCCAGCCCGAAATCGATCCCCTTGTACTCGGACTTGGCGTTCTGGGCCCGCCACTCGATGAAGCCGAAGCGTGGGTAGGGGAGGGCGCCGAGCGCGTTGTTGCCGGCCGCGTTCGGCAGCGGCTGGTTGAGGTTGACGAGCGATGCCAGGTTGGTCCCCTTGGTGTAGATGCCGTCCACCGACAGGACCAGGTTACGCACCAGCTCCCGCTGGAAGCCCACGCTCGCCTGCTGGATGGTGGTCTTCGGCGCGTCGTTGCTGACCGCCCGGATGCGCAGCCGCGCGAGCTGGCCCGCCGCCGGGTCGAGGTTCGGCACCGTCAAGAAGCCCGTGGGGAAGCCCTTCTGCAAGAAGAAGACGGGCGCCGTGTTCGAGCTGCTCACGGCGTTGTTGACCAGGCCCGGCACGTTGAGGGCGAGCTGGTCCTCGCTGCCCACGCGGTCGAACAGGTTGTAGAAAATCCCGTAGCCGGCGCGGAGCACCGTCTTCTCGTCGAGCTTGTAGACGATCCCGACCCGGGGTGCGAAGTTGTTCCGGTCGGGCTTCACCAGGCCGCGGTCCTCGAGCGATCCGTCCTTGGCGAAGACGAGGCTTCCGCTCCCCGCGGGGTCGAAGTTGGTCTGCCGGTCCTGCGCCTCCAGGGCCGGGGTGATGAAGTCGTAGCGCAGCCCCAGGTTCAGCGAGAGCTTCGAGTTGACCTTCCAGTCGTCCTGGACGAAGAACATGGTGGCCCAATGCCGCTGGTCCACCACGAACACGTTCGAGAGCTGGAGGTCGGAGACGTAGCCCAGGAGGAAGTCGGCCATGGGGTTGCCCGTGAAGCGGTTGCGGAAGCGCATCGAGCCGCGGGTGGCGGGCACGTCGAGGTAGGAGTTCTTCATGGGCGCGAGGATGTCGGCGCCCACCTTCAAGGCGTGGTTGCCGCGCAGCACGGACAGGGTGTCCAGGAACTCGAACTGGTTCGTGTGCTGGAACTTCGGCAGGAAGTCGGGGGAGCCGATCTTGCCGAGCCCTGGGCCCTGGAAGTAGCCGTCGACCGTGATGCCGGGGACCCCGCCCGCGACCGTGGGATCGGTGATGGAGCCGGGGATGGTGGCGTCGGCGGGGGGCGCCTGACCGAACGGCTCCTGGATGGCGTCCGACTGGGCGTGCGACCACGAGAAGCGGAACTCGTTCACGATCGTCGGCGAGAAGATGCGCGTCCAGCCCGCGACCACCCCGCTGGTCTTGATCTTCTGGTTGCCGAAGGCGGAGGTGCTGGTGCCGTCGATGACGCCCGTGAACAGGCCCGGGATGTCACGGTGCCGGTTCGAGTAGATGTAGCGGGCGAAGAAGCTGTCGGTCGAGGAAAAGCGCACGTCCAGGCGGCCGAGCACCCGGTCCGAGTTGTCGGTGATGTTGGGCTGGCTGATGTAGTTGTTGCCGCCCGCCTGGTTGGGCAGGGGAACCAGGGCCATGATCCCCACCGCCAGCGGGTCGAAGCGGCTGGTCGGGATCCGGTTGCCGGGGAAGGGTTGGCCGGTGAGCGGGTCCTTCACCGTCGAGCTGAAGACGCCCTGGCGGTCGTCCGCGGTGAAGGTCCGGCTCACCCGGGTGACCCCACGGGTGATGCGCGTCCCCTCGTAGTCCACGAAGAAGAATGCCTTGTCCTTGACGATCGGGCCGCCCAGGTTGCCCCCGAACTGGTTCTGGTCGTTGGCCGGCTTCGGCAGGCCCGCGCGCTTGGAGAAGAAGTCGTTGGAGTCGAAGCCGTCGTTGCGATAGAAGTCGTAGCCGGTGCCGTGGATCTCGTTGGTCCCGGACTTCGTGGAGACGCTGATCGCCCCGCCCGGCGACCGTCCGTACTCGGCGGAGTAGGGGCTGGTCACGACCTTGAACTCCTGGATCGCGTCCACCGAGGGGCGCGAGACCTGCGAGGTCAGCTCCTGGACGTTCTCCGAGATGCTGTTGTTGTCCACCCCGTCGAGCAGGAAGTTGTTCTGGAGAGCGCGCGCGCCGTGGACGTTGACGCCGCCCGTGCGGCCGAACGAGGTGCCTCCGCCCTGCTCGGTGAAGCGGTCGCCCTGGACGCCCGGCACCAGGGCCAGCAGGTCGTCCCAGTTGCGGATCGCGAGGGGCAGCTTGGCCACGGCGTTCTGGTCCACCACCGTGCCGAGGGCCGCCTGCTGCGTGTTCAGGAGCCGCCGCGCGTCCTCCACGGTGACGCTCTCGCTGACCGAACCCAGGCCGAGACTGAAGTCCAGCCCCCCGCGCTGTCCGACCTCGAGGATCACCGACTGGACCGTCTTCTGGAAGCCGGGCGCCTCGGCCTCCACGCGGTATCTCCCCGGGACGAGGTTGACCACCTGGTAGCTGCCCGCGGTGGTGGTCTTCACCTTCGTGGCCACATTGGTGGCGACGTTGGTGACCGTTACCGTTCCCCCCTGGATCACCGCTCCCGAGGCATCCTTGACCACCCCGGACAGCGTGGCACGATCCACCTGGGCGTGCGCCATGACCGCGACCAGCAGCAGCGCGCAGGCGGCGATGAGTCGCTTCATTTCTCCTCCTCCGGGACGAACCCAAGACGGGAAGCCTCGGCGAGGCGGGTGACGCCGCCGGGGCCTTTCCGTGAGCTTCCTGTCACGTCGAGTGAATCCGTAGGGATTTTGTTTGTAACGTTCCAAAAATTACGGCCTCTGGGGGGGCTTGTCAACTGCCATCTTCATGAGCGCCATGAAAGAGGCTACTGCCGTGTACGATGACGGCGAAGGCGAAAGGCGGATGACCCTCGTGTGCTCGATTCGGCGGCGCCCCTGGAACACCGGCGGGGCCCTGCTCGTCCTCGGCGTGGCCGCGCTTCCGACCCTCTCGGGGTGCCGGGGCGGGGCCAACCCCGGGACCCACGGCCCACGCCTCGCCCTCGTGATGAAGACCCCGAACAACCCCTTCTTCATCGACATGCAGAAGGGGGCGGAGGAGGCGGCCCGGCGCCTCGGGGTCGAGCTGACCGTCCAGGCCCCGGAGCGGGAGATCGACGTCGAGAAGCAGATGGAGATCGTCGAGAACCTGATCGAGACCGGAGTGGGCGCGCTCTGCATCGCTCCCGCGAGCTCGAAAGGCATCCTGCCCGCGCTGGCCAAGGCCAACGCGGCGCGGATCCCGATCGTGGTCGTGGACGACGAGGTGGACCGCGAGGCGGCGGCCGAGGCCGGCGTGCACACCGAGAGCTACGTGGGCTCGGACAACGTCGAGGGCGGACGCCTGGCCGGCCGGTACCTGGTGGAGGCGAGCGGAGGCAGGGCGAACGTCGCGGTGCTCGAAGGCATTCCCGGCCACGAGACCGGCGACTCGCGCCTGCGCGGCTTCCGCGAGGCGGTGAGAGCGGCGCCCGGCGTCCGGATCGTGGCCTCCCAGACCGCCAACTGGGAGCGCGACCAGGGGCTGGCTGCTTCGATCGCCCAGTTCCCCTCGGAGATGGGCCGGCTCGCGGTCGAGACCGCGGTGAAGCTCATGCGTGGCGAGAAGGTGCCCGCCGATCAGCGCACGAAGATCGGCCTGGTCACTCGGGAGACGCTCTCGGCACGCCCGGCCCCTCAGGTCCGATCAAGCCCCTCGCCGTAGGCCCGGGCGATCGCGCGCATCCAGCGCGCGTCGCCCAGGGCGTCCTCGAGGGAAGGCGACGGGGCCCGGCCTTCGAGGATGCAGCTCCGAAAATGATGCAGCTCGGCGCGGAAGGCCTCCTCGTACGAGACCGTGCGCTGCTCGAGCACCAGCTCGCCGGCCTCCATGCGTTCCACGAAGAGCGGGGTCGGCAGGTGGCGCAGGTACGGGGACGGGAAGACGAGGGTGATCCGTTTCTCAGGGCTCACGAACCGCAGCCGTTCCTCGTAGTGCTTGAGGCCGGGGAGGGAGACCCAGCTCATCGAGACCCGCACGTCGCCCGGGAAGCGGCTGACCGAATGCTGGGCGAAGCCCCCGCGCCAGACTTCGGCCGAGACCACGGCCTCGGGCTCCCCGAGGATTCCCCGCAGGGCGTTGACGTCGTGGACCAGGCTCTGGAACAGCACGAAGGCACCCACCCGGTGCGCCGAGGGGGCGTTCTCGCCCACCGTCGCCGTCACGCGGTCCGCGAGCGGTCCTTCGGTGGCCTCGCGCACGACGGCCCGGTTCGACTCTTCCTCGGCCGGCGGCGTCCGAGGTCGGTCGGGGACGGGCAGGAGCGCGTGGTGCTCGCGGTAGGCGCCGTCGTCCGGGTGGAGCACCGTCGCCTCGACGTACCGCAGGTCGCGCAGCCCCCGCACCTCCTCCCGGGCCTTCAGGTAGGCGGGATCGAAGCGCTTGTGATAGCCGACCATGAGCCGGCCCCGGCTCCTCCGCGCCACCGCCGCGATCCGCTCCGTCTCCTCCAGGCTGAAGCCGAGCGGCTTCTCGACGAAGAGGTGCTTGCCGGCCTGGAGCGCAGCCACCGCCGGCTCCTCGTGCGAGCCCGAGGCGAGCAGGAGCACGGCGTCCACGTCGGCTCGGGAGACCAGCTCCCGGAAGTCCAGGTGGAGCGCGCCCACCGCGTAGCGTCTCCCGACCGCCTCGAGGGTGGCCCGGTTCAGGTCGGCGAGGGCGGCGATCGAGAACAGGTCGGGCCGCTCGCCCAGCGTGGGCAGGTGCATCATCTGGGCGATGCCGCCGCAGCCCACGACCCCCACCCGCAGCGGCCCGTTCATGCCGCGTCCTACCGAAGGAGCTGCTCGCGCACCAGCCCCAGCAGGTCGTGGTAGCCGCCGATGAACTGGTTCAGGGTGTGGACGGTGGCGCCGTAGTGCACGAAGTCGTCGGGGCTCAGCCCGTTCTCGTCGTAGGCCTTCCGGAAGTCCTCGAATCGGCGGTAGAGGACGTCCACGATCCCGGGTTCGACCGGCCGGTCGAGGGTCGGGCGGACCTCGACGTCGGAGTCGTTGAAGCGCTTCCACCACGCGTAGGGCATGCTCAGGACCACCCCCGGCCCGATGAGCTCCGACCAGTGCATGTGATGCCGATAGGCCGCGGCGAGGAGCGTCCCCCGGTACCCCCGCTCGCGGAAGACGACCCGCGCCTTCTTGAAGACCGCGATGCCCGCCCAGTGCAGGAGTCCCGGGTCCACCGCGGACCCGTCCTTGCTCCACACTCGCTGCAGCAGGTCGTCCAGCCGTCCCACCATCAGGGTGACGTAGGGGTGGAGGCGCTTCATGTCGAGGCCGCGGGCCTCCGCGCGCGCCAAGCCCCGCTCGAAGGCCTCGGCCACCGCGATCGCCTGGGGCACGGTGAAGCTGACGGTGGCGTTCACGTTGATCCCCTCGGCCACCAGCTCCTCCGCCGCCCGCAGGCCGGCCTTCGTGAGCGGGCACTTGACCGCGACGTTGGGGGCCACGGTAGCGAGCTGCCGGCCGTGCTCGATCATCCGGCGCGCGTCGCGGTAGAGCTTGGGATTGACCTGCATGGAGAGGAACCCCTTGCCCCCGCCGGTCGCGTCGTAGACCGGGCGCAGCAGGGCCGCGGCCTGCCGGCCGATGGCCTCGATCCACTTCCAGGCCAGGTCTTCCTCCGTGGCCTCCGCGTGCTCCTCGATCAGGCCGTCGAGCACGGGCATCCAGGTCTTGGGGTCGGCCTTGATCGCGCTGACCACGATCACCGGGTTGGACGTGGCGCCGGTGGCTCCGCCGGCCACGGCCTCCGAGAGCTCGTTCAAGGCGCAGGAGTCGTTCCAGAAGTCGGCCCCCAGCTCCGTGGTCAGCCACATCTTGGTGGCCGGTACAACCCTTGCCGCCGTCTGCGTCGTCATGCCTGCATTCTCCGTCAGCCTCTATAGGAACCAGCGCTCCTTCCGGCGCGCCTCCTCGTAGGCGCGGCGGGCGGCCCGCACCGCCTCCTGCTCCGACGTCTCGGCCGGCGGCACGTCCCACCACGACTCGTAGCCGCCCACCCCCGCCTCGGGGTCGGTCTCGATCACGATCACCGTCGTCCGGGTCTGCTTTCGCGCCTCGCGGAGCGCCCCCTCCAGGTCGGCCACGGTCTTCGCCCGGAGGGCGTGCGTCCCCAGGCTCCTCGCGTTCGCCACGAAGTCCACCGGGATGCGCTCCCCCGAGAGCGTCCCGTCCGGGGCTCGGAAGCGGTAGCGCGTGCCGAAGCCCGCCGAGCCGAGCGACCTCGACAGGCCGCCGATGGAGGCGAAGCCGCCGTTGTCCAGGAGCACGACGGTCAGCTTCACGCCCTCCTGCAGCGCGGTCACGACCTCGGAGGACATCAGCAGCCACGACCCGTCGCCGACCAGGACGTAGACCTCTCGGTCGGGGGCCGCCATCTTCACCCCGAGCGCCCCCGCGACCTCGTACCCCATGCACGAGTAGCCGTACTCTAGGTGGTATCCCTTGGGGTCCCGCGTCCGCCAGAGCTTGTGGAGGTCGCCGGGCAGGCTGCCCGCGGCGCAGACCACGACGTCGCGCGGACCGGCGAACGTGTTGACGGCGCCGATCACCTCCCCCTGGCTGGGCAGGGGTCCATGTCCGCGTTTGTAGATGCGCTCCACCTCCGCGTCCCACTCGGTGCGGAAGCGGGCCGCGCGTTCGCGGTACGCGGGCTCCACGTGCCATCCCGCGAGCGCCTCCCGAAGCGCCTCGAGGCCGACGCGCGCGTCGCCGAGGAGGGGCAGGCCCGCGTGCTTGAAGGCGTCGAGCTCGCACACGTTCAGGTTGACGAAGCAAACCCCCGGGTCCTGGAAGGCGGTCTTGGAGGCGGTGGTGAAGTCCGAGTAGCGGGTGCCGACGCCCAGCACCAGGTCGGCCTCGCGGGCCAGGATGTTCGCCCCCGGCGTGCCCGTGACTCCGACCGCGCCAAGGGCGGCGGGATCGTCGTAGGGCAGGGCGCCCTTGCCCGCTTGGGTCTCGCCCACGGGGATCCCGGTGGCCGCCACCAGGGCCCGCAGCGCGTCGCTCGCCTCGGAGTAGAGCACGCCGCCCCCGGCCACGATCAGAGGGCGCCGGCTGCGGCGGAGGAGGTCCGCCGCTTCGCGCACCGCCTCCGGCTCCGGCCGCGGACGCCGGACCCGCCAGACGCGCTTCTCGAACAGGGCCTCCGGGTAGTCGAAGGCCTCGCTCTGCACGTCCTCGGGCAGGGCGAGGGTGACGGCGCCGGTGTCGGCGGGGCTGGTGAGGACGCGCATGGCTTCCGGCAGCGACGCGATGAGCTGATCGGGGCGGCTGATGCGGTCCCAGTAGCGCGACACCGGCTTGAAGACGTCGTTCACCGAGAAGTCCTGGGACGCGGCGGACTCCAGCTGCTGGAGGACGGGGGCCACCCGGCGCGTGACGAAGATGTCGCCCGGCAGCAGGAGAACCGGCAGGCGGTTGATGGTGGCGCCGGCCGCGCCCGTGAGCATGTTGGTGGCCCCCGGCCCGATCGAGCTGGTGCAGGCGAGGGTGGCGAGCCGGTTCGTCATCTTGGCGTAGCCCGCGGCCGCGTGGACCATCGCCTGCTCGTTGCGGGCGGGGATGTAGCGCAGGCGCTCCCCGGCCTGCTGCAAGGCCTCTCCCACTCCCGCCACGTTGCCGTGACCCAGGATGCCGAAGACGCCGCCGAAGAGCCGCCGCTCCACTCCGTCGCGCTCGGTGTACTGACGGGCGAGGAACTCCATCAGGGCCTGCGCCATGGTCCGCCGCCGGGTCTTGCTCATCGACCCGCCTCGACGGCCGAGGTCAGGGGGACGCGCGGGTCTTGGGCGAGGCCGCGCCACGACTCGCGGATCCAGTGGTGGGCGGGGTCGTCGCAGAAGGCCATGCTGCGCCCGGGGCCGGGTCCCGCCAGGACGTTCAAGTAGTACATGTCGTGGTTCGGGGTGGCCGCGCACGGGCCGTGATAACCCTTCGGCACCAGGAACACGTCGCCATCGCCCACGGTCGCGGTGACGTCGAACGCGCCGTCCGCCGCGTAGGTTCGATGGAAGCCGAAGCCTCGCGGCCCCGCGATCCTGTAATAGTAGATCTCCTCCAGCACGGCCTCGCCTTCCCGCGCCTCGTCGTGCTTGTGGGCGGGATAGGAGGACCAGTTGCCCGCGGGGGTCAGGACCTCGACCGCCATCAGACGGTCCGCCGGGAAGGTCTCGGGCGAGCAGAAGTTCGTCACCTGCCGGGTGGCCCCTCCGGCGCCCCGCACCTCCACCCTCACGTCCTCGGCCGGACCGTAGCGCGGGGGGAGGCGGCGCTCCGAGCGTGCCGACGGCAGGGCGAACTCGCCTCCCGTGCTGCTCTCGATCTCGACCCGGGCCCTGGTGGGAACGTACGCGAAGTCGCTCACGCGGGAGAAGACCGACCGGCGGCCACCGAGGGCGAAGCGGAGGCCGTTGCAACGCACGACGCACGAACCTGAGAGGGGCAGGATCAGCATCTCGTTTCCGCCGGTCTCGATGGCACGCGTCTCCAGCGGCCGGAGCCGGATCACACGCAAGCCGGAGTACGCCCAGCCCGCCCGCTCGGGCGTCACCGCCACCGGGTCGCCATCCTCCCCGGCGCTCCCGGCCGGGAGATGCAGGCTCAAGTCTCCAGCCCCTTCAGAAACGCCAGGCTCTCTCCCGCCGCCTCGAGGGGGCCCCGGCCCGGGGGAGGATCCGCGTCGAGGACGGTGTCCTGCTCGAACACGTACCAGCCATCGTAGCCCTGTGACTCGAGCCAGCGAACGACCTCCCCGACCCGGCCCGTCCCCTGCCCCAGAGGCCGATACAGACCCCGCTTCACCGCAGCGTGGTAGGAGAGCTCGCCCCGGCGCACGCGCTCCGCGAGGCGTGCGTCCACGTCCTTGAGATGAACGTGACGGACCCGGCCGTCCGCCCGGCGCGCCACTTCGAGCGGGTCCGCCCCCGCGACCGCCAGGTGGCCGATGTCCAGGCAGACCGAGGCGTCGGTCGACGCGAGCAGACGCTCCACGTCGCGCGCCCCTTCGACCACCGTGCCGTAGTGGGGGTGCAGGGTCGGCTCGAGCCCGTGCCGTCGGGCGATCGCGCCCGCCCCCGCGAGGCCGCGCGCCAGGCCGGCCCACTCCGCGTCGGTGAGCTCCAGGCCGGCCTCGTACCCCTCCCGGCCCGTGACCGCCGCCAGCACGAGCACTGCCGCTCCCCCTTCGGCCAGGGTCTTCGCCTGCTCTTCGACCGCGGCGAGCTCGCGCTCGCGGACCGCCTCGACGTGGAGGACGGCGGGCACGAAGCCCGCGACCAGGCGCAGGCGGTGACGTTCCAGCAGGCGGCGCAAGGAGGCGGGATCCTCGGGGAGGAAGCCCTTCGGACCCAGCTCCGTGGCGGTGAACCCCAGGTCCGAGGTCTCGGAGAGCACCCGCTCGGCCGCCATCTGGTGTCCCCACCCAGGCGCCTCGCAGACACCCCACGAGATGGGCGCCCCCGCCACGCGGAGAAGGAACGAGGTCCCTTCCCTTGCCTTTTCCGGTCTGCTATGGTTGGAACGTTCCACAATCGCAAGCTACGGAAGCCGCATGGGGGATGTCAAGTGGTTTTTGAGAGAAGCCGCGGGAAGCCCACCATCGAGGACGTGGCGCGCCAGGCCGCGGTCTCGAAGTCCCTGGTCTCCCTGGTCATGCGCGGGGCGCGCCACGTTAGCCTCGCCCGGCGAACCGCCGTCCTCCGGGCGGCCGCCAAGCTCGGCTATCGCCCCAACGCCATGGCGCG
>WNGH01023616.1_pt1 | contig 10570 bp, 11 predicted proteins | sample 5400631 | NCBI WGS metagenome assembly WNGH01 (sample SAMN13153373, study PRJNA577476) | soil metagenome | isolation source: 115 cm soil or saprolite under Garry oak tree replicate 1 | place: USA:California | collected 2016-06-15 | reverse complement strand
GGCTCGCTGCCGGCCGTCATGGAGCGGTGGAAGGGAAAGATCGCCGAGCGCACCAAGCTGTCGCCCGTCGTGCTCGCGGGCGGCGTGGAGTTCGGCCAGGCCAACCGGTTCATCCACATCTGGGCGTACAAGAGCATGGACCAGCGTCTGGCCATCCGCGAGCAGGCCCGCAAGGCCGGCGTGTGGCCGCCGCCGGGCGGCGGCGACGAGCTGCTCGCCCAGGCGAGCAAGATCATGATGCCGTCGTCGTTCTCGCCTCTGCAGTAGCTCTGCTTGATCACCTCTCCCCTTTCCCTCTCCCCATCGGGGGAGAGGGCAGGGTGAGGGGGCAACCCGCTAGATTACGCCGTCGGCTTTCAGTTGCTCCAGGTCCTCCGCGCCGAGAGACAGCAGCTCCTTGTACACCTCGGCATTGTGCTGGCCGAGGAGCGGGGCGGGGTGGATCTCGCTGGGGGACCGCGAAAGCTGGACGGGATTGGCGGGCATGGTGAACTCGCCCCAGCCGGGATGCTGGATCGTGGTCACCATGCCGCGAGCCTTCAGGTGGGGATCGGAGAGAATCTCCGTCGGGGTGAGCACCGCTCCCGTCGGCACGCCGGCCGCGCCCAGCTCGGCCATGACCTCGTGCTTGGTCCGGGTCATGGTCCACTTCTCGACGAGCGCGTTGACTTCGTCCTTGTGCGCGCCACGCCACTTGGGATCCGACCACTCGGCGTGACCGATCAGGTCCGCGCGCCCGATCGTCGTCAGCAGCGCGTCCCACATGTGCCGGCGCACGGGCTGCGGGTAGATGTACGCGTAGTCGTCGGAGCCCCCGGGCTTGCAGTGATAGATCCCCGAGGGCGCGGTGTTGGGAATCTCGTTCCCGCGGCGGGGCTCGAAATTGCCGCCGGCATACGCGAGACGCATGGCGACGCGGCAGAGATTGACCACCGCGTCCTGCATGGACAGCTCCACGCGCTGGCCCTGCCCCGAAGCCTGCCGCTGCCACAAGGCGGCCATCACCCCGAAGGCCGCGTGCACTCCGGTGCCGGAATCCCCGATGGTCGGTCCCGGCTTGAGCGGCGGTGAGCCGGGGAAACCTGTCAGTGACATGGCCCCGCCCGTGGCCTGGGCAATCATGTCGAAGCTCTTGTACCCGCTGTACGGCCCATAGGTGCCGAAGCCCTTGACCGAGAGGTAGATCAACCGCGGGTTGATGGCGGCGAGCGCGTCATAGCCGAGCCCGATCTTCTCGAGCGCTCCCGGGGCCTGGTTCTCGGCGAAGATGTCCGCCTGCTTGACCAGGTCGAGGAGCATGGCCTTGCCCTTCGGGTGCTTCATGTTGAGCGTGACGCTCTTCTTGTTGCTGTTCAGGGTCAGGAAGTAGCTGCTGTCCACGCCCGGCTTCTCCGCGCGGCCGTACCGGCCGGGATCGCCCTTGCCCGGCTCCTCCACCTTGATAACCTCGGCTCCCAGCCAGGCGAGGAGCTGAGTGCACGATGTCCCCGCCTCGAACTGGGTCAGATCCACGACCCGAATGCCATTGAGCGCCTTCATCGACAGCTCCTTTCGATCACAAGCTGCGTGGCGTACGGAATCGTTCGATGCGCATTATTTCCGGTACCACCTGACATGGTTTGCCACCGCCGTCATGGGCTCTCCCTCCGGAGTCGCCTCCACGAAGTGCAGCCCCCATTTCTCAGCCACCTCGACGTACCCGAGTATCGCGCCCGTCTCCCTGTCCAGCTTCACGAGCCATCCGGGTGATGCCGTGGGGAGATCCAGGGGGTGAACCGAGGCCCACAGAGAGCCGCCCGCCACCTGGACAGAGTACGTCTTGCCGATGGGGAACTCGTCCAGGTACTTGCCCTCCAGATCGAAGAGCTGGATTCGCCCGTTCTCTCGATCGGCGACGTAGATCGTCTCGCCGTCGACGGCGATCGAGTGCGGAAGACGGAACTGGCCCGGGCCCGAACCCGGACTTCCCCACTCGCGCACCTTCCTTCCGCGAGTCGTGTATTCGAGGATCCGCGCGTTGCCGTAGCCGTCGGCGATGAACACGCGGCCGTCGGGCCCGAAGGCGACATCGGTGGCGCCGTTGAAGCGGCTCCCCGTCCCCGCGGGCTGGCCGCCCACGTCGATCTGCAGCAGCGTCGCGCCCCGAGGCGTGAACTTGCGGACCGTCGACGTCGCGGCGTCCACCGTCCAGATGGCGCCCGCCGGGTCGACGCGGATCGCGTGCGGGAGCTCGTAGCGACCATCGCCCCAGGAGCGGAGGACGCGGCCTTGCGTGTCGAGGGCGATCACGGGAGCGGCCCTGTCGCCGCGCTGGAGCATGTACGCCACGCCCTCTCCGTCGAGCGCCACCCACGACACCATGCCCAGCGCCCAGCCGGGCCGCGGTGGCTCGACGAGCCATTCCGTCTCGACCAGGGGCAGCCTGCGTGCCCGGTGGATGAGCTCACGCGTGTGGGCGCCCGCCGCCTTCGTCTCCAAGGTGATCTCGCGGCTCGCCATGGGCTCGATGATATCCGATTCGCGCACCGTCTGGTGACAACTCCCCTTGACGCGGGGCTGCTTTGGGCTGATCTTCGGACGTGCTCGCATGCCGCGAGCTGCCCGCTGATGAAGAGGAGACGCCGTGATGCTCGTGGACGAGGTGTAGAGCTCTCATGCCGGGCGTCAAGGATCGCGTGGCCGTGGTGACGGGAGCGGCCAACGGGCTCGGCCGGGAGATCGCGCTCCTCCTGGCGAGGGAGGGTGCCCGCGTGGCCCTCGGCGACATCGACGCCGCCGAGCTCGAGCGCACCGCGGCCGCCATCACCAAGGCCGGAGGCACGGCCGTGACGCTCGCGGGGGATCTCACGGAAGAAAGCGGCGCCGCCCGGCTCATCGAGGTGGCGGCCGAGCGACTCGGCGGGCTCGACATCCTCATCAACAACGTCGGGGGCAGCCGCAACCGCAAGGTCTGGGAGATGCCCGTCGAGGACTGGGACTTCGTCCTCCGCCTGAACCTGCGCCCGACCTTTCTCTGCACGCGCGCCGCCGTGCCGCACATGATGCGCCGGCGCTACGGGCGCATCGTCTGCATGTCCTCGGGAGCGCGCGAAGGCACGCCGTGGACGGCCTACTATCAGGGCGGCGCGGCGTACTCCGCGGCCAAGGCGGGAATCCACGGCTTTGTCCGCGACACGGCCCTCGAGCTGGCGGAGCACGGCATCAACGTCAACGCGGTGGCTCCCGGCCCCATCGACACAGAGCGCGCGGGCCCCAACCTCAAGCGCCTGAACGACACGGTCGACTACAGCCCGAACCGCATGACGCCCCTCCACCGGCTCGGCCAGCCGATCGAGGTGGCGCACGCCGTGCTCTTCCTCGCCTCGGAAGAGGCGAGCTACATCACCGGTCACACGCTGGCCGTGGCGGGAGGACGTTGATGCAGATGCCGCTGGAGGACATCCGGGTGCTCGACCTCAGCCACGCGCTCGCGGGACCCTTCTGCTCCACCATGCTCGCCGACTTCGGGGCGGAGGTGATCAAGCTCGAGCCTCGAGGCGCGGGCGACATCGCGCGCGCGTGGGGATCGCCGCTGCCCGGCGGCGAGACCTCGTACTTCGTCAGCCTCCACCGCAACAAGAAAGGCATCGAGGTCGACCTCAAGCGCCCCGAGGGCAAGGAGCTCTTCTTCAAGCTCGTCGAGCGGTGCGACGTCGTGCTCGAGAACTACCGCACGGGCGCCCTCGCGCGCCTCGGCCTGGCCTACGAGGAAGCGCGGAAGCGAAACGCCGGGATCATCTACTGCTCCGTCTCCGGCTTCGGCCAGGACGGCCCCTATCGGGATCGCGCGGCCCTCGACCTCATCCTCCAGGCGGAGAGCGGGATGATCAGCGTCACGGGCGAGCCCGGCTCGCACGGCGTGCGCTGCGGAACCTCCGTGGCGGACATGACGGCGGGGATGTACGCGGCCTACGCGATCATGCTCGCCCTGCGCGTGAAGGAGCGGACGGGCCGCGGCCAGGCCATCGACGTGTCCATGCTGGAAGGCCAGCTCTCGCTCCTCGGCACCATGATCGGCGGCTATCTCGCCGACGGCGAGCTGCCCGAGCCGATGGGCACCGCCTACAAGGCCCTCCTGCCCTACCAGACGTTCAGGACGAAGACGCGGGACCTCGCCCTCGCCGTGGGTAGCGAGAAGCTGTGGAAGGTCTTCTGCCCGGTCATCGGTCGGCCGGAGCTGGCCGACGACCCGCGCTATCGCACGAACGCCGAGCGCGCCCGCAACCGCGACCCCCTCATCTCCACGCTGCAAGAGACGTTTCTCACCCGCTCCTACGAGGAGTGGGAGCAGCTCCTCTTGCAGAGCGGCATTCCCGTGGGCGCCATCAACCGCATCCCGGAGGTCGTCGACCATCCGCAGGTGAAGGCGCGCGGCACCCTGGTGGAGATGGACCACCCCCGGGCGGGGAAGGTCCGGATGGTCGGGGTGCCCGTGCGCTTGTCCGAGACTCCGGGCGCGGTCCGGACACCCTCTCCGATGCTGGGCGAGCACACCGAGGACGTCCTTCGCGGGCTGCTGGGGATGGGCGCGGAGGAGATCGCGGCCCTCAAGGCCTCCGGCGCCATCCGCTGAGGCGCGGAGCGCCTGCTCAGCCGACCCGAGCGGTCACCACGTTCATCCGGAGCCGCGCCACCACGGGCAGATGATCGGAGGCCACGCGCGCGAGCCGGCTCCGGTGCACGTGGAAGCCGTCGGAGACGAGGTGGCGGTCCCAGTAGATGCGGTCGAGGGGAAAGATGGGCAGGGGGGCCGGATGCGTGCGGCGGATGCGCGGACCGTGCAGCTCTCGCGCACCTTCAGACCGAAGTGCACGTTGAAGACGTGCAGCAGCTCGTCAGCCACCGTCAGGTCGAGCCGGATCCCGCCCCGGGGCTCCCGCTCGGCCCACGACAGATCGAAGGTGTGGCTGCGGTGGATGGGGAAACGGGTGAGCACGGCGTTGCCGTAGGGGACGGCCGTCCGGTCATGGGTCGGGCCCATGGCCACGTGCATGCCGAGGCGCTCGGCCAGCGCGTCGGCCTGCGGGTGAAGGACTTCCTGGAGCCCGACGAGGTCGGCGTCGATCTCCTCCAGCACGGCGGCGATCCGATCGAGCTTCACGCGCCGATCCAGGCCGCACCCCTTGTGGATGTTGTAGCTGGCCACGGTGAAGATCATGTCCTCTAGCATACCGGGCCCGGCAAGGATTCCAACGATCTTATGTCCTCGTGACGTGCCTCACTCGACGCATCGTGCTAGGATCCGGGCACACTCGACCGTGCCCGGCTCCCATCGTGAGACCCGACCGTGATTGATTTCCTCTACGGCACCGCGTGGAAGGAAGAGCGCACGCCGGCCCTGACCGAGCTCGCGCTCCGGACCGGCTTCCGTGGCATCGACACCGCCAACCAGCGGCGGCACTACTTCGAGGCCGGCGTGGGCCAGGGGCTCGCCGCCGCCTATCGCGCGGGGATCGTCACGCGCGCGGACCTCTTCCTGCAGACGAAGTTCACGTACCAGCGTGGCCAGGACCACCGGCTGCCCTACGACCCCACCGCCGACCTTTCCACTCAGGTGGCGCAGTCCATGCGGAGCTCGCTCGAGCACCTCGACACCGACCACGTCGACTGCTACGTGCTGCACGGGCCCGCGTCCGGCCACGGCTGGACCGAGGAGGACGACGAAGTCTGGACGGCCATGGTGAAGGAGCGCGACGCCGGCCGCACGCGCCTCCTGGGCGTGAGCAATGTCTCCTTGCGGCATCTCGAGCAGATGATGGCCGCGCACACGGAAGTCCCTGCCTTCGTCCAGAACCGCTGCTTCGCCCAGCTCGGCTGGGACCGCGACGTTCGGGCATGGTGCCAGGCTCGAGGGATCACCTACCAGGGCTTTTCGCTGCTCACCGCCAATCCGGAGGTGCTCCACCACCCGCTGGTCGCGCGGCTCGCCGCTCGCGTCCAGGCCACGCCGGCCCAGGTGGTGTTCCGCTTCGCTCACGCGATCGGCATGCTACCGCTGACCGGCACCTCCAGCGCGGAGCACATGCGGCAGGACCTTGCCAGCCGCGACCTCACCCTCTCCGCCGACGAGGCGCGGGCGATCGAGTCGCTCGCCGGCTGATCGGGTCAAAATGACGCACTGACAGGACTTGGGCGCCCTGGGATATTTTTCGTCACTCGTCATGTCTTCCCGCTCGACAAGTGCTCGCCGCCACGATGTTCCCGCTCCGGCACGTGAGTTGCTCAGCTTCCGGATCATGGCCGGCGTGGGTAGCGCGATCCGGGGCGAGCCGAACCCGCAGACCGTTGTGGCAAGCCCGACCCAGTTTCGGGCAACCCTCCAGGACCTCGTGCTCGGCCACGAGGACGGCGAGCGGCTACGCGAGACGGGCCTCCGCTCTTCCTTCAGGATGATTCCCGCGCGCGCCGGGATGTGGGTCAACGGCACGCATCTGACGTGGCGCCAGCTCTCGATCCTGTTCGGCCGCCAGCCCGTCCCCGACCCGTCAGATCCTGCCTAGAACGCTTCCCGTCCCCACGCTGTCGAGCCCGCGAACGAACAGGTCGAGCCCCTCGGCGAGGGACACCGCCGGCTCGAAGCCGAGCGCGCGCATCTTCGTGATGTCCAGGACGAGGTGCCGGTAGTCCCCCACCCGGTACCGCTGGCTCGGCTCCAGGGCAAGGTCCCGGCCGAGCCGTCGCCCGAGGTGCTCGGCCAGCTCCCGCACGCTGCGTCCGGTGCCGCTGCCCACATTGAAGACCTCGAACGACGCGCGCTCGTCCCCGGCGGCGAGAAGGATTGCCCGCACCACATCGTCCACGAAGACCCAGTCGCGCTGCTGCTCGCCGTCCTCGTAGAGCGTGGGCGCCTCGCCCCGGCAGAGGCGCGTGGCGAAGGCCGTGATGACGGTGCTGTAGGGGTTCGCGAGGGACTGGCCGGGGCCGTACACAACGCTGTAGCGCAGGACCGCCGTGGGAACGTCGAGACGCCGGCCCATGAGGAGGGCGAGCCGCTCCGCCGCGAGCTTGGAGACGCCGTAGGCCGAGACGGGAGCGGGCGTGGCGCCTTCGTCCGTGGGCACGGCGGTCAGGCCGCGCCCGCAGGCGGGGCAGGACGGCTCCCATTCCCCTCGCTGGAGCTGGGCGAGCGGGCGCAGCTCGGGATGCTGGAGGCCGTCGCTCTCGCAGCGGTACGTCCCTTCGCCGTAGACGCCGAGGGAAGAAGCGACCACGACCTTTCTCACACGGGAGGTCACGCTCTCGAGCGCGTAGTACAGCTCTACCGTCCCCCCGGCATTGACGTCGAGATAGCGGCGGGCGTCGGTATCGGCCCCGACCGCCGCCGCCATGTGAAAGACGAAGTCGACCTCGGGAAGCGCCCGCGCCCACGTCCCGGGGTCGCGCACGTCCCCGCGAACGATCTCGATCCGGCCCGCCGCCATCTCGGTGTCGAGCACGCGCACCCGGCATCCCCGGGCCAGGAGCGCGGCGGCGAGACGCGAGCCGATGAAGCCCGCGCCACCGGTCACGAGGGCGAGGCTACCGGAGATATCCATGACGTCTCGAGGGCCGACGGCGCCAGTCCCATCCCAGCGCGCGCAGCCCACGGGCGAGGGGGCCGCGCAGGGCGGGAGGGGTCCAGAGCGCGGGCAGATAGAGCAACGCGGTGGGAGGCCACGGCCTGGCCCAGAAGAGGCGGGCCATGAAGCGCGTCGCGTGGACGAGCTCCTTGCCGGTGCCCGTCATGCACGCCGACACGGCCACCTCACGCGTCAGGGTGGCCACCCGCTCCGCGATGAGACGCCGGTCGTTCGCGTTGCAGCGGGCGGCGTGCGCGCGCAAGACGGGCAGCGTGTCGAGGGGCCAGACGAGATGGCGGCGCTCGGACGGCCCGGACATGCTATCGGGCCGGTAGCGCCAGCGAACGAGCGAGTGCGCGTGCAGGCTCACGGGGAAGCGCTGGCTGATCCGGAGGTAGTAGTCGTAGTCCTGCGCGCCGGAGTCTGTAAAGGGCCCCAGCTCTTTCCATCACCCGGCGCGGGATGAGGGTCTGCGCCGGACACGTGATGGTCGACCCCTCCAGGAAGGCACGATGGAAGTGCCCGGTGATCTCGCCGCCCGGGGAGGCGTCGCGCGCGCGCGCGAGCGTCCGCCCGAGGAGGCCGGAGTCGAGGACGGCGTCTCCATCGAACTGCACGCCGTCGCAGACGATGAGGCCGCTTTCCGGATGCCGGCGCGCCACATCGAGCTGCACCTCGAGCTTCTCGGGCTTCCAGAGATCGTCGGCGTCGAGGAGCGCGATGTAGTCGCCCCTCACCATCCTCAGTCCGGCATTGCGGGCGGCCGCGAGCCCCCCGTGCGCCCGCCGGATGTAGATGATGCGGGATCGGTAGGGGGCGAGGCGCGCGGCCGTGTCGTCGGTGGAGCCGTCGTCGACCACGATGATCTCGCGGTGGGCATGGGTCTGGGCGAGCGCGCTCTCCAGCGTCTCCGGCAGATAGCGCGCGGCATTGTAGGCCGCAATGACCACGCTCACGAGCGGGCTCGTCATCGCGCAGAGCGCCCTGCCCCGACAGGGGCGCGATGCCGGACCATCGCGGCGATGGTCTTGCGCAGTCCCTGCTCGAGCGATGTGCGGGGCCGCCACGCGAAGGCCTGGAGGGTGCACCGCATGTCCGCCACCCAGTGGTCGGTGTCGTGGGCGGCGGCGGGGAAAGCGCCCCAGCGCGCCTCCACGGCCAGCCCCGTGAGGCGGAAGACCGTGTCGACGATCTCGCCGATGGTGACCTGCCGTCCCGAGCCGGCGTTGAACACGCCGCCGGCCATCTCGGGCTTTCGGCTCGCCTCGAGGTAGAGGTCGACGAGGTCCTCGACGTACACCCAGTCGCGGGCGATGTTGGGGTGAGAGAGCGCGACGGCCGTCCCGCCGAGCGCTCCCGCGATCACCTGAGGGACGAGCCGGCGCGGGTGGTCGTCCGGCCCGTAGATCGAGAACGGTCGCAAGATCACGATGGGTCGCCCCCGCGCGCGGGCCGCCGCCTGCGCGTGAAAAGTCGCCCGGAGCTTGGTGATGCCGTGCAGGGTGTCGGGCCGGCAGACGTCGGACTCGCTCATCGGCTCGGCGCTCGGCCCGTACTCGAAGGCATCGCCCGTGGTCACCAGGCCGAGGTAATCCACGCCGTCGCAGGCGTCGATGACATTCACGGTGCCGAGGAAGTTCAAGGCGAGCACGTCCGAATCGACCGCGGTGGCGCCCGCGATGACGGGGGCGGCGGCGAGGTGGAAGATGTAGTCCGGCCGGGCGGCCTTCACCACGTGCCCGATCTCCTCGCCGTCGAGCAGGCTCGGCGTGTGGACGTGGACATCACCGAGGACGTCGCGAATCCGCCACGGGTCAGAACCCGGCCGGCAGAGCGCGTGCACGGCGTGGCCGTCCCGCACCAGGCGGCGCACGAGGTGCGACCCCACAAAGCCGGTGGCTCCGGTCACGAGCGCGGTCGTCACGGTCGGGTCGTCCGCATCGCTATCTCACGCGAAGAACCGGTAGAGGAGCGCGCCCGCCCGCGCCGCCACCTCGTCGGGCACATCCGGCCGTGTCAGGAGCGCCGTGAGCCCGCCCAGACGATGGCGCACCTCGGCCGCCCGCTCGTCCCTCCGGCCCGGCGGCGCATAGCGGAGAAAGCGCAGCTCCCTCTCCTCTGCGCCAAACTGGCGCTTGAAGCGAATCAGCCCGGGCTGGTCGTCGTCGCTCGGACCCAGGTCGAGGGCGTGGCAGCCGAGGGCCTGGGCGAGCGTCATGCCGGCCCAGACGAGCAGGCTATTGGGTCGCAGGTGAAGCGCGTCAAGGGCGGAGGCATTGAACTTGTAGTAGAGCGTGTCGCCCCATCGAAGGTAGATGGTGGCGGCGACAAGCCGCTCGCCCAGGAAGGCGCCGAGGGGGAACCACCCGGCGGCCTCACCGAAGTGGCGCGCGACCGCCTCGAAGAAGGCGGGAGGCTGGGCGAGAAGGCGGTACTTCTGCTTGCGGAGCGTGACGTGCAGCGCGAGGAACTCACGGAGCCCCGCGGCACCCTCGAGGGGTCGAACCACAACACCCTCGCGCTCGGCCCGGCGAATCGCGCGCTGGGTCGACCCGACCAGCCGATCCCACAGCGCCTCCGGCGCCGCCCGGAGCGAGAGCGTATGCCACCGCGCCCGCTTGGTGACGACGAGCCGCTCGTCCGCCCACGCCATCCCCTGATCGAGGCAGCGGAGATGGATGGGAGCGCCATGGGCCTGGAGCCGGGCGAAGAGCGCGTTCCACGCCTCGGGGGAGGAGACGAGCGGATCACACACATCCGAGAAGGGAACGGAGACGAGCCGGCGTCCGAGGGCGTCGGCAATCTCGCAGAAGACGAGGCCGCCCACCGGCTCCCCGGCGGCATCGGTGGCGCAGTAGGCGCGGACCGTGAACCCGTACGCCTCCGAGAGAGCCCGGAGCCAGGGGGGCGAGTGGAAAAGCCCGGCCGAGCTCCGGCGCAGCAGCGCGAGCCACCGCGGATCGTTGGCGGGA